>WNGF01002190.1_pt1 | contig 27729 bp, 22 predicted proteins | sample 5400641 | NCBI WGS metagenome assembly WNGF01 (sample SAMN13153371, study PRJNA577476) | soil metagenome | isolation source: 80 cm soil or saprolite under grassland replicate 2 | place: USA:California | collected 2016-06-15 | reverse complement strand
TCTGACGCTGGGGGCGGCATCCACGATGGTGAATGAAACGGTGGACTGCTTCGGTACTGGCTCACCGCGTATCTGCATGAGGAGGAGCTCGACGGCCCGCCTGCCCATCTCACGCTGGTCCTGCCGGACGTGGAGAAATGCGGGCCCGGTGACCGGATCCGCCGGTGAGTCGAAGCAGGCGATCAGGTACCTGTCGCGGATGTCAAGGGTGTCCATGGCCATGGCGAGCACCCGGGCGAGGTTGTACTCGCAGGCGACGAACGCAGTGACCTCTGGTTTTGCCTGCAGGAAGGCGATGACACGCTGGACATCGGCCTGAACGCTCTCCGGGGTGAAGGCGCCGGGGAGCGTGCTGTGCATGTCGATCAGCAGATGTTGGCCGGCATATGCCAGACCGCGGTCGGCGAAGGCGGCGCGGAAACCTTCGAGCCTCGCCTCGATGCTGGAGGTGTTGGCCGGTGGGGGCGAGACAAACGTGATGTTGCGGTGCCCGAGATCGATGACCCGCTCGGTCAGCGCCTTCGCGGCGGCCACGTTGTCGGTGGTGACGGCGCACCCGGGGATTCCTGACAGGTAGCGGTCGACGAGCACCAGGGCATGGCCGTCCAAGATCATTCGTAGCAGGCTGGCGTTGTAGTACTCGCCGTGGACGGGGAACACCACGAGACCTTGTACGAGGCCCGACGCGACCAGAGACTGGATCGCCTTCTCCTCGTCGTCCTGGTGGCCTCGGGTACGCCGGATCACGAGGTTGATGCCGTGCAGGGCGCATTGCTCCTCGATGGCGTAGAAGAGCTCGAGTCCGTACACCTCGGAGAGATCCGGGATGACCAGCCCGATCGCAGCGGGCGAGCGTCCGGGCTGGCGGATCGGGGAAGGCGTCGAGGCGCCGGCCGTGATCTGGTCGAGGTCGGGAACCTCCCGCGCTACGAAGGAGCCCTTGCCGCGTATCCGTTCGACGACGCCCGCCTGCTGGAGGACCTCCAAGGCCCGCTTCGACGTGATGCGGCTGACGTCGAAGCGCTTCGCCAGCTCCATCTCGGATGGGACACGCGCGCCGGGCGCCAGCGCGCCGCGCTTGATCTCGTCCATGAGGAAGTTGCAGATCCGCTGGTATAGAAGCGGAGCCTCTACGGTCACGTCGCCGCCCCTCGCTCAGGCGCTTGGTATGTGCCTTGATATTACAGGTATGCCATCTCGCTGCCGAGTAAACGCCGGGTCTCGTTACCGATCTGACATCTTTAGCATGTTGACCCATACCAAGGTATGTCCGTACTGTCTCAGTCAGGTTACATCACATGCCAAGCTGAGCAACGGAGACCGACGTGGCCGTGCTCTCCAGGTTGATATCACCTGTCCTGCAGCGGACGGCGCAGCGGGCGACGGTGACCCTGCGGCGCGGGTCGAGCGCCGATCTGAGGGCCAGGCCGTCGTGATCGACCAGGCCGCACCCCGCGTTCTGCCCGTGCCGGGTCCCGGGCGCGGCGCGTTGCCTGCCGCCAGGCCTGCCGCCCGCCTGGTTGGGCGGAGCCAGGCACGGGCGGGCAAGCTTTTCGTCGCGCCGGCGATGACACTGTTCGTGATCTTCGGGGCACTGCCGGTGCTCGGCGCGTTCCTGCTCAGCTTCACCGAGTACGACATCCTCAACCCGCCCACCTGGGTTGGGCTGGGCAACTACCGGCGTCTCCTCGACGACGCCATCTTCATCACCACGCTCAAGAACATCGTCCTGTACTCCGTGATGTTCGTGCCCGCGATGATTGCGCTCTCGCTGCTGCTCGCGCTCGCGGTCAACAGCAAGCTCCCAGGGATGGCCATCTACCGGACGATCTACTTCATCCCGGTGGTCACGTCACCGGTCGCGGCGGCGACCGTCTGGGCCTGGTTGCTCAATGGGCACTACGGACCGATCAACGAGTTCCTCCGGCTGATCGGGATCGACGGACCGGCCTGGCTGGGGGACAGCGACACCGCGATGATCGCGATCGTCCTGGTCACGCTCTGGCAAGGCATCGGCTGGAACATGCTCGTCTACCAGGCGGGCCTGCAGAACGTCCCGAGCGACCTCTACGAGGCCGCGGCGCTGGATGGGGCCGGCCGATGGCAGACCTTCTACCACATCACCTGGCCGTCCTTGCGGACCACGACGTTCTTTGTCTCCACGCTCTCCCTGATCGGCGCGTTTCAGCTGTTCGATCAGGCATACGTGATGACCAAGGGCGGGCCGGGGAACGCCACGCTCACGCCCGTCTATCAGATCTATCAGACCGGGTTCAACCGCCTGCAGATGGGCTATGCCTCGGCCCAGGCGTTCAGCCTGTTCATGGTCATCGTCGCGGTGACCCTGATCAATCTGCGGGCGAACCGGGGGGAGGTCGCCGAATGATCACTATTCTCAAGCGGGCCGCCTTCTACGGCACGCTCTCCCTGTTCGGCGTCGTCATGCTGCTGCCGTTCCTGTGGTCGCTGTCGACGTCACTCAAGCCAGATGACGAGATCATCTCCATCCCGGTCCGGTGGGTTCCCAGCCACATCACCCTCGAGCACTACCAATATGCGTTCACCGCCGTGCCCTTCGGCAGATACTTCGCCAACTCGATGGTGCTCGCCGTCATCGGGGTCGTGACGAACGTGTTCCTCGGTGCACTGGCCGGCTACGCCTTCGCGCGCCTGCGGTTCCGGGGTAACCGCCTGCTGTTCCGGCTGCTTCTGGCGTCGATGATGGTGCCGCCCGTCGTGACGCTCGTGCCGTCCTTCCTGATCGTGCGTAGCATCCCGTTGGCCGGGGGAAACACTGTTGTCGGGCAAGGCGGGTCCGGACTGCTCAACACCTACTGGGCGGTGATCCTGCCGGGTGCGGTGGGCGCGTTCGCCGTCTTCCTGATGCGCCAGTTCTTTCTCGCTCTGCCCGAGGAGCTGGGCGAGGCGGCCAGGGTCGACGGATGCCCGGAGTTCCGCATCTTCTGGAGCGTCTACCTGCCACTGTGCAAGCCCGCTCTGGCGACCCTGGCGGTGTTCACCTTCATCGCTGGCTGGAATGCTTTCCTCTGGCCTCTGATCGTGCTCAACGACCCCCAGATGAGCACCGTCCAAATGGGTCTGGCCGCCTTCTCCTACAACAAGAGCACCGACTATGGGCCGCTGATGGCCGGTTCCGTGGTCGCGTTGCTGCCAACCCTGCTGCTGTTCGCCATCGGACAGCGCTACCTCACCCGAGGGATCGCCTTCACCGGGTCGGGATCCCGATGATTCGTGTCAAGGAGCAACCAATGCGTTACGCATCAACCAGGCGGTTGATCCTCTCAGGCATCGCCGCTCTCCTCATGCTTCTTGCCGGCTGCTCGTCGGCCGGCTCCACCGGTTCCTCCAAGGACGTCGTGAAGGTGAAGTTCTGGGGCGACTGGTCCGGCGAGGGCGAGAAGCAGTTCCGGACGATGACCGACGCCTTCAACAAGACGCACACCAACATTCAGGTCGAGTACGTCGTCCAGGAGGAGATGCTCACCAAGTTCCTGACCGCGCACGCCGCCGGCCAGGCACCCGACATCCTGTTCTGGGACCGGTGGCGGACCGCGAGCTACGCCCCGAAGGGTGTCCTGCATCCCGTCGACGACATGCTCCAGAAGGACGGCATCGGGCGCGATCGGTTCTACGGCGAGGCGCTGACCGAGCTGACCAACAACGGCAAGCTGTACGGCCTGCCGATCACCGTCGACGCCCGGGCCTTGTTCTACAACAAGGCCCAGCTGAAGGAGGCCGGGGTGGAGCCGCCCACCACCTGGGCGGAGCTGGAGCAGGCCGCGGTCAAGCTGACCAAGCGCGACGGTAGCGGCAAGCTCCAACGCGCGGGACTCTCGCTCAACGACACCGGCCTGTTCAGCATGTACCTGCGGCAGGCGGGCGGCCAGATGGTCACCAGCGACTGCTCCCACACCACGTTCAACAACGCTCAGGGTCTCGACGTCCTCAACCTGTGGGGTCGTCTCATCAAGGCCAGGGTTTACCAGCCCGGCTTCGAGGAAGGCCTCGGTGAGGGAACCGACGCCTTCGCCACCGGCAAGGTGTCGATGATCCTCACGGGCCCATGGAACATCACCACATACAAGAAGTACGGCAAGGATTTGGACTTCGGCATCGTCCCTCCGCCGGCGGGCCCGGGCGGCGCTATGGCGAGTGTCATGGGCGGCTTCGGCCTCGTCATTCCTGAGGCGTCCAAGCAGAAGGCCGCCGCCTGGGAGTTTGTCAAGTGGTGGACAGCGGAGAAGGACAACTCGCTCCTGTGGGCCAAGACCAGCCTCAACGTTCCCGGCAACGTCCAGGCGGCGGGAGACCAGTTCTTCACCGGCGATCCGTTCTGGAAGCCGATCCTCGACACCCTCAAGTTCGCCAAGATCCGGCCGACGTGCGCTGGGTACCCGCCGATGGAAACCGACGCGTTGATCCCCAACCTGCAACTGTTCCTCGGCGGCAAAGTGACCGCCGAACAGGCGCTGGCCAAGGCGCAAGAGCAAGGCGACAAGGTGCTCACGAGCAACAACATCGTCAAGTAATCCCGCCGCGGGCCGCCTTACGAGGCGGCCCGCCCCAACCGCGAGGTGATGCCCGTGAGACTGCGTATCGCCGCCGCCTCCCTACTCCTGGCGGCTCTGGTGCTCGCACCGCAGCCGCCCACGCACGCGGCCACGTCAGCAGATGCAGACACCGCCATGACCGCGTATGTCAATGCATTCTGGGACCCAGTGAAGAAGTACTTCTACACCAACAGCGACCATCAGATTCACCCCGAGCACGCCTTCGGCCCGGAAGGCGGTATGTACACCGACTTCTGGTGGGAGGCACAGCTCTGGGAGCTCGTCATGGACGCGTACCAGCGCACCGGTAGCGCGACCTACCGACAGATGATCGACGACGTCTATACCGGGTTCGTCGCGTACTACCCGACCTTCAGCAGCGACTTCAACGACGACATCGCCTGGTGGGCGCTGGCCAGCATACGGGCCTACGAGATCACCGGAACGACCACCTACCTCACCACAGCACAGAACCTCTTCAACTCGATCTGGGCCTACCAGGACACCAGGTATGGCGGCGGGATCTGGTGGCGGCGCAGCGTGCGGAACCAGAAGAACGTCGCCACCAACGCCACCGCGGCGATGAGCGCAGCGAAGATCTACTCTGCCACCGGAAACGGCACGTACCTTTCCCGTGCGCAGAGCCTGTTCGGCTGGGTCAAGACCACCCTGCAGTCTTCCGGCCATGTCTACGACCACATCGAGGGCGGCGGTTCCGGCACGGTCGTCAAGTGGGACTTCAGCTACAACTTCGGCACGTACAGCGGTGCGGCTGCCGCCCTCTACACGGCGACGGGCACCGGTACGTACCTTTCGGACGCGACAAGCGCGGCTGACTGGGCAACGACCTACCTCACCAATGGCGGGACGCCAATGTACGAGGGCGTCAACGACGCCGGCGGCTTCAAGGGCGTTCTGATCCGCACCCTCGCCCGCCTGGTCACCGGGTACAACCAGTCGCAGTACCTGCCGTTCCTGCAGCGCAATGCGACCCAGGCAGCGAACCACCGGCGTACCGGTGACAATCTCGTCGGTCCTGACTGGTCCGCACCAACGTCCTCCGGCTACATCCAGAGCCTCACCGCCGCAGCCGCGGCGAGCGCGCTGCAGGTCATCCCGCCCGACGGATACACCGGCCTGCAGCCGGAGAACGGCCTCTACCAAGCCGAAAACGCAGTCGCGACGCAGATCGGCGGGGAGAGCATCTACGCAGGCTTTACCGGGCGGGGTTACCTGGCAGGCTGGTCGTCCTCGACGCAGTCAGTGACCTTCCATATCAATGTTCCGTCGGCGGGTGCGCACGAGCTCCAGCTGCGGTACGCCGCCGCGGCGGGAAACGCCGGACGCAAGATCCTGGTCAACGGCGGCGTGGTCGCCGCCAACCAGCTGTTCCCGGGCACCGGGAGCTGGTCGACTTGGAGCATCGTCACCCTCAACGGAGTCGCGCTCAACCAGGGCTACAACACGATCCGCATCGAGATCGACCCAGCGGCCGGGAACGGCAACTACCTCAATCTCGACTCCCTCCAGGTCTCCACGCAGCTCCAGGCCGAAGCGGGCACCCTGCACAACCTCACCGCGGAGTCCTTGTACACCGGCTACACCGGAAGCGGCTACGTCGCCGGGTGGAATGCCGATGGTCAGTGGGTGGACCTGAGCGCGGCGGTCAGCCGGGCGGGCAGATATGACCTCACGTTCCGGTACGCCGCGGGCGCCGGCAACGCATCCCGCTATATCTACGTCAACGGGGCGCCGGCCGCGGACAACCTCGCCTTCCCCTCGACCGGAGCATGGACGACGTGGAGCACGGTCACCCTGACCAACGTCCAGCTCCAGGCGGGCGCCAACACGATCTCGGCCATCTTCGACAGCTCCAGGGGTAGCACCAACTGGCTCAACCTCGATGAGCTGACCCTGCGATACACAGGATCCGCGTGATCGATAGTGGCGGTGGACGGCACGGCGTACCACTGTGCCGTCCACCGCACCCCCCCGCTCATGAGACCGCGCGGCAGCCTTACCGGAAGGACATGATGACCGCCGAGGACCAGATGTGGGGCGCACGGGCCGACCGGTTGCAGCAAAGCCTTGACCCATACTTCGGCGCCCCAGGTGACCAGCTGCTCAACAACTGGTACCCGTGCGAGCCGGGCGACAATGATGTATTCAACTTCTGGTGGCTGGCACACGTCATGGACGTGCGGATCGACGCCTACCACCGGACCGGCGACGAGAGCTGGCTGAAGCAGGCGCGTCTGGTCTACGAGAACATCCGCCGCCGCAACAAGGGCTCGCTGTTCAACGACTACTTCGACGACATGCTGTGGCTCGCCCTGGCGATTCTGCGTCTGGCGGACGTCACCCAGGACGGCGCTGCGGCAGCAGAAACGGTTCAGATCTGGGAGCGCGTATCCGATCGCGGCTGGAACGACTACGAGGGAGGCGGCATCGCCTGGCGGGTGGCGCAGCCCTACTACAAGAACGCGCCCTCGAATGGCTCGTTCGTGATCCTTTCCGCGCGGCTGTTCCGCCGCACCGGCCGCTCCGACTACCTTGCCGCCGCGAGACGCACCATGGATTGGCTGGAGAAGGTACTGGTCCGCGCAGACGGTTTCGTCGAGGACGGCATCAACCGCCTCGGCGACCACGCCATCGACCGCCAATGGCGCTTCACCTATAACCAGGGTCTGTACATCGGTGCCTGCGTTGAGCTGGCGCGGGCCACGGGCGACACAGCGTACCTACCGCGAGCCTCGCGTACGGCGCACACCGCGATCGCCGAGCTGACTACTGAGGGGGTCTTCGCCAGCGAGGGCGGAGGTGGCGACGAGGGCCTGTTCAAAGGCATCTTCTACCGGTACGCCGCAGAGCTCGTCAGGACCAGCGAGGAACCGCGGCTCCGTGACTTCTTGCTGGCCAGCACGTCCCGTCTCTGGGAGTCGTGCCTGCGAGGAGGGTCTTTGCTCGCCAACGATGATTGGCGCTATCCCCCCGAAGGCAAGGTCGCCTACTCGACACAGCTGAGCGCGATCATGGCCACGGAGATGTGCGCGGCTATCTCCAAGATGAGGCTCCCGCGGTAGTACCGTGCCGGCGCGCCGCGATCGCAGCCAATCGGTTCATAGACAACACCGCCGCCGAGCGGGTCGGCGTCGGATGAAGCCCACAGTGACACGGCCAAACGATGACGTCTGTCCGTGGTCGTGCCAGCCGTCGGAGAATTACCACGGGGCCTACCGGCCAGGCGTACGCCGACTGGCCCGCGCCGTCTACCGGTACCCGCTGTGCCGCCCAGCACCGCTGGCGGGCGGCATGACTTCGACGACAGGACGGAGACGACCATGAGCCTTCCCAAGATCGCCAGCCGTGAGGAGTGGCTTGCCGCCCGCAAGGCGCTGCTCGACAAGGAGAAGGAGCTCACCCGAGAGCGTGACGCGCTCAACGTCGAGCGACGCAACCTGCCCATGGTGGAGGTCGAAAAGGACTATGTCTTCGACGGCCCCGACGGGCAGGTGCGACTCATCGACATCTTCGAAGGCCGCGGCCAGCTCATCATCTACCACTTCATGTTCGACCCAAGCTGGGAGGACGGTTGCCCTAGCTGTACCGCCGGCACCGACGAGCTCTCTGCCGGCTTCCTCGAACACCTCCACATCCGCGACACCAGCTACGCCATGGTGTCGCGGGCGCCGCTGGCCAAGCTGCAACGGTGGAAGGCCAAGCGCGGTTGGGACCACCTGCCCTGGTACTCCTCGTACGGCACCGACTTCAACTACGACTTCGGGGTCACCATCGACGCGTCGGCGCGGCCCCCCGAGTACAACTACCGAACAAAGGCCGAGTACGAGGCGATGGGCTCGGACTTCTTCGCGGCCGACCAGCCGTTCGAGATGCCCGGCCGCAGCTGCTTCCTGCAAGCCGACGGGCGCATCTTCCATACCTATTCGCAGTACGCCCGCGGCCTGGAGTCCACCGGCGGCTCGTACCACTTCCTCGACCTCACCGCCCTCGGCCGGCAAGAGGAGTGGGAGGAACCGAAGGGCCGCACCGAGTCCGCCCGGTCCGCGACACCGGACTTCTCGTCATGACCTCCGCAGCAGCGTCAGCCCCCCAACGCGTTCCGGTCGGTCGGCGGGCCTGCGACGGTGCTGTTGATCGTGACGCCGGGCGGGCTGGATGAGTACTTCGCGGAGCTGCACGCCGCGATGGAGACCGGCGCCAACCCAGCTATGATCAAGAAGATTCAGGAGGCATACGGCATCGTGCGTTCGTGACTGAGGGCTCGGCGACGCCCGTGAGCTGCTGATCGACAAGGCCCGTCTGGGGTCACGGTCGGTAGATGCGAGGGTGGATCATGTGTCGTGGCGCCTGGTCGGGACCGGGATAGGTGATGAGAACCGGGAGTCCGTCGGGATCGCGGCCCTCCAGGACGGTGATGCCCTCGCTGGTGTCTTGGCGTTCGTAGGCGCCGCGTTCTTTGAGCAGATCCGCGCACCGGTCCAGGTCGCGGGCGCCCCCGGCGGTCCAGGCCACCCACCGCACGCCGATGCCGCCCGTTCCGCGCGCACGGTTGTCGCTGACCTGGCGTAGGTAGAGCTGGGATCCGTCGAGTCCGGCCAGGAGCGCGGCGTCGACGTCTTCGACGGTGATGGCGTACCTCAGCAGCGGCTGGTAGAAGCCCAGCGATCGGCGCAGGTCCGAAACGAACACCACGGCAGAGGCGATCCGGACGCTGCGCACCAGCGCGTCGACAACGTCGGTGATGGCCACGATGCCCACGACCTGACCATTCGACACCACCGGCAGATGCCGTTTGGCCGTGTCCAACATGATCCGGGCGGCGTCGGTCACCGCTGTGTCCATGCCGATGGTCACCGGCTCGCGGTTCATCCAGTCGGCGATGAGGGCCTGCCCGGTATCGGCGCCATGCGCGACCGCGCGCAGCAGGTCTGCCTCGGTGATGATTGCCACCGGCCGATCGGCGTGATCGACGACGACCAGCGCGCTCTGGTTGGCGTGATTCATCAGGTACGCGGCAGTGGCCAGGTGGCCGCCGGTCTCGACCGTGGTCACGGCCCGCCGCATGACCTCGGCGACGGCGTGTCCGGCGCCGTCCTGCCCTACCGGTCTGGATACCTGAGGCTCCATGATCCCTCTCGAGGTCGTGTCCGGACCGCGGCACGGGCTCGCCGTTTCGTGTTTCATCTTTCAGCCTCTCGGAGAGGCTGCACGGTCACATCCCCCACACCAGGTGAGCTCGCTGACCCGGGGCGCTCCGCGCAACCCTCGCGGCTGTGGAGGCTGTCCTGGCCCTGACCGCTACCGGCGCGGGATCGCAGTAGGTGCCAGCCATGGCGGGCGGCCCTCGGCGCGTGCCACGGTAGGCCCATGAGTTTCTTCGACCGCCTGCCGCCTGTACCGCCACGCGAGCCGGAGCCGCCTCGACCGGCGTGGATGAAACCCGAGGCCGCGCTTGCCGGCGTGGTGGCCGAAGAACTTCTGCTGGCGCGCACGGACGACACTGCGATCGCCATCACCGGACTCATGGCATACCGCACCGGCTTCGACTTCATTCTGAGCGCGGTCCTGCGCCGCGAAGACCGACGCGGCCACATGTTCGACCCCGGCTTACACCACTTGCGCGGCCGCCACCACGACGAGCCCCTGCCCGCCGAGTTCCTCCGGCTGGGTGTGCAGTTCGCTGACGGCGGTGTGGCCACCAACCTCGACCAGCGCCCGTTCCCGGCGCCGGATGCCGAGCCGGCCGGCCCGGTGCTGCTACCCGATGGGGGCGGCGGGGGCGGACGACGCTACGACATGCGCTACTGGGTCTGGCCGCTGCCGCCGCCAGGGCCGCTGGCCTTCGTCTGCCAATGGCCGGCGCACGGCATCCCGGAGTCGCGCGTCGAGATCGACGCTCGGCTAGTCTTGGACGCCGCCGCACGCGCCATTGACCTGTGGCCGGAAGACCACCAAGCCTCCGACTGACCCGCCATTGCCATTTCACGTACCCGGCAAGGCGCACGTCATGCCGCGGCGGCCGAGACCGTCGTGCCTCATGACTGCACCACACCTTTCACGTTCGGCCTCTCGAAATCGTTCTTCAGCGACTGGTTCAACAGGTTCCGACCAGGACCGTGACGAGTCGGGAACGGAGATGGCGATGAGCCGTCGCAGGGGCTACTCCGTCCGTCCCGGCGGGCTGCACGACATCGAGTACCGGGACAAGGAGCGCAAGGTCGTGTTCAACGCTGACCTGCGCGACCACGCGGTCTACCTGGGCTACGAGCGAGTCGCCGGGCCGCCGATGACCGACGCCGAGCGGGAGACGATCATCAGACGCGTCTACGAGTACGTCAACGACGGCCGTGGGATGCGTATCGACTTCCTCTGGCCGGACGGCCGGCACTGGGGCGAGCCACAGGGCTGGGAAGCACGGGCGTGGACCGAGGAGGACCGGCAGAAGTACATCGTGCGGTACCAGCAGCGTGCACACGGGAACTGGTTCCAGCGACTCCTGACCAGACTGGGTATCGGCTGAAGCGGTCCCTTGTGGACATTGATGGCCCACTGTTTCCAGCAACGCTTGGGCACGTGCGTAGGGTCAGGTCAAGCGGGCCCGGCTTGTTGCATCGCCCTACAGATGCCGGGCCGGTCGGGAGTCAATGGCCGCGAATCTCGATGGCGCGGGCGAGCCGGTCCAGTGCCGGCTCGCTGCGCGGTTGGAGACCGACGATGAGGTCGTCGATGCCGAGCCGTTCGTACGCGTCGATCGCCCGGGCGAGCTCGTCGACGGAGCCCGCGACCGACCCGCCTCCGGCTTGGTTGGAGTCGGTCAGCTCCGGGTCGCGGACGTCCATGCCTACGGTGCACCGCAGCGTGGCCGGGTCGCGGCTTTCGGCCTGCAGCGCCGCGTACATGTTGGCCAGCCGCTGGCGCAGCCGCTCGTCGGGCAGCCCGAACCAGGCGGTGTTCCAGGCATCGGCGTAGCGCGCGGTCAGCCGCAGCATCCGCGGACGGTTGCCGGCCACCAGGATCGGGATCGGCCGATCCGGCGGCGGCAGCAACACCGCGTCGCGGAGCTGGTGGTAGCGGCCGGCAAAGGTCAGCTGCTGGCCGCTCAGGAGCGGTCTGATGATCTGCAGCGCCTCCTCGAACCGGGCGACACGGTGGTCAGTCGGATAACCGAACGCCAGATACTCCGGGTCATACCAACCAGCCCCCAGACCCAGCACGAGACGGCCACCACTGACGCTATCGGCCGTGACCGCCATCTTCGCCAGCAGCGCCGGGCTGCGAAACGACACGCACATCACAAGCTGGCCCAGCTCGATCCGGTTGGTCGATGCGGCGAGCGCGGCCACGATGGTCCAGCCCTCATGAATGGCCTCGGCGGGCCTGCCGGGCGGGCCGGACAGGAAATGGTCGCAGGCCCAAACTGAATCCAACCCAACCGCCTCGGCGTGGGTCGCGAACGCGTGTATCTCCGGCCAGGTGGGTAGCCGGTCCGGTCCATCCGACGCGCCGAACGGCAGCGTCACGCCGATCCTCATCGACGTGAGAGCCTAGCGCTCAGCGCGCGCTACCGAGCGCCGCTATCCGAGGACGTCGGGCTTGTCGATTATCCACAACCACGTGCCGTCCGGCTGGCGGCGTGCCACTTCGACGGTGACCACGCCGTTGGCCAAGCGAGACGACGTGAGTGCCAGATCTCCGTGGCGGAGTGTCGCTCGCTGCGTGCCTGGCGCAAATGTGGGCCTGCCGGCCACCAGTCGTTCGTAAGCCTTGCGAATCTCGTCAGCGCCGGTGGGCGACGGCGTGTTGCCAGGTGTCGCGGGCTGCGCCCGGCTGGCGTTCCTGGCCCGTCGCCGCTGTCGCCAGGGCGCTCGGCGGGATCGTACTGGTGCTCTTCGAGGACATCGTCAAGCTGTTCGTACCGGGGCGCACCGATCCCGGTACCTGATGCCGGAAATCCAGGCCTGATGGTGGTGCGCGTTCAGACCGGTGTTGGCGACTGGTGGTTGGCGCGCCGTACGAGCTCGAAGAACTGGTCGGCGCGCACGACGCGGTAGCGCTCGTCCAGCTCGGCGGTTAATGTCGCCACGTCAGCGGGAGTCATCGACCAGGCGAGGGCGCCGATCGAGACGAACCGCGGGCCGGGCTGCCGGAGCTGGCCGGGCGCGGGGGCTGCCGCGGCCAGCACTCGGCGACATTCGGCCACGTTGGAGACCAGCCGGCTGGTGGCGATCGGCAGACCGGAGACGATGGTGAGCGCGCATCGGGTCGTCCAGTGCTGGAGGATCCCGACCGGCTGCATGTCGCGTGCGTACGCGGCGACCTCGTGGGCCTCAAGGTCTCGGTCCTGCCCGGCGACACGGTTGAGCACGTTGACGATCGGCAGGCCGATGTGGCGGGCATACCGGCCGGCCCGCCGCGTGAAGGCAGAAAGGTTGCGGGTTGGCCACGCCGTCGGGTAGGCGTATCCGGCGCCGGACGGTCCAGCGATCAGCAGGTCGTTGGGAGTTGCGGTGCTTTGGTAGTAGGCCAGGATCGCGGGCGCGGCATCGCGTAACAGCGGGCTGATGGTCCAGTTGAGCGGCGCCAGCCCGCGCTCGGGGGTGTCCCAGATCTGGCGCATTCGGTGCTGGCAGTACTGGATGTTGTCGCCGTCGGTCATGGTGAAGGTCACGTACGTGCGATCCTCCAGCGGTGGCGCCGGCAGGGCTTGCGCCACCGCCCGGGTCGCGTCCAGGGTGCCGCCGAAGACGGTCAGGTTGAGCGAAAAGTCGGCTGCCACCACGTACACGCCGTGCCGAGAAGCCAGCTCGGTGCCGCCGCTCTCGCCGGCCACGTCCGCCGGCCACCAGCCCAAGTACGGCGAGTTGTTCGGCATGTCGGCCATGAGACGCTCCAGCAGCGCCCGGCCCTGGCGATCGCCCGGGTTGGCCCAGATCACGAAAGCGCGGTTCGCCACCGCGTAGTCACGAAGGAAACCGAGATTGTCGGGCGCCAGCCCGATAAGCATCCGATGCGTAGTACGGGGCCACAGGTGGTCGACCGCCCACCGGTAGGCGACCCTGTCGTCGGTGAACCTGCCGCGCAGGTCGGCCAGCACCGCCAGCCCCAGCCGCTCGGCCACGGCTGGCTCGGCTACCACCGCATTTTCCAAACCGGCCAGCGTGGTGGCCACGTTTCGGGTGGCCGGCACGGCCGGGTCGGCGAGGATGGCGCCACGGATCTCCCGGCGATGGCGGGCCACCAGCGCTTCCGTCCCGGTAACGGGGTTGCCGGGAAGGTTCAGGGTGTCGAGCCACGTGCGGCTGCCCTCATCCGCGTCGCACACCAGCCAGATACGGGGCCGGCTCCGGTTGACCACTCCCTGGGCCGTCGTGGCCAGTAACGCTTCCGCCGCAGACGCCTCGGACACGTCGAGCACGTCCAGACTGGCAGGGGTGGCGAACCTGGGTAGCGCCCGCCCGCGCGGCCAGGAAACGCCGCTCGCGTAACCCGCCTGTGTCATGCGATGCTGCCACCACCTCCCGCTACCACGATCGCTCCGGCCGTGACGAGACCGGCGACAGCGACCATGAGCCCAAGCCACCGGGCGCCCGTTATCGCCTTGACGACCAGCAAAACACGAAGACGAGTCATCGGCTGATTCTCCCCAGGGCGACGTACTCGCGGGTTGGGCGTCGTGGTCGCGACTTTGCGGACCATCGGATTGAAGGCACGGCCAAGCCGCGCGGCAAGGTGCACGTCCACCCGCTGCGGGTGATGCGCCCGGGCAACGGTCGGGAAACCATCTCTGTATGGCCGACGTAGCGATCGTGGCGGTCGTTGCCAGCGTACGGAGGCGGAACTGATCGTCGGCCCATACCCGTCCTGGCGATCGGCGGAGCGGCAAGCTACGGCGAACACGTCGTCGGCGCGATGAAGCTCCTCGCAAACGACGTGCAGAGCGTGGTCACCCCCGGCACCGGCCACTGGGTCGCCGAGCAGGCTCCCGACGAGATGCTGGCGGCGCTGACCGCGTTCCTTGGGCCCTGTACCGCGACGGCTCGGCCGCGGCGCACGACCCGGGAAGGAGACCACCATGACAAAACGCGTCACCGTGCTGGAGACCGCCGCCGCTATCCGCCCCTTCCGCGTCGACGTGCCGGAAGCGGACCTCGACGGCCTCCGCCGGCGCCTCGCCGCGACCCGGTGGCCCGACCGGGAGACGGTTCCCGATCGGTCGCAGGGTGCGCAGTTGGCAGAGCTGCAGGAGCTCGTTCGGTATTGGGGCACGGACTACGACTGGCGGAAGGCCGAGGCGCAACTGAACGCCTTGCCGCAGTTCGTGACGACCGTCGACGGGGTCGACATCCACTTCATCCACGTCCGCTCCCGCCACCCGAACGCGCTGCCGCTGATCATCACACACGGGTGGCCCGGCTCGGTCTTCGAGCAAATCAAGCTCATCGGTCCGCTCACCGATCCCACGGCATTCGGCGGCCAAGCGGAGGACGGCTTCGATGTCGTGATTCCGTCCCTGCCTGGCTTCGGCTTCTCGGCGCGACCGACCGAGGTCGGCTGGGGGTTGGAGCGCATCGGCCGTGCGTGGGACGTGCTCATGAAGCGGCTGGGGTACACGCGCTACGTCGCGCAGGGCGGCGATTGGGGGGCGGGCGTCGTCGAGGCGATGGGGCGGCAGGGGCCAGCGGGATTGCTCGGCATCCATACCAACTTGCCGGCGACATTCCCGCCCGACGCAGCTGCGGCGATCGCCAGCGGCGGACCCGCGCCGGCGGGACTCTCCGAGCAGGAACGCGCGGAATTCGACGCCCTGAGAATGTTCCTCCAGAACGGGGGCTGGGGCTACCTGACGATGATGAGCGCGCGACCGCAGGCCGTCGGCTACGGCCTGACAGACTCCCCCGCCGGCCTCGCGGGGTGGATGCTCGTACACGGAGGGTTCGCGCACTGGACGTACGGCAAGGATCCCAATCAGTCGCCGACGAAAGACGAGGTGCTGGACGACTTCACGCTGTACTGGCTGACGAACACCGCGGTCTCGACCGCGCGGCTGTATTGGGAGAACCGCAAAGAAAACCTCATCAGTGCGGCCGCGCAGAAGACCGACGAGATCTCGGTCCCGGTGGCCATCACTGTCTTTCCGGACGACGATCTTTATCGAGCCCCGGAGACGTGGGCCCGCCGCGCCTTTCCCAGCCTGATCTACTTCCACCAAGCCGACAGGGGCGGCCACTTCGCGGCCTGGGAAGAGCCGGAACTGTTCACGGACGAGCTTCGAGCGGCATTCCGGCCGATGAGATGACGCGGCGACATGCTGCCCGCCCCCGCCGAGCAGGCTGCGGCCGTACTCACAAGACCCTGATGGAGGAGCTGGCGTTCTCCCCAAGCTGATGGACGAGCGCATGGGCCACCTGGACGGCTCGGTGCAGGCGCATGTCACGGCGGCCATGCGACAGCAGCTCCTGGACGGCCTGACGGGGCTGTGGGAGGCCGCGCTGGACGCTCGGCGGGCGATGGCCGCTGGCTCGCCGGTGGCCGTACTTGACCGGCTTCTTCGGGGCACGGGCGGGAGCCGCAGCGGCGGGGGTGGACTTGAAGGTGATCCAGCACGACATCGGCCACTCCAGCGCGGTGACCACCGCGGACACCTATGTGAGCGTGTTCCGGCAAGCCGCCAAAGCTGCTGTTACGGCCAGCGCGGAGCTGCTGCTGTCGCATGCCCGGATCCGGCTGTCGTTGGAGGGCGCCGCCCAAGCCTGAGCAGACCTGCTGGAATCGATGAGGGGCCCATTCGCGGCCTGGCAACCCCACGCCCGGGGCCGGGGAGACAGCGCTCGGGTAGCCGCATTGCCTGACCCGATCGTCGCGACCCGGCACGCGCGCCTGGCCCGGGATGCGCCTGCCGGCGGTAGCCATGAGCAGCCGACAGACGGTCAGCATCGCTTGTCCACAGTCTTATCCACATGTGCACAAGAATGGATTCCGTGGCTACGGACAGTGACGAACGCCAGGGGGCAGAAGTGTCGACGCACCCTGGCCGGTTGTCGTGTGACCTGGTCTGGCGGCCTCAGTCAACTCGTTGGCGTCGATGCGGCCCCGATCCAGCGTGCCGAGGTGATCCGGGTGAGCTCGGACCTCGCCGTCGTCGTCGACGATCGCGCTGGCCCGCTGAGGTCTCATACTTCCGAGGTGACGATGACGACAGGGGCCCGGTGGACCGCGTGGCGGTTCGTGACCGCGTTCGGCCTCGTCAGCCTGCTTCCGATCTCGTCTATGAGGGTGCCCGGTCGGTGACCGGCCCCTTCTTGGCCACCCTGGGCGCGTCGGCGACCGTGGTCGGTGTCGTCACCGGCGTCGGTGAGGCGTTCGCGCTGGCCGGGCGGCTGGGCACCGGGCCGCTGGTGGATCGCACCCGCGCCTACTGGCCCCTGGTTCTGATCGGCTACGCGGTGACCATGGTGGCGGTCCTGACACTCGGGTTGACCAGCGTGCTGTGGATCGCCGCAGTGCTGGTGGTCGGCGAGCGGGTGGCAAGGCGATCCGCAGCCCCGCCAAGGACGTGATGCTCTCGCACGCCGCGTCGGTGGTCGGGCGGGGCAAGGGGTTCGCGGTGCACGAGGCGATCGACCAGGTCGGCGCCGTGGCCGGGCTGGCTCTATGACCACGCCGGGCTGCGCGTGCTGATCGCGGTGCCGATCCTGTCGGCGATCGTGCCGGTGCTGGCGTTCACCACGACGGCGGGTCTGGCCCTGGCCGGCGTGCTCGCCTGGGGCGCGGTGCTCGGCCTGCAGGAGTCCACCATGCGCGCCGCCGTCGCCGACCTGGTCCCCACCGCCCGCCGCGGCACCGCCTACGGTGTGTTCGCCGCCGGGTTCGGCGCGGCCACCTTCGCCGGCGGCGCCCTGGCCGGGGCCCTCTACGACCAGCACACCGACCTGCGCGACCACTTCCAACGCCTGGCCGCCACAGCAAGGAGATCGCCCGTGGGGGCGAGCGCCAACGACGGACCGGAGAGCAAGTACAAGGAGGGTTATTCAGAGCCATGACCATTTCTGCGAGTCGGACGTATCGGCGCAGGTCACGACTTGATCACTTGTGATAAGTGGATCTCCTGAATAACCCTCAAGGAGCTTCGTCAGCACTGCGCCGGCCTGGAGGTCCTTCTCCAGACCTACGCCACCGTGATCAATGAACTCGCCCGAGAGAACCAGGTTCTCCGCGGGCAATACGCTCCCAAGGTCACACCTCTCAAGCGGCGGATCCCATCGTGAAAGCCCTATTGCGTCACCGACCCGCGTACCACTTTGCCGAATTGAGTGCGCAGGGTCAGTCCCTGAGCCGGCGAGCCTGCTTCGCCTCGCGGGCAATCGCCCAGGCGTCCGCCACGGGACCCACGTGCCCGAGCTTGTCGGGGTTACTCACCGAGCGGATCGTCTGGATCCGCCCGCCGAGCACGTCGAGCGTCAACGTGCTGACCACGTTGCCGTCCCGATCGCGAAGGATCGCGCCCGGCTGGCCGTTCACCTCGCGTGGCTCCACTCTCGCGTCGATCCCGGCGAGCACCGGGGAGATCGAGGCGAGCACGCGGGCCACGTTGTCGGCACCGATCACGCTCCTGGCGAACGCAGGCGCCTTGCCTCCCCCATCCCCGACCATCTGGACGTCGGCAGCGAGCAACTCCCTCAGTCCGTCGACGTCGCCTTCCCGGAGCGCGCTGAAGAACTGCGCCGCCAGCTCCTCGCGTTCCCGGCGGTCCGCCTCGAACCGAGGGCGCCCGACGTCCATGTGGCGTCGCGCCCGGACCGCGAGCTGGCGGCACGCCGCCTCGGACCTCCCCACCGCCGACGCGACCTCGGGGAAGCCGAACCCGAATACCTCCCGCAGCACGAAGACCGCCCGTTCGAGCGGGGTCAGCCGCTCGAGCAGCAACAGGGCGGCCATCGACACCGAGTCGGCCAGCTCCGCCGACCGCTCTGGGTCCTCGTAGGGGTCGGTGAGCAGCGGCTCGGGGAACCAGTGCCCGACGTACGTCTCCCGTCGGACGCGGGCCGAGCGCAGCACGTCGATCGAGATCCGGGTGACCACGGCTGAGAGGAAGGCCTTGGTCGAGGTGGGTTGTGTCGGGGAGGCCTCGTAGCGCAGCCAGGTCTCCTGGACGGCGTCCTCGGCCTCGGCCACGCTGCCGAGGATCCGGTAGGCGATCGAGAACAGCAACGGCCGCAGCTCCTCGAACTCCTCGGCCCGGGTCATGTGAGTTCTTCCTTGAAGCCTTGGCGCCACGACGGGTAGCGCAGCTGCCAGCCGAGCTCCCGCTTGGCCTTGGCGTTGGAGAAGCCGCGCCCCTTGTTGGTCATCATGTCCACCATCATCTCGCCGGCCAGCAGCCGGGCCAGCCACGCGGGAACCCGCCGCGGTGGTTTGGCCCCGGCGCACTTCGCGAGATAGGGCAGCCACTCGCTGACCGGTGCCGGCTCGTCGTCGACGATGTTGAACACGCCCTTTGCCTGCTGCTCCACCGCCAAGACGGTAGCGCTCGCCGCGTCGTCTAGATGCACCCACGAGAAGTAGCCGGTGCCACCCCCGACGAGCGGGTACAGCCGCTTCCGCACGAGCTTGACCTGATCGTCGGTGGCGCCCGGCCCGTAGAGCCCGCCGTAGCGCAGGACCGCGCCGCCTGCCTTGACGACCACGTCCTCGAGGTGGTTGATCGCCTTCATTCCCTCCACCACCTCCAGCGGGTCCTCCTCGGTCTTGACCCATCCGCCCTCGCGGATTCCATTGAAGATGGCGGCGCTCTGCGCGACGAAGTTGGTTACGCCGGTCGCCTCGGCCGCGGCCAGCAGGTGGTCGGTCCCCTCGCTGCGGAGCCGGTTGGTGGTGGCGAAGAAGCGGTCGGGCTTCCTCAGGTTGGGCTTGCCGGCGTGCGCCTCGGAAAGGCCCGTCATCTGGTGCACGATCGCGTCCGGCCGTGCCGCGGCCACGGCCTCGCCGACCGACGCCGCACCCAGCCCGTCCATCACAACCCCATCGGCGCCTAGCTGTTGCAGCAAGCCCAGCTTGGCCGCGCTCGTCGTCGTCGCCGTCACCTGGTGGCCACGGGCCACCAGCCGCGGCACCAGCCGCCGCCCGATGACTCCGGTCCCGCCTGCAACGAACACTCGCATCACGTCACGCTCCCAATCCGGTACTGGCTCTCGCCCCCGAGACGAGACAGCCCGGCAGGCCGTGACATGGGAGACGGCCCCGCGGACGTCGGTTGCGTCGGAACGTCATCGGACTGAACGGGAAGCGCACTCATCAAGTAGGCACCCCTCTGTGTCAAGAGCCGACGAAGAGTGGTGTTCTAGGCTGGGGTTCGGCGGGTCCGGGAAGTGACTTTTCCGAAGTGTCGATCTTGGGGTTCGAGTCGGCCGCGCTGGATGTCAGAGTCGCCCCCACGTGTCGTCCCGGACCCGTCCCGAGCCGCTTGGCGTCGGCGACCATCTGCCTGTAGACGATGTCGGACAGCCGCCGTTTCAAGGCGCGTAGGGCTTCCATCGGGGTTTTGCCGGCAGCCAGTTTGCGCCGGTAATAGCGGCGACCTTCGGTGTCGTGGCGCAGTTGGACGATGGCCATGATGTGCAGCGCCCGGTTGATGCGCCGATTGCCGGCGCGGGAGAGCCTGTGGCGGTTCTGTTCGCCGGAGGAGGCGTCGATGGGGGCGGTGCCGTTCCAGGAGGCGAAGTGGGCGCGGCTGGTGAACCGGCCGATGTCGCCGATGTCGCCGAGCAGTCGGGCGGCGCCGGACGGGCCGATGCCGTGCAGGTCGAGCAGCCGGCTACCGGTGCTGGTGACCAGCTCGGTGAGTTCCTGCTTGGCGATTTTGATCTTCTTGTCGATCACGACGAGTTCGTGGATCAGCTCGGAGGCCAGCCAACGGCGGGTCTTGCCGACCACGTCTCGGGGCCGGACGGTGTTGAGCAGGGCACGGGCCTGCTGAGCGGACAGGTCCTTCTTGGCGCCACCGGGCACCAATTCCAGCAGCAGGTGGTGCAGGCGGGAGACGATCTCAGTACGTGCCCTGCCGAGCTGGTCGCGGCGGTCGACCAAAAGGCGCAGCGCCACCGTGGTGTCGTCGGTGACGACCTGCCGCAGGTCCGCAGTGCGCAAGGCGACCACGGCGACGCTGTGCGCGTCGACCGGGTCGGTCTTACGACCCTGACCGGTGGCGAACACCCGAGCCCGGGCGGACAGCTTCGCCGGCACGTCCACGACGGTTTCGCCGTCGGCGACCAGGCGCTGCGCGACGTGCCGGCCGATGCCGCTGCAGCCCTCCACCGCCCAGATCCGGTCTTTGTGCTTGCGGCCGGCGGCGAGCATCGCTTTGTAGCCGTCGCGGTCGGTGCCGAACCGGCCCTGGCCGACGGTCTGCTCCCGGTCGCTGATGATCTCGATGGTGGCCGCTGGAACTGCTGGGCCGGGCCCCCGATCCGGACCGGGCTGCCCGGCTGTCCCGCGCCCAGATCGGTGCGGCGCTGCGCCGGGCGCACCGCCGCGACGTCGAGGCCAAGGCCGTTCGCCTGCAGCAGCAGCTGCGCGCCGCACAGTTGCGGCAACCGGCGCCGGTGCAGGCCGCCTACGCCGTGATCGTGACCACCCAGGTACGGCTCATCGCCACCCTCAACACCGAGATCGACCAGTTGGGGCAGGTGGTGGCCGAGCATTTTGGCCGGCACCGGGACGCTGAACGCTACCTGAGCCTGCCCGGCCTCGGTGGCGTGCTCGGCGCCCGGATCCTCGCCGAGTTCGGCGACGACCCGCACCGGTTCATCGACGCCAAGGCCCGCAAGAACTACGCCGGCACGTCCCCGATCACCCGCGCATCCGGCACCCGACGGTTTGTCTTGGCCCGCTACGCCCGTAACCGGCGCCTCGGCGACGCCGTACTCCAGTGGGCGTTCTGCGCCATGAGAGGCTCACCCGGCGCCCGCGCCTACTACGACACCCTGCGCAAGCGCGGCATCGGCCACCAGGCCGCGCTACGCCAACTCGGCAACCGCCTCGTCGGTATCCTGCACGGCTGCCTCAAGACCAATACCGGCTACCACGAGGACATCGCCTGGGCCCATCTCCAGCCCGCCTCTTGACAACGAAAAACCTGGGATGTCTGCCGCATTCCGCGCGAGACACACAGACCACCAGGGCGTGCCATCGATCGAACCGAAGTTACTCAGCGTTACCCCGATGCATACGCGACTATGTCCTCGGTGGGGCCATTTCAAGCCGCCCGCGTGGGGCCAGCTGAGACCGTCACAGCCAGAAAAGGCACATCATCACTTTTCGAGCGGCCGTTGGCTGGCCGCCATGCGCCTCGGTTCGACCTGCGCTTGTTCGGGTGGCGATCGGGCAGCCAAACCTCGCCGAGACGGTCAGCGGTCGCGGTCGGGGGAGTGGCGAACCGGAACGTTGCGTAGGTTCGAATCCTGGGGTGAGACGAACAGACGAACCTGCAAGTCTTCGATCTTGAAACGGCTGCCTCGCTGAGCATTTCTGCTGTTCACGGCCTTGTCGCCGGGGGCTCTGACCGGGCATTCGACCGCCGTGAATTTTGCAGGTTGGTGCTTCTGCGTTGGGGCTGAGGGGATAAGTCATCGGGTGGTGATCAGGAGCCTGTTGCCGTCGGCGAGCGCGCCAACGTGGTTACGTGATGCTGAGTCGGGCGTTGACGGCGGCCCCGGTCTCGACCCGGGCCGCGACGGTGGCGGCGCCGTTGCGGTAGTGGCCGGGCCGGTGAAGGCCGTGGCGATACCCAAGAGTGGGGGAGGGTCGAGGGTTCTCGGAGTGCCCACTGTGGACGATCGGATCGCGCAGACGGTGGCGGCCATGTATCTGGAGCGGAAGGTGGAGCCTATCTTCCACCGCGACTCTTATGGCTACCGACCGGGCCGGTCCGCGTTGGACGCGGTGGCGGTATGCCGGGAGCGCTGTTGGCGGAACGACTGGGTGATAGATCTTGATGTCCGGGCGTTCTTCGACAGGGTCGATCACTCTCTCATGCTCAAGGCGGTCGCGCGGCACACCGACCAGAAGTGGATCCTGTTGTACGTGAAGCGGTGGCTGCAAGCCCCGCTGCGCCAGCCGGACGGTACCCTGGTCGCCCGGGATCGCGGGACGCCGCAAGGCTCTGCGATCTCACCAGTTTTGGCTAACCTCTACTTGCATTACGCGTTCGACGTATGGCTGACCCGGGAATTTCCGGCGGTCACGTTCGAACGCTACTGCGATGATGCGGTGATTCACTGCGGCAGCCTGGAGCAGGCCCGGCAGGTCCGGGATGCTCTGGCGGTACGGTTGGCGGCGGTCGGTCTGGAGTTGCATCCCGACAAGACGCGCATTGCGTATTGTCAGGACGCTGACCGGCGTGGCGATCATGAGGTCACGTCGTTCACGTTCCTTGGCTACACGTTTCGTCCACGACTGGCCAAGAACAGGTGGGGCAAGCATTTCGTGAGCTTCCTGCCCGCGGTCAGCAAGGACGCGATCAAGGTGATGGGTCGGGAGATCCGATCCTGGCACATCGCCCGCCGGAGTGACAAGTCCCTCAACGACCTGGCACGCATGTTCAACAGCATCGTGCAGGGTTGGATCAACTATTACGGACGCTCTACAAGTCCATGTTGTATCCCCTTCTGCGGCGCATCAACGAGCATCTGGTGCGTTGGGCCATACGCAAGTACAAACGGCTACGCCGACGCGAGAAACGGGCGGGTGAGCTACTGGCGGAAGCCTCACGGCGATCGCCAAGACTGTTCGCCCATTGGCGTTTCGGCCTCAAACCTGCCGGCTGGACGATGGGAGCCGTGTAAGCCGAGCGGTTTACGCACGGTTCTGCGAGCGGCGGGGGGTGCGATTCCCCCCGCCGACTCTCCCGGTGATCCACTGCGTGACCGAACGTCAAGCCCGCCAGGTGCGAGAGGCGATCGGACGTCGGCTCGCGGACATCGGGTTGCAGCTGCATCCCGACAAGACGCGCATCGTGTACTGCAAGGACGACCGACGTCGCCTGGACTATGACCAGGTGACGTTCACGTTCTGCGGGTTATGCGTTTCGACCCCGGCAGAACTACGACAAGATCCGCAGGAGATCCCGCACGGGATTCCTGCCGGCGGTGGCCCCGGGGAAGCTGACCGACATGAGCCGCAAGGTAGCGTCTTGGCGGCTACATCGACGCACCAGCTCGACGCTGGATGACCTCGCAGAAGAGTTATTGATCCGTAACGCAAACGTGCCGTGGTGCGCTGAATGTGCGTGGGTGTTGTAGTGCCGGACGCGCGGTGGCTTTCCCCGCAGGCGCAAGAGGATCTTCGCCGGCGGGCCGTCGCGGCGGTCAAGAGCGGGATGACCCAGGCGGCAGTGTCCAAAGTGTTCAACGTGTCGCCGAAGACAGTGTGGCGGTGGGTGAATGCCTTTGACCACAAGGGAAACCGGGGGTTGCGAAGGGGTCGGCGAGGTCGGCGTCCGGGTGAGCAGAAGGCGCTGTCGCCCCGGCAGGAGTTCCGGGTCCGGCGGGCGGTGCTGGGCCGCTACCCCGACCAGGTGGCGTTGCCCGGGCTGGTGTGGACCCGGCCGCAGGTCCGGGACCTGGTACGCCGCTGGTACGGCATCGGCCTGTCGCTGGTCACCATCGGCAAGTACCTGCGCTGGTGGAACCTGTCGCCGCAGAAGCCGATCCGCAAGGCCTACGAGCAGAACCCCGAGGCGGTCGGGCGGTGGCTGGAGATCGACTACCCGGCCATCGCCGCCCGGGCCAAGCGGGAGAAGGCGGTCATCTTGTGGCTGGATCAGACCGGGCTGCGCTCCGACGCGGCGGTGGGCGCCACGTGGGCGCCGATCGGTCAGACCCCAGTGGTGGGCAAGACCAGCAAGCGGTTCGGCGTCAACGTGATGGCCGCGATCAGCAACAAGGGCGAGCTGTACTTCACCTGCTACACCGGCTCGTTCACCGGCCCGGTGTTCGTGGCCTACCTCGAACGCCTGGTCCGCCACCTGAGCCGAAAGATCCATCTGATCGTGGACGGGCACCCGGTGCACCGGCGGGTTAGTGTCCGCGACTGGCTCGCCAAACACGCTGCCAGCATTGAGATGCACTTCCTGCCCGGCTACAGCCCCGAACTCAACCCCGTAGAACTGCTCAACGGCGACATCAAACGCCATGTGGCACAAACAAACCCAGCCACCCCGGCCGAACTCGCCGCCCAGGCCCGCACCCACCTCCGTCGCCGCCAGAACCAGCCCGAGGCCGTACGCGCCTTGTTCGGCAAGCCCGAAGTCCGCTACGCCGCAGCCTAATCACGACATATTTGCCTTAATGGTCAATAAACCCGGCCCTGCGGGCTGGTTGAACTACTTCACCGCGTTCTACCCGAGCGCGGTGAACCCGATCGGCAAGCGCGTTGATCGCCATCTGATGCGTTGGACAAGGCGGAAGTACAAGCGACTGGAACGCAGTGACAAACGAACGCGGGCATGGCTGAAAGGGGTCCGGCAACGGCCACCTGATCTGTTCGCGCACTGGGCACTACGGTACTGATCCCTGACGACTGGACAGCACGAGCCGGAGGAGCTGCGAGGCTCACGTCCGGATCTGTGGGGGACGGCGGGTGCGATTCCCGCCGTCTACCCGGCAGGTAGGTGTGGGATCGGCTGGGAGGGAGTATGATCGCGATCGGCGTTCCGGGCGCCTCTAGTCCGCGGGCAGGGCTGCAAGCTCACCGGTTCTCAGGCGAGATCAACGGCTAGTCTTTCCTGCCCGGTGTAGCGGACCTGCGGGCGTGAGGAAGGGCTGCCATGCCCGGTGGGCCACGTTCGCTGCCTGATCGGCCAAGCCTGCGGTACCTCAAGCTTGAGGCGAAACGCCGCCTAGCCGCTGGCGAGTTCCCTACCCTGCACGACGCGCAGGCGGCCATCGCCGGGGAGTATGGCCTGCCGAGCTGGGCCGCGCTCAAGCAGCTCATCTGCGGCCAGCCCGAGCACGAAAGCCATGCGCTGTCGCAGCTGAGATGGGTGATCGGCCGTTTCCGGGAAGCCGGCGCGTCGGCGTGGTCGGCGCCCGACGAGGACGAACTACGACAGCATGTCGGCGGCCCGGTTCTGGCCGAGACACCGGCCGGCGAGCTGGTCGCGACGATTATCCAGACGGCCCCGCTGCTGCGCGGGGAACTCGTCGTCATGGCCCAGGCGCCGCTGTCCGCCAGCGTCCAAATCGCCGACCTGCGGGTCGACGCGACGGTCGAAGCCGAGCCGCCCCACCGGCTCACGGAGCTGCGGGCGACTCCGCTGACAAAGCGGATCACCGACGCTCGGGTGACGTCGCCGCCGCCCATCCGTACCCTCGGTCAGGTTCCCGCTGGCGTGGCCGGGATCGCGGACGAGGCCTTCGCCGAACTGGGTCTGGTCGGCCTGGTCCTCGCCGGCGGTGGCCCCGGCGCCCCGGTGTGGGTGGTCGCCACGGGGTGGGCGGACCTGGACCGGGCCGAGGCTCTGGACACCGGTCACCGGCTTGCGGCGCCCGGTGTCACGGCGCTGGTCACCGCGACCGCCGTGCTGCGGCTGGTCGCCGACGGCCGTATCGGCCTCGATTCCCCCGCCAACGACCACCTGCGCACGGTGCGGTTGGCCGACGACGCCATCACGGTCCGGGAACTGCTCAGCCACACCGCCGGGGTGGACAGCCCTCGCCTCGCCGAACTGTTCGCCGACAGCGTCCCTGACCTGGTCACGCTCACCGGCCCGGTGATCGCCTGTAGCGGCACCCGCGGGGTCGTCCGGCCCAGCAACGGCGGCTACGCCGTGCTCGGGCAGCTGGTCGCCGATGTCACCGGATCACCGTATGCCGAGGCGGTCACCCGTCTCGTGCTGGAGCCGCTCGGGATGGGCGGCTCGTCGTTTCCGGCCCGTGCCGCCGACCTCGGCTCCGATGCGGTCACCGGATACGACGTGACACCGGAGGGCGCCTTCGCGCCGGTTCCGGTCAGGATCTGCACCGTTCCCGCCGTCGGCGGGCTGTGGGCGACGGCGGCCGACCTCGTGCGCCTTGGGGCCGGGTGGTTATCGCTGCTGCCCCCGGCGCTCGCGCGTGAGGCGCTCACCCCGCAGACCGCACCGGGCCCCCGCGGAGGTCGGGTGGGCCTGGGCTGGCTGATCAGCGCCCGCGGCGACATCGCCGTCCACGGTGGGGCCGGCGGTGGGGCCACCGCGTCGCTGCTCGTTCGCATCCGCGACAACCAGGTTCACCTGACCCTGACGAACAAGTCGACACCGCTGGACCCCATCAACGATCGCGTGCTGCGTTCCTGGACAAACCCCACGCACTGACCCGACCCGACGCACTCAAGAGAAGAGGAAGCACATGCACCAGCCTTACGTCACCCGGCGCACGCTCCTTCGAGCGACCTCGGCGTCCGTGGCAGCGGCGGCGACCGCCTCGGCCTTGGGATCGCCGGCGCTGGCCGCGTCCTCACAGTCCGCCGCCCCGCCCGCATTCGCCCCCGGGCGGAGCGAGCGGCTGTTCCGCGAGCTGGACGAGAGGATTCGAACCGGCATGGTCAAGTACGGCATCCCGGGCGTGGCCGTGGCGGTGCTCTATCGGGGAGCGGAGTACGTCAGGGGGTACGGCGTCACCAATGTCGACTACCCCGTGCCGGTCGACGGCGACACCGTGTTCCGGATCGGCTCCACCACCAAGACGTTCACCGGTACCACCGTGATGCGCCTGGTGGAGCAGGGCAGGCTCGCCCTCGACGCCCCGGTGCGCAGCTACCTGCCCGACTTCCACACCTCAGACCCGTCGGTGGCGGCCCGGGTTACCGTCCGCCAACTGCTCAACCACACCGCCGGCTGGCTGGGCGACTACCTCGAGGACACCGGCGAGGGTGACGACGCCACGGCCAGGTACGCCGCGGGCATCGCCCGGCTGCCCCAGCTGACGCCGCCGGGTGAGGTGTTCGCCTACAACAACGCCGCGGTGGCGCTGGCCGGCCGCGTGATCGAGGTGGTCACCGGCATGACATACGAGACGGCGGTCCGGGAACTGCTGGTCGATCCGATGGGGCTGGCGCACAGCCGGTTCTTCGTCGACGAGATCATCGGCTTCAACGTGGCCGC
>WNGF01002967.1_pt1 | contig 27766 bp, 25 predicted proteins | sample 5400641 | NCBI WGS metagenome assembly WNGF01 (sample SAMN13153371, study PRJNA577476) | soil metagenome | isolation source: 80 cm soil or saprolite under grassland replicate 2 | place: USA:California | collected 2016-06-15 | reverse complement strand
CAGTAGTACGACGCGCTGACGCGCTCGGTCATCGACGCAAGCGCCCCGAGCGCGTCACCCTTCTTCGTCAGCGACTGGTCGGACTCGAACGGCCCGCTGCGCATCCAGTCGCGCACTGCGTCGTTGCCGATGAGCGCGCGCGCGTCGGACCACGCGACGTTCAACTTCCGCGCCGCCGTCACGGCGTCCCATTCGTCGGGCGCGAGCACGCCGACGAAGTTGCCGATGCGAACGACCCGCGCGCCCCGAATCGAGGCGATCGACGACTCGTCGAGCGAAACGACGGTTGCGCCGACCGACGCCGGACGGACGACACGCCCGTGCAGCATGCCCGGCAATCGCAAATCGTGGACGAACGTGTGCGTGCCGGTGACCTTCGCCGGAATGTCGGGACGCGGCAGCGGCTTGCCGACGACGGTGTATGAGGCCGGCTTTTTCAGCGGCGCCTTCTTGTCGACCTTCATGCCGAAGCGGCGATCGCCGACGAGCTCTCCGAAGCCGATGCCGCTTCCGCCCGCTTTCGGCCGCACTTCGCCGTTCACCGCGTCGAGCTCGGATGCGGGCATTCCGAGCCGCTCTGCCGCCATCGCGATCAGCGCCTCGCGCGCCGTGGCCGCGGCTTCGCGGATCTGCACGCCGCCTCGCATGACGCCGCTGCTGCCGGCGGTCGGCCCCTGATCGGGCGTGAGCGCGGTATCGCCTTCGACGAGCGTGATGCGGCCGACGCCGATGCCGAGCTCCTCGGCCGCCATCTGCGCAATCGCGATCCGCAGTCCCTGGCCGAGATCGACTTTGCCGGAATACAGCGTGACCGAGCCGTCCTGGTGAACCGCGAGAAAGCCGTCGACTTCACCGGCGTCGACGGTCTTACCGGGCGCAGCGCCGATCGCGGCGAGCCGCTGCGCAATCGCGCTGCCCGGCACGCCGAGCGTCACGACCAGCGCGCCGCCGGCCTTGATGAAATCGCGGCGCGAGATCGTCGCGCTCATGCTTTCGCTCCGACGCGCATCACCGCGCGCAACACGCGCGCATGCGAGCCGCAGCGGCAAAGGTTCCCGGCCAGCGCGGTTTTCGCCTCGTCGAGCGACGGATGCGGCTTGGCGGCGAGCAGCGCAGCGCTCGTCATCACCATGCCAGCCGTGCAGTAGCCGCATTGCGCAGCCTGCTCGGCGATGAACGCCGCCTGCACCGGATGCGGCTTGTCGGACGTGCCGAGGCCTTCGATCGTCGTGATCCGTTTGCCGCCGACCGCCGATATCGGCATGACGCACGAGCGCGCGGGCTTACCGTCGACGAGCACCGTGCACGCACCGCATTGGCCGAGCCCGCAGCCGTATTTCGGACCCGTCAGCGCGAGCGCATTGCGAAGGACGTAGAGCAACGGCTGGCCCGGATCGCGCGATTCGATCGTGCGCGCTTTGCCGTTAACGGTGACGCGATAGGATGGCATCGCAAACTCCCGGATCGCGGATCGGCTGCCGCGCCGCGAACATCATACCCGCGGCGCAGCGGCGCCGAAAACGGCCGCCGAACGAATCTGCCCCGCCGCGCTCTCAATACTGTCGCGCGATCATCAAGCGACGCCGTATTCGCCGTGCAGAGGAATGCCGCCCGGGGCTCGGATGTTTGTCATGTCCGCGTGCTGCCGCGGGCAGCGCCGAACATTGGGGATTCCGCCATGAATGTGATGGACACGCAAATGAGGGCGACGATCGTGCTGCTCGCGCTCGGCATTGCCGCCGGCGCGCATGCGCAATCATCGGACATGACGTTCTTCGTATCGAGCACCGGCTCGGGAAAGGGCGCCGATTTCGGCGGCCTCGCCGGCGCCGACCGGCATTGCCAGACGCTCGCCACCGCGGCGGGCGCAGGCAACCACACGTGGCGCGCTTATCTCAGCACCAGCGGCTCGCCGGCGGTCAATGCCCGCGATCGCATCGGGCCCGGCCCGTGGAAGAACGCTAAAGGTGTGGTCATCGCGAACAACGCCGCGGAGCTCCACGGCACCAACAACCTGAACAAGCAGACCGCGTTGAACGAGAAAGGCGCGATGGTCAACGGCGGCGGCGACACGCCGAACATGCACGACATCCTCACCGGTTCGCAGCCGGACGGCACCGCGTTCGCGGGCAGCGAGGACACGACGTGCGGCAACTGGACGAAGAGCGGCGAGGGTATCGCGATCGTCGGCCACCACGACCGCAGCGGTCTCGATACGAGTCCGCCGGCACTGTCATGGAACTCGTCGCACCCGACGGTTGGCTGCAGCGACGCTGCGTTGAAGAGCACCGGCGGTGCGGGCCTGATCTACTGCTTCGCAGAGAAGTGAAGTACGCGAACGCCCATTACGACCCGAACCGGCGCCATCACACGCCGGTCGGCTTCCGCAACCCGGACAGGCATCCGCCGCCGCACAGCTACTGGCAGTGGCGGCGCGAGCGCCGCGCGGCCGGGTTGCCGTACGAGCCGCCAGGCGGCTGGCATTTTCCGCTCGACCGTCCCGACGTCCGTTACCTCGCCGAGAACCGTCGCGACACGACGCTCACGTGGATCGGCCACGCGACGGTGCTGTTGCAGGTGGCCGGCATCAACATTCTCACCGATCCGCATCTAACCGAGCGCGCATCGCCGCTCGCGCTCGCGGGTCCGAAGCGGCGTATGCCGCCGGCGATCGCGCTCGCCGATCTGCCGCACATCGACGTCGTGCTGATCTCGCACAATCATTACGATCATCTCGATGCAGCGAGCGTGCGCGCGCTCGCGCGCCAGCCGGGCGGTCCTCCGCGGTTCTACGTTCCGCTCGGCGTGCGCACGTTCTTCGACGCGCGTCGCATTCCGGTCGCCGCTGAAATGGATTGGTGGGAATGCGCGCGCGGCGATGGCGTCGACGTTCATTTCGTTCCGGCACAGCACTGGAGCGCTCGCACGCTGCGCGATCGCAATCGCACGCTATGGGGCGGCTTCGTCGTCGAGGCCGGGGGCTTTCGCTTCATCTATACCGGCGACACCGGCTATTCGAAGGACTTCGCCGACATCGGCACGCGCTTCGGCGGATTCGACCTCGCGGTGATTCCGATCGGCGCGTACGCGCCGCGCTGGTTCATGGCGACGCATCACGTCGACCCGTCCGAGGCGGTGAAGATCCACCGCGATCTCGGCGCTCGCCGCTCGCTCGGCGTGCACTGGGGCACGTTCGTGCTGACCGACGAGCCGCTCGACGAGCCTCCGCGCAAGCTTGCCGAAGCGCTCGCAGCCGCAAACGTTTCAAGCGACGCGTTCTGGGTGTTCCGTCACGGCGAAATGCGCGTGCTGTCGGAACATCCGGCCGCAAGACCAAAGTCCCGAATCCCGTCGCCGGCGGACCGGCAACGGGATCGAGCGCAAACGCCTCCGTAGGCGCCCGGCGGCCGCACAGCGTCGCACGGCAATCCGGACGTCACGTCGTCACTTGACGAGCGCAACCGCCGCCGGCTTTTCTTCTTCCTTCGCCACGTTCGCGCCGCTCGCGTACGCTGCGTAGTCCCAGTAGTACAGATTGTGGATCATCCGCGTACGGTCGACGTAGTGCCGCAGCGCTTCCGGTCCCTGCTTCGCCGCGGCGCAACCGCGCGTTTCACCGATTCCTTTCGGCGCCGCACAATCGAGCGCGTGAGCTGGCATGCTCACCGCCGCGGCCATCACCGTCGCCGCGATCCACGGCAACGTCCGCTTGCTGATTTCAGTCGGGTTCATTTGCGCTCTCCTCGCTTCGTTTGCTCGCCCCCGGACGGGCTCGCCCCGGATTCGCGCGCCGCAGCTCGCGACGCGTGATCGAAGTGTCCGCGCGCATTCTCGTTCGCTCAGCGCGCTTGCGACCAAATGGGCGAAACGGGGTGCGAATCAGGGCGCGGTGAGTCTGAAAATCGGGAGTCACTGGATCCCCGCCGAAGTCTATCCCGAGCGAAGTCGAGGGACGGGGACGGCCCTTCGGGCCGCTTTGCGGATCGCGGCGCATATGGTTTCATTGGCCTTTGCCGAATATTCGACAATCCCCGATGCCTCATCGATTCACCACGCCGCCCCGGCGCGGCCGCACGCCGTCGAAGCCCGGTGCCGTGACCGGACAGGTGCAGAGCCTGACGCGCGGACTGTCGATTCTCGAAGCGCTTGGCAAGGCGGAAGGCGGACTCACGCTGACCGACATCGCCCATCGTGTCGCACTCGCGCCGTCCACTGCGCACCGACTGCTGTCCACACTCGAGAAGATGGGCTACGTGTATCAGGCAGGCGATCTCGGCCTCTGGTATGTCGGCCTGCAGGCATTCGCAGTGGGCACGACGTTCCTGTCCAACCGCGATTTCGTCGCGCAGAGCCACCCGTACATGCGACGGCTGATGGAGCAATCCGGGGAAACGGCCAATCTCGGCATCCTCGACGGCACCGAGGCGGTGTTCATCGACCAGGTGCAATGCCGCGAGATGATGCGCACGATCGTCAAGCTCGGCAGCCGCGTGCCGCTGCATGCGTCCGGCGTGGGCAAGGCGATCTTCGCGTCGCTCGCCGACGAGCAGATCGACGCGATCCTGAAGGTCAAGGGCCTGCCGCGAATCACCGACAACACGATCACCTCACCCGAGACGATGTGGGCGACGGTGCGCGTCATCCGCCAGCGCGGTTGGTCGTTCGACGACGAGGAGCACGCCGTCGGCACGCGCTGCGTCGCCTCTCCGATCTACGACGAGCACGCCGAAGTGCTCGGCGCGATTTCGCTCGCAGGCCCGTCGTCGCGGCTGCCGGATCCGCGCATCAAGCAGCTCGGCCCGCTCGTCGCGCACACAGGCGAGGAAATCACGAAACGGCTGGGCGGCCGCTGGCCGCATCCGCGCTAGCCAACGTGAAGCGGATCGTCGTCCCGCGGCCGGGCTCCGGCTCGGCGACGACGCGCCCGCCATGGCGGGCGATCACGCGCTCGACGATCGCGAGCCCGATTCCGGTGCCGGGGAACACGCGCTCATCGTGCAGCCGAAAGAACGGCTTGAAGACCTGCTCGGCGTACGCTTGATCGAAACCGACGCCGTTGTCGCGCACGAAATACCAGCGTTCGCCCTCACGTATCTCGGATCCGAATTCGATTTCGCTCATTGCGCGGCCCGCGCAGAACTTCCACGCGTTGTCGAGCAAATTGGCGAGCGCGATCCGCAGCATGTCGCGGTCGCCGGCAACCGGCGGCACGCGTGCAATGCGCATGTCGGCGGCACGCTCCGGAACCGCCGCGCGCAGATCGGCGACGATCGAGTGCGCGATCTCCGTCAGATCGACCGTCGTGCGCTGCATCTCGCGCCGGCTCGCCATCGACAGTCCCAGCATGTCGTCGATCAGCCGGCCCATGCGAACGGTCGCCTCGCGCACGCGTTCGATCGCGGCGAGGCCTTCGGGCCCCAATCGCTCGGCGCAGTCCTCGGCGAGCGCCGACACGCGGCCGTTGATGCTGCGCAGCGGTGCCGCGAGATCGTGCGCGATCGAATACGCGAACGATTCGAGCTCGCGGTTCGCCGACTCGAGCTCCGCCGTGCGGGCGCGCACGCGCGATTCGAGCTCGCGATTCAGTCGCTGCACCTCGAGCTCGGCGAGCTTGCGATCGGTGATGATCTTGCCGATGCCGCGATAACCGACGAAGCGACCGTTCGTGTCGAATCGCGGCTCGCCGCTGATGCTGACCCAGATCGGCTTGCCGTCGACATCGGGGCGGCGGATCTCGAGGTCGCGAAACGGCAGATGCGCCTCGAGCATGCGCCGATGCGCCTGCCACTGCTCGTCCGAGATGTCGATCGCAGGCAACTCCCATCGCGTCCTGCCCAGGCGTTTCTCCGGAAGCTGCGTGAACGCGCCCGCACGCGGCGTGATGCCGGTGAAGCGGAAATGCTCGTCTTGCTCCCAGTACCAGTCCGACGTGAGATCGGTCAGCGCGCGGAATCGCGCCTCGCTCGCGCGAAGCGCCTGCTCGCTCGCATGCCCGGCGCGAATCAGCCGCAACACCTGCGCAAGACCGATCGCCATCAGCAGGACCGCCGCCGCGCTCATCGACGCGACGAGCAGCCGCAGCGTCGCGCGCGATCCTTCGCCGAGCGTGGAAGAGAAGTCGTTTTCGAGCGGGCGCAGCCTCGCGTCGATCGAGCCGACTTCGGCGATGAGCGGATCGAGCTGCGTCCGGCCGGCATTCGCGCGCACGGCGGCGTCGATTCGGCGCGCGGTGGCGAGGAGCTGCGCGATCTCGGCATCGCCTTGCTGCCACGTCGCGATCGCATGATCGACAAAGCTCACGCGCCGGAAGTAGCGGAACAGCGCGATCATGCCCGCAATGTCGTCGTCGTGGTTGCCGCCGCGACGAAAGCCTTCGATGGCGACGTTGCGCACGAAGCTCGGCTTTTCGAGCTCCTCGCGCGCGACGCGGTCGCCGAGCGTCACGTCGATCGCTTCGGCGAAGCGCCGGTAATGCATCGGGTCGCCCGTTCTCGCGTAGTGCTCGAGATGCAGCACCGCTTCCTTCTGCGCTTTCGACCACAGCGCTTCGCCGTTGACGTACGCGCGCAGCGCCGAAAGCGTCCACAGGTTCGCTGCCGCAATCGCGAGCAGCAGCGCGATGGTTGCGACGAACGGCCAGACGAGCGAAACGAGCGTGCGCGTCGGCGTGGCGACCGACGTGCGTTCGCGCGCGGCCTCGTCGCGCTCACCCGCCGCGAATGTGCGCCGCGGCGTCATCGGCGAATCACGCCGGACATGGCCCGGGCGCCCGGCTTTCCATCCGCGCGAGGCGCGAGGCGAGCTCGGCGCACGGCGCAGGGCGCCAGCGATCGAGTAGCTTCGCCGCCGACCCGGCATCGTTGCAGACGAGCACCATGTCGCAGCCGGCGGCGCTCGCGGCTTGCGCGCGCGCGACGACGTCGCCCGCGCCGCTCGCGCCCGCCATCATCAGATCGTCGGAGAAGATCATGCCGTCGAAGCGCAGCCGCTCGCGAAGAATCTCGTGCAGCCACTTATGCGAGAAGCCCGCGGGCACCGAATCGATCGCGCGGTAGATCACGTGCGCGGGCATGATCGCGTCGAGGCCGCGCGCGATGAGCGCGCCGAACGGCACCAGGTCCTCCGCGGCAATCGTGGTCCATTCGCGCTCGTCGACCGGCACATCGGTGTGCGAGTCGGCGGCGACGAAACCATGACCGGGAAAGTGCTTGCCGACCGCCGCCATGCCGCCGGCGCGCAGGCCGTCGGTGAGCGCCGCGCCGAGATGCGCGACGGCGTTCGGATTGCGATGGAACGCGCGATCGCCGATCACCGCGCTCGTGCCGTAATCGAGGTCGAGCACCGGCGTGAAGCTGAAATCGATGCCGTGAGCTCGCAGTTCGCTCGCGATCAGCCAGCCCGTTCGCGTCGCCTCGCGCGCCGCTGCCGCGACGTCGGCGTCCCAGCGCTCACCCAGACGGCGCATCGGCGCAATCGGCGTGAAGCCGTCGCGAAAGCGCTGCACGCGGCCGCCTTCGTGGTCGACGGCGACGACGAGATACGGCGAGCGCAGGCTGCGGATCATCGCGGTGAGCGCGCGAAGCTGCGTCGGCGATTCGTAGTTGCGCGCGAACAGGATCACGCCGCCGACGAGCGGGTGCGCGAGACGCTCGCGCTCCTCGACCGTCGGTGCAAGGCCCGCGATATCGAGCATGACCGGGCCGCGCGAAACGTCAGTCATCGGCTGATCATCGTGCGGCCTCTGCCACGGTCGAGCGATGCGAACCGTGCGTTTGTCGGCCGCGAGCGGCGATTCGAGATTGCTCGTACGGGCTCGGCGCTGCGCGCCCCGAGCCGATCTCGCCTCTCACGCCCTCGGCCTCCACGAAGCCCGCGTGATGCGACAGCCGCGTTGGTCGGCCTCGAGCGGCGATTCGAGTTTGCTCGTACGGGCTCGGCGCTGCGCGCCCCGAGCCGACCTCGCCTCTCACGCCGCTGCCTCCCTCATCAACGTCTTCATCTCGCGCACGGCGTCGCGCAGCCCGACGAACAGCGACCGAGCGACGATCGCGTGACCGATGTGCAATTCGCGCACGCCGGAGAGCGCGGCGACCGGCTGTACATTGACGTAATTGAGCGCGTGCCCCGCGTTGAACCGCATGCCCGCGGCTCGTATCGCGGCGCCGGCGGCGCGAAGCCGCTGCAGCTCGACGGCGACCGCGGCGCTCTCCGGGTCGCGTCCCTTGGCATGAAACGCGTGCGCATAGGGCCCGGTATGAACTTCGCAGACTTTGGCGCCGATACGGGCGGCCGCATCGATCTGCGCGACGTCGGCGTCGATGAACACGCTCGTCATGATCCCGACGCCGGCAAGACGCGCGACGACGTCGCGCAGCATCGTCTCCTTCGCGACGATGTCGAGCCCGCCTTCGGTCGTGATCTCCTCGCGGCCTTCGGGCACGAGCATCGCCATCTCCGGTTTGAGCCGGCACGCGATGTCCACCATTTCGGCAGTGGCCGCCATTTCGAGATTGAGCCGGATATGAACGAGGTCGCGCAGCTTGCGCACGTCGTCGTCCTGGATGTGCCGGCGATCCTCGCGCAAGTGAACGGTGATGCCGTCGGCGCCGCCCAGGTGCGCCTCGACGGCCGCCCACACGGGGTCGGGCTCGTACGTGCGGCGCGCCTGCCGCAGCGTCGCCACATGGTCGATGTTGACGCCGAGCTCGATCACGGTGCACTCCCCTCCGATTCGTCTTCCAAAGCCTGCAAATCCTGCACGACGCGGCGACTTTGCACGCCGCGCTGCTCGAGATAATGGTCGAGCACGTCGCGCATCAGCCGCTTCGCCTCGACGGCGGTGGCCGCATCGCCGAAGCGCCGCGCGGCGAGCGCAAGCAGCGTCGCGCCGTGCACGCGCGGAAGCTTGATGCCCGCCGGCGGCGGCGCGCGTTGCGGCCCACGGTCGAACACGTAATGGTAGCGTGCGAGCGGATCGACGGGCGCGCCGCTTTCCGTTTCGTGCGTCAGCGACAGCGCGTAGCCGAGCGCCGCGATGAGGTCGAGCTCGAAGAAGCGCAGCAGCGGCGCCTGCGCGTCGCCCGCGGCGAGATCGGCCAGCGCGCGCTCGTAGCTCGCGTAGAGCTCGGGATGCGGATCCTCGCGCGGCAGCAACTTCAGCAACAGCTCGTTCAGGTAGAACCCGCACAGCAACGCGCTGCCGCCGATCAACGGCAGCCCGCCGCGCCACTCGGCGCGCAAAAGCGTCTTGAGCTCCTGCTGGCCGAACCACGACAACAGCAGCGGCTGAAAGCCTTGCAGCACGCCGCGAAGCTCCGATCGCGGCCGCTTCGCGCCGCGCGCGACCACTGCGATGCGGCCATGATTCTCGGTGAACGTCTCGACGATGAGGCTCGACTCGCGATACGGATACGTGTGCAGCACGTACCCGGGCTCGGCGTCGCGCCGCTGCGGTTGCGCCCTCGCGGCCATCAGCTCGCGGCCATCAGTATCCGAACCGCTCGAGCTCGGTCTCGTCGTCCGCCCAGCCGCGCTTGACGCGCACCCACACTTCGAGAAACACCGGACCGCCGAACAACCGCTCCATGTCGACGCGAGCCGCGCTCGCGATCTCCTTCATCCGCATGCCGCGCTCGCCGAGCAGGATCGGCCGCTGGTTCGCACGCTCGACGTAAACGGTCGCGTGAATGCGCCGCATCCCGTCGCGTTCCTCGAACGAGTCGATCGCGACCGTCGTCGCGTACGGAACTTCTTCGCCGAGCAGCCGAAAGATCTTTTCGCGAATGAACTCGGCGGCGAGAAAGCGTTCGTCGCGGTCGGTGAGCTCGTCAGCGGCGTAGAGCGCCTGCGCTTCAGGCAGCAGCGGCTTCACCGTGGCGGCGAGATCGGACAGCGCGTAGTCCTTCTCCGCGCTCACCGGCACCAGCGCCGCGAACGGATGCGCCTGCGCGAGCGCCGCGATTTGCGGCAGCAGCTCGCGCTTGTCGGCGAGCGCGTCGACCTTGTTGAGCGCGACGACCGCGGGCACGTCGGCAGGCAGCAGCCGGATCACGGCACGATCGGCTTCCGTCGTGCGACCCGCCTCGATGACGACGACGATGGCGTCGACATCGGAAAGGCTTTCGCGCACCGAACGGTTCATCCGCGCATTCAACCGCGAGCGGTAGCGCGTCTGGAAGCCCGGCGTGTCGACAAACACATACTGAGCATCCGCCGTCGTCAGGATGCCCTTGACGCGGTGGCGCGTGGTCTGGGCTTTCTTGGACGTGATGCTGATCTTTTCGCCGACCAGGTGATTGACGAGCGTCGACTTGCCGACGTTGGGTCGGCCGACGACGGCGACGTAGCCGCAGCGGAAGCCCGGCGTCGATGCGGTCTCGGTCATCGCTCGCGCGGTGCGGCGATCGCATCGGCGTACGCGCGGCGCGCTGCGTCCTGCTCGGCCGCGCGGCGGCTCGCGCCGGTGCCGGCAACCGCGATGCCCAACGCCGGGATCCGGCATTCGACGGTGAACGTCTGCGCATGCGCCTCGCCGGCAATTGCGGTGACGGCGTAATCGGGCAACGCGACACGACGCGCCTGCAGCCACTCCTGCAGCCGGGTCTTCGGATCCTTGCCGAGCGCCGCAGGATCGAGTTGAGCGAGATCGGCGGCGTAGACGTCCTCGATCACCGAGCGTGCCGCCTCGTAACCGCCGTCGAGGAACACGGCACCGAACAGCGCCTCGAGCGCGTCGGCGACAATCGACGGCCGCGACGCGCCACCGCTTCGCTGCTCGCCTTCGCCGAGCTTCAATGCCGCTCCGACGTCCATCGCCGCGGCGAGCCGCGCGAGCGTCTCGCGATTGACCAGCGCAGCGCGCACGCGCGAGAGTTCGCCCTCGGGAATCTGGGGGAACCGCTGATAGAGCGCCGCGGCGATCACGCAGTTGAGCACCGCATCGCCGACGAACTCGAGCCGCTCGTTGTGCGCGGCGCCGTGGCTGCGGTGCGTGAGCGCCTGCGCGAGGAGCTCCGGACGGTGAAAGGCGTAACCGAGCCGGTCACGCAAGGCGGCAGGCGGCATCCTCCGGCGTGCGAAAGGTGTGCACCCGCGGCGGCGTCAGCGCGAAGCCACCGCGTCGAACTCGAGAAACAGGCTGACATTGGCGACCATGTGCAGCTTGCGCGTCCAGCTCACGCTTGCGTTCACCTCGTTGCCGCGCCTCGAGACCTCTACATCGCTGCCGCGCACCGACTCGATGTAGCCCGAGTCGGCGTATTTCTGGAACGTATTCTGGATCTCCCTAGCGCTGTTGAGGTCCTTGGCATCGTCGACCGCACGCTGCAGCGCCTTCTGGACCGAGTAGTACTCAATGTACGCAGGTGTCACGCGGAAGCCGATCATCGCCATCGCGACCAGCACCGCCGCGACGAACACGAATCCGACGATCGACAGCCCCCTCTGCGTGTGCCGCTCGCGCATGGTGCTCCCCTTATCGTATGCCGCTGCCTACACGCCTGAACGCGAAACTGGAAATGTCGTCCCAGTTGAACCAGATGAAGAACGCGCGCCCGCGGATATGGTCGTCGGGGACGAATCCCCAATATCGGCTGTCGTCGCTGTTGTCCCGATTGTCGCCCATCATGAAATAGTGGCCCACCGGCACGCGACACGTGAAGCCATGTTCATTGTAATCGCAGTTCTCGCGGCCGGGAAATGGCCGCACGTTCGGCGGAAACACGGCCGGCGCTTGCGGATTCCACGCGATGTCATGCATTTTCGTTGCTGAGCCCATGTCGATCGTCTCGGCGAGCCGCTCGGTCGTCTCGAAGCGCAGCCCTTCGAGGTAGCTGTACGTGCCGTCCGGCTTGAGCGGCCACGGCTTGCCGTTGACCGTGAGCCGCTTGTCGCGGTAGACCACCTCGTCGCCGCCGACGCCGACGACGCGCTTGATGAAGTCCTGCGACGGATTGACCGGATAGCGGAAGACGACGACATCGCCGCGCTGCGGATCGGCGATCGGGACGATCTTCTGCTCGATGATCGGCAGCCGGATTCCGTAGCTGAACTTGTTGACGAGGATGAAGTCGCCGACCTCGAGCGTGGGTCGCATCGACGACGACGGAATCTTGAACGGCTCGGCGAGGAAGGATCGCAGCAGGAACACGATCAGCAGCACCGGGAAGAAGCTCTTCGGATACTCGATCCACCACGGCTCGCGCTCGCCGGGCTCGCGCCGGCGCGCGAACACGAGCTGGTCGGCGAGCGCGACAGCGCCCGTGACGAGCGTGGCGAGAAAAAGAATCAGCGCGAAATTCATCGTCGATCGGAGTTTAGGCAACAGCCGTCATGGGTCGTCCCCGCGCAGGCGGGGACCCAGTGACTTTTGACAAACGACACTGGATTCCCGCCTTCGCGGGAATGACATCGCCCTGCAACGGGCGGGCGGATTGTGCCATGGTTTGATTGGCGCGCCCGTGGCCGCGCACGCCGTTCGTGCCACCGCTGCGTCATTTCGTCACTTGTCGCCCACCTGGAGGATCGCGAGGAACGCTTCCTGCGGAATCTCGACGCTGCCCACGGCCTTCATCCGCTTCTTGCCCGCCTTCTGCTTCTCGAGCAGCTTCTTCTTGCGCGTGATGTCGCCGCCGTAGCACTTGGCGAGCACGTTCTTGCGCATCGCCTTCACCGTTTCGCGGGCAATGATCTGGGCGCCGATCGACGCCTGCACGGCGACGTCGAACATCTGCCGCGGGATGAGCTTGCGCATCTTCGCCGCGACCTCGCGGCCGCGATAGATCGCCACCGCCCGATGCACCATGACCGAAAGCGCATCGACGCGCTCGCCGTTGATCAGGATGTCGAGCTTCACCACGTCGGCGGCACGGAACTCCCTGAACTCGTAGTCGAGCGACGCGTACCCGCGCGACACCGACTTCAGCTTGTCGAAGAAATCCATCACGACCTCGGCGAGCGGCAGCTCGTAGGTGAGCACGACCTGCCGGCCGACGTACTGCATGTTCTTTTGCACGCCGCGCTTCTCGGTGCACAGCGTGAGCACCGGCCCGACGTACTCCTGCGGCATCAGGATCGTCGCGGTGATGATCGGCTCGCGGATCTCTTCCACGCGTGAAAGATCGGGCAGCTTCGACGGGTTCTCGATCTCGAGCAGCGTGCCGTCGCGCAACAGCACCTGGTAGATGACGGTGGGCGCCGTCGTGATGAGATCCATGTCGTACTCGCGCTCGAGCCGCTCCTGCACGATGTCCATGTGCAGCAGGCCGAGGAAACCGCAGCGGAAGCCGAATCCGAGCGCCTGCGACACCTCGGGTTCGTAATGCAGCGACGCGTCGTTGAGCTTGAGCTTCTCCAACGCGTCGCGCAGCGCCTCGTACTGGTTCGCTTCGACCGGATAGAGGCCCGCGAACACCTGCGGCTTCACGTCCTTGAATCCCGGCAGCGGCGCCTTCGCGGGCCGTGCGGCGAGCGTCACCGTGTCGCCGACCTTCGCGGCCTGGATATCCTTGATGCCGGCAATGATGAAGCCGACATCGCCGGCCGAGAGCAGATCGCGCGCGACTGACTTTGGAGTGAACACGCCGACTTGCTCGCAGTTGTACGTCGCGCCGGTCGCCATCAGCTGGATCTTGTCCTTCGGCTTCAACGTGCCATCGACGACGCGCACGAGTATCACGACGCCGACGTAGTTGTCGAACCAGGAGTCGATGATGAGCGCGGTGAGCGGCGCATCGGCGTCGCCTTTCGGCGGCGGAATGCGCGCGATCACCGCTTCCAGGATGTCGTCGACGCCTTCGCCGGTCTTCGCACTCGCCCGGATCGCGTCGTGCGCGTGCAGGCCGATGATGTCCTCGATCTCGGAGATCACGCGATCGGGATCGGCAGACGGCAGATCGATCTTGTTCAGCACCGGCACGACTTCGACACCCTGCTCGATCGCCGTGTAGCAGTTCGCGACCGTCTGCGCCTCGACGCCCTGCGACGCATCGACGACCAGCAGCGCGCCCTCGCATGCGGCGAGCGAGCGCGACACTTCGTAGGCGAAGTCGACGTGTCCGGGCGTGTCGATCAGGTGCAGCTCGTACTCCTGCCCGTCGCGCGCCGTGTACATGAGCGCGGCGGTCTGCGCCTTGATCGTGATGCCGCGCTCGCGCTCGAGGTCCATCGAGTCGAGCACCTGCTCGCCCATCTCGCGCTCGGCGAGCCCGCCGCAGCGCTGGATGAAGCGATCGGCGAGCGTCGACTTGCCGTGGTCGATGTGCGCGATGATCGAGAAGTTGCGGATATGACGCACGGGATCGTGGGACAAGGGCTTCGAAGGCCGCCGCGAACGGGTGGCCAAACAAATCGAAAAATAGGGTCAGACTCGACTTTTCATGCAACCGGCCGTCTCAACCGAGCCGTGCGCGAAAAATCGAGTCTGACCCTAATTTTCGATCGCCACCGTCCGTCGCGGGCCTCCGTTGCCGAGGGAGGCTCACTCGAAAGGTGCTGAAATTATAGCGGAAAACGCCGCGTTCCGCGAGCACGCACGCTAAGCGCGCAGCGCTGCGACAAGCTTGCCGGCGTCGAGCGTGTAATGGCAGATCTCGATGCCATCGCGCCCACCGAGCAGCAGCACCGGCACGTACTCGCCCCAACGCGTTTCGAGCTCGGCGTCGGAATCGACGTCGATTTCCTCGACGCGCGCACCGTGGCGCGCCGCGAGCGGTGCAAGCGCCGCCCGCATGTCGTTGCAAAGATGGCAGTACGCGCGGGTCAGAAGCGTCACCACCATTGCCGCACGCGCTCGTCGCCCCCGCGCAGGCGGGGGCCCAGTGTCGTTCGGCGCAAGACGCTGGATTCCCGCTTTCGCGGGAATGACGACTCGCTCACTCGCCGTTGTTGATCTTCAGCGTCGAATAGAACGTCGCGTCGCCGCGCTTGATCTGCAGCGTGACCGACGCGCCTTTCTCCATCTTCGACAGCAGATCGTTCAGCTGCGCGGCGTTCTTCACTTCGGTCGACTGGCCGGCGCGCACAAGCGCGACGATGACATCGCCCGGCTGGACGTTGCCGCGCACGCCGGCGGTTACGTCCTCGACGACGACGCCGTTCTTGATGTCGAGCTCCTTCTTCTGCTCGTCGGTCAAGTCCGAGAGCACGAGGCCCATGCGGTTGGGCTTCGCCTTCTCCTTCGGCGTCGTGCCCTTGCGCGCAGGCTGCGCCGGCTGGTCTTCCTTGAGCTCGGCAACCGTGACCCCGACGTCCTTCTGCGCGCCCTTGCGCCACACGGTCAACGTCACCTTCGCGCCCGGACGCATCGCGGTGATGATCCGCGGCAGCTCGTTCGACGAGCGCACCTCGCGGCCGTCGACTTTGAGAATGATGTCGCCGTTCTCGATACCGGCCTTCTCCGATGGTCCGCCCTTCTCGACCGAGTTGACGAGTGCGCCGGTCGCGCGATTCAGACCGAACGCCTCGGCGGTTTCCTTGCTCACTTCCTGGATCTGCACGCCGATGCGTCCTCGCGTGACGCGCCCCTTTTCCTTGATCTGGTTCACCGCGCTCATCGCGATGTCGATCGGGATCGCGAACGCGAGGCCCATGAATCCGCCCGAGCGGGAATAGATGAGCGAGTTGATGCCGACGACCTCGCCTTTGAGATTGAACAGCGGACCGCCCGAGTTGCCCGGATTGATCGCGACGTCGGTCTGAATGAACGGCACCAGGTTTTCCTGCGGCAGGTCACGGCCTTTCGCGCTGACGATGCCGGCGGTCATCGAGTTCTCGAGTCCGAACGGCTTGCCGATCGCGACGACCCACTCGCCGACCTTGAGCTTCTCCGGATCGCCGATCTGCACCCTCGGCAAGTCCTTCGCCTCGATCTTGAGCAGCGCGACATCGGTGCGCTTGTCGGCGCCGATCACTTTCGCCTTGAACTCGCGGTGGTCGGACAGCCGCACGTTGACTTCGTCGGCGCCTTCGACGACGTGTGCATTGGTGAGCAGATAACCGTCGGCGGACAGGATGAAGCCCGAGCCCTGTGATTGCGCTTCGCGCTCCGGCACGCCGCCGCGCGGGCGCGGGATCTGGCCGAAGCGGCGGAAGAATTCGTAGAACGGATCGTCCTCCGAGATTTCCGGAACCCGAGGCGAGCGGATCCGCTGCGTGACATCGACGCTGACAACGGCTGGCCCCTGCTTTTCGTACAGCTCGGTGAAGTCGGGCAGCGCGCCGGGATTCTTCACCTGTGCGGAAGCCGTACCGGAAAATGCGCCGAATAATGCAAACGTCGCGGCGAGCCACAGCGCCGCGACCGCTGAGCGGGTCTGATTTTTCATTGGTGGTTGCCTTGGTTGGAGCGTCGAGATACCGACGTTACAGCAAAAACGGTGCCGCGCGGTCCCTTCCGCGGCGCACCGGCCGCCTAGCGCCGCGTGACCGCGAGCGCGATCTGGCGGATCGTCACCGGCGGCGCCTCGCCGAGGACCGTGACGACGTAGTCCTCGAGCTGGCGTATGTACATGTTGATCGCGCCTTCCTGCTTCAACCCGGTCGAATGCGCGGTGCCGGCGACGGGCTCGACGAACACCGAGACGGCGACGAGCCCGTCGGAGAACATCAGGTGTGCGACCGGCGCGCGCGTTGCGCGGAGCGCACGAAACCCCTCGGCGATCTTGACGAATCCCGCCGGCAGCCGCGTGACGACCCAGCCGGTGTCCTTCGCCTCGACTTCGCCCGGACCGATCTGCCGGATCTGCCAATCCGGCGGCGGCGTGGGCCACGACGGTCGCACCATCGAGCGATCAATCTTGATGCCGATCGAGATGTCCGTGAATGCGAACTGCTCGACGACGTCGCCCTTCTCGTTCAGCACCCGCGCCTTGAGCAGAAGACCGGTCGCCGCGTCGGCCCAGAATTTGTGGCCGTAGCGCAGGCCGTCCTTCGGCTCGAACACGAACGCCTGAGCCTCGATACCGGCCACGCGGCCCGGCTCGGCGCGCTTGAACTCGTAATATTCGGCGAGCGAACGCTGCTGCTGCGGCGAGAGCGACGGGAACGCGTTGCGGAAGATCCGCGGCTCGATGCGCACAACTTTCGCGTCCGGATAGAAGCAATACACTTCGCCGCTTGCGCGGATCACTTCGCGCGCCGGGCCTTCGAGGTTCAGCAGCTTCTCGTACTCGTTGCCGCCGTCGTTCATGTGCACGAGCCGCGACGTTTCGACGCGCGGCCCGTACTGATAGACCATCGTGCCGATGTAGTTCAGCTGCCGCGCGGCGGTCGCAGCGCGGTTGAGCCACGCCGTGCCATTATCGGCGAACGCAGGGCCCGCGATCGCGATCGAGGAGGCGGCGAGCGCCGCCGCCCTCGCGAGCGCGCATCCGCCGGCGACAGCCCGCTTCCATTGCGGCGCCGCCGCCGTCACGCTCACGTTCTGCTGCACGCGCTCTGACTCCTACGGCCGCACTTCGACCGGCACGGCCACGCTGCGCAAGCCCGGGCCGACGCCCTGGATCGGCGCCGTCGGCGAAAATTCCTGGTGCACGAGCAGGTAGTCGGCCGGAATCGTCTGCGGCCGCACGGTCGCCGCACGCACGTTGACCGCCTCGCGCGCTTTCGCCACCGCGCCGGTCTGCGTGTCGATCGTGCCGACGGCGACCCATCCGACCAGCGAAACGGCAGCCACGGTTGCGGCCGCCGCCCATGCAAAGGTCAGCGGCCGCGCCTGCTTCGTACGTGGCGCGAGCACTGTGGGCTCGGCGGCGAGCCGCGCCGCGAACCGGCTCGAGAATCCGGGTACCGGATCGCCGCTTCGACGAAGCGCGTCTCCGATCATGTGGTAGCAGACCCAGGTCGCCATGCCGTCGGGGTGGCGCATCTGCGTGCAAACGCCATCGACATGCTCGTCGTCGAGCTCGCCGTCCATCAACCGCGAAATCTCCTCGCCCATCACCATCTCCGGTCTTTGTCGGTCCCCAGCAGCGGTCGCAAATCGGCCGCGATCGCTTCGCGCGCCCGAAAGATCCGGGAGCGCACGGTGCCAATCGGACAATTCATCACGTTGGCGATCTCTTCGTAGCTCAGGCCCTCGATCTCGCGCAGCGTGATCGCGGTCCTCAAGTCCTCAGGCAGCGCGTCCATCGCCTTGTTGACGGTGGCCGCGATCTGCTTGCCCTGCAACTCGTTCTCCGGTGTCGCCGTGTCGCGCAACTGGTCGGCGTCCTCGAAGTTCTCAGCTTCCTCGTTGTCGAACCCGGTCGACGTCGGGGCACGCCGCCCCATCGCGACCAGGTAGTTCTTCGCGGTGTTGATCGCGATCCGGTAAAGCCACGTGTAGAACGCGCTCTCCCCGCGAAAGCTTGGCAGCGCCCGGTACGCCTTGATGAACGCCTCCTGCGTCACGTCCTCGACCTCCGCGGGGTCGCGCACCAGCCGCGACAGCAGCCGCGCCAGCTTTCGCTGGTACTTCATCACCAGCAACTCGTACGCGCGCTTGTCGCCCCTTTGCGCACGCTCGACGAGTTGCTGATCGACTTCGCGATCACCCATCGGCGGGTCGTCCCTGATTCATGTCGTTGTTATCCCGCCGAACGGCAGGTGCGGCGGCCGGCAGTATAACGAGGCTTCGGTACCTGAAGCGCTCAGGGGCGATACGCGGCGCACGCTTGCTCCAAAAGACCGTTGCAATGCCGGTAAGTTCACCCGCTTCTGCGTGCGAATTCCCGACAAAACGTCGCGCGGGGTGGTCAGGCCGCTGAATCAACTTTGTCCAGGACAACAATCGGACGGACACGGCCCGTCTCGAGGCCGCGATAGTTGCGGACGACCGGATCGCGCCAGCTCGCGAGCGCGTGCCGGCCTTCGTCGTCGAGAAGGCCAAGCTGATCGAGCACGGCGACGACCGCCGGATGCAGGCCGCGCTTCGCGCCATCGGCGACTTTCACTGCGATGCCCAGCCCGCGGCTGCGCACGCCGATCGCCTGCACACCTTCGGCGCCGATCTTCGTGATCCAGTCGCCCCGCCCGGCGCTCATGTAGGCCAGGTCGTTGCGCCGCTCGCCCGAAACCATCTCGGGATGCACCGTCATCGCCTCGGCGATTGCCCGGGGCGCGTTGCCGTAAACGGGATCCGGCGCGCGGCTCGCGATCCGTGCGAACGCCCGCGCGAGGCCGGCGAGCGGGACGCCGTAGTTGGGCGCCGAGCAACCGTCGATGCCGGCCGCGAGCCGCTCTTCGGGCACGTCGGTGAAATGCGCGACGCTCTTGCGGATTTCGCGCTGCAGCGGATGCTCGTAGTCGAGATAGCTGCCCTTCGGCCATCCACACTGCACGCAGTACGCGAGCATGCCGCTGTGCTTGCCGGAGCAGTTGTGCGCGAGCGCAGAGTATGGCGGCGGCGGCGGGCTCTCGCCGCGCGCGTCATAGAAGCCCGGCGCGTGCGTTCCGCACTGAAGCTCTTCCGGCGTATTGCCAGCCCGGGCGAGCATGTCGGCGACCGCAGCGACATGGCGCGGCTCGCCCGAATGGCTCGCGCACATCAACGCCACTTGCGCCTTCGAGAAGCCGAATCGCTCGGGTCCGCCGGCGGCGACGAACGGCATCGCCTGCAGCGGCTTCAACGCGCTGCGCGTCATCGTGACGAACTGCGGATCGCCGGCCGAGTAGAGCAGTTTGCCGTCGACGTCGACGACGGCGACCGAGCCGAGGTGAAGACTTTCGACGACGGGCCCGCGCGTTTCGATCGCGAGGGGGGCTAGCGTACGGGCGATGTCAGGAAGTGTGTGCGGAGTGGTTGGCGCGCGATCGGCCATGACGGATGCGAGTCGGACAATCCGCTATTTTACGCTCGCGTCGAAAGACCCTCCGTCATTCCCGCGAAAGCGGGAATCCAGCGTCTTGCGCCGAAAGTCGCTGGGTCCCCGCCGAAGTTTATCCCGAGCGAAGTCGAGGGACGGGGACGACCACCGCTGCCTATCCCCTTCCGGCCAACGCCGCCTTGATCTGCTCGAGCGCGCCCGGGTCCTCGATCGTCGTCAGATCGCCCGGGTCGCGGCCTTCGGCGAGCGCCTGGATCGATCGGCGCAGCAATTTGCCCGATCGCGTCTTCGGCAGCAGCGTCACGAAATGCACGGCGCCGGGCCGCGCGATCGCGCCGAGCTCGCGGTCGACCGTGTCCATCACCTCCTTGCGCATCTTCGCCGCGCCTTCGGCGGTGGCGACCTTCGCCGGATCCTTCACGACGGCAAATGCGACCGGAACCTGGCCCTTGAGCTGATCGGCGACGCCGACGACGGCGACTTCGGCGATGCCCGCATGCGCCTGCACCGCTTCCTCGATCTCGCGCGTGCCGAGCCGGTGGCCGGCGACGTTGATCACGTCATCGGTGCGGCCGAGCACGAAGAAGTAGCCATCGTCGTCGCGCGTCGCCCAATCGAACGTCGAATACGCAAGCTTGTTGCGGAACGTGGAGAAATACGTCTTCACGAAGCGCTCGTCGTCGCCCCATACCGTCGTCATGCAGCCCGGCGGCAGCGGCGGCATGAGCATCAGCACGCCCTTCTCGTTCGGCCCGACTTCGTCGCCCGTCGCCTCGTGCAGCAGCCGCACGTCGTAGCCGTAGACCGGGAACGACGGGCTGCCGAACTTGCGCGGCGTGTCTTCGACGCCCGGACATGCCGACAGAATCGCCCAGCCCGTCTCGGTTTGCCAGTAATGATCGACGATCGGGACACCGAGCTCGTCGGACACCCAGCGCGCGGTCGGCTCGTCGAGCGGCTCGCCGGCGAGGAACAAGTACTTGAGCGACGACAGGTCGTGCTGCTTCATGTACTTCGTGTCCTGCTTCTTCAGCACGCGGATCGCCGTGGGCGAGCTGAACATCGTCTTAACCTTGTTCTGCTCGACGATCTTCCACCAGATCGCGGGATCGGGCCGGATCGGAAGCCCTTCGTACATGATCGTCGTCGCGCCGCAGATCAGCGGCCCGTAGACGATGTATGAGTGGCCGACGACCCAGCCGATGTCGCTCGTCGTGAACATCGTGTCGCCGGGCTCGACGCAGTAGATGCGCCGCATCGACGACGCGAGCGCGACGACGTAGCCGCCGGTGTCGCGCTGCACGCCCTTCGGCTTTCCGGTCGTGCCCGACGTGTACAGGATGTACGACGGCTCCGAGGACTCGAGCCATTCGCACGGCACCTGTGCGTTCATGTGCTGCGCACGCAGCGTCGCATAGTCGAGGTCGCGTCCGGCAACGCGCGGCATCTCGCGATCGAGCCCGCGATCGCAGATGATCACCTTGAGCGGCGGCGACTTCGCGAGCCGGATCGACTCGTCGACCAGATGCTTGTACGGCACCGCCTTGCCGCCGCGCATGCCGCAATCGGCCGTCACCATCACCTTCGGCTTCGCGTCGTCGATGCGAGTGGCGAGCGAGGCCGCGGCGAAGCCGCCGAACACGACCGAATGGACCGCGCCGATGCGCGCGCATGCGAGCATCGCGAAGGCCGCCTCGGCGATCATCGGCATGTAGATCAGCACGCGATCGCCCTTGCCCACGCCCTGCGCTTTCAGCACCGCCGCGAAACGGTTCACTTCCGCGTGCAGCTCGCGGTACGTATACGCCTTCTGCTCGTTCGTTTCGCTCGACAGGTAGACGAGCGCCTTCTGGTCGCCGCGCGCGGCGAGATGGCGATCGACCGCGTTGTGGCACAGATTCGTGCGGCCGCCGACGAACCACTTCGCGAACGGCGGGTTCGAATAATCGAGCACCGCGGAGAACGGCGCCTGCCAGTCGACGAGCTCGGCCTCGGCGCGCCAGAACGCGTCGCGATCCTCGAGCGAGCGGCGGTGGAATTCCTTGTACGTGGGCATTGTTTCTCCTCGCAGTGCGTAGACCGGAGCGGCGGCTCCGGCGTCGAGTCACTCTTATGTAAGATACAAGACTTACACCACGCTGACGCGGCGCGGGTGCGCGCGATATTTCGCTTAAGCCTAGGACCGTCGCCGTTCACGCATGTTGCGCCGGATCAAGAATGATGGCTCGCCGGCATGCGCGCCGAGTCGGGCGCCATGGGTCGCTCAATCTTCGCGCCGCGACGGGACGAAAACCCAGCGCGCAGACATGGTGTAGTTGACGCCGGTCGCCACAACCGACGCAACCGCAAGTGCGATCAATGGACTCCAACCGACGATGCCAAGTAGAAACCAGTAGATCGTCAGATTCGCAGCGTTGCCGACTGCATTTCCGGTAACGAAGCGGAGCCACTCGGCGAAGGACGGGGCGACGCCGCGAATGCGCGTGAACGTGAAATGTCGATGCAGCCACCACGTGACCGTGACTGCAACCAGGAACGAAGGGATCCGCGACCAAATTGGAGAAAATCCGACCCCGTGAATGAGCAACATCAGCGCGCCGCCGTCTACGATGAAGCCAACCGCTCCAACCAGAACGAATCGGCCAAATTCGTAGACGACGCGGGCAACGCCTCGACTCACCTTGACCCTCTGCCCGCCGCAAGGTAGGCGAGTCGCTTGGCTTCCTTCCGTCCGCGACCGACGCCATCGAGGATGATCCCGCAGCCTGCGGTCAGAGCAGCCAGCAACATCAGAGCCGACGCGAGAACCGCAGTGGGCAGGCGCGGCACCAATCCCGTGTGCGCAAACTCGATGACGACGGGCACACCAAGTATCAGCGACGCGGCAGCCAACGCGGCGCCGATCAGACCGAAGAACCAGGCCGGACGGAGCTGTTCGTAGAGGTAAACCAGCATGAAAAAGATTCGCGCGCCGTCCCGATAGGTACTCAGTTTGCTTCGGGAACCCTCTGGTCTTGCGCGGTAGGGCGCGTCGATTTCCCGGACAGGGAGCCCTAGATCGAGCGCGTGAACGGTCAGCTCAGTCTCAATCTCGAATCCCGTTGATAGCGCCGGAAACGACCGCACGAATTGCCGCGAGAACACGCGGTAACCGGAGAACACGTCCTGCAACGGATAGCCGAACAATCGCGATACGGCTTTCGCAAATCCCCAGTTGCCCAATTGATGCCCGCGTCGATAGGCTCCTTGCTGGTCCGCTTCTTCCGTCGCTCGGCGGCCCACCACCATGTCCAGACCATCTGACACCAGACAGTCGATCATGGATCGAATGCGTCGAGCATCGTAAGTACTGTCGCCGTCGACAAGCGATCGCAGCCGTTTCGTCGGTCGACCCGTTATCGCAAACCCAAATGTCCGCGTCGGGCAACTCGAGGCGGAAGTCCGCGACGACGCGCTCAATCGTGATCGCTTCGTCCTTGCATGGGATGAGCACCGCAACTCGGTGTTGCATCGTTTCGTCGTGGGACATTTTTGTTATGAACTCGCCTGTTGACGTCGCCACCGGCCGGTGAGGCAACCCCTACGGGGTTCGCGCTTTCGATACGACGTGACGGATCGGAATAGCGAGTGCACCGGTAATGGTACCGCTATACTCGCACGCGGATTACCCCGAGAACGGCACCATGCAGCTAGCTTATCTCCTACGCAGGTCACCAGTTGCAGTCGTGTTCGCACTGACGACGTTCGTGCTGATCGCGAACCGTGCGGTGCGGACCGCCGACCCCTATTGGGACACGCTGGCGTACCACTGGCCATTCGCGGCACGCATCGCGGGACTTTGCGATGTCAATTGCTTCTTGATGCCGCCCAGCTTCGAATACCGCTACGAAGGATTCCCCAAATTATGGCATGCAATTCAAGGACTCTTGTGGCGCGTGACAGGCACCCCGACGCTCGGCGATCTCTTGAGCATTGCGATGGTGGTAGTTCTCTGTCTCTATCTAAACCGCCGCTTTCGGGTTCCTCTCGCTTGGTCCTGGCTCGCCTTGCTTGCCATTCCCGAGGTCCAGATTCAGTTAACGTCCAGCTATGTCGATTTGCCGCTGAATGCTGGAGTCGCACTTGCCTTAATGGTTCTGCTGCACATTCTCGTCAACCCGGCAGCGGATCAGCGGTCTGACCTCGCGCTAGCGGTCGCAGGGCTCGCGCTCGCGGCGAACGGCAAACCTCAACTTGTCGTGGTTTCTCTATTTGTTTGGACGATTATCGTACTTGTCGTGAGCGAGACGCCTTCAAGCGTTCACCTGAACCGACGAAGCAGCACATTGCTGGCGCTAAGTCTTATCGGGGGGGCCACGCTGCTCCCGCATTTCTTGTTGAACCTATATACGTTCGGCAATCCTTTCTATCCCATTGCCTTCGGCATCGGCCGCTTTCGCTTTCCCGGCCCCGAAGCGATGATGCAGACGACGTCAACGAGGGCGGCCGCTGCCTTGGACATTGGGACAGGGCGACGTCCCGCAAAGCAGTCCGTCATTCCGCATGGGCGGCTACTTTGTTTCTTACGTGTTAGGTGTCTTGGCGATCATCGGCTGGCGCGCCCGTACGCTTCGAAAGCGCCAGGCGTTTTTCGTACTGTCCTTTGCGGTATCACTGTCGTTGGTGTGCGCAGCTCTGCCTCTTTCCCACGAGCTTCGTTACTACATGTTCTGGATGTTGACTATGGTGTCGGCGATGCTTGCATTAGTGAATTCGCCATTGTTCGCCTCTCCCGAACAGGCGGTGCAACGCAACGTCGCGCATGCGCTTGTCGGCTTTGCAGCAGCAAGCGTGATCCTCATGACGGGCGCAGCCTACCTGCAAGACGACTTTCCAACGCTCGAGGATTTGGCTTCTGAAGGAAACAAGGTCGTCGCAGCCGTCCCCGAGGGAGGCACGCTGTGCATCCTTAATCATCATCCGCGCGCATTCCTCTATTCAGAGCTGTTCCATCCTTCCCGTCATTACAAGACGAAGTCGCTTTGGGGTGATGAGCTGGTCGAGTGCACCAATCGGGTAGACCTCGGGCCGTAGAATCGGCGGACCTAGGCGCGATTCGGCGTCAGACGTAGCCGGCAAGGGACGTACAGGACTCACCGATCGCCCGTAATCGCAGGGGGCAAATACCAGGTAGTGCTTGTCGTTGGCACCCCCATTAGCTCTATCAGAACGTCGGACCGGGCGATTTCGCCGTGGGAGAATCCCCAAACCTGTAGCCGACATTGTTGGCAATATTGCCCGCATTTTATTGTTTACATTGCTTCAGATCAATACTAATTCAAGTGCTGTAGATAACAACCTAGACTTCACGGTCGTGCGCGGGGATGGTGACCTGATGGCTCTAACCACAGGAGGCCGAACATGGGCAGCTCGATTTCCCGAGTGAACTCACTCGTCCGCGGTTTCTGGGTCTTCATAACTTTTATGGCGCTCCAGATGGTGGCATCGGTCGCCACCGCAGACCAAAAGATTGCATCGGTTCCACCGTCTTCATTGTCGGCGTGCCCGAACCAGATTGGTACGGGATTGAAGTATGCGTTTGATGGAGTTACCCCACCAGGCGGCTTCAGTTGGGGTTCCGGAGGACTCCCACGCGCGTGCGGCGATGGTTACAACACTTGGGTGCAAGCTGACCTCCGGCAACTCTTTAATGTGACCCGATTGAAGTTGACACCTGCGTACCAATCGGCGCCCGGCGTCATAAGCGGGCCAATGTCCTTGACCATTTATGGCGGAGCGTCACCGAGTGCGCTGAGCCCCTTAGCGAGCGCAACAAATATAACCGTCACGGACTCCTTGCCGTTTGAAATGCCGATTCCGAACGGTAAAGTTGTTCGGTACGTTCGCGTGGACGTCACCTATTCCCAGTCCTGGGTCGGATGGTATGAGATTGAGATTTATCAGGATCGCAAGACGCTGGCCTACATGGGTTATATCAACAACACGTTGCAAACCGAGCCGGACCGGACGCTCGACGTTTCCGATGCGGCCAACGTCAGTTGGATTTGGCCGCAATACGACGCGAGTACCGGAAGCCTGGTTATTGTTCCAAAGATCACGGAAGCAAAAGCCCTCGGGATGAAGGCCATTGTAAATGTCTACGAGGCACTCTTCATCTGCCCTAGCCAGTGCACGTTGCGACCTGACACATCCCTATGGCAAGCGACCGCGGCCTCACTGGCGCCTTATATCAACGATATTGCGGCATTCTATGCGTTTGACGAACCAAACTTCAATAATGTCAGCGCAGCAGATCTCGCTGCAGCGATCTCACGTATAAAATCTAGCTTTCCTTCAACACCAGTGGCAGTGATCTACGCGGAAGCGATTAGTAATTTTTCCCCATACGTAGCAATATCGAGTCCGGACTGGGTTGGAATCGACTGCTACAGCGATGGGCAGTTTAAGTGTGGCAGCGCATCGTACATGTCAGCCTATAACGCAATGGTGGCGCAGCTTGATCCTACACGGCAGAGAACGATCCTCGTTCCGCAAGCATTTATCAGCACAGGATGCGGCTGCGATCAACAGGCGGTTGCCGCACAGATTGCCAATGTCGAGGCTGACCAATATTTCGACCTCGCAAAGTCCGATCCGCTTGTCGTTGGCATCTTTCCGTTCATCTATCAAAGTCGGCTGCCAGGCCCCAGTCCTAGTGTTCTGGGAGCTGAAGCATTCCCAAATATTAAGCAAAAGTTTACTTCGATCGGAAGGTTCATCGGCCAACGCCCTCAAGTCGGGCTATATCGAGTGACACCCAACCTTCCGAGCAAATTCTATCTTGACTATGATTGGAATTCCGCGTCTGACTCGATAGTGCCGTTCGGACAAACTGACGAAATTGGACTTATCGCCGATATGAATGGAGATGGAGTTGCAGATTTCGTGCTGTACCGTAGCGGCGTGTGGCACGTCGATCGAAGCAGGACTGGATACGTTACAGACGTCTACAACTTTGGCGGGCTCGCTGGCGATATCCCGCTGCTTGGGGACGTGAATGGAGATGGAAGCATTGATCTCGTAATCTATCGAAGCGGAACCTGGTACGTTTCTACACAACGCAACGGGATTGCGGACATAATCATGAACTTTGGTGGAATAACCGGAGACATCCCGTTATTCGGTGACTTCGATGGTAATGGCACTGCAGATCCAGTCATTTACCGGGCAGGCAGTTGGTACGTGAGTACCGCACACAACGGCGTGGGAAGTCTAGCCTACAATCTCGGAGGTGTTCCGGGAGATGTGCCATTCATTACGGATTGGGACAAGAGCGGCGTTCCCTATATAGGCATCTTCCGTAATGGCTTTTGGTATATCAGCACTCAAGGGAATGGTGTCGTGCAGTTTAGCTTTGCGTACGGCACAACCGGTGATACGCCACTAATTGGACGCTTCACCCCTTGAATCCGGCGCGCCTGGTACGGCGGTGATGGAATTTGCCACCGTACCGCGCGCACGGTTCACATCTCTGCCATTCTTGCGGCAGCACACGGCTGTTTTTGAACTTCAAGGCGCTCTTCAACTCCGCGCTTGATACGGGCGTACTGAAGCGGCGACGACAGATCGGCACCGCGCGCGATCGGGGCGGCGCGCGTCAACGTACGCGTAGAAGCTCGCGTGATGCCACGGCAACGGAAAGCGGCGCAACCGCACGTCGGCGAAAAGATGACGGACGATCGTGATGATCTCCGGCGCCGAATTCAGGTGCTCGTGCCGCATGAGCGTCGCGTAATCGAGGCCGGTGCGCAGGTAGTAGCTGATGCCCGTCGACAAACGCCATGCCGCGCCCCACAGGAAACCGCCTTCGCTCGGGATGCCCGCCTGGAAGACACCGCGCTCGTCGAGCAGCAACGCGGCATTCGCGATGTCTGCCGGCAGGTTTTCCATGTGCTCGAGCACCGCGATCGAGATGACACGCGCAT
>WNGF01006166.1_pt1 | contig 27768 bp, 33 predicted proteins | sample 5400641 | NCBI WGS metagenome assembly WNGF01 (sample SAMN13153371, study PRJNA577476) | soil metagenome | isolation source: 80 cm soil or saprolite under grassland replicate 2 | place: USA:California | collected 2016-06-15 | reverse complement strand
TCGATTACGCCAAAACCAAACATCGCGTCAGACGCGGCGGTGTTCACAGCGATTTGCCGCTTGAAAATGCTTTCACGATTAGCGTCAGCGAAACCGACTTCGATTTGCTCGCGCTCGATGAAGCCTTAAACCGGCTCGCAGCAAAGGAAGAGCAATTGGCAAAGGTCGTCGAACTCAGATTTTTTAGCGGATTAGATGTGGCTGAAACGGCGGAAGTTTTAGGCCTTTCCGAATCCACCGTCAAACGCGATTGGCAAATGGCAAAGGCTTGGCTGCACCGTGAATTGAAGCGATAAGAAGTCCAAAGTCATTCAAGAAATCAAAGTTCGGTTACAAATCAAACTGTCTTAAGATTTGGGACTAAAAGGTATGGCTGACGAGAACTGGCAAAAAGTCAGGGAAATTTTTGATTCGGCTTTGCCTCAAAAGCCGGATGAACGCCGAAGATTTGTTCACGAGGTTTGTGGCGAAGATAAAACTTTGCTCGCGGAAGTCGAATCGCTTTTGTCATCGCACGACAGCGCCGAAAGTTTTATGGAGACGCCTGCCGTTGCCAAAGTCGCGGAAGTGATTGAAGCCGAAACGAAGCATCTCGAAGGAGGCCAAAATTTTGGGCATTATGAAATTATCAAACAAATCGGCGAAGGCGGAATGGGCGAGGTTTATCTGGCCAAAGATACGCGATTAAATCGTCAGGTCGCGCTCAAACTGCTCGGGGCCCATATCACCGAAGACGAGAACCGCGCGAGCCGTTTTCGGCAAGAGGCGTTTGCCACGTCCGCGTTGAATCACCCGAACATTGTAACGATTTACGAAATCGGCGAATGGCAGGGCAGGGATTTTATCGCCACCGAATTCGTTGATGGAGTAACGTTGCGCAGTCTGTTGGGCAAGAAAAAACCTTCAATTAGCGAAGCTCTCGATCTCGCTCTGCAAATAGCCGGCGCCCTCTCGGCGGCGCACGGCGCTGGAATCGTTCACCGCGACATCAAACCGGAAAACATAATGATTCGCAGCGACGGACTGGTAAAAATTCTGGATTTCGGCATTGCGAAATATATGCCGTCGGGAAACGGTCTCCGAGCGTTGGTTGAAACGGAAGTCGGCGAAGTTATCGGGACAGCCGCCTATATGTCGCCGGAACAGACTCGTGGATTGGAGATTGACCAGCGCACTGACATCTGGAGTTTGGGCGTGATTCTCTATGAAATGGTCGCCGGAAAATTGCCGTTTTCCGGTAAGACCAACTCTGACCGCATCGCCGCCATTCTCGAACACGAACCTGTGCCGCTAACGAAAGTCCGTCGTGACGTGCCACTGGTACTTGAGCAAATCATGGGTCGCGCTCTCGCCAAAAATAAGAAAGAACGCTACGCAGCAGCGGCAGATTTGGCGGAAGATTTGCGCCGTTTGCGCGAAACGACGGGCGATAAACATTCGTCTCCGTTTGTGTTGCCCGCATGGAGAACGGCCGCGCCGCCCCGCGCTTACTTGTATGGCGCGTCCGTGTTGGCTGTCTTGCTCATAGCGGGAATTGGTTTCGGATATTACTTCTGGTCGGCGGGAAAAATATCTTCGGGCGCGGACGGCAAAAAATCAATTGCCGTTTTGCCGCTCAAGCCTATCAACACGGCGAGCCGCGATGAGATTTACGAGCTTGGGATCGCCGATTCGGTGATTCTGAAGATCAGCTCATCCCGAAATCTCATCGTGAGGCAGCTTCACGCGGTTCGCAATTATGTAGAACTGGACCGGGACCTCATTGAGATCGGAAAAGAGCAAAACGTCGATTTTGTACTCGCCTCGAATTATCAGATCGCGAACGGCAAGATCAAGGTGACATCGCAGCTTCTGGACGTGGCGACCGGCAAGGTTGAAGATACATTTACTGTTGAGAAAGATTCGGCAGACTTGTTTTCTGCACAGGACGCGATCGCGGGCGCTATCGGCAGCAAACTCATTGCAAGATTCGGGGGGGCTACCAACGGCTACGAACCAAAGCGTGGAACAATCAGCGAGGAAGCTTATCGGCTTTATTTACAGGGGATGTATTTGGTCGAGAAAGGAGATAAGGCCGGCACAAAACGTTCGATCGAGCTCTTCGATCAGGCAATTGATCTTGACCCGAATTTTGCTGCCGCCTGGGCCGGCAAAGGTTACGCCCATTGTGCATATTCCCATTTGGGCGATAATTCGCCGGCTGTTGAATACGAGATAGCCGGGCCCGCGATCGAACGTGCATTGGAGCTTGACAGCAACCTCCCCGAGGCGTATGCGGTTCTCGGCATCGTCAACACGGATTTCCGTTGGAACTTTGCGGAGGGCGAAAAGCACTTTCTCCGCGCGATCGAACTGAATCCTTCTTCAGATTATGCGTACCGCTGGTACGGGGGTCGGTTGATCCGCTACGGCCGCACCGAAGAAGCTGTCGCCGCGATGAAGACGGCGATCGATAATAATCCGACAAATATTTTTCATCACCGGATTTACGGTTGGGTTCTATACCTGGCCCGGCGCTATGACGAAGCGATAAAAGAACTGGAACGCGTGGTCGAAATGGACCCAAGTTCCCCGTCGACATACGACAACCTTTGGCTTGCATACCACGCGAAGGGCGACCACGCGAGGGCCTTCGAGTGGTTTATGAAATTCCACGAGCAGGCCCATACCAGCAGTGAACTGATAAACCGATTTAATTCAGACTATCAAAAATCTGGCTGGCAGGGAGTTTTGCAAACGCAGAGGGCGATCCTGAAAGCGAAGGAGCAAAAAGGGGCATTTTCGCCGCTTAACTATAGAATCGCCATGCTGTCGGCACTCGTTGGCGACAAAGATCAAGCTTTGGAATCCCTCAACGAGGCCTTTAATTACCGGTCGGCGAATATTACCTTTTTGAAGACCGACCCCGCCCTCGATTCTCTCCGCGGCGACCCGCGATTCCATGAATTGATGCAGCGCGCGGGATTCTAGGCGTTTTATTGCGAGATGGATCAGCCACAAAAATACGAATCCATTATGAGTCCACTAAGAGTCCAATAAGCGTTCCCGTGAGTCCTTCAAGTGCGGTGAAGTGCTATCCATGCCGCTAAGTTCCATTGAATTACAGTAGATTCCTTCTCTTTCACGGCGGCGACACGGGTTCGACTCCCGTACGGGACGCCAATCACTTCAATCACTTACGAGATCTTGCCACTTCGCCGCGCGTCCAAAAACGTCCATTAAGCTAAACTGCTGCCTTGCGAATGCCGGGCAGAAGCATTTCAACAACCTTGCTCTGCGCCTTGCGTTTCTCATCAGTCACGGCTTGAACGTAGGTGTCCATGGTGACTTTGAGATTCGCGTGACGCAGCAGTTCTTGAATGACTTTGGGATTCTCACCATTGGCATTCAGGAACGTTCCAAACGTATGACGGAAGGTGTGCCAGCCGATACGCTTCCGTAAGCCAATTTTGTCCGCTGCTCGCTTGATGTAAACGCGATATATAGACTTAGGCCAATACGGCTGCGTACCTTTCTTGGCAGGGCTTGCATACACCCAGTGGCTGGGACGGTTGTAAATCGTTTTCATCTTCCAGAGCCGAAGTGCTTTCGCCAATTCCGAGTTCATCGGAATTGGCTTTTGCGAAGCTTCGGTTTTTGGCGGCCCAATTCTCTGCTTCACAATCGAGCGCCGGATGTAAATGACACTCTTGAAATCCACATCCTCCCATTTGAGTCCCAACAACTCGCCAACTCGCAAACCACTTGCTCCGTCCAGAAAGACAGCCGTACGGAAAGGCTCTGGAATGGCATTCACTAGTTTGACGTGTTCATCGATTGTCAGAATCTCGGGAACCGATTGTCGTTTTGCGCTTTCAATCTTTTGAGAGAGCGTTGTGAAAGCAGGTATTATCCGTCAATGTTTTTGCCTAGAGATGGTGATGTAGTTATGTTTGATAATTGGCTTGTGATGCACGCCCGCGATGAGATTCACGGTGAAGTGCAACGTCACCACAGGCGCGTTTGGGTGGCAGTACCAAGACACGAACACCAAATCGCCTACCAATTAGGCATCCGCCCGATTCCGCTTGAAATGCCTGTGCGAATTAGAGAGGCCAATCGGATCTAAGATTACGGGCTAAGATGGGCGGCACGTGTTGATACGAAATCAGACGAAGTAATACCTGACGACCGCTATGCGCGTAAATACTGGTTCGTATCGTCTGGTAAGACTATGTAATGGCGCTTTCATCGGACTTAAAATCCGTTGTCCGAAAGGACGTGCGGGTTCGACACCCGCCCTCGGCACCACAACAGGATCAAACAGTTACGGGCACTCACTGGCCCTTTAGCTAACAACTCACTTCTAGTTTGGTGTGCCTATGGTGTGCCAAACGTCAAAAGGAACGCACGTCGTAGTCGGTCGTTGCGAAAATCAAATCGATGGGAATCTTGACTACGGCAGAAAAGGAGAACATCAAGCAGGGCGTCCTCCAAAGCTATCCAAATGATTCTGAATCACAGCTTCGACTTGGTTGCGCGCTGAGAGCTGGCTTCGTGGTTATTTTGAAAGCTCTTGGTGAGCAATGGGTCGAGAAAAATGTTTCTCCGAAACCTGACTCCAATCAGTCAGGATTCATGAAACGAGGGTTATCACAAGAGCAGAGCGATTCGAGTACCAAGATCGCATCATAATGCTAGCTGAGTTTATCGAGAGCCTTTGGGACGTCCCGAATTTCCAACAGGGTAAGCTAAGGGATTTGCAAACGAAATCACTTGAGGAGACATTCTTTGAGTTGCAAATCGCCAGGAGTCTGCTTGTCCGAGGACTACTTATCGATTTCGTTATCCCCAGTGGGATAAGAGGTAAGGATTATGATTTGAATGCGGCAATTGAGAACCAGCCAATTGCGATCGAAATCAAGTGTAAACCCGGAGATCAGGCTTTCGACGACAATAAGTTAATAGATCCTCTCAAACATGCGGCAAGACGCCAATTACCTAAAGAAGGTGGGGGTGTCATTTTTCTGAAGCTTTCGACGTCTTGGCTGTACGAACCGTCGTTTCTTGCTCATGCGGATCGTCTGGCGCGCAACTTTCTCCGAAACTACAGCAGAATAAACGCTCTACTTTTCCATTGGGAGGAATGGAGGAGAATGGGAGCCATGGCTCGCATCAACTGTTTCAAAGCGTACATAAACGAGAAGCCGAAGAGACCAGTCGCAGGTATTGAACAACTCGATACTAGTAGGGGACTCTTAGAGTATTCACCCATAACAAATCTGCCAATCTCATATATCTGAGTCTGCTTTATGTTTGAAAAAAGCCGCAAGGCTCCCACTCCCTGCGGCTTTTGTGTGCGGCTCTTAATTCTTTTCCTAAGTGCCGGTCTTAAAGAAAAGGTTTTCCATCCGGTTCAGCGGCTTGTTCCTGCATCTCTGGTAGGACGTGGGTGTAGTAGTTGAGAGTGAAGCGCCGTGGTCCGTGTAGCAGTGATCGTATTTAGGTACTTTGGGTGACTATACCGTGCCAACAACTCGTCCTAGCCAGGGCGAGGACAAGTAAACCTGGCTCCGCTCTGCAGCATATCGTTATTTTTGGTCAGCGGCATGCTGTGATGAAACATCAACGACGCGCGCGAAGAATTTATCCACGTTCCTGCGATTTCTCCCAAGGTCGAAAAGTATCTCGCTGTAAGCGCTATTGCTTTCAGCCTCAATTACTCCTCCCGCATAAAACCTAACTTTGAAAACATGGTGCCACGACCAATGGGCCGTTAGGACCTCCGCTTCAAATTCCTTGCCCCACAGAACCTTGTACCGCCAGCCGAGATCTTCGAGTGCAGATCTCACCACCGCGAACAACTCATCTGGCGAAGCATTGAATGTGCGACGTTGTGAATACTTGGGATATGGGAATCCAAATGCCATAGCGTCAGGCCAAGACCGTCGCCAGGACTGAAAAACTCGAGAGCTCACCGAAATTCTTTTTTTAGAGGTCGTTACCAATCTCAACGAGAGCCCGACGAACAAGAAGGCCGGCGAACAAGCTCGAGGCGATCTTGACGCGTTGGTCGAACTTAGCGACAAGATCGCGGCGCTTGTTGCGCCCGGCAGCCGTACAACCAACTGACACTTGTGATTACTGAAATCTTCAGTCGGTTCCTGCGCTAACTCACCGTTTATTTCACCCGTCGATATTGTTCCGGAAGCGGTATTCCGAATTTCTCGCATACGGCCGAAACGTCCTTAAAGTCTTTTTCTTTCAGCTCGTATCCGCGATGAAACTTTACCGTCCACTCAGGTGATACACAACGCACCGCTTGATTACTGATCCGGCCTCGACCTGTCAATGCAGCCGCTGGATACATTTCCCCATTCTCCCGTGGTCCATAGATGCCATTTCCCTGATCATCAATAACGATGACGTGTACATCGATCTCATCACCTTTATTGTCACCCAGGACAAAATTGTGCGGTCTCGCAATCGCCAATTTTATTTCGGCGTAGCCCTCTTCAGACATTAGCTCTCGAAATCTGTCGACGTGTTTTTGTTGAATAACTATGTCGAGGTCCTTGTGAGGTCGAGACTGTCTCTCGAGTAGCGCGTCCACGCCCCAGCCACCATCAATCCATATGACAATTCCGGATTGCTGAAGGTTTTTGTATAACGAAATAACTTCTTGCGCGTTCATTACGACGTGCGATGCCTCAGTGGTGCGGGTTTGGGACTCCCACCCTCGCCACCGGCATCGCGCTTGATTTGTTTACCGAGGCACTGGCAATCGGCACCAGCGTCGCGATAAACGACAAAACTATCGTTATCGCGACGAGACGATTTAGGTTTCTTTGTCCCCGCAGGGACTATATGTCTTATAGCAACTATAACTCAAAGTTTTAGGCGCTCTGGAGGAGCGCGATGCCGACGCCATAACATCGCGCTCCTAGCGGAGCGCACAAGTGGGTGGCGTATGCGCTATAAACATCTTGCTCCTCTGGAGCAAGGAAGCAAGACTAGTTCGAACCGGTGGAGGGTTCCCTGGGGACCGGCTTCCGCACCAACTTCATCTTGCACTTATGACACGTCCCGCGTTGCTTTGACGTGACGTTCTCGTGCATCGGACACACATAGTGAAACTCAGTAGTTTTTTTGGAGTGCGCCGATCGCTCTTTCTGTTGTGCAGGGACGCCGGGAGTGGACCCGCTCGCAGTTGTCACGATCAATGCTGCCGCGAGCAGCGGTAGAAGCAGGAGCTTTCGGAAGTTCATTTCGTACCTCTTGAACAAGAGCGTCTTCCTGCTCACGTCTCATTCGGCACGAGCAGGAAGAGTTCTTTGATAGTGCCAACGGTAGGTGGGTTGTGCTTTTTCTTTATAGATTGTCTACCTTGACCGCATCGAAGCTTTTTCGATCGCCGTCAGTTGCTAAGGTGACCGGAAACCACGCTGCATTGCCTTTGCCGTTCCCTCCGGGGAACTTCGGGAAGGGTGTCCCTGCCGCTATATGCTCAATGTACTCAACTTTGTTGTCGGTACATTTGTAAAGGTTCGTATCAGTGCAGGTCGCGCCCGAAGCAAAGCCGGAGCCGCTGGTTTTGAATTCTTGAGTCATACCTGTTCTCCTTCAAGGATGGAAGTTCATAACTTGCTCCCAATATTTCTGGAAGCACTAGTGAATTTTGTTGCCGGCACGCCTACTGGGTTGGAGCTACGAAAATTAGAGCGACTCCCATCGCAGTGTTACCGCTTCATCAGGACGATAAGCAATCACCATCAGTTTCACGAACTGGAAACTTTTGTCTTTCTTATCCGCAATACGCACGAGGTAAATGTGGCCCAACTTGATTGGCGCGGTAGCCGATGGTCCCACCTCCGTAAAGAGTTTGGGCCCCTCTTGCAGCGGTTGGTATTCTGGCGTGCGAATGTCTTCCTTGAGGACCATGATCTTGTCGCCGTTAAGATGTAGAGAAGCGAATCCGGTGCCACCCCCGGTCGCATCCTCGAAGCCATAACGCTGACGAAGCTCGTCCGGCGTGCCGAGATCGACGATCGCCGCCACTCGGTTGGCCTCGATACCGCTCACAAGACTGCCATTACCCGCCAGACTGTAACTAAGGTCACTGCAGCGGTTACCCCAATCATTATTAACAAACGCAAACCCTTCTTTCCCGTCACTAAAACACATCGTACGGGCAAGCGGATCCAGGACATACATGGTGAAGATTCCACCACGTTTTTTTGGTTGAGTCGCGCGCTTCTCATCAGGCGCTGACGGCGTTTGAGCGCTCATCAACTGCTGGGAAGCGACTCCGATGAACACGACCATTACGATGAAGAGTAAGCGTTTCATAACCATTTGTTTCTGACTGTCAAACCTCAAGTTCATATCCCTCCCTTTGGTCTTGGACTGTTGGGGAGACCTGCTTTAGTTGAGACTATCGACTAGCCACGTTAGGTAGCGGCACGAGTTCCAGAAACTTCTTGTCCTCGATATGTCGCGCCTCATTCCGTCGCCTGAGTTCCTTGAAGTAATAGAACGGAACAAAGGCGGAACTAACCCTGTTGGTGATCCAGTCATCCGCAACAACGTAATTGAGTTTATACAGATTGAAATCTTCCGAGCACTGGTTGAGAGTTTCTGTAACCGCCTTAACGACCACAATATTATTAAGCGAAGCAGGCTGATCTGAATTGTCTACATACATTGTGTACAGAAGCGCGCCTTCGCGGGCACGTCGTTGCCACTCCTTAATGATCTTCAACGCCCTCTCATACTGCCGAGAGTTGATTTCCAGACGCAGTGTGGTTTCTGAGTCTTTGCGTGCCTCTCCCAGATACTCTTTGTATACGGCGGGAGGAACGGTGCCAAAGGCTATTTGCCCGTTCTCCGGATAGACACCGAAGGCATCGATTGTGGGAACTCCTCCAGCCAGTTTAATGACCATGGAGAACGACGAGCCACTGTTGTTGTAGAACTCTCCTGTGCGGCCCGAGAGCACAATGAAATACCGATCGGGGTCGACTCTGGTCCACCGAGTGGTTCCTATCCCCGGTATTGCGCAAGTGATCGAAGTGTCGTCATAGCTGACGAGCTTCATCATCTTTCTGACCTCTCCGAATATCCGGTCCTTGCCGGATGCTGTAAACGAAACCAACTTCGGTGCCTCAACCTCATCGATCACGTCGTACTTTGCGGTGGCGATCTGTTGCGGTTCACCAGTACCGGAAACCGAAAGTACAGTGACCTCACCATTAGCATCGAAACGATAAAGTCGCGCCTCGGTGGTTGAGAGCTGCGCCTTCCACGTTCCAGTGATATCGAATGAACAACTCTTCTTTTCCTGGGCCGACGCGGTTGCGGTTGAGCCCAAAAGCATAATAGCCACTAGCGAGATTATGGCGGTAAGTTTCATGATGTTTTTCACTCGGTGCTTTTCATGTATTGCCAATTGCCAATTGCCGATTGCCAATTTTCGTAAGATTGATCGTTTTCAAATTGGCAATCAACAATCGGCAATGGCAATCCGCTTATGTTGGACCAGGAATAGAAGACCGCGTGAGCAGCTTCTATTCCTGGCCTGTTTTTCAGGCCGTCCAGGGTCAAGCTTTACCCTCGCCCTGAGACCAGGGCTGCAAACTAGACGTCTCGGCGGTAGCCGTATTTCTTGACGTCCTGGTAAATCAGAACCTGGCGGGCCCTGCTCTCCGCCGCCCATTCCGCGTATGACTTCGTCGGATCGGCCCAGGCGATACGTTTCAGAATATTTTTCTGACTGGCAAACGCCTGCGCGTGGCCCCAGTGGTTGGTCGTATCGTTGATAATACGGAATGAGCCGGAGTGCATGGCGAAATCAAGGTCGATCCCTGGATGGTTCATACCAAAGAGCCTGAAGCGGATCGTCTCGATATCGTAGGGATCTCCGGTCAGGAAATACCAACCAGGAAGATCAGCGTTGCGCGTTTTTGCATAGTGCTTCAACGCGGCCGGCGTGTCGTCCTGTGGTTTTACCGAGATTGAGTAAAAGAAGACGTCCTTACCCACGCGATCTTTCAGGTCGCGATAGGTTCTCTTCATGACCGTCGTCACCAAGGGACAAGCGCCGTGACATTTAGCGTACATCATGTTGATCACGACTTGCTTGCCTCTGATCAGATCGTCATAGAACTTGACCTCTTTGTTGTCCTGTGTTCGAAGCACCGCATTTGTAAACTTCGAAGCGCCCGGCGATGCGGGGTGCGGCGTGAACAATCTGGTGAACATTGACCTTCTATCCATTACGACACCTCCTCATTCCGAAGTTTGGCTTCGAACTCCTTGTTACCCTGGACAATCAATGCGTCGCATGCCGCCTTGCTTGCCGCATCAGGAACAATGTGCCAAGCGACCATCATGAACGCGTCTTCGTGGCCCATGTTGTGACAGTGGATCAGGTATTTGCCGACATAGTCTCGGAAGTTCATCCTGATCAGTGCGCTCTCTCCCGGCTCCACCTTGGTTACGTCTTTCCTTCCCCTCGACAGCGGAGTCACCGGAAGTTCAACACTTACGCCGTTGTCGTTCTTAAATCGCTTCAGAATACGAAATTCCTCGAAGTGAATATGCACCGGGTGGGCCCAGTTGGTACCGACATCGTCGTTATTGTTGATCAGCCACTCTTCACAGGTGCCCTTGACAACGCAATGCTGCGGTAGCTCGGGATCGAAGACACGATGGTTGATCCTGAACAATCGCGGGTTCGATCCCGCCGGATCGCGATTAAACGTCCACTCGAACGTGGTGTCCGGCGTACAGATCGGAGGAAATGTACAGAGGGTCTCTGGAATATCCGGTGTATCGGCCGGGAACCAGGTCTCTTTGTTTACCACGTCGAAACGCATCACGACGTTGCCAATGTTGAGATTGGGCGGTAACCCCGGAGGATTGACGTTTCCTGGGTTGACATTCTGGCGTGTAGCTTCTTTGAGATAGAGCTTAGAGCCTACAGGGTATTTCCCGAAGTCGATGATCACGTCGTAGCGCTCAGCGACGTTAACTCGAAGTGCGCCTGGAGTGACAATCGTGTCTCCCACGATGGCGTTGCTGTTGTCTTTGTTCACGCCATCATCGACCGGAACCGGATGCTCGAGGAAATTGGCATCAGTGGCGACCACAACAATTGTTTCAACATTGCCAGTGGGGCCGATGAGCGTAAGGTCCCACTGGGCCTTTGTCGGGCCGGTAGAGAGAATCCGGAACCGGTACTTTCTGTTTCTGACAGTCATCCTCGGCTGAATCTTTCCGTTGACGATGAACTTGTCGCCGCCGTTCGCATTGACCATTTCATTTCGCCCCTGTGCATCCAGGGCACAGAACCTCTTATCTGTAAGGATGATTGGAATGTCAGTGACGCCGTAATAGCCAGGCAGCCGCAACGACCCCGCGGAGGGGTGCTCGTGGCCCGGATCCGTCTCGTCATAGACGAGGAACATGCCGTTCAGGCCCAGAACGTTGTTGTTGGCTGTGAACTCTGCACGGTGATCGTGGTACCAGAAAGTGCCCATCCTTTCCCGTACATCGCCATTGCCACCAAACGTGTCCAGGCCGGCGTAACAATTCGGGTAGAGATTGTCTTTCCAGAAGCCGCTTGGGAACCAGTCGCCCGCGAAACCGTCGCTCTCTGACCCATGGTGCCCGTTATGCAAGTGGATGGTTATCTCCGGCCTGCCGAACGTGACGCTGTTTGTCGGTAAGCTGTTCCGGAACCGCACGATTGTGGGGTTGCTATATCTATTCAGGACCATTGGGCCCGGATAGACACCATTGAACCCCCAGATGTATGACTCGCCGAAGTCGGAGTGGAATCGATGCAGGCCGGGCCTGGCTTCCAATTCGGTGGTCACGTGTGCTGGCGTGAACTGTTCCCAGCGCTGATGGTCGTCTCGGTCCCATTCACCCGCGTTCTGGTTGGCGGACTTGGTTGGTTGTGGATTCAGTGGATGGTCTATCGCTGGAAACGGAATTAGTAACTCATCCACAAAAGGTGTATGTGGTGGACTTGCGGCTGTTGATACGCATCGAACCAGCGGCTCCGGAACTCCCCATTGAAAGGCTAGTGCCTTCCTCGACGTCAGCATTGTTGGGGCAATAACAGCGACTGCCCCAGCCGCTGCGCCTATTTTTAATACGTCCCTCCTGCTGATCGTTCCCTTGGACTGTTTCTCCCTCTTTGACTTTCGGGAGTTTGCCCTTTTTTTAGGCATAGAATCTCCTTCAGCCCGCAGCGGGCTTCATGTTGCGAATCTCTTGCTGACTATTCGTTGGGCCGACTCTCAAAAAGCGAAAGCCGGCTGTTTAGTCGAAGAAGGCGTGCCGAAAACCGCGATTGCGAATAAAAGCAGGAATTGTCTTTTCATTTTTTCTCCTTAAGGTTCTTTTGAGAGATATCTTGCTCTCTGTTTATTAGCGCGACGGTTTTTGAAAACGCAGGTCAACTTTTATTAGGAAAAATTTACTTCACCGGTCAAAGGGTATATCGAGATTAAGAACAAGGCGTTCCCGAAAACGAACGAGGCTTGGCAATGACTGATAAGGCGCGTTTGCTCAGTTCAAAGGGTCCTCTGGTACAGGTATGAGGTTTCGCGGTCGGTGACGAACGTAGTCAACACATTCACCCTGATTAATGAAACTGCGTGGATGAGTAAAGTTCACCCAGCCGTCGTCCTTGCATTCGTTGACATCACTTGGTGGACCACAGCGACGTTCGTTTCCCGGGATATTCGTCGTTGTCGGTTTTCCTTGCGGGACGATGAAGGTGTTGTAGACGACGACAGATTCTGTGGTGCTTAGGTTCTTGGCCCGATGGACATCGCCGTTCATCTCCTCGAAAGCTTGGCCAGGGGTGAGCGTTTCTTCTCCGCCACATCCATCCTCCACCGTCAGTGTTCCGCTTTTTACGACGTTGAAGGCGTATCCAGGATGATAGTGCCAGGCACCGGTCTCCCCGGGCGGTATCGTAAGTGTTCGCACCGTGACTGTGGCCGGACCGTCAAAGAGCTCGGACTCGGGAATAGTGCCAACGGCAAGTATGACAGTGCTTGCCGCATAAGCGATGACACCAAAAAGACTGATGATGGTGAGGCCAACTACGAGCGCCAGCCTGTTTCTCAGATGATTCGTTTTCATGTTTGCACTCCTTTTTAGTTCGTTGACGAAGAGTTGGTTTTGCGGACGGAGCTTGCAGAGGTGCAAGAATTACCTTCGGACTGCGAAGACTCAATCTCAGGTCCTGTTTATCGGCCTATGGTTCTGTACTTATAATGTGCAGTACCTTCAGACCGGATGAAGCGAGCCATGCCGGGCGAAGTTACTTTGAGAGGGTTTGGAAGTCCTTAATAAGCCCCAATATTTCCCCAAAAGATTTCCAAATAAATCGCCCGGACCTTTGGAGTGGGCTGTATGGTCAGTCAAGTCAGGCACAGCTACGAATTCGGTCCGTTACGGCTCATTCCAGAAGAGCGACAACTCCTTCGCGAGAACCGACCTGTGCCGCTCACTCCCAAGTCCTTCGACCTGCTGGTTGTGCTCGTAGAAAACAACGGCCACCTGCTCGAAAAAGGTGAGTTGATGAAGCGAATCTGGCCGGAGAGCTTCGTCGAGGAAGCTAACTTGTCTGTGAATGTGTCCGCGTTGAGGCGAGCACTTGGCGAGGGTCCAAATGAACATCAATACCGTCGAGACAGTGCCGCGCCGCGGTTATCGCTTCATGGCCGGTGTGAAAGAACGCTGGGACGGAGGCACGGAGTCCTCCAGCCGTGAATTAAGCGAAGCCGGCGATGACAGCCTTTCCGTTGCGGAGAGCGAGCGACAGGAGTTACCCCCGTCACTGGCCGCAGCATCGCGCTCGCGCGTATCTCTTCGCCGCTGGCAACTTGTTTTGGTCGGATTGCTGCTGGTCTCAGGTTTGCTCTTCGGTTTGAACGCATTCGGATTACGTGTGCGCCTGCAGCGCAAAGTCAATCCGGTTCGCATTCAGTCGCTCGCCGTGCTGCCGCTCGAGAACCTCTCCCGCGACAATTCACCGGACTATTTCGCAGACTAGATGACCGAAGCGCTTATTACCGACCTGGCGAAGATGGGCGCGCTGAGAGTGATTTCATTACCGTCCGTGATGCCGTACAAAGGCATGGGCAAATCGCTGCCGGAGATTGGTCGCGATTTGAACGTGGATGCGGTATTGAAAGGTTCGGTAATGCGCTCTGGCGATCGCGTGAAGGTCGTCGTCCAGTTGATTCACACAGCGTCAGCGCAAAATTTATGGACCAAAAGCTACGAGCGGGAGCTGCGTGATGTGTTGGCGTTACAGAGAGAAGTGACACGAGACATTGGCGGTGAACTCAGGATTACGCCCGCGCCGACGGAGCAAGTTCAAGTGGGCCCTTGCCTGTGCTTACGCGCGCATGAATAAACCTGAGCAGGCAGTCAAGTGGTTGGAGGTTGCTGCTGACGACGGGTTCCCGTGCTACCCATTGTTCGAGAACGATTCTAATTTGGATAACCTGCGACAAGACAGCCGCTTCATTGCGTTTCTGCATAAGCAGAAGCAGCAGTGGGAGTATTACAAGACCATTTTGTAATCGGTGGCCCTGAAAAGAGGCGGCGCCACTCGCGCGTAAGAGAATGTCATAGCCTGTATCATTTGGCACAATACAGACAGAAAGGAACTGGAGAGCCCTGGGAAACGCGAGTCCACTAAAGGTCCAATAAGCGTTCCCGTGAGTCCTTCCCCGTACGGGACGCCATTTTCCCTAGGAAATCTCAAGATCTGCATTGTTCGTACCTTCGCTAACTCCGCGTTAATGGACGTGCGCAGTTGCCGCGAGTCGGCGCCCTTATCATTTTCAGGCGGTAATTAGCGGCTTTGCGCGTGAGTGCTTGCAGATGTTACCGCAGTCCTGCGGCGGTAACCTCCATATCCCCGAATCCTAATTCTGACCGCCTCGCTTTTGTGGTTCAACTTCCGGATTGCTCGTGACTCGAGAGCATCGCGGTAGTGTTGAGCTTGTACGAAGCTCAAATGAGTGCATTGGCGATTTTGAGTCAACCGAGGAAGCGTTCTGTTGTCCAGATTTCAGAGTCACGACCTCCGGCGCTTTGCATCGATCCGCCGTTTGCCAAATTGATTCGGGGTTGCTGGTTTGCTAGGGTCGTCGTCATGTCCGAGCGTCCCACCGAGCAGATCCGCGAATTGCTCGACTCCCTTTATCGCGTGGATTCGGGACGAATCCTGGCAACTCTGATCCGCTTGCTCGGTGATTTTGATCTTGCCGAGGAGGCGATGCACGAAGCCTTTGCGGCGGCGCTGAGCTTGTGGCCGAGGAGTGGAGTACCCGGCAACCCGCGACCATGGTTGATTTCGACAGCCCGATTCAAAGCCATTGATACTCTGCGTCGACGGGCAAGATTTGATGCGTCTCAAGACGAGCTCGCGCGATATCTCGAAGCGCAAATGAATGCGGCGGAATGGTCCAATGAAGAGGACAGCCTTGAGGATGGCCTTGAGGACGATCGCCTGCGTCTGATTTTTACGTGCTGTCATCCAGCTCTCCCTCCGGAAGCGCGCGTTGCGCTCACGTTGCGTGAGGTGTGCGGGCTGACAACCGAGGAGATAGCAAAGGCCTTCCTCATCACTCCGCGTACGCTGGCGCAGCGCATTGTGCGCGCAAAGGCAAAGATTCGAGAGACACCGATTCCCTACGAAGTGCCGACGTCGCAGGAATTGCCGGAGCGACTGGGCGCGGTGCTTCATGTCATCTACCTCGTCTTTAACGAGGGTTATTCGGCTGCTGCGGGAGCGGAGGTGACGCGGGCCGACTTAACCGGCGAAGCGATTCGACTGTGCCGGTTGCTGGCCGAACTCCAGCCAGAGCCGGAAGTCCCAGAGCCTGAAGTCATTGGGCTGCTTTCCCTGATGTTGCTACAGGAATCCCGTCACGCCGCGAGAACATCGCCGACCGGAGAGCTGATTTTGCTGGAGAACCAGGATCGCTCGCTCTGGAACCGGGAGCAGATCGCGGAGGGAGTGGCGTTACTGGAGAAAGCCCTGAAGTCCCGCCGCTTCGGTGCCTACACCCTGCAGGCTGCGATTGCGGCCGTTCATGCGGAGGCGGAGTCGGTGGCTGCAACCGACTGGCGGCAGATTGTTGCGCTTTACGACCGATTGCTACGAATTCAACCTTCGCCAGTTGTGCAGCTAAATCGTGCCGTGGCAATTGCCATGTGCGAAGGTCCAGAAGCTGGTCTGACGCATATCGACGCGGTGTTGGAACATGGCGAATTGGCAAATTATTACCTGGCGCATTCAGCCCGTGCAGAAATGTATCGCAGGCTCGGCAGGACAGCCGAGGCTCGGTCCTCTTATGAGAAAGCTCTGGCGCTGACCCAACAGGAACCAGAGCGGCAGTTCCTGCAAGAGCGGATTCGGCAGTTGAAATAAAGCCAGACTCGTCAGAAGCCGAAGCAGATATTGAGATGACGAGGCCGCAAAGCATTTACATAATTTTGGCTCCCACATAGGACAGTCTTCGCAACTTTTTCTATGCACATCCGGTAGACATGAAATTAACCTTTGAACTTCTTCGACGGTAAGACGAAAGGTCAGCATTGTCCTAGACAGTCTGGGTAGTCCATGCTATCGTGGCCCTAGATTATCTAGGAGGTGGTGTCCGTTGGCTAAATCAAAGATGGGCTTGCTCCAGGGAACGCTGGACATGTTGATACTGAAAGCGCTTTCGCTTGGCGCGCTGCATGGTTATGGCGTCGGTCAACGAATTGCGCAAATCTCCGGCGACGCGCTCAAGATCGAAGAGGGTTCGCTCTATCCGGGACTCTACCGGCTCGAACAGCGCGGATGGGTGCAATCGGCATGGGACGTTTCTGACAACAATCAGCGCGCGAAGTTCTACAAGCTCACGCGCGCAGGACGAAAGCAACTAATCCTCGAGGAACAAAATTGGGAGCGGCTCGCGGGCGCGACCATGAAGGCGCTGCGCGCGAGCTGAGGGGAAAACCATGTCAAGAATCCGAGCCATAATTAATTCCATTCGCGCCCGTCTGCATCACGACGAGAGCGGCCGTGAAGTTGAGACTGAATTGCGCTTCCATATTGAAATGCGAACGCGCGCCAACATCGAGGGCGGCATGACACCATACGAAGCGCAACGTGCTGCCCTGCAAAGCTTCGGAGATTTCAACAACGTGAAATCCTCGTGTTGTGAAATCAGGCGCAGTTTTCCTTTCAATACCGGTCTTTTAAGAATGGGGTTGCACATCGCGATTGCGGCACTCGCCGGCGCTGCCGCGTTGTGGACGGTCAACACGCCACACCATAGTCTTTCCAGCCTACTGTCCCAACTGGGCTTTGTCGCTGTCTTGACATGCTTGTTCGTCGTCGCTCGCCGAAACAAAAAACCAACCCGTCAATAACTGAGGATCGACCATGCACAATCGTAGTTTGCCTAAGATCATAAACGGTCTGTTGACGCTGTTAATGTTGAATGCGGGCTTGGCGGCTTCCTTCACTCGAACCAACGCGCAGACGCAATCGGGAAACTCGTTCGCCCATGAGATAAGCGCGCAACAAGTTGACGACCGGCTATTGAGTCCGCGTCTGGCAGCTCTGCGAGATCGAATCAAATCGGGTGACCGCGAGGCGCTTGATAAGTTTTGGAAAGAGATCAGCGAACGCGGTGCGCCAATTGTTGAGGAGGTACCAGGCAACGACCGAGACGTGCTGGTAACGATCGTCTGGAAAGCGAGGGAAGAGACGAGAAACGTTTTCGTCTTTCGCCTCGGCGACGTTAATAAGCCGATGGCGCGGCTGCTCGACACTGACTTGTGGTACAAAACATTCCAGCTTCAGAAGGGCGCGCGCTTCATCTATCAACTCGCCACGAACCTCCCCGACCCAAAAGAGTGGCGCGGTATCACCCGCTTCGCGCGTGACCTCCGGAACGACCCGTTCAACCCGCTCCAGTTTGCCGAGCGCTCTAATGAGTTCAACCCGTATGAAGTGACTTTCTATTCGGCGATCGAACTGCCTTCGGCCGAGCCGCAGGTGTGGAACGTCGTCCAGCCTAAAGTTCCTACCGGACGAGTGCAGAGCGACAAATTCACCAGCAAAGTCCTCGGCAACGAACGCCCAATTTGGATTTACACTCCGCACGGCTACAGTGCTGACAAGAAGCCTTATGGTTTGCTGGTACTTACAGACGGCGGTCTTTACGTGAACACGGCGCGCGTGGCAACCACGCTTGATAACTTGATCGCAGCGGGTGTGATACCGCCGCTCGTCGCCGTAATGGTAGAGAACCCTGATCGCTGGCGCGAGTTGTCCTGCAATTCAGCTTACGCCGATTTTTTGGCTCAGGAGATTGTTCCCTGGGCGCGCGCTAACTACCATGCGACCGACCGCCCGGATCAGACAATCATCGGTGGCACGAGCTTGGGCGGATTGCAGGCGGCTTTCGTAGGGCTCAAGCACGCGGAGGTTTTCGGCAACGTGCTTTCCCAATCGGGTGCTTTCTCGTGGAAGCCCGATGGCGAAAAGGAGTACGAATGGCTGAACCGCCAGTTCGCCGCCAGCCGGCGTCTGCCTTTGCGCTTCTCGTTCGAAGCCGGGACTGTTGGAAGGGACCTGGTGGTGGCGTTCTCTTGTTCCGCCGTCGCCCAATGGACCGCCCGTGATAGACCCTACACTGCTCGCGGCTAACCGTAATTTGAGAGACACGCTCCAGAGCAAAGGATATTCGGTCCACTACACGGAATTTAACGGCAATCATGGTCTCCTCAATTGGCGCGGAACGCTGGCGAGTCACCTGATAGCGCTTGTCGGTATCAAACCCGAACCGAAGATTTCTGAGCGGGACAGAAGCCTCACAGCGCGATCCTTGATTCCGAAGAAAGCGATCGCGATATCTCAAGTCAAGGTGGCTCCCGCTCTGATGCGACAATACATTGGCAGATACGAATTAGATCCGAAGTTCGCGCATGATTTTGTGATCTATGTAAGCGTCAAAGATGATTCTTTGTGGGTCAAGCCTTCATACCTGAGACAGCGCCCAGTCATCGCCGAATCCAACTCCGGGTTCCGTGACAGTGAGATTCCAGACTTGCACCTCGCCTTCATCAAAGACGAAAGAGGCAGCGTCACCGGTCTCACTCTAAACACTGGACAGGGAGACGTACTGGTCAAGAAGATGCCGCCGCCAGTGCCCAGTCTCACCGGCAATACTACTTTTATTTTAGCTGGGCACACTGACGCCGAGGCCGTGGCCATCTATGGATCGTTCAACGATTGGATCCAGACAAAGAACTACTGTTTGAAACAGGCTGACGGATGGGTCTGTCACCTTGATTTAGCGCCCGGCAAATACACCTACAAGTTCCTGGTAGATGGGATAGGTCTGAACGATCCAACCAACTCCGCCACTGAAGCCGACGGTAACGGCGTCATTGATTCGGTCATCGTCGTCAAACCAAAATAAGCGCAGTGCGAGCAAGGTAATGGGGGCTACCGATCTGTGAAGAATCACAATATGCTTTAGCCTTGATCATTCCTGAATGGCTCGACAGTCAAAGCCAGTCACGAGTGCAAACACAGACAGGATCATAAACGAGAAGGCCGCCACGATGGCGGCCTTCTCGTTGACAAGTGATGGCTTCTCAGGTAGGACTCGAACCTAGTTCTAAAGCGTGGAAAGTAAAAATTTCTTTGACGATTTGTCGAATTCCGGTCGGCCGTTCGACTATCTCGTGAAGGCAGGGCAATCGGCCCCCCCCGCAGACTGGTACAGAAGCCCGTTACAGGAGCAGAAGAAATCATGACGCAGTATTTGGTTGAGTCGCAAGAATCAGCCCTGACCCCGCTGCTTGGTGGCTTCGACGACGACACTGACGTGATCCAATCTCTTGATCGTCATGTCCCTGACATAGCAAAGACCGTGCGCGGATTTCAGATCATGACAGCCTTTTGCTACTCCTTATATTCCAAAATATCTCCGGGCTGACACTCTAAAGCTCTACAGATCGCCTCCAATGTTGATAGCCGAATCGCTTTCGCTTTGCCATTCTTCAACACGGAGATATAGCCATCGTAATGCCGACTTTATCGGCGAGCTCGGTAAGGATCATTTTTCTTTCGCAACAAGACGTCGATGTTAATGATGATTGCCATGTTCTTTTAGACAGTCAGGTCGTTCTCAGGTTTTATCTCCACGGCATTTTGTAAGATCCGCTCAAACACCGCGGCGGCTGTGGCGATGATGGCAGAGACCAAAATAATGAAGACACCCATCATGACTCCACCGGCAATATCATCCTTGCCACGCATAAAGATGAATAAATAGGCTTCCGCCCCGAGAATAAAGATCGCCGTTGTTAACGCGCAGTACTTGATGATCCGCAAAGCTCGTACAGAACGCTGGAAAAATATTTCGTTTCGTCGGGCATACCCTAATATCTTGAATGCCTGGTAAAGACCGACAAAAAATGAGACGAAGGCCAGGTATATATACGCCAGGAATGGATCCTTGAAGTAGATCTCAAAAAGCGTGGCGTTCACGTTCCTGCCCTCGACTTGGGGTTCCCAAAGCAGTAAGGCAAGAACGCCTACGCCGAGAAGTGCAATTACTACCTGAAGGAAGATCGTCGAGCCTCGCTTCATAGTTGATCCTTATGGCTGATTTACATTGCGACTCTATTTCACGCGTTTATCGTTTGTTAATAAATAATTATCGTTATTTCAGAAGAGTTCCTCGGCCAGCGCGACGATGATGCCCGCAGGGCCTCGCATGTAGCAGAGTCTGTACTTGTCCTCGTACTGGGCCACCTCGCCGATGAGTTCGGCGCCCTTGGCGCGCAGGCGAGCGACAGTGTCGTCGACGCTTTCGACTGTAAACATGACGCTCCGGAGGCCCAGCGTGTTCGGCGGTGCGATCGCCGGTTCGATCTCGACCAGTTTTGGATTGCGAAACTTCGTCAGCTCGAGCCGCCCGTGCCCATCTGGGGTCCGCATCATAACGATGTCGACCTGGACACCTTCGAGCCCGTTGACGCGGTCCACCCACGGGCCCTCGACCGGCGCCTCGCCTTCGATCGTCATGCCGAGCGCGGTGAAAAAAGCGATAGCGGCTGCAAGGTCTTCGACGACGACGCTGACGTGGTCCAATCTCTTGATCGTCATGTCCGTAGTATAGCAGAGGCCGTGCGCGGCGGTCCGGGCCGACCGTTCTCGGGAGTTGGACGTGGTTAGCCGAGGAAATGCAGGGAGCTGAGGGCGCAGCGAAGCTGCAAGAAGGCCAGAATGGATGTCAGCCTTTGGCTGCTTACGCGACGGTTTTGTTAGGCGTACTAAAGCGCGGAAGCAAAACATTTCTTTGACGGTTACGACTTCGACCCGTCCGCCGTAACCGAAGCGATGATCGAGGAGATCCACGCGCTCAACCGCGAAATGATTGCTGCCGGCGTGAGGAAGTTCGCTTGCGGAATTTCCCCGGCCAGCAACGCAAAGACGGTGCGGAAGCAGCCTGATGGTACGGTGCTCGTCACCGATGGGCCATACACTGAGACCAAGGAGCACATGGGCGGTTTCTGGATACTGGAAGCTGCCGATATGGACGAGGCACTCGCGTGGGCGCGCAAGGGTGCCATCTCATGCGATGCGGCGGGCGAGGTGCGCGAGCTTCTTTTCTACCCGGCTCCGGAGGGAGCAACGGAATAGTCTGGCCGCAGCGACTTCGGAATATGCACGTAGTGACCATGGGATGAACGAGCCAGCGCGAAGCTACGCCGCTGGCTCCCACCCGGGAGGTGCAACAGAACATTGTTGCTCTTCGCCCCATTAGGGGCGAGATGTTTATAGAAAGCGCGACCTCTAAAAAAGTTTCCTCGCTCCAGCGGAGCGAAACATAGTTTGGTCACCACGTACCAATGACGGAAACATTGCGCTCCGCTGGAGCGCGAGTTATCGAGTTAGAGGCAGTATCTATAAACATCTCGCTCCCCTGGAGCGAAAACTAATTCCGTTGTTGCACTTTGAAGGTTGAATTCACCCTAAACAAAATCAGATTTGACTCGAAGGAACTCAGTCATGAGAAAAATTATCGTGCTTGAACATATTTCACTTGATGGTGTCATACAAGCCCCGGGCGGGCCGGACGAAGATACCAGCGACGGCTTCGCATACGGCGGGTGGGCAGCGCCATATGATGATGACATCCTTGGAGCGGCCCTGCAAAAGCAGATGAGCATGCCGTTCGACCTGCTGTTAGGACGCAAAACCTTTGACATTTGGGCGGCCTTCTGGCCTCAACATGCGGATGTATGGCCGGGCGTCAACACGGCGACCAAGTACGTCGCCTCGAATACCATGACTTCTAGCGAATGGCAGCCGTCCGTGTTTTTGAACGGAGATATTGCTGAAAAAGTCGCCAAGCTCAAGCAAGAGCAAGGGCCGGATCTACACGTTTGGGGAAGTGGCAATCTCCTCCAGACGCTCATGAAGCATGATTTGGTCGATGTGTTCTGGCTGATGATATATCCGATCACGTTGGGCAGTGGAAAGCGTCTGTTTGCGGATGGCACGATCCCGGCGGCCTTCAAGGTGACGGAAAGCATAGTCGGCTCGAATGGCGTCATTGCCGTGAATTACGAGCGTGCCGGCGCGATCACAACCGGAAGTTTTGTATAAACATTCGCGCCGTGTTCGGCGTACGTTCGCCGCAAGTATTACGATTTGCAACTTGTCGATTCTTTCGGCGCGCGCCGACTATAGGATGAACGGTCCGGCGCTCAGCCCACCCTCAAACTCTCGTAAGCACTGGAACATTGACTGGGACAGGACACTCAAATGAGAAATGTAATCTTCGCAATCAACATTACCCTGGACGGCTGCTGCGACCACACCAAGCAAGTTGCTGATGACGAGACACACGAATATTTTACGCATCTCATGCGAGAGGTCGACCTGCTCGTCTTTGGGCGTAAAACCTATCAATTGATGGTTCCTTTTTGGCCTGAAGTCGCAAAAAGCCAGTCGATGACAAAAGCATCGAACGAATTTGCCCGAACATTTGACTCGATCGACAGAATCGTTTTTTCACGATCTTTAGACAGCGCGGAAGATAAGAATACGAGAATTGTCCGTACGAACCTTCACGACGAAATCCTTAGATTGAAACAAGAACAGGGCAAAAATATTTTAGTGGGTGGCGTAAGTGTTCCTTCACAACTCATTGAACTTGGTCTGGTTGATGAATATCGTTTTGTCGTTGGGCCAATCGTTGTGGGGGAAGGGAGACGGTTGCTGGAAGGCGTTAGCCTGCCGGAGAGACTACAAGTAAAACTTGTTGACACAAAGATTTTTGAATCAGGGTGTGTTGCGCTTCGTTACTTGAAACAGTGACAGAGAAATCTGCGACAGCTGTGCGTGCTGGCCCCACCCAAGGAACAAGAACGGGGAAAAGAACAATGAAATACATCTGTTTGGGATACATCGAGCCAGGAAAATTCGAAGGGATGACCGAGGACGAGCGAAACGCAATATTCGACGAATGCTTTGAGTACAACGACCATCTGCGCGCCAACGGACATCTTGTCGCTGAAGTACCTCTTCAGCCTCCGGAGACCGCGTTGACCCTGTACTGGAAAAACGGCAAAGTCGCGACGACCGACGGTCCCTATGCGGAAACCAAGGAACAGCTCGGTGGCATTCTCATCCTTGAGGCGCGAGACCTCAATCATGCCATTCAGCTTCTGTCACAGCATCCAGGCGGCATGAAATATGAACTTGGACCAAATGAGATACGACCGGTTGCGGATTTGAGCGAAATCATAAATGAGAGCGAGCAGCGGCGACGGGGAAAGGATACCTCGCGATGAGGGCGGCCACCAGGGACAGAATGATCAGTATCATGGCCCTGGTGCTGGTAATCAGCATCGGTTTCCTTGTGCCGAAGGCGGCGGCACAGTCGGATAAAAATTCGAAAATGTAGCTGCTCTCCCAAATAACAACCGCGCGTCCACTAAGAGTCCAATAAGCGTTCCCGTGAGTCCTTCAAGTGCGGTAAAGTGCTATCCATGCCGCGAAGTTACATTGAATTACCATAGGTCCCTTCTCTTTCACGGCGGCGACACGGGTTCGACTCCCGTACGGGACGCCCCGCTGGCCCACTCCCCCGCGCCACACCCGGTACGAGCTTCAGTCGTTCAACGTCATCAGCCAGATGTCCGCTTCGGTAGTGAGAAGCGAGAAGTAGATCATCCGGTCATCTCGAGGAAGCGTAACGCCAATACCAAATTCATGTGGGGCGACCGACAGCACCTCATGAATCTTTTTTGACTGGCTGTCGATCAGGTAGAGCTTGTCTTGCTGCTGAAACAGCAGCCTCCGGTTGTCACTCAACCAGACGGGGAAAGACCCGAAATCTGTGAGCTTCTCGTACTGTTGTGAATCCAAAGAGTAGACGACGATGCCGGCTGGGGGAGCCCTACTACGCTCTTGAATCCCGGCAAGTTTCCGTCTATCGGGAGACCATGACCACACCCAGAGTCGCCCGTCTGAATCACTGATTGGCGGTAGTGTCTGTGGCGTCTGCTCCTGCCAGGACTTCCCAACTTCTATGATTGAGGGATTACTCCCCGGATTACGGCAGACGAGGCGGGTGCCATCTGGCGACCAGACAGCATTGGCAACTCCATCCCGGGCATTAGTGAGCTGCTCGAGTCCACTGCCGTCAGCGTTGATCATCCAGATCTCCGGCCTGCCACTCCGGTCGGAGTGAAAGGTGATCCGTTTACCATCAGGTGACCAGCGCGGCGCACGGTCTTTATAGCTGTCATCCGTCAATTGGCGCAGACCTGTGCCGTCCCGCCTGATGACGAACAAGTGATACTGTTTGCCTCCCTGAGTATCAAAGGCTAACCACTCACCGTCCGGCGAGAGGTTTGGAGTATTTGCCGATCTGGAGCCCTGAGTGATCCAAACGGATTGACCCGTGACTGTTTCCCTTACCGGATCAAATGCGACACGCTGGAGATTACCGCTTCTGACCATGTGTGCATACACCATACGTTTCCCATCACGCGAAAAGCTTAGCTGCGCGCTGTAGGGGGATGGGGTAGTGACCGCCTCGGCTGGTCCAAGCACTTTCCCGGTTGTCTCCTCAATCGGCACGCGCCACACATTCATGCTTCCGCTGCGGTCGCTCGTGAAATACAGATATCCTCCGTCCGGTGACCAGACCGGACTTCCCTCCACGGCAGCGTCATTCGTCACTTCAACCGCCTCACCGCCGCCGGCCGGAATTGTCCAGATGTCTCGCTGTGATAGATTTCGCCTTCCCCCATAGGCGATCCTGGTGCCGTGCGGAGACCAGTTGGGCTGTATCGAATCTTCTTTCGTGACGAGCCGCCTTTCTCCAGTCGCGACATTCACCGCCCAGATTCGACTGTTCGGATTATTTCTGACGGCTGGATCCAACGGACCTTCGTCAGCACAGGCGATCTCTTTCCCGTCGGGAGACCAGGCCGGATTGAAACCGAAATTCGTCAGCCGTTTTACGCTCTCACCGGTCGCACCCATCACGAATATCCCGCCGCCTTCTCGCTCCGAGCGAAAGGCAATGCGATCACCATCGGGCGAGAACCCCGGCTGCGTATCATCGGCGGCAGAATCCTTCGTCAAGTTGATGGGATTCTTCCCGCCCACTCGTTGCAAGTAGATGTCCCAATTTCCAGAAGCGTATCCGGCATAAACGAATGACTTGCCGTCGGGTGAAAGAGAGGGAAAATATTCCGGCCCTGCCTGATCAGTGAGCTGAGTGAAGGTGGCGTTTGCAAGCGCTGTTTGTTTAAGTACCGCACTGCGGCGAGAGAACAGGTACAACACAGCGGCCGAGGCGATTATTACTATTCCCACGATCAGAGCCGCCGCGCGCTTATGCTGTTTGATCTCGGTGACGATATATTCAGCGCTCGATGCAGAGTGTGCGGTTGCCGCCGCAGACTGGCCGCTGCTCATTGCCCTGGCACTGATTGGTGGTTGAGACCGCTCGATCTCGGCACTCAACTCCAACTCTTTTCTCAAGTTCCTGAGATCGATTAGCAGGTCTTTGATTGTCTGATAGCGCTCCTCTTTATCTTTACGCAGTGCTTTCCTGACAATCCGCTCCAACTCAGCCGGCACTTCCGGCCAGGAGTGCGCCAGCGGCAGAGGCTCTTTTTGTAATATCAATGACATCACATCGCTGGCTGTTTCCCCTTCGAATGGTTGGCGGCCGGTCGCCATCTCATCCTCGCGCCTGCTCCGGTGACATGTAACTGAACGTGCCCATTACCACGCCGGGGGCAGTCTCTACCTGAGGCAGAGTAGGCGCCGCAGTTTCGATTGTTTTTGGCTCGGTGAGCTTGGCCAGTCCAAAGTCCAGTACTTTGACGTTTCCATCGGTACGCACCATGGTGTTTTCAGGCTTGATGTCCCGATGAATTATTCCCGCTTGATGCGCGGCTGCCAGTGCGCTCGCCACCTGAACCCCCACATCCAGCGTCTGGCCCACAGTGATTCGTGCGCGTGAAAGGTGCTGGCGCAACGTCTCTCCCTCCACATACTCAGTGGCCATGAAGTGCAACGAACCGTCATGCCCGATCTCGTAAATCGTGAGGATGTTCGGATGATTCAAGGCCGAAGCGGCCCGCGCCTCCTGCTGGAAGCGGCGCAGCCGCTCTTCATTCCTGGTAAAGTCGCTGCGCAGCAGTTTGAGCGCCACCTTGCGACCGAGGCTTGTATCATGAGCCAGAAAGACTTCACCCATACCACCGCGCCCGATGCGGCTCACTACCTGGTAATGACTGATCTGTTTGCCGACAATGGAAACTGCCTGGTCATCGTCAAGCATCTCGGTGGCCGCTTCAGCGGCCATTGCTTCGATGGAATCGCCAGCCTGATCGTGAGAAGCGATAAGCGACTCAACTTGACTGCGCAGCGCTGGATCATCAGCGCAGGCCTGACTCAGAAATGCCGAGCGCTCCGCCGGATTTCGCTCAAGTGCGGATTGGAAAATCTGCTTTAGCTGCTGCCACCGCTCTGGTGTCATGATTTACAGTGGCGAGTGATGACTGACAGGTGACAAGTCAAAAGATTTTGACTTGCTTATGAGTTAACTTATTACTGATTTCTGATCTGCTTATGGAGCCACGCCTTGGCCATACTCCATTCTCTTTTGACGGTCCGGGGCGATATTCCCAAAGCCTCAGCCGTCTCTTCGACTGTCAGTCCTCCGAATACCCGAAGCTCAACCACGCGGCTCTGCTGTGGGTCTATGGCCGCTAAGTTGTTGAGTGCCTCGTTTAGCGCTAACAAATCCGTATCTTTTTCCTCGGACGATATCGTCGCCTCGTCAAGTGATAACCTGCAATAGTCTCCGCCCCGCTTCGAGGCCCGGCGGCTTCTCGCGTAATCTACCAGGACGTGACGCATCACCTGCGCAGCCGCGGCAAAGAAATGCACGCGGTTTTGCCAGTTCGCGTTCCTCTCGTCCACTAGCTTCAGATACGCCTCGTGAACCAGCGCCGTTGTCTGAAAGGTATGACCGGGCCTCTCGTGACGTAGATAGCGGCTAGCCAGTCGATGCAATTCATCATACACCAGCGGCATTAGCTTATTGAGCGCCTCTTGATCGCCCTGGCCCCAGTCAATAAGCAGATCGGACACGTCCTGGCGTGAAGCGTTTGCCATAAGAACGGGTTTTTCTGGAGTCT
>WNGF01003978.1_pt1 | contig 27792 bp, 27 predicted proteins | sample 5400641 | NCBI WGS metagenome assembly WNGF01 (sample SAMN13153371, study PRJNA577476) | soil metagenome | isolation source: 80 cm soil or saprolite under grassland replicate 2 | place: USA:California | collected 2016-06-15 | reverse complement strand
TGCCGCAGAACAGCATGAGACGCAGTATTTCGAGATGTTCGGTAACCGCGGCATTTTCCATAAGGGTTGGACCGCCGTAACCCATCACCGTACTCCCTGGGCCGCCCTGGACGTCAAGCAGCCGGCCTTCGATGACGACCTCTGGGAGCTTTATGACACCACCAAAGATTGGAGCCAGGCGAACGATCTGTCCAAGCAAATGCCTGAAAAGCTCCATGAACTGCAGCGCCTGTGGTTGATCGAAGCCACGCGTTACAAGGTGCTGCCATTGGACGACCGGATGATCGAGAAAATGAACCCAGACACTGCCGGTCGGCCAGTGCTTATCAAAGGAAAGACCCAGCTTCTTTTCGGCGGCATGGGCCGTTTGTCGGAGAACTGCGTTCTCAACCTCAAGAACAAGTCGCACTCCGTCACCGCCGAGATCGTAGTTCCCGAAGAAGGTGCCAACGGAGTGATCATTTCCCAGGGAGCGAACATCGGCGGCTGGAGCCTCTACGCCAAGAACGGCACACTCAAGTACTGCTACAACTGGGGTGGCTTCAAGCAATTCATCGTAGAGGGAAGCACGATTCCAGTGGGCGAGCATCAAGTGCGGATGGAGTTTGCCTATGCGGGCGGTGGGCTCGGCAAGGGTGGTAAGGCGACCCTATTCATCGACGGCAAGCAAGTCGGACAAGGGGACATTGGGGCAACGCTGGCAATGGTATTTTCCGCTGACGACGGTTGCGACGTGGGCGAGGACAGCGGCGCAAATGTTTCGTCTGACTACGGGGCAGAAGGCAACGCCTTTAATGGCACCGTCAAAGGAGTGCAACTAGCGATCGCCGACGCCGCTGAGAATTCGGATCACCTGCTCAAAGCGGAGGATGTGATTCGTATGGCCCTGGCGCGGCAGTAAGACGAAGGCGCGGTGAGAGGGGACACGATGTTCCATTGTGTCCCCCCTCACCAGAAGAGGATCCGCAACTAGCTCGCTTCTGGCAGCACCGCGAAGAAGATGGCATTAGACGCGAGAAGCAACTCTTGATCGATTTTCTTTGTTCAAGTGCTGGCGGCCCTGTCTACTACACAGGACGCGACATGGGAGCTTCCCACAAAGGAATGAAAATCACTGAAGGCGATTGGTCGGCGTTCATAGGACATCTCAACGCAACTCTGTCCGCATTTCAAGTGCCCCAGGCTGAACATGACGCAGTCGTCGGTTTCGTGCAAAGCACGAAAGGAGACATCGTCGAAGCGTAACCGGGAGAAATGCTACCTCGTCACTCAATGAAACCTGATCGAGGATGAAACGTCGGAGGCATTGCCATGCCGCGGTACCAACCAAGAGCGGAATGCTCAACCAAATACTAACGTCAATACAGGAGAATCTAGAATGTCAGACAACAACGAGTCCAGAACAAGCTTGCCAATTCCCGATCGACCACGGACTGGTCTGATCACCTATGACGCGAAAGATCCGGACTCAAGTTTTGCGCCCATCGTTCAACTGCGTCCCCCAAAGGGCGCTCCTAACGTGCTCGTGATCCTGATTGACGACGCGGGGTTTGGTTCGTCAAGCGCCTTCGGTGGACCATGTGCTACGCCAAACGCTGAGAAGCTAGCGAGCACCGGATTGAAGTTCAATCGTTTTCACACGACAGCACTTTGTTCACCCACGCGCCAGGCACTGTTGACGGGACGAAATCATCACTCAGTAGGGATGGGTGGAATCACCGAGATCGCCTCCGGCTCGCCGGGTTACTGCTCGGTTCTTCCAAACACTGCCTCTCCGATCGCCAGGACGCTAAAGCTAAATGGCTACGCCACGGCGCAGTTCGGCAAGTGTCATGAGGTTCCAGTTTGGGAGACGAGCCCGGCTGGTCCGTTTGACGCATGGCCAACAGGCGGTGGCGGTTTTGAATATTTCTACGGGTTCGTCGGTGGTGAGGCACATCAGTTCTACCCGTCGCTATACGAGGGCACCACACCCATCGAAATCACTCGGACGCCGGAAGAAGGCTACCACCTGGTTGAGGATATGACGGACAAAGCCATTAGTTGGATAGGCCAGCAGAAGGCGCTCATCCCTGACAAGCCTTTCTTCGTCTACTTTGCACCGGGTGCTACACACGCTCCGCACCACGTACCAAAGGAATGGGCCGATAAGTACAAGGGCAAGTTTGATGGAGGTTGGGACAAGTTGCGCGAAGAAACTTTTGCGCGCCAGAAGAAACTAGGTGTGATCCCGGCCGACTCCGAGCTTACCAAGCGGCACAAAGAGATCCCGGCTTTTGACGACATGCCCGAAGCGCTCAAGCCCGTTCTTAGACGGCAGATGGAAAATTACGCAGGATTTATGGAGTACACAGACCATCACGTTGGACGACTGCTCGACAGCCTCGAGAAGCTCGATATTCTGGATGACACTCTCGTCTATTACATCATCGGCGACAACGGCGCATCGGCAGAAGGCACACTCAACGGGACTTTTAACGAAATGATCAACTTCAACGGTGCGGCAGCCCTGGAGACGCCTGAGTTCATGATGGAGCGGATCGACAAGTTTGGTGGGCCAGAATCTTACCCCCACTATGCAGTGGGTTGGGCACATGCGATGAACACGCCGTACCAGTGGACCAAACAAGTCGCTTCACATTGGGGCGGCACGCGCAATGGCACAATAGTGCACTGGCCCAAGGGGATTAAAGCGAAGGGTGAGCTCCGTACACAGTTCCATCACGTGATAGATCTCGCGTCAACCATCCTTGAGGCCGCTGGCCTTCCGGAGCCGATCTCTGTAAACGGCGTCCAGCAAATGCCGCTTCAAGGCGTGAGTATGCTCTATTCCTTTGACGATGCTAGTGCTCCCGAGCGTCGTGAGACCCAGTACTTCGAGATGTTCGGCAATCGCGGAATCTATCACAAGGGCTGGACCGCGGTTACTCGACACAAGACACCGTGGCTACTCATCGGTGAGCAGACACCGCCATTCGACGACGATATTTGGGAACTCTACTTCACCACCAAGGATTGGACGCAGGCCAACGACGTGTCCAAACAGTTTACGGAAAAGCTTCACGAGCTCCAGCGCCTTTGGCTAATCGAGGCAGTTCGATACAACGTGCTGCCGATGGACGACGATTTGGCACGCCGAATGAATCCGGATACGGCGGGCCGACCGGTGCTCATTAAGGGCCAATCCCAGGTCCTTTTCCAGGGCATGGGCCGGCTGTCAGAGAACTCTGTCGTGAGCATCAAGAACAAGTCGCACGCCGTGACCGCAATAATCGACGTGCCAGAATCCGGAGCAGAGGGTGTGATTATCGCGCAAGGTGGAAATATCGGAGGCTGGTCCATCTACGCTAAGGGCGGCAAGTTGAAGTACTGCTATAACCTCCTCGGCATCAAGTTCTTCTACGCCGAGAGTGAAAATGCATTACCAGCCGGCGAGCACCAGATACGGATGGAGTTCACTTATGCCGGTGGAGGACTGGGCAAAGGCGGGACTGTTGCACTATTCGTAGATGGTAAGAAAGTTGGCGAGGGCTCAGTTGCGGCGACGGCCGCGATGATCTTCTCCGCGGATGACACCTGCGACGTCGGCGTGGATAACGGTTCACCAGTTTCACCCGACTACGGCTCGCGGGGTAATGCCTTCAATGGGCGTGTGAAGGGCGTGGAAATCGATCTCGCAGAGGGTGCCGAAAGCCTGGACCACTTCCTCGATCCGGAAGAACGGGTGCGAGTGGCGATGGCGCGTCAATAGGCGATCAGTAGTTCCAGAGTGCCGTGACACAACATTTGAGACCGGTCGCTTGCCTGGAGATAAGCGACCGGTTTCTGTGGTAATTGCTGGACTAAAGACCAGATCAAAAGTGAAGTTCGACACTTCAATCGGCGGAACTTTGAGACCATCAATAATCCACTTCGTGAGCCTGTTCGCGACTCTGCTGGCGATCATTAATCCCCTGGAAGCCATTCCTGTATTCCTGGATCTGTTGCAGGGCAAGAGTCAGGAAATACACCGAAGGGTGGCCTTAAAGTCATGCTTCTATGCCTTGCTGCTGATGGTGTTCTTCCTCTTGTTCGGCACTATCATGCTGAAACTATTCGGAGTCTCTCTCAGCATGGTCCGCATTGTCGGCGGGATCATTCTCACGCGTATCGGGTTCGAACTATTCGCGCCGTCTGCGTCCAGTAACATAATTCCCACTGGTGGTAGTGCAGCCGCAGACGGGGAAGGCGTTGCTTTCGTTCCCCTGGCGATGCCGATCATGTTCGGTCCAGGAGGCATTGCCACGCTTATCGGCATGGCAGCGACGATGCACCTTTCACCGGGAGGACTGGAACTGGAAAGCTATGTCGCCAGTTTCCTGGCAATCGTGGCGACGATGGTTGTCACCTGTCTGTCACTGACCTACGCCGGAGGGATACTGACAAAAATCGGTCCGAAAGGGATCGATGCCGCAACGCGCATCACCGGTTTTTTTGTTTCAGCGATGGGGATGGGGCTCTTTTTCAGCGGGATTGTGGGATTTTTCCAGTTGTATGGAATCTTGGCCGGGCCGGTCGCCGGTCATTGAGTTGGAACAATGACCGGCGCAGGCGTGGACAACGTGTGCACCAAAACTTTGGCAGCGGCAGCCTGAAGACATTCCGAACGACGCGAGTGCCAGACGAGTGAACAATGAAAGGCTAGGCAGGCCATCGACACCCTCTTCGTGCGGAACGGAGACATGCTTGCGACCGGGGTAGTTTTCTTCGGCACGCACCTGCTGAGTTTCGGGGTGGCAGGGTTTGCTCGCACCAACATAGCGGTCGTGTTGATCGCCATCGGGGTCGCCGTGCTCTTGCTGCGGGAGTACCGCCGCCTGACGGCGCCGGCGACCAGTCAACTTCCGACCTAGCGGGCTGCTGAAAAAAGGAAGACAAAAACGCGATCCACGAACCCACACGAACTAATACTAAATTCGTTCCTTATTTCGTGAAATTTTCTGGATCGTGCTGTCGTCGTTATTTCCAAAACTTCCAAAAACAAGGCGAGTGATGCAAACAGTCCCTTTTTCAGCAGCCTGCTAGTCTAGACTAGGAGCCTGTCGGCAAAATATTGATTTGCCGTTTTCTCTGCGAAGTCTCAGTGCTCTCTGTGTCTCAGTGGTGAATTCAGTTACCAAAACACACACCAGGGAGCAGACACGGAGAACACTGAGCATGCATAAAGGAGGATCAGAAATATGTGGGTTGATTGATCAAGGCGGGTTGGGTGATGAAGTCCGCTTCGTCTCCACGACAACCGCTCGTGGCGGTGGCGTGTCACCGTTGCGGAGTGCGCTGCGCGCGGATTGGAGAGCTTTGCGGCGGACCTCCAGGGTATGGCCGGTCTCGCGCGCCAGCCGCGGGCTGGCCTCGAACAGGTGTTGGACCACGTCCGGCGCGATTAGCACAACCGCGGTGTCCTCCAGGGCGACGGCCCGCATGTCCGCGGTCTGATGGCCGTGCATCCCCGCTTCCCCACAGAACTCGCCGGTCTGAATCGTTGCGATCTCGCTGGCCTGGCCATCCCTGACCATCTGTAACGAGACGGTGCCTGACACCACGAAATACACTCCATCCAGGTCATCACCCTCGTCGAAGAGGCGCTCGCCTGCGCCGAAGGTCAGCGGCCGGGCACTAGCACGATCGTCGACAGATATCTCGGGCAGACGCGGGAACTGGGCCAGAATATCCGCGGCCTCGGGCGGCGCCGCCCTGAAGGGGCTGTCCTGCTGATGCTGGAGGGCGACGTGCACTGGGTAGGGCATTGTCAAACCGTGGCGTTTCGAAATGTACCAGATGCGGGTGACCAACTCGTTCTTGACGGGCCACCGGTCTTTTTCCGCCGTGCGGTAGATCAGGCGGTATTTGACGCTGAAGTCTCCGTAGCTCAGCGTGGCCACGATCGGTTTCGGGCTCTTGAGGACACCCTCGGTATGCAGTAACAGCTCCATCAATGCGTGGCGCACTTTGTAGGGTGGATCCTGATAGCTGAACCCGATGTCGATCAACTCCATGCGGTTCGGCCGGGGCCGCGATAGGTTCAGGATCGTCTCCTTGTTCAGCGTAGAGTTGGGGACGACCTGGATGGCGCCACCAAAGGCTTCGATGTGCGCCGACCGCCAGTTAACCTCTTTCACCTCCCCTGAGACACTGCCCACCTCAATTGTCTCGCCCACCTCGAACGGGCGTTCCATCAGGAGCACGAGGCCAGAGAACAAGTTCCCCAGAGGTTCCTGCAGCGCAAGGCCGACGACGATCGAAGTGACGCCGAGGGCCGCGATGGCGCCCTCGATCTCTCGCCCCCAGACGAAGGAATAGATCATCGCAAGACTGATCGCGACGAGCAGCAGGCGCAGCAGATCGCGCAACAGTCCGGGGACCTTGCTCTGCCAGGTTCCTGGCCGAGCCGAATCGAACACCAGGTTGTTTACTACCCCCATGACCGCGACGACCGCGACTGCCCAGCACAATGTCTCGGCCAGCCGGACCCCGAGACTCGTTCCCGGCAGAAGCAAAACCCAGCGGAGAAAGAGCGTGAGGGTCGCGAGAGGAACCACCCATGTCCGGATGAACCGTACCGACGCCGCCACTGGACGACCCGCCCGTGCAAGAGCGAACGCCAACTCATTGAGGGCCACGATCACCACAGGAAAGCCGACCACCAGGGTGAGCCCGAAAGCCCACTGCTCCTGGATGTGTTGCAGAAGTTCGTTCATGCGGTGGCCTCGTCCAATAGCGAGAACAGCTCGACGGAACCCATGCCGCGCACATCGGCCCTGGTCTCCGTCCCGAAGGCGACCAGATCGCGCACGCGCTCGTAGACGGGGCGCGTGACCAGGATCGACGTCTTGCCGTCGGACTCAATGCCCCTGGCCAGCTTCACGGTGTCGCCCCAGAGGTCGTAAATAAACTTGCGCCGGCCCACCAGGCCGCCGATGACGGGGCCCGCGTTAATGCCGATCTCTGTGCCGATGCATACGCCGCGTTCGGCGTTGAAGCGCCTTACGATGCGTACGACCTCGCGAGCGAAGTTGACCATGCGCGCCGTATGGTCGGGGCGTTCCAGCGATAGGCCCGAGACGGCCAGGTACGAGGACCCGATGGTGCGGACCTTTTCCACGCCATGCTGCTCAGCAGCCTCGTCGCATGCCGCAACGATGTCGCTGAGTAGGCCCATTGAGTCGTCCTCACCGAGCTCGGGTGACAGCGACTCGAACCCGACCAGGTTGACGTATGCCACGGTGACGTCCGCGAAAGACTGGCGCGCCAAAGCATTGCCGTCGCGCATCTGCGCCGCACCTGAGGCAGGCAGGAGGCTCACCAGTAGCCGCTCGTTTTCCAGCACCTGGCGGTCCAGTTCTTGCCGGTTGGTGCGCAGACTCGCCACCATTTCGTTGAACGCCTCACCCAGCTCACGGTACTCGTCACTGGCGATCACCTCGACCTTGACGTCGAGGTCGCCCTGGCTCACCTGCTTGGCAGCCCGCACCAGCGCGGTGATGGGCCGCGTCAGAACCTGGGCCAGCAGCAGCGCCATGAGTGTGGCAAGCAACGAGAGGCCGACGCCCCACCCGAGAACCCGCTTCGTGTAGTCACCGAGCGGCGCCATTGCCTCGGCCACATCGATCTTCGCGATGACGCCCCATCGCAAGGAGTCAAGGTCGACCGGACCGTATGCCATCAACACTGGGACACCACGGTAGTCGTTGAGCTCTTTCACCCCCGTCTCGCCCAGCAGCGCCGCCTCGGCGGCCTCATGCTTCACGGGGACTGTGAGGATCGTCGTGCCGAGCTTTTCGATAGTATCGACGGTGCGAGTGGTGAGGGTGGATCGACGCAATGTCGAAAGGAACGCAGCCCGATCCTCGATCAGGAAACGGGAATCGGTCCGCATTGTCTGATCGGGACCGAGCAGGTAGACCTCGCCGGTCTTCCCCAGGCCCTCCTTTTCCCATTGCTGATCGCCCGAGATGGCCTTGCTGAGTGGTTCGATCGGCAGGTGGAGCACCAGGATCGCGACCATCCGCGGCCCGTCAAACACAGGCGTGCCGACAAAGGCTTTTGGGCTGCCAAGTCTGGGGTAATACGGCTCGTAATCGGCCACCTTGTAGTCGTCAACGTTCTGTGAATTGCGCAGGCTGCGAGCGAGCTCACCCAGATGGCTCGTCGCATAAGGACCATTAATTAGATTGGTACCCAGAATGGTGGACTGTTGGAGACTGAAGAAAACGTCGAGGGTCTCAGGGTCAATCAGGATGATGTTTTCCCTTCCGAGTCGAGTTACCTCACCTTCCAGTTGACCGGTCGCTCGGGCCACGGCCTGTCCGTAGGCGCTTTTGTCAGTGGTTGAACCGAGAAGTCGTTTCGGGCCGTACGGCTTCGGTCCTGTCGCGACGTAGTGGTAATGCAGGTACCAACCCGTGGACGTCGTTGGCAGCAGACTCTCCTCGGGAGGATCAATTGCTGAGTGCTCCGTAAGCGCGGGCTCGAACTCCTCCGAGTAAAAGCGTTTTACCTCTGCCTGCATCGCCGGCGTTACCTGTTCGGGGCCCAGTTGTTTGTACGCAGTCAACAGATTCTCGGCTTCGTCGGTCGTTTCCTGTGATCCCGACAGGCTCAGAGCCTCGTTGCGTGCTGACGTGAGAATGTTCTGAATTAGCGAAGCTTTCGATCGCTGCATCCCCATGAGCTCGCGCTCGGAGGCGGCCCGAAGGCTCGTGCGGGCACTGACGTAGCCGATCCAGGACACGACGCCGATGGCCACCAGGGTCAGAAGAACGAAGGCGGCGATCAGTTTCGACTGGACGCTGAACGAGCGGCGGTAGGACATCTAGACTTTGGCTCCCATGTGAGCAATGTAGCACGGAGGGCGTTTCTGGACGGACTGTCAGTTTTGACAGTATTTGCCATGTCTCATGGTCTGTTTTCTGTGTCCACCGACGTTGCGCTGCTGGTGACAGGCCGAGCCGGATCCGTCTTGGAGCACATCTCTCCGTGACACTTCTTGAACTTACGCCCGCTGCCACATGGGCAGGAATTGTTCCGGCCTGTGCGCGCCTTCCATACCGCCCGCTCGCCCTCGAGAATGGCCATCGCCTCGTCCGCGAAGTGGCCGCGGCGCAGCAACTCGGCCATCATCTTCATCGGATGATCGATATGTTTGAAGAAGGCCTTGTAGCCGGCGCAAAGGTAGTTGAGGCCCGGTTCGCCATCGGGGGTCTGGATAAACCGGTTCTTTGGACATTCGCCGTGGCAGGCAAAACGCACTTCGCACTCGCGGCAATAACGCGGCAGTGTGTCGCGCTTGTCATCGCCGAATTTGACCTGCTTTTCCAAGCCGACCAGTTGGACCAGGGGCGTTTGTAGGATATTGCCGAGCAGGTAGCCGGGTTCCACATAGTGGTCGCAGGAGTAAACGTCGCCGTTGTGTTCGAGCGAAACGGCGGTGCCACAGGTCTCTGAGAAAATGCACATTGCCGCCGGTGCGCCGACCCAGGATGCCAGCGCCGCGTCGAACATTTGCACATAGACCGTACCCACATCGCGCCGGACCCACTCATCGAAGATGGCAATCAGAAAACGGCCCCACTGCTCAGACTTAACCGAGCGGTCGGTGACCTGGTTTCCCGCCTGGACATAGAGCGGACGATCTTTGAGCTTCTCGCCCCATCCTTTGTTGGCGATGTTGATTAGCTCAGGAGTGGTACGTTCCACGATCGGGATAAACTGGATGAACTTCGTGCCCAGCTCATCGCGCAGAAAGCGATAGAGTTCCAGCGGGTGGTCCGCATTGGCAGCGTGGACAGTCGTCAGGACGTTGAAATCCACGTTGTGCTTTTGCATTAGCCGGGCCGCGCTCACTACCCGGTCAAAGGTTCCTGCGCCTGACTTGTCGACGCGGTAGGCGTCGTTCATTTCACGCGTGCCGTCCAGACTCAGTCCGATCAGGAACTTGTGCTCGCGAAAGAACTCGCACCACTCGTCATCCAACTTGGTTCCATTTGTCTGCAGTGTGTTTTGAATCGTCTGCCCAGGCCTGGCGTATTTCTGCTCCAGCTCGATGGAGCGCCGGAAGAAGTCGAGACCCATCAGGGTCGGCTCCCCACCCTGCCAGGCAATAGTTATCTCCGACGAGCGCTGCGCTTCGATGGTCTGGCGAATGTAGGTCTCAAGCAGTTCATCAGCCATGCGGAAACGACTGCCTGGGTAAAGCATTTCCTTTGAGAGAAAGAAGCAATACTTACAATCCAGATTGCAAACGGCGCCCGTAGGCTTTGCCAGCACATGAAAATAAGGCGGGCTGTTTTGGGCAGCAGTGGCGTTCTGATTTGTTGACACTTTCGTTCGCTATCTTCAACCGGTTGAGGCAGCCTGCATCAACCTAGATGTGGACACGGACATACACTGTGCGTCCGCTGTATATTTGCGGCCGGTAGTAAATGCCGCCGACGGTGTAATAGCGCACACCGGAAACATAAACGGAGCGATAACCGCCCGGTAGCACCGCGATATATCCATGCGGCAGCCCACCTCCTCTGGCAACAACCGTGGTTCGAGAAGCAACCACAGTCCTATTTGGGCCATGTACCACTGCCGTGCGCCGAACTCCGTAAACCTGCGCCAGGGCAACCGGCACACTCGACAGCCACAGGGCACAAAGAAGAGTGGCACTAAGCAGGTTCTTGCTTCGTTCACGCGTGGTTCCAATCCGTTCGCGGTAATCGCTGATTGTTGATTTCATTTCGCTGCTGGTCCCTTCCGTCTCGTGCTTTTGTTGTGAATGGCACCGCTCATTTTTGCGGAGCGGCAGTCTCTTTTGCTGCGGTATCTTTCATCTGTGCCTCGGTTACCATCTCGATCCTTTCGGCATCTTTCGGCGGCACAAACGCGAACATCTTGTCGTCGAGCTGGGCGGCCAGATTCCACTTCGAAAACTCCGCCTGGAGTTGCGGACTGGCTTCGCGATTCTTGAACGTCGCCACCAGTTTGCGTGGCAGCAAATCACCCACAGCGATCCAGATTTCTGAGTCAGCCACGTCGCCGCCCAGTGTCAGGTGATGGCACTCGATACCGGCGATATTCTCTTTGCCCTTGTAAGACTTGCTCTTGATTTGCTCAGCCAGCGCCCGATAGGTATCGCTGAGAATGAACTCAGCCAAAGGAGGTGTGAAGCCGTACTTTTCGTCGATCTTTGTCACCACTTCATCAATCGTGCCCGGCACCGGCACAGTGGCATACAGCTTCATGGTCTCGTCGAAGATCGAAAGATTCTGGCCGTCAAAAAACACCAGGCGAACATTCTCTTTGCTATCCGACTTTGCCAGAAACTTGCCAGGTCGAGAGACAGAGATTTCAATCTGCGCGTTTTCGGGAACGTTTCGTCCCTCAACCAGAGCAGCGTCCAACTTGCGGTCAACTTTGAAGCTCAGGTTCTTGGCCTGGGCGAGCTTTTCGGACATTTTCCGGAGCAGTTGATCGGGATCATTGTTCGCAGCCGTGGGGTTTTCTGTAGCGCGGCTGCAAGCTAAAGCGAGCGTTAGGAAGATGAGGGCAGAGGAGAACAGCAGAGGTCGGAAACACCTACCAGCAACTTGCCAATCCGCCGTATGGTACTTATGCATAAAAGTCCTTTCTTGGTTTCCAACTCGGCAATTCGAGTCAACGACGTTGATCGCCTCTTCGATTTCATCCAGGTGCTTTTTGTCCCACTCGCCCGCTGGGTGACAATCAAAATCTCTGCACAGGCTTCTCGTGTAGATAGTTTCGAATATAAGCGGCGGTGACGGACTTGATAACTGTCAAAGTTAACAGGGGGTATTGACGAAGGGAAACAACGCAGGTTGCGCGGCTTAACGCGAATAGACTTCAACCGCTCCCTTCGCGGCTAGATCGATGCTGCTGATGGCGATCCACAACTTCGCTCCTCTCTTCACCGCAGGCTTTCGCGTAGGTCGTACAGAACCTGGTCATATCGGTTTTCCAGGCTGAGGAAGCCCGCCCGCGGGTACTCAATCTCGAGAATGACAAAAACTGTAATCACCGTGATCGCCGTAAATGCCAGAATATGCAACCAACTACGCTGCTTGCTAACCGCCATTCCGTAACCCGCAAGTATTGAACAAACGAGCGCCAGCAGGAACAGAAGCGCGTAGATGATCAGCGGAGGATGGATCCTGAGCGCCATCGTTCGCGTGGTCGTAATATCAATCATATCGTTCAGTGCGGGGAGCAGCAGCTTGCCTGCTTCGGGATGACAACCAGGCAAGCGAGTGGCCACCACCGCCTGGACCCAGATATCGTTCTGAAGTTTTGCGGACCTGGCGAGTTCCGCTTTGGCTGCCTCAATATCCGGAGCCTTCCGATAGGCCTCCAGCCGCGAATCCAGATACGTACGGAATCGCTCGCGCATTGCGGGCTGCTGATCAGCAGGTAGTAAATCCAGACGCAAGTAAGCAGTGCCGATGGCATTGGCCTCCTGCGCGACCAACTGCCGGCGGATGTCCAACCGCGCCGGCGCGCCGGAAAAAGTGAATGCGAGCAGCAGCCCATACAGACCGAAAACAGCGCCGTCCACCGCACTGTGAGTGGACATTAACTGTGGGTCCTTTGCCAAACCGCGCATGCCCATGCGGCGGCCGATTTCCAGGCAGATCAACATGCCGACGAACATCGCGGCGGCGAAAGGCAAAGCTGAGACTACGCGATCCATGGAATCTTATTTGTGGTTGCTTCTGGGACAGGCTCAGTTAAGATCGTTAGATCACAGCCCAGTCAATCTTATGAAGAACTTCTCAGCCAGCTCGGCGATCGGATACTTCAGGAGTAGTAGCGGCAATAATGGCACCAAAGCAGCGATCGCAAGACTAATCAACAGACGTTGGCCCACCGGGACCCAGCGCATGTTGCGGATGACGTTGACGCTGTTGGACAGGTCGGCCAGGGATTGCAAATCGGCTGTGCCCAGCAATGGCTCTCCGGGAGCGCTGTCTGGGCGCAGCCATTTCCGGTCAAAGGCGCTTACGTAAGCCTGCGCAAAATCCATATAGTCTCGCCGTCCTTTCACCTGGCATGCCCAGAGTTTGCGACTGAAGATGAACAACGGCCCAAGAAACATAACCGCGTCAACGATCACAATCAGGGCAAGCGCCGGATAGATCGCCTCGAATTTCATTGTGCCCGTGGAGATTTCCTCCGTGAACGACGCGGCCTGAACTGCGGAAATCGCCAGCACCAATGGAGTGAAATGCATATGCACAACTTGCAGATACCCCAACCCCGCCGTGCTATCGGGATGAGTCGGCACCAGATGGAGTTTTAGTTTCGAGACGCGCCAGAGAAAGTATGACCAGAGACCAAGTCGCCAGATCCAGCGGAGGATCAAGAAGCGGAAGAGCGTCAGGCAAACAATCCAATACCACAGCGCGGCCGCGGTCAGGGTTGTGGCCCTGCTCGGATCGTAAGCTTTCGTCGCTCCATGAAGGGATAAACGGGGGGCAATTACCGACAAAAGCACAGCCGTCAACAGACACACTGCTTCAGGCAACCACCAGTCTTTCCACCGAACAGTGCGCGCAACTTCAGAGTTCAGGGCCGGGAGTTCGTCGCGAGGCACAATCCCGGAAATTGCGATCATGTTTACAAAGGTGGCCCACCTAGGCGCCAGCCACGATTCGGCCAGGAAAAACAGCGGGATGCCAACCAGCAACCGAACATGCGCGCCGATCACTGACAGGGAAAATAGGCGTTGACGGTCGCCCGATATAACTACCAACGCTACGAGGAGGATCCACAACAGCGCGCCGATTGCGACACCCATCGCGAGCGTGTTCGTTCCTTGCCGAACCAGGCCCAGACGACAACCCAGCCGATGCAGCGGGCCGCCGAGAAGCGAGAATTCCCTGTGTATGATTTGCGACACTCGAGCCTCTCGTTCGGTTTCCTGAATCATGTTATCGCTAATTGCCACTATTGAATTCGCACATGGCGCTGCTTTCATTTGATTAAAACTCAGAGACGTCACCAACGACGCGCCCGAGAGCTTTCTCATTCACACCGCGGCTTTAGCCCGGTTCTATGAATGAGATTGTCACGAATCCATTATTCCGCCCGCTACGGCCTGAATAAAAGTCTCACCTAGCGCGCGACGCGTCAAAGGCGACCTGGTCGTATTGCCAGAGTCGTTCGAAGAAACTCAGGGCGCGCTCGTCGCCATTTTCATTAACAAACTCAAGAATCTCGGCGAGTGTTCGTTTACCGTCGATGGCCCCAAGCAGTCGATCCTCGTTCTTGTCGACAGTGAGAATGAGATCGGTAAATGGATGCGATCGGTTAATCAACACCGCGACGCTGCCAGCGGGCAGACGTTCGCGAACAGACACCGTCCAGGGCAGTCGGATTGGGACGTACTCGCGCCAGCGATCGTCAGCAAACGTGATCGGCTGACTTTTGCCTTCGCGATCGTCGCGATAAGCGATCACGTCGTGCTTCGTTCGGCCGCTTATCGCTCATCTCTGTTTTTCTCGTTCGTCGATCTTGTCCTCTTGCCTTCGCAGCTCTTTCATTGTTGCGCCCATTCGGTTTGTATTATGGATACCCCCGGCGGACAATGGGTCCGCCGGGGGTATTATTTTCATTGAACTGAGTAACTAAAGTTCAATACCTACTTCTTTCCGGCACCTGCCGCAGCTTTCTGTGCTGCAACACCCGATGCGCCTGCTACTTGCGCCAACACTGCATCCAGGTTGAACGAGGCCGGCTTCTGCCGCGGCGGAAATTTGGCGAAACCTGCTATCTGCTCCGCCACCAGCGCCTGCATCATGTAAAGCTGGGGCACGTGATCGACCATCCAGTCCATGTAGGTGTTCGAGTTGTACTCGGCCCGCTCGAGCGGGTCACGACGTAGGCTCATGATGTACGGCAACCGCAGCTTCACGAACGGCTCCGCCCAGAGTCTCATCGTATTGGCACGTTGCACGGCCAGATGCAGCTTCCAGTCGCCAATCCGCACCGCAATGACGTCGCCGTCATCGCTAAAGTAGAAGAGGGCCGGCCTGGGGCTCTCCTTCACCTCACCGGTCAGGTAAGGAATCTGGTTGAAGCCGTCGAGATGAACGTTGTATTTCTGACCCCCAACCGTACAGCCATCAAGGAGTTGCTGGGTAACGTCCGGGTTACCGGCTGCCGCCAGCAATGTCGGGAACATGTCAATGTGCGAGACGATACCGTTGAGCACCGAGCCAGCCGCGATCTTTCCCGGCCATCTTATGAAGCAGGGCACGCGCCAACCGCCCTCCCAGTTTGAGTCCTTCTGGCCGCGGAACGGGGTGCTGGCGCCGTCCGGCCAAGTGTCGTTCTCCGGTCCATTGTCGGTGGAGTACATGACGATTGTGTTATCGGCGATGCCCAGCTCATCGAGCTTGTCGAGCATCTGGCCAATCTGTTCGTCGTGGACAACCATCCGATCGCTGTAGGGATCCTGCCCGCTCTTGCCGAGGTTTTTTTCGGCCACGTGGGTCCGGAAGTGCATGGCCGTCGCGTTGTACCAGAGGAAGAATGGCTGGTCCGCCTTGGCCTGCTTCTCCATCCAGGCAAGCGCGGCGTCAGTGATCTCCTCGTCAATGGTTTCCATGCGCTTCTTGGTAAGAGGCCCTGTGTCCTCAACCTTCTGTTTGCCTACTCGTCCCCATCGTGGCTCCTCGGTCGCATCGTCGGTGTCCGTGGCAAAGCAGTGGAGCACACCTCTGGGTCCGAACGCCTCCTTGAAAGCAGGATCCTTTGGATAGTCGGGCAGTTCCGGTTCCTCTTCGGCATTCAAGTGATAGAGGTTACCGAAGAATTCGTCAAAACCGTGCACCGTCGGCAAGTATTCGTTTCGGTCGCCGAGATGGTTCTTGCCGAACTGGCCTGTGGCGTATCCAAGCGGTTTCAGCAGCTCGGCGATTGTCGGATCTTCGTTTTGAAGGCCCACGGTGGCGCCGGGCATCCCGACCTTGGTCAAGCCTGTGCGGATTGGGTTTTGGCCGGTGATGAAGCACGCGCGGCCGGCAGTACAGCTCTGCTGCGAGTAGTAGTCGGTGAAGGTCACTCCTTCTTTCGCTACGCGGTCGATGTTAGGCGTCTGGTAGCCCATCATGCCGCGACTAAAGTGGCTGATGTTCCATATGCCGATGTCATCCCCCCACAGAATTAGAATGTTGGGTTTTTTTGTTGCCATAATTTCTTACTTACCTTTCCTTTCCGGTTGCGTTTCATGCGATTGAAACTAGTTCCTTCCCTGTCGGGTCGAGCCGATACCAGGGAGATACAACGAGCGTACTCGGCAGACGCCGATCCTGAGTTGCTCACTCACCACTTGAAACTCAACCCGACCGCCGACAACTCTCATTATTCAGTACTGGTTACTGTGTTCCACTTGTGTCCGTATGACACGAAGATTTTATTGAGCGCCGTCGCAGCTGCCTACTGTCAAAAATGACAGATATGGGAAAAGAATTGACAGATCAGAGCCGCACCAGAATGGTCACGAAGACAACTATTCCGGTGAGCGCCAGGATGACCGCCGACGTCAGCGATATGGACCAGGGAAACTCTTGATCTGTTTCCTTCGTCAATTCCCTAAGAAACAGCCATTGTTGCCAGGCGGCGGCCACGAGCACGAAAACTCCGAGTGAGACGAGCGTCATACCTAGCCGGCGCGGAGCCTTGACACGGATTGGCCCACCATCCCCCATTGTCTGTCGCACCGATTCAAAAAATTTGTAGATAGTAAACCCGAAGCCGATAAGCGCTAAGGAGGTCCTGACCGCAGCCATTAACGTCCGCTCGGAGGCAAACCGCGTGTTGATAGCCGACCAGTCGGTCCGCTTCTTCCCTATCTCGGTTTTGGGATTCAAATTCTCCGGTAAGGATTCAGTCACCATTAGTTTCACCTTGCACTCCTGAGCTGGCAGCAGGGTGGCAAATCCTATGTTCTCTCTTGCACCCCGCGAATCGCTGGAATCGATCAGCGAGTTTTGAAGGATTATGGCCGGCGCACTATCAATTTGAAACTGTCAGAAATACCAGTCTTTCCACGCCGATCGACCTGAGACTGGATAGTTACCCCTATTTCAGTTTGCTCTGTGTACCAATCCAGCAACTTCTTGTTTTCTTGACCAGATTTTTTCAGTAAACAATTCGATCCACGAAACTACACGAACCAAAGACACGAACCTACACGAAATGTTGTTAGTGTTATTTCGTGTGATGCGCGTGGATCTGTTTTGAGTCAGGTTTGGTTGCGGCCGGAGCCGCGCTGTGAAACCTGCAGTGTCCTTTGTGTCTCTTTGGTGGATAAACGTTAAGCACTCACCGCCTCAGATCCGCTCGGCCTCACTTCTTCGGAAAGAGCGCGGTGACTATTATGCGCAGGCTACAACCTTCGGGCCCGCCGCTTGGAGTCGTGACCCAGCATTTCACTCCCCCGCCAAAGCTCACCGGCTGTTTGCCAAATCTTACGATCTTGGACACCGAAGGGATTATCGGTGTGGACCAATTGTGTCCGTTCCAGTCATATGACGATTCTGTGTTCACGCCGTAAGTCCATGCGTCTTTCGTGCTGTATGACAGAAAGGGCTGAAGGAAGGTGGAGTTCACATCCACGCGACTCGACTTTCCCGCGACGGACCAAATGTGGTTCATAAGCATCCCGTAGGTCCAGCCATGGGATTGCTTTAACACCAGGGCCGTCGGACCAATGCCGAACTTCTGCGTGCCCAGTCTTGAATCAGTCGCGGTGGGAATTAGAAAGACGGGACCAACCGCCCAGACAAAGGGTTCCGACTTGTTGGGCGAAAAGAAGAGACTTTGCGTGATGTCGCCAAAACCGGACTGGCTGGTATTGCCCGCCACATTGCTCTGATGAATGATCGGAACGATGGTGCGCGAGATCATGTTCCACTTCGGGCTCAGCGCGACCGGAATCACCGGCTGGATGTTGAGTGTGTAGCGCCAGCCGGAACCACTACCCATGCCAAAGTCAAAATTGCTCTGCAGGGGAACGCTGATCAGTGACGCCACGGGATTAGACAGTTTCTTCGCCAGTTCCTGAGCTTCTGTTGCGCTCTGCGCCGGGGCCGGGCCCTGGGTTGATTCGCGGTTTGTCTCCGTAGCGCTTGTGACACTCCCACTGGCAGTGTCAGAGGCACAGGGACTCTTTGCCAGCGCTGAGGTCCGGGTAGTTTGTTGAGCGAAACTGTTGCCGGCAATTAGCGCTAATACAGCTGCGCTGCATAGACTGATTAGCTTTCTCATTAATCGATTATCCTCATTCTTATCAGCTTTGTTCTCGCGCCTAAGCCTGTAACACGCACCACCCTCACCAACATGCAAGAGAAATATGTTGCGGGGGATTAACCGAAGATACTATCTACAGGAACCCATGGTCGTAACTGTCAACTTTGACAGTGGTTCCTGATCAAGGGAATCGTTAAGCTTCGCTTGCGCGCCCTGGTCTAGGAAGGGCGAAGATACAGTGACTGTCAAACTGCATCAGCGGAGTATTCGGATCTTAGACCAACCTGAGGCCTTGAGATCTAACAGCTTTCGGAAGAGGACAAATCATCAGACGTCTAGACTAGCAGGCTGCTGAGAAAGGGAAGTTTTGCAGCACTCGCCTTGTTTTTGGAAGTTTTGGAAACAACGACGACAGCACGATCCACGAAATTTCACGAAATAATGAACGAATTTAGTATTTAGTTCGTGTGGGTTCGTGGATCGGGTCTTTGTCTTCCTTTTTCCGCAGCCTGCTACGCGGACACTCAATGGAAGGCCCATCTTTGTATCAAAGCGGAGGGGAAAAATGAGAGAGATAACTCCCGACAGACTCGCCATCGTACGTGCAAGCGTTTTGATAAGCGTTCTCCTTGCAGTGACAGGGATCATCGCGCTTCCCGGTGACCGTCGAATTGGCTTTGGGCTCACGCATGGCAATCAAGACGCAGCCCCACCGCCATCACCACCGTCTGTGAGCCTTACTCCCGACAACCTCGATTTCGGTAATCAAGTAGTCGGAAGAACGAGCGCCGCAAAAAGAATTACAGTGAAGAACACGGGGGGCCAGCCTCTGTCCATCGACAGTGCCAACCTCGGCGGCGACAATCCAACCGCGTTCGCGATCCTGAAAGACACGTGTACTGGAACAACGTTGGACTCGAATAGGGCTTGCATAATTGACGTTACTTTCACGCCGGCACGCACCGGTGGCCGCAATGCGCGTGTGGTTTGGTGCCTCGTCTGCCTTTCAATGACCGTGCCTCCGTTCTGAGCGAGAGGCATGGCACTACGATGCCGGAAAAGTGAGAGCAGAGTGATCAAACAAAGCGCAGAACGAACAGAAGATAAAAACCAAACCGTTTTTGCCCGCCCCTGTTAAGTTTGACAGTATCGCTTACCTAAACCTCCGCGTAGGCTCTAAGTCTTGTTGGAATTCGGAGATCGTTCTTTTCCCGCTAAGGTGAACCAACGCCAAACGAGGGATTGGAACAATACGGTTTCAAAGGAGATTACGTCATGAGCCAGAGCCACTTTACCCTCAGCTTTCCCTTGAAGTCGCCCGCGGACGCAAAGGTGCTCGCGGAGCAGCTTCCACCACTGATGCCGCAACTATTCCAAGCGACGGATGCAATCGGCACGATTCACTACTCGCGGTTCACGATTCTTAGCGAGATGACTCTGCTGTTTCTTGGCGACTTCGACGGCGAATTCGGTCAGCTCATGGCTGAGCTCGCCAAACACGCAGGACCGGTGTTCGAAGCGATTTTCCAACATGTGGAGGATCCACCGGCCACGCCCGTCGCAAATAACGCAGACGCTTTCGTCGAATGGACCGCGTCGCACCTTGTCCACCCGGTGAATCTCTATACCGCTTATCCAGACGTGACCGCCAAGGAGATTAAGGCCCTGGCGGCCGCAGCAGACGTGAGTGGGGGCGGCGTACTAAATCCATTTCTGGTGATCCTGCCCATCAAATCGAAACTTGCCTTCATCGAGGTCCAATTGATCCTGCGTGCGAGGGGACATGGGACAACGACGGACCTGGACAAAGTCGGCACTCCTCACTTCGCACAGTTCGTGCCGCTTGAGGACAATCAAATCGGTTTCTTCACGGTGTATGACGGCTCATTTGATAAGTACATCGCCGACTTCACCAAAAACATTGGACAGGTCTTCGATCTCATTTTCAAGTTCACAAAGAACCCGCCACCCTCGCCATGTAGAAAACATCTCCAGGAGTTTATCGACTTTGCGGCGGGGGCGAGCCGCGCTCCGATCGGGTTCTACCAGGCATATCCAGGCCTATCGGTTCAGGACATCCACGCCCTGATCGCCGATAGCAAGTCACAATCGGCCTCGGCTGCTTAGCGACGCTTCAGCTCGTCCGTCGATCGAGACTTACGGAGAGTGTATGGAAAACTCAGAAATCCCACCCACGGGAGTTACGGGAGTGGGTGGATGGTTCAAGTCCGGCCTACAAACACTGGTGACCGAGTTTCTTGAATCCCACCAACGGAAGTTGGTGGATTGTTCAGATCCGGCCTCCGAAACAAAGCGGCCGAGCGCAAACAAAAGCCAATCCAGTTTCATGGGACCTGCTACGTGGACGCACAGGTTGGATCTGAACCATCCACCAACTTCCGTTGGTGGGATTCGTAGATTCCGAAAGCCCACTTCTGTAGGTTGGATCTGAACAATCCACCCACTTCCGTAACTCCCGTGGGTGGGATTTCTGAGTTTTCACCCAGTCGGTCGCATGGCCACGAATGAGGATCAAGAAGGAGAGACACGGAAGTGAGCCACGACAACAAGGAAGAAGGCGGAGGACTACTCCATCGTCTGTTCGGGCGAGGGCATGAGACGCCGGTACCTGATACTCATTCGGGACCAGGTACGAGGACAACACTCGACCTCGGTGATGTTCAGGGGTTCATCCTCCGCGGTTACCGAATGCCGATGGTGCGCCATTTCCTGCTAACGGTGGGTGTCCCCGCGGAGGCTCGAAAGCTGCTCGGACGCTTCGTCAGCGGAGACGAGTCTGACGCGCCGCAGATCACAACTGCCGAAGATTGGCACGTTGGGTTCGAGCCGGGACCGGCAGACAATCCCGCCGACGTCCCCCGCCACAAGCCCGACTATTGCCTTAACGTGGGACTCACCTGGCCTGGACTGATCGCGCTCGAGATCAAAGATCGCGTGCCAACGATCTCATTCAAGTCGTTCGGCGCGTTCACCGCCGGAGCCGCCGAACGAGCGCAATTGGTAGGCGACACCGGAGCAGGTGCGCCACAGAACTGGATCGCTGCTTTCAGGACGGGAGGCGATCACGTCCTGGTAACGCTACACGCAATCAGCCCGGATGCGATGTCGAGCTATGGCGACAGGCTCGCTGCTCTGTTTGCCAAAGGTGATGCCTTTCGGGAGATCTGGCGTCAAGACGGGACGGCCTTGATGGAGATGAAGGATGGCCAACTCGTACCCACTTCAAAAGTTCACTTCGGTTACACCGACGGCATCAGCATGACCACAATTCGCGGCGGCCCGGAACGATATCCACCGGATCACCAGCAGCCGTGCGAGCCCTGGCTATTTGTTTTGCGGAACGAGTCTGAGAACTACTTCGTGCCTGAGCCTCAGGAACTCGGTCTGAACGGCAGCTTTGCTTGCTTCAAAATGATTATGACCGACGTTGTTGGCTTCGAGAATTTCCTACAATCGAACAAGGACAAAATAGATCCCGAACTGCTTGCCGCCAAGATATGCGGACGTTGGCGCAACGGCGTTCCTCTTGCTTTGTCACCAGAAACTGATAGCCCTCCAGGCGGGATTCCACTCGAGCAGCTGAACAACTACGAATACGTGAACGCTGATGGGTCAGGCGATCCAAAGGGCCTGCGCTGTCCCGTGGGCGCGCACATGCGCCGCGTCAATCCACGAGGTCAGCCTGTCACGGGCCAGGGCCAACCCGGTGGCAGCAACAATACTCACCGGCTCATCCGTCGCGGAATGCCCTACGGGCCGGCCTATGATCCAACGCAGCCCCACGATGGCATCGAGCGCGGGCTTCTCGGCTATTTCATCAACTCAAGCCTGGAGAATCAATATGAGTTCGTCCTGAACCAATGGGTAAATGAAAGCGAATTTGCCGGGGCGGTCAGGCTTAATCCTAAATCGAAGGATCCAATGATTGGCACTCAGGACCCAGCAGAAAGCATTTTCGTGATTCCACAGGCGAATGGCACGCTCCCAATCAAGGTCACAGGTTTCTCCAGCTTTATTACGACGAAAGCCGCCGCCTACTGCTTTCTGCCAAGCATCACCGCAATCAAGTTTATCTCCAAACTGGAATGAGTCCGTATGCTATTCCTGACGAAATATTTCGGCGTTACCGATAGCGACGCTGAGCGCAGCCTCGCCGCGGAGAAGTCTGTTATCGAGGAGATCGTCGAGAAAGTTCTCTTGTTGCAGGCGAATGCAGCCGCCCAACAACACCGGCCGCTTCGCCGCGGAACTCATGCGAAGGGTGTCTGCGTTCGAGCCCAATTCGAAGTCTTCGACGCTGCAGAGGGAAGTGATCGCGCCCTGGCAGCGAGACTTGCCAGGGGAATGTTTGCGACGCCCGGCGTATATCCCGCGATTGTGCGGTTTGCGAACTCGGACCCGAGATCAAACTCTGACTTCAAAGCCGATGTCAGGTCGTTGTCTTTCTCGGTCGACCTCTCTGGGAATGGTACAGCTGTTCCTGGCGCGAACGTTGGCCGGCAGGATTTCTCAATGCAAAACGCGGCGACTTTGCCGATAAACGACGCGCGAGCATTTCTGGCGACCATGAAGCTGCTTACGGCATCGAACCCGGCCGCCGGCCTGTGGTCCCTTTCGTTCAATGACAAGTTGAAAGTGCTGAGAACCCTCACGTTGGCACAAGTGCAGGCACACCAAACGATCAAGCCTTATCAACAACTGCGCTACTGGAGCACCGTACCGTTTCGCCACGGACCGATCGACGTAGTAAAGCAATCGTTGACTCCGTTCCCGGGCAATCCGGCGCGCCCTCTGCAACGGAGTAACCCGAACGGCTTGAAGGACGAGCTGATCCGGCACGTCAACGAAGATGGCAAGATGAGCGGCTTCGACTTTGGAGTCCAGTTTCTCGACGCCGAAAGGATGACCTATTGGGGCAAGCATCTGGACGCCGACTTCTGGATCGAAAACGCGAGTGTCGAGTGGAACGAAGCAGAAGCGCCTTTCCACACGGTAGCACGCCTTACCCTCCTGCCTCAGTCGCAACTTCCGCAGGAAGCCAGCGAAGCAGCATATTTCGATGTCACAGGGAACTCGACACCTGACAGCACACCCCTTGGCAGTATTAATCGCGCCCGCTGGACTGGGGAGGTTGCCAGCAGAAAAGCTCGAATGAGCAAGGACCTCTCTAATATAGGAGACATGAATTGAAAAACCCAACTCTCACATCATTGAAAACTTTAGCGACTTCGATAATCCTCTTGTTCTTCACAGCCACCGCCTTTGGCCAGGAGGTAAGTACAAGCGCATCTAACCTAACGCGAAACACTGCCAGTCTAAGCAAAACCACATCTGACTCTGCTACTTCGACCACACCCGCAAAGTGGCAACCAACGCACGATGTGTTGACCAAACGAAGTGAGAACGCCGTTTCTGCTGGTTCAACGACAATACCCATCCCTATCGAAGGATGGCGGCTCGAGATCAGGCCCTACGCATGGCTGGCAGGCGTTTATGGCCGAGTCCGCGTACGGAATACGTCGGCGGAAACTGGCAAGAGTTCGTCAAGCGTCCTGGGCATGCTTGACTTCGCCGCGGCCGCTCAGGTCGAAGCTATAAGAGGTCGCTGGAGAGTCATGTTCGACGAAAACTACGTCAACCTGGGAACAACTGGTACCGGTCCTCTCGGCAATGTCTCGGTTAAGGTCGAGCCGACCATGAACATTTTCGAATTTGGCGGGTCGTATACAGCAGTAGCAGTGCCAAATAAGAAAGCAACTGCTACGAATCCTTTGCCGCCAATTTTCACGGCGGAGATTCTTGGTGGCGGAAGGTTCTTTCACCTTGGTGTTGGGCTCGAACCCAGTAACACCGCCGCGGTTGAGGGCAGCAGAAATCTCATCGGTCCATTTATTGGAAATCGTTTCAAGGTTAGTCCGAACAGAGCATTGACTCTGATCGGTAAGTACACGGTCGGGGGTTCTGGCGCCGGTTCGAATTTCGCGTGGAGCGCGGAAGGTTTGGTCGACTTGCGTCTAAAGCCGGGATTCTCCGTCGCTGGCGGCTATCGGGTTCTCGGGATTAACGCCGACCAGCCGAGCAACACGGTCGGTTTCGACGGTCAGATGCGCGGTTTGATCCTGAATATGACGTTCTATCGCTGATTGGCGATATACATTCGACATTACAGGAATCATTAGCATTGCCTTTCCGACGCTCAGGTTTTCAACAATGTGGAGAAAGTCATTGCCAAGCGTAACGGACGTTGTACTTCAGAATGCTCTTTAGGGCTCGAACAGGCCAGTTCTGACTGGGATACGCTCACGGCGGCGGCGTTCCCTCAGCAACAAGTCAGAGCTGGTCCGGCAGGTGTTCTCGGGTGGGGCGGAGAGCACCGCCTTACCGGCCGCGATCATTCTGGCTATCAGAGTCAAAGAAGACTGTGAAGCCTAATCCCGCGGCCGGGACTTCATCGAAGCGATCGCGGATAGCTCAATTCCCCTCGCGAGAGCGGAATCTTCTGAAGGGAGAAGGCAATGGGTCGACGTCAAAAGCAAATCAACGAGCAAGCCACGGCTGAGCTTCCTCTGATGGCGGTCCTTCGCTCAAAGCAGCCCTCGCCGGATCCCGCTTCAGCTCTGGTCAAGGTGGATCTGGCCGGGTTGTCGCACCGCGGACACGTTAGGTCGGCCAACCAGGATCATTATTTCGCAGCACGTATCGAGCGCTCACTCGAGACTCTCATTACAAATCTGGCGGAAGGTATTCTCCCGAGCAGCTTTGAAGAGACTGCCTACGGCCTCCTTGTGGCCGATGGCATGGGCGGGATGGCCGCCGGAGAAGTGGCCAGCAGCTCCGCACTCTGCAAACTTGTGGAACTGGTGGTGAACACTCCAGACTGGATCATGAGGCTAAGCGAGCGCGAAGACTCGGTGATCGTCATGGAGCGTATGACTCAGCGCTTTCGCCAAGTCGACGATGACCTGAGAGAGCAGGCCAGGCAGGATCCGGCACTGCGGGGGATGGGTACGACATTGACGGTGGCGATCAGCCTGGGCGCTGACCTTATTATTGGGCACATCGGAGACTCTCGAGCTTACCTGCTGCGTTGCGCTCGGCTCCACCAATTGACTCGCGACCATACGATGGCGCAGGCGTTAATTGATGCCGGCATAGCAAACCCGCAAGATGCCGTCACGCAGGCAATGAGTCATGTGCTCACAGCCGCGCTCGGATCGACAGGTGAGAAGTCCGATCCCGAGGTGCAGCGCCTGCATTTACGCGATGGTGATCAACTGTTGCTCTGCACGGACGGCCTCACTGGGATGGTTGAAGACAAGGTGATCGCTTCCACACTTCGCGACGCAGCCTCAGACGCCTGTCAGAATTGACAGTATCAGTACCCGGCGTTTGTCCCTAGAATCCGTGATTGAGTCTGACCATTTAACAGAGAAGGACGAGCAAAGCGCAACAGAAAGGCACTTTGAAACCACATCGCCCCCCTCTTTGGTCTTTATATGCGAAGAAGGAGAAAATTCGATGAGAACAACTAAACATTTAGCAGTGCTAGTGTGTCTAGCCTTTGTGATGACCCTGATGACCGCAGTCAGGTCCTCGGCGCAAAACGCAGCCAGTGCCCATCTCGTACCGGTTCCGCAGGGTCAGAAGCAAAAGGTTCAGGGCGTGGTCAGTATCCGCAACGGCGATTCGTTTAAAGTCCGGGACCCTACCGGCGCCGAGACTTCGGTGCTCTTGACGGCCAATACAAAGGTCAGCTCGCACGGGCTTAACAAAAAGGCCTACCCTGTGACCTACATCATGCGCGGTCTGCGTTTGCAAGCCCAGGGAAAGGGTGATGCCGACGGTAATCTGGTAGCCGATTGGGTCAAGTTTGATGAGCAAGACCTGCGAAGCGCCCAGGCTCTCGAGCAGACAGATGAACTCGCCCAGGAAAACCAGGCGAGGGTTGCGGCTGCTGAAGAGGCCGCTCGGAAGGCGGAGGAGAACGCCCGCGTGATGGCTGGACAAATTGCAGAAAATACGGCTCTGGCAAATGCGGCCGCAGCCAAGGCCCAAGCGGCACAAGACCAGGCTGATGCGGCTTATAAGGCTGCCGCGTTGGCCAACAACCGTATCAACGGACTCGATGACTACGACACGGTTCGCACAGTTCCGGTCCTCTTCAAAGTAAACAGCAGCATTATTGACGCTACCGCCAGGCAGACGATCGATGATGCAGCAGCCTGGGCAAAGGGAGAGAAGGCCAAGGGGAACACGAACGGTTGGCTCGTTGAAGTAGTGGGATTTGCGGATACAACCGGCAACACGGCGAGAAATCGCGCCCTGAGTGACCGACGCGCGAAGGCCGTAATTCAATACCTGGTTGGCGTGCATAATTTGGATCTGCGGCGGCTGGTTCAACCCTTTGGATATGGTGACTCCAAGCCTGTTGCCGATAACACAACTGCGGCCGGACGCGCGAAAAATCGGCGAGTTGAGATCAGAATTTTGCAAAACAAGGGGATCGCAAATACGGTGAGCTCAAACCCGTAGTCGATTCATCCCTGCTCCACGCTGGAGTACTTCGAAGGCAGAGACGTGGTGGCGGTGTTTCACCGGATTAACGGTCTCGACGACTACGATCCGGTGAGCACCTTTTACGGTCTACTGAGTAGAAGGACAGCGCATGTTTCTGACTAGCGAGAGCTCGTCAACGCGATGCGGCGACAGATGTCCGGTGATTTATTGAACGGGATGTGAGCCAAACGCTGATTGTGCCATTCGAGCCATGTGACGCGTCGGCTCATCGCCGTGCCTCCTCGCAATCGGTTAAATTGACGTTTCCCGGAAGTCTTTATGAGTGAGGATTATTTGAAAGCTCACAGACGTCATAAGGTGATGCCCGAGTCCGTGATTTTACGTGGCTGCGCTTTCGGCCGATTAGCACTTCGGCAGGAATTCCCAGACCTTTGTGTAGACGACGAATCATCGGCAGGGTGAGCGAACGTTTGTGATTGAGCACTTCTGCCAATCGCGCCCTGCCCCCGATAAATGGCTCCAAGTCACGCCGGGAAAGGCTGCGCTGCTCCATCGCAAACAGAATCGCCTCCACCGGATCCGGCGAGTCGATGGGCCAATGCTTTTCTTCCCAGGCCAGCACCAACGTCACTAAGACATCAAGACGGTCGCCTTCCGCGGTGTTTGGCCGGGCGTCAACAGAGGACTCGGCTTGCATGTTATTTCAGCCGAGACAGAGAGTTTCAGAGGTAGATGCGAATGAGAGGGGTCAAATCGCGGTTTTTTCACAGAAGTGGATGCGAACAGTTTTAGGTGAATGTCGGCCTGGTTCGCGACCCCACCAAACAGCACGCGATGGTCTCCTCGTTTATTACTTCAAATCAATATCAACAACGCTTCAGTTCGGTCGTGACGCACACAACGCTGTGTCTGAGCGTCAGTAGTTGCCCCGGAGAGACCAGCGCGTGAGTGTAACTAACG
>WNGF01004984.1_pt1 | contig 27801 bp, 28 predicted proteins | sample 5400641 | NCBI WGS metagenome assembly WNGF01 (sample SAMN13153371, study PRJNA577476) | soil metagenome | isolation source: 80 cm soil or saprolite under grassland replicate 2 | place: USA:California | collected 2016-06-15 | reverse complement strand
GATTACGTCCACGTGCGTGCCGACGGCCGGATCGCGCTCCACTACCACGCGGAGATTACGACCGAGGACGACAAGAAGATCGCGCTCGAAGCGGATGGTGTTCTCACTCTGGAGCCGGGATCGCCGATCGCTCAGTTGCGGAATAACGTGGCGCTGACAACGGCCGCGGACGAGTACGCCTGGGTGAACCCGATCCAGATCTGGGCCCGAGGAACCGTCGACCTCGCAAAGCGCGAAATTCGCTTCAACGCGTACGCGGTCTGACATGCGCCACCACAACTGCCGTGACGCATCGGCCCAGCGACCAAGGACGGTTGAAGTCCACGACGCTGGCCCGACACGAAAGCAGTCACGCCGCCACGCCGGGCGGCGGATCGTTGGCTACCCACGCCGGACCATGCGCCGCGGCGCGCCGGCGACGTGGATGCGGATCACTACCCGCGCTCACCGCGATTTAGGGAGCAGGGAGCGATGTTCCTGAACATCCTCGTCGCCGTCGACGGATCGTCCGCGTCGCGCCATGCACTCGAGCAGGCAATCGACATCGCAACAGTCATGAACTCAAGGCTTACGGTGATCACCGTCGCACCGCCGCCGTCGACATACATCGCGCGCGCCGGCGTCAGCATCGAAGCAATGCGCACGGAACTCGAAAGATGGGCAGGCAGCATCCTCAGCGAAGCGTCAGCGACCGTTCCCGACGAGCTGATCGCTCACACCGTGCAGCGCAGCGGCCACGTCGGACCCGAAATCCTGACGGAACTCGAACGCGGCGGCTACGACCTCGTCGTACTCGGGTCTCGCGGCCGCGGCCGCGCGCACGAGGGACTGTTCGGCAGCGTTAACGGCTACCTGCACTTCCACGCACGCGTGACTCTGCTGTCAGTCCACGGCGCGAACGACTCCTGACCCGACATTTGCTGCTGAGCGGCCGGACAAACTCCGCAGCGCGGGGCCCCTTACCGTCCGAAGTCTGGGCACCACGCATAGCCGCGAGGTGATGTAGCTGATTACGGGCGCACCCTCAGCTTAGTTGTGTGTTTTGAAAACAGACAACGAGCCGCGGACACAAAACGGACACATCAGAAACGACACGCGCGACGCCTCGCGACGCACTTCGAACGTCCCAACCAGCCCGATTTGCAGGAGAAACCGTGTCGCGAATGCCCGCGCGTGCACGCGGTTACCGCGCCAGAACCTCCATGGTAAGGAATGCCATGAAGAAGGGCCTCCCGCGGAGTGATGCTCCGCGCGTCCTCGTAGAGACGAAGGGAGGCCCCACGCAATGTTGTACGCCGGGTTGGATCTCAGTCGCAAGCGTCTCGACTTCCATCTGCTCGACGCTGAGGGTGCGACGGTCGACGTCGGCACGTCGCCGCCGGATGCAGATGGCCTGCAGCACCTGAGCGAGCGCGTCGCCCTCCACGGAGAGCCGGTCAGCGCCGCGATCGAGTCGATGAACGGCGCGCGCTTCGTGCACGACCAACTCGAGCTCGCCGGCTGGCAAGTCGAGATCGCCGACGCGCAGAAGGTGAAAGGGCTGGCACCGCTCGCTTGCAAGACCGACCGGATCGACGCCTGGGTGCTGGCCGAGCTTGCACGCCGTGACCTGGTGCCGGCGATCTGGCTACCGGATCCGCGTGTGCGCGCCGAGCGCGAGCGAGCTCGCTGGCGGCTGCACCTCGTCCGCCACCGCTCGAGCCTGAAGCAGCGCGTGCACGCGGTCCTGCTCACGCACGGCAAGCCCTGCCCGGTCTCCGATCTCTTCGGTGTCCGCGGTCGCCAGCTGCTTGCGAAGCTCGGGCTGCCGGAGCCGTGGCAGGGCACGATCGAGGCGAGCCTGCGCCTGATCGACGAGCTCGACCGCGAGATCGGCGAGTGCGAGCGCGAACTGCGCCGGCTCGGCGCCGACCACCGCTACGTCCCCTTGCTCTGCACCGTGCCGGGGATCAGCTGGGTGCTCGCGTACACGATCGCCGCCGAGATCGGCGACATCGCCCGCTTCGCTTCGCCGCGCAAGCTGGCCGGCTACAGCGGTCTCTGTCCGCGCGTCTACCAGTCAGGCGAACGCGACCTCCGCGGCCCACTCAGCAAGCAGGGGCCGCGCTATCTCCGCTGGGCGCTCGTCGAAGCCGCCACCCATGCCTGCACCCACCCGATCTACCGCGAGCGCTACCAGCAAACAAAGGCGCGCATCGGCAAACAGCGCGGCGCCAAGGTCGCCCAGGTGGACCTCGCCCGCCGGCTCGCCGAAGCAATCTGGCACATGCTCACCCGCGGTGAACCATTCGCTCCGGCAGGCGCCACCGACCCCCTGGCCGCCTGACGGTCCTCAAGGAGATGCGCCACCGGAGCGAACTCCAATCGGCCTTGTCCTCCCCGAGGAGGCGATAGAGAGATGAGCCCAGCTCGCCACTCACCACCGCCACAACACCCTCCATGACTGGGCGATACGAAACCACTGCTTGACCCACGGCCCTTCTTCATAGAGAGATGACATGTAGTGAGACCTCTTCGGCTCAAGCGTGGTAGTCACGCGGTGTCGTGTTGATCGACGGAGCTCGAGGAGGTCTCGATGGGGATGGTAGTGGCGCTGGATGTGCATCGAAACCAGATCACCTTCAAGGCGCTCGACAGGGACACGGGTGAGGTGAGCCGCGGTCGGATCGCGCCGGCGGCGCGGGTCGATGTGCGTGCCTGGCTGGGACAGTTCGCCGGCCGTCAGGCCGAGTTCGCGCTCGAAGGGACGACCGGCTGGCGCTTCGTGGTCGAGGAGATCGAGCGGGCCGGCCACACCGCGCATCTCGCCGATCCGGCGGAGACGGCCGCCAAGCGCGGGCGCAAGCGACGGGCGAAGACCGACAACGCCGACTGTGATCTGCAGCTGAGGCTGCTGCTTGCCGGGGAGCTGCCGGAGTCGTGGATCCCGCCGGCGCACATCCTTGAGTTGCGAACCCTGGTGCGTTTGCGCAAGACGCTGATCGACCAGCGCACCGCGTGGCAGCAGCGCATCCACGCGCAGCTGTTCCACCAAGGGGTGCCGGCCGGGCTGAGGCTGCGCACCGAGGCGGGCCGGCAGGCGCTCGCCAAGGCGGAGCTCTCCCCGGCCGGGCGTGAGCTGGTTGCGCTCGGGTTGCGCATGCTTGACACTTTCGATCTCGAGCTGGCGCCACTCGACCGCCAGTTGCGGGCGTTCGCGCGCCGTCAGCCCGGCTGCCGCGCGCTGATCGAGCGCCTGTACGGGGTCGGGCCGGTGAGCGCGACCGCGATCCTGGCCGAACTCGGTGATGCCCGCCGCTTCTCATCTTCCGACGACGCTGTCCGTCACGCCGGCCTCGACATCACCGTCTACCAGTCCGACCAGAAACGCGCGCCCGGCCACCTCTCGCACGAGGGACCCGAGCTGTTGCGCTGGGCCCTGTTCGAGGCGGCACAGTCGGCCGCCCGCGCCAGCTCGCCCGACCGCAGCTACTACCTCCAGGTCGCCGACCGGATCGATCACAATCGCGCCTGCCTCTCGGTTGCCCGCAAGCTCTGCCGGCGCGCCTACCACATCCTCCGCGAACTCGGCGAGGACGCGCTCGCCCCGATCGAGCAGGCAGTGGCGGACGAGGAGGCGATCGCTGCTGCCGCCTAAACACACCAGCACCCGCGCGCGCCCGCCCATCGTCACGCAGATGCTCTGCGGCCGGCTCCCCCAGACCCCCCGCCGCCAGCGCCCACCAGCCTGGGCGGCCTTGAGAGACCGAGCGGCCGCAAGCAACCTCTCGCAGGGATCGCACCCGATCGATCATCTTGTCGCCGGACCACCTGTGTCCGCGCACCCAGGTAAGGCTGGGCACCCCGCGCGCCCGAATCCGACACGCCATCACAGACAGGAGGTGACGCCAATCGCCTGAGCTACGAACCGTGGCTGCCCCGCCGGCCCGACCTGCGCCCGGCTTGCGCGGGGGTCTCACTACAGGTAAGGGGGGTCGACGGTTCGAGTCCGTCAGAGGGCTCTTTTTGGAAGACGAAGTCGCTGCAAAATCCTGCTTTTTGTTGCCGCGACTGACACTGTAGAGCACCTCCTCCTCAGGGAGGGGGTCGGCGGTCGTCGGGACAGCCTGGAGCGATCAAAACACCTGCAAACACAGCGCCGCTGGAACGGCCGATGTTGGGCCGCTCGATCTGGGGACAGGTTTCGGGGACAGGTTCAGTCCCGGCGCGTCCCGTTGGCGCGCCTGTAGGTAATAAGGTGGACGTCAAGCTCACGGCGTCGGCGCGGGGGCGGGTTGAGCCGCGGAGAACGGGCTGCCCGGGACGAACTTCTTGCAGGTCTGCTGCGCAGCCTTGAACTGGTTCGTGCTCGGATCGACTCCCGCCTTCTTGCCGATGACGAGCGCGCCGCCGGGCTTCGGGTCCGGGAACTTCGGCACCCCGTGCGAGCGCATGCACTCGGCGAACTTGAGCATCGCCTGCTGGGTCTTCGCTTGCTGCTGGGCGGTTGGCCTGCCGTCGGGCTGCAGCTTGCGGCACGCCCTCGCGACGGCCCGGAACTGTTGCGAGTTGGTGTCGACCCCGGTCAGCTGGTTGTTGTCGCGGCCCCCGGTGATCGAGATCTTCCCGTGGTACATGGCTCCTCCTTTCGACCTGGAAAGAGGATGCGGCGCGGACGCGCTCAGGCCATCGGCGGTTCCCACATACCGGGTGGGGGTAATTACTGATCCGCCTAGAAGCAGTTGGAGGCGCGTCAGGGATGCGCACCGGTCGATCGCCGAAGACGGCAATCGCCTTCCCGAGCCAGCTCGAGGCCATCCGGCCATGGCCGCATACCGGTAGGGGTAGCTTCTGAATTTTGGCGGTGGCGCGTGAGCGCCGCCCATTGCACCCACGAGTGATCCCTCTTCGTCGTGATGCCGGAGGAATGGGCAACGGTGAGCGATTGCGCGGCGCTCCGTAGTAACCCGCACAACGATTCAGAGCCGGCCCGGATGGCGCGCGCTCGACATGACCGCAGACTGAGCGACCAAAGGAGGTGACTCGATGACGAAGGCGCTCTTTACGCTCCTCGCAGTCGCCGCTGGTGCTCTTATCGCCGCGAACACGGTTGCGGCCGGGGTCGTCACGAAGCGGGTGGCGATCGTGCACGTTCAGAAGGGCTGCCACGTGTGGAGCGTGGGAGCGCTGAAGACGGCGAGCCTGACCCTGTCGTTGCACAGAGGTGACAGGCTCACGGTCCTGAACCAGGACCTCGACATGCACAAGCTCGTCCAGGTGTCTGGGCCGTCAACCAATGCGGGCGCGTTCATGATGATGAACCAGCGTGTAGCGCTCCGCTTCACGAAGGCGGGCCTGTACCGGTTCCACACCCGCGTCGCCGACATGCGCGGCATGCCCGAGGTAAAGACGATCGGGCCCGACAACAAGCTCCTTCTGACCGTCCGCGTTAACTAACTCGTGAGGCTCAGGCTTGAGGCTGGGAGCGCGCCCCAGGGGGCGCGCTCCCGCTCGCCCCTCTCTGCCGGAAGCATCGGCTGATCGTCAGTTCGCACTTCCCTCCCTTCGCCGGCCAACCCGACAATCGACCAGCGTCGGCTACCGAAAGGGCCTGATCCTTCCACCCGTTCACCTGCTGACTTCGACCGGCGTGGGTGGGCCGGGGCGGGTGTTGCTTCGTGAGCGCGGTCAGGCGGCGTCGATCGCCTCGGTTTGGCGGGCACCCGGCACGACAATGCCGCTTTCGTAGGCGAGGGTGACGAGCTGGGCGCGGTCGCGGCAGCCGAGTTTGCGCAGGGCCCGGCTGAAGTGGGTCTTGGCGGTGAGCGGGCTGATGACGAGGCGCCGGGCGATGTCGGCGTTGCTGAGGCCGATAGCGACGAGGCGGATGACCTCTTGTTCGCCTCGGTGAGCTCATCGAGCTCGGCGGGCCTGCGTCGCGGATCGGGCCGTGCCGCGAATTGGGCGATCAGCCGTCTGGTGACCGAGGGGGCGAGCAGGGCTTCCCCGGCGATGGAGAAATGAGCAGGTCTGCCGCCTCCGGCTTGCCTTGGTCTGACTCGCCGAGCGCCTCCTGGTCGTTGCCGCTGCGCTCCGGCGGGTCGTTGCAGTAGCCGTTTTCCGCGTCGTGGTGCCTTGGCGACGTGCGCGGTTCTTCTTCGCCTGCGCCGACTGACCGGGTCGGTCAACAAGCGCATATGCAGTGCGTGCGAGCCCGCCCAGAGTTAGGAGAGCGAGACCTCGATTCACCCACACCCTTGCGGCTGGACGAGCGCGGCTCCTGCGGGCCTATTGCCTGAGCGCCAGCTCGCTCTCACCCTCTCCTTTATTACTTGTCGCCCTCTCCTTATTATTTGTCGTGGCCGCCGCGGCGGAAGCGGTGCATCAGTTCGGTGCGCTGGCGCTCGGTCAGGCCGCCGAGCGTCTTCGTAGAGTGATGCCGCAGTCGGCGAGGATCCGGCCGGCCTTGACCGAGCCGATCTTCGGGAGCGCCAAGAGCACGTCGCGCACCCTCGCCGTCTGCACGCACTCGGGTGGCTGGGCGAGGATCTGCGCCAGTTCGATCTCTCCTGACGCGAGCTCCTTCTTCAGCTTCGCTCGAGCCGACCGTATCTCGTTGGCCAGCCGCAGCGCACGCAGACGCTGCTCGCGCGATCTGCCCGACGCACTCGCATTTGCCTTGCCAGCCGACACGCGGGCGATTCTAGGGGGCCGCGCTAGGCGCGCAGATCAACCATGTCGGCTCGAAATGGCCTCGCGACGTCAGCGCGGGTCGCGGTCTGTTGGAACTGCGACCCGCTTCTCATCTCTTGTAAACATCGTCGCCCGTCGATCGGGGTAGCCCGGTCTTCGACAATCGCGCAGCGGGAACGGACGCGATCGCGCGTCGCCGCGTCTCGGTCAGGCGCGAGGGAGGACGTAGAACGCGACCGCAGCGAACTGGCAGCCGGCGGCGCCGAGCGTGAAGACGTGGAACAGCTCGTGGTACCCGAACACATGCGGCACAGGGTCGGGACGTCGCCGCGCATAGACAACCGCGCCCGCGGAGTACAGAAGTCCCCCCGCAACCACCAGCAAGACGCCGACAACCTCGACCTTCAGCAGCTGAGAGAACGCAACAGCACCAACCCATCCCAGCAAGAGACCGATCGCAGCCGAGAGCCACTTCGGAGCACGAACCCAGACGAGCTTGAACACGATCGCCGCCAGAGCGCCGCTCCAGACAACCGACAGCAGCGGCACCGCCCACCTCGGCGACATCACGAGCAAGCCAAACGGCACGTACGTCCCGGCGATCAGCAGATACACACCAGCATGATCGAGCCGCGCCAGCCACGCTCGAACCGGCGGCGTCCACGTCGGCCGGTGATACAGCGCGCTCGCGCCGAAGCACCCGGCGAGACACCCCACGAACACGACCGCGGCCAGCCGCGCTCGCCCATCTTCCGCCGTCCAAACGAGCGGCACCCCCAGCGCGATCGCGGCATAGAAGCCGAGCTCGTGAAACACTCCCCGCAGCTTCGGCTTCACACCTCCCACGGCCGGAACCATCGCCGGACCCTACGCCTCGCAGCGCCGACGTGAGCGTGCCAAGACGGCAACAGGCCGCCCACTCCCCCCGGCCAGAAGGCAGAGCGAGAGGCGAGCCCAACCCCGCTTTCCGCAGCGGGCTTTCAAGTGCGTGTCGCACTTCGGCTCTTGTGCGACATCTCTTTTGACGAGGATGCCGCTCTACCTATCGAGGTTCAGCTACACGCCTGAGACTTGGGCCAGGCTGATCGGCAACCCAGAAGACCGCCGAAAGGCCGCTCAGTCGTACATCGAGTCGGTCGGTGGGAAGCTCCACGGGTTTTGGTACGCCTTCGGCACACACGACGGCTACAACCTTTGGCAGGCCCACGACAACGTGTCCATGGCCGCGGTTGCGCTGGCGATTACCGGCGACGGCGCGCTTAGCTCGTTCGAAAACGACAGTCCCTCCTGACCGTCGACGAACGATGGATGCTCTACGCAAGGCCGAGCAAGTCCAGTATCCGAGCGCCCGCCGCGTAGCGGCTCGCGCGCCCCGTGGGTTGGGCCGCGGCGGCGGTCGCGATCGAGTCCGGCGATGACCTGCTCGACACCGCCGCAGCCACGGGGAGTGTTAAGCCCGTTTCAGTCCCCGCGCTCCGCAACTTCACGGCTTGCCGTTGTCGCGGATGAGCCGAAAAGCGACACGCAGGTACGTGTTCGCGTGGTGGCGACGGACTCCAACAAGAAGGGGTGTTTTTCATAACCTTCGCGGGCGACCGCGCCTAAGGAGGTTGCCGTCAACGCAGACGACACCATCAGCTTCGTCGCCGACATCAAGCCTCTCTTTCGCGACCGAGATCAGCGGTCGATGAGCTTCGCCTTCGATCTCTGGGCTTACGAAGTCAAGGAACATTCCGGCGAGATCGGCGAACGCCTCCGCAGCGGCTCGATGCCGTGCGACGGGGCTTCGCCGCTGGAGCAGATCGAGCTCTTTCAGCGCTGGGTCGACTCCGGGATGCCTGAGTAGCGCATCGCCGTGACTCTCACCGGGATCAGCGCCGAGCGCCGCCGCGCGCCGCCGCCCGCCAGCTCGCCTCCGGAGCGACCCGCCAAGCCGCCGCCAGCAAGCTCGGCGTCAAGGATGCGCCCGGACGCCCGGAGCTTGGTGGGGACGTGGCTAGTTCGCGGGCGTCCAGGTGATCAGTCCGGTCGAGATGGGCTGCCTGGTCGATGCGGGAGCGTTCAGCTGGCGGAACAGACGCCGGTTGATGCTTCCGGTGGCTTGGAAGCCCTGCGCCTCGGCGGCGTACTCGAGTGCGATCGCCAGCGAGATAACCGAGTCCTGGACGACGTGTTGGTCGGGGAGCTGGTAGTCACGGAGCTCGGTCTCGAGTTGGCGTAGCGAGGGGTGGAACTTGATCAGCTGGTTCTGCAGTTGGAGGCGGAGCGCTTCGATGATCCGTTCCTTCGAGGAATGGCTGTCGTGAAGCGGCGGAGCTGGTGCTCGGGGATGGTGACATTTTCGGCGACCGCGGTACCGATCGAGTTGCCCTCGATCACGGTGAAGGAGTGGCCGCCGAAGGCGCGGTGCAGGTCGTCGACGGCCTGCTGGATTAGCGGGTAGTCACCGCGCAGTCGAATGTAGTGGGCGACGTCGAACAGGTCTTCGGTCACGTCGAGCACGATGCCGACGGAGTGGTCGTGCCGTGAGCCGATGTCCCAGGCGATCACGTACTTGCGCCCGCGCAGCGCCTGCGTGCAGAGCGGGCGAGCGTCGGTCACGGCGGCGTCGATCTCCGCTTTCGTGAAGACGTGGCCGCCGCTACCGGCGATCGCCTGCTCCCAGGTCTGCGCGTACTCGGTGCTGAAGGCATCCGGCAGCATCGTGCGCCGCTTCTGCTCGAGCCAGGCAGCGTCGCGGTCGGGGCGGGCCGTCGCCGGAATAAACACCGGGTGGTGCAAGCCGTGCCAGCGAGGCAGCGGCGCCAGTAGACGGCGGCCGGGTTGGCGGGCCCGTTGCCGGTCGTCACGATCAGGCTCGTGCAGCCCGGCGCCGAGAACGTCGGCTCCAGCGCCGAGCAGACGAGATTGGGCCGCGGCATGTCGGCCCACTCGTCGGTATGTGCATGACTGGACGTCGACTCGACCGCTGTGTCTGCGGTCGTCGGATAGCAGACGGCGAGCCGGCGATCATGCGCTCCGGCGTCGAGCTCGAGCTGGTGCGCGGTCGAGCGCATCGGTAGTGCAGAAACGCCGGCAGGTTCTTGAGCCCGAACCTGACCGCCTCCAACAGCTCCAGCGCAGTCTTCTCGCGGCGCGAGAAGAGATGGACACGCGCGTTACGGTCACGGAAGCGCAAGACGAACCCGTCGTAGGCGCAGCGATCGTCGACTGGCCGAGCTTGCGCGCCTTCAGGGCACAGACGTGGTCGTGCGCGGCCATCTCACGCAGGAACTGCTCCTGCGCCTCCCACAGCCCTTCGCCGAGAATCCGCACCTCCTTCGACTCCTGCGCTCGGAAGTGCCAGAGATCAAGAAACGCGCGCTAGCTAGCCGGCGCCAATCCCTACCAGGGACTGATCGTCGCGTCGATGGTCGAGCACGCAGAGTGAAGCCCCGGCCCTAAACGCCCGAGGTCGCCAATAGCCCCCGGGCTTTCTCGAAAAGCGTCTCCGGACGGAATGGTTTCTGTAGGAACGCGGCTCCCTCAGGCAACCGCAGATGCTCGACATCATGCACGGAGTAGCCCGAGACGAATAGGACTTCGACCTCCGGACGCCTGCTTCGCAATTGCTGAGCGAGTTCGGGTCCCCTCATCCCCTGCAAAACGACGTCGGTGATGAACAGGTCGATCGGGCCGTCGTGAGTCGCGGCGAGCTTCAACGCTTCCTCCGGCCGCACAGCCACCAGTACGCGGTAGCCGTGCTCGCCCAGCATGATCTCGATGACCAAGCCGAGGGACTTGTCGTCCTCGCAAACGAGGATCGTCCCCGCGTCGGGACGTGCCCGGCGAGCGTCCGTTGTTGCGTTAGGACTGTTGGAAAGTCGGGCGCCGCCCATCCTGTAAAGACGTAGATGCCGCTGGGGCCTTCGTTCTTGCGAAGGGCTCGGCGGCGGAACGTCGGGCGATCGTCACCTCCTCGCTCCGCGCGACTTCCCCGTAGGGCCTATCCCGGTTGGGCGAGTGCGATCGGGACGCTCGATCGGGATCGAGTCGAGCGTGCCCTTCAGCAGCTTGTGGTCGTTGCGGTTGGCGCCCTCGTGCTCGAGCCGGATCGGAACTCCCTTGCCTTCGCTGAGGACCGACCGCTTCGCCCCTTTTTAGCTCTGTCGGTGGGATTGGCGCCGGTCTTCGGCCCGCCCAAAGGCGCCTTGGTCATCGCGCCGTCGGCGGCCAACCAGGCCCAGTCGATCCCGACCACCTCGTCGTAGTCCAACAAGCCCTGCCGCCAGAACTCGTGGAAAACGCCCGCCTGCTCCCACTCCTGAAAGCGCCGATGCGCCGCCGAGGAGGAGCAGACGCCGGTCGCGTTGAGCGCGTTCCACTGCATCCCCGTCCGGAGCACCAACAAGATCGCGTCCATCGCGTCGCGGTTCGGCACCCGCGGCCGATGACAACCCAACGGGTGCGAAGGGGGCGCCGGCAGCAACGGCTCCATCCGCTCCCACAACCAGTCCGGGATCCGCCAGCCATCGTCCCTGACCACAAGACCCATCCTCGCCTCCCTCGTCGATGACGAAGAAGGCTTCGCCCTCAAGCCTCGGGTCCCTCCAAACGGGATAGGCCCTTAGCTTGCTCTCGGCTCGAGGCGCCGCCTAAGGCAGTCATTGACCGCGGCGTCTAACTCAGGCCGGATCGAGACGCGGTGGTCCGGCCGCTTGAAGCTGGGGCCGGCGCGATTCCGCGCGCGGCGTAACGCTCGCATTACGGGCGATGGTGACGTGCGAGGACTGCCACCGACGGCGTGAGGACGACGAGCCGGGTTGGGTGACGGATCGTTCTGGCATCTAACAGTGGACAGAACGTGCCGCTTCACCACTTCCCTGATCACGCGCGACAGTTCGACCCGGCCGACCCAGACGTTTTCCCAACCGAAACGTAAGAGCGCGTGCGTAGTTCGCCACCTCCCAAGTGGGGTTGGCGAAATCGCTTGGCGTCGAGTGGCAGGGGGCGCGGGCAATTCGTCATCGACGAGGTTGCTCGAGGACCAGGAGGCCGGGCGTCGGTCGTCTTCGAGCTCGCGGATCAGCCAAGCGTTTGACGCTGGCCGGTCGTTGCGGCCGTCTCGATCGCGTTCAGCATGCGATGCCGCGTGACTGCGTCTTCAAAGGTGGGGCAGAATGCGTTCGCTCGCGATAGTCGCGGGCGAACGCGCGTACGCTTGGGCGACGTTGCAAGTGGTGCTACAAACGCCCTACGGGAACATCGCGAGGATCTTGGCCGCGAGCCACTCTTCCTGCGAACCGACGTAGAACACGAGGTCCTTGTGCGCGTACAGGTAGAGCGACGAACCGCTGGGATACACGAGCCTCGTCACCCGCTTGCCCGACAGCGTCGCCGCCGCGGTCGTCAGGCCGGGTGCGTTCGGGCGCGAGCTTGCGACGATCGCACGGCGGAGCGCGACTCCACCGAGGCCGCGGACTTGGAACACGCCGACTTCGAGCGACGCCGTCTGCGCGTTCGCAAAGCGAAGATCCTGCGGCCGCTTGCCGTGCGCCCTCAGGAACCGCGTCATGATGCGACCGAACGCGGTGCCGCCGAAGACGACCGCCCCGGTTGTGCTCCCCTTCACCAGCGGCGTCCCGTCGGTCCTGTCCGGGAGGAGCGCCTCGAGGTCGGGCGCGGCATGCTCGAGGTTCGACGGCGTGGAGCGGGTCGTCGTGGGTGCGCTCACGCCCTTCCCGCCGCAGCCCGCGAGCAGGCCCGCGGCCGCGAGCGCGCCGAGCGACGCATTCAGGAGACGGACGCGCACCAGGCGGAGGGGCGGGCCCGGCGCACCGGGCCCGCCTCCGTTCCTACTTCGTCTTCTCGAGTGTCGGGACGAACAACGCCTGCACCTCGTCGTTCGGCGTCTCGAACGAGATCAGCGCCGACCCGTCGGCCACCAGCTTGGCGTAGGCGGCCTGGTCGACCGGGATCGCCGCCTTCGTCTTGCCCGTGTTCGTGATCTCGACGGTCGCGGCGCGTACGACCCGCCCGCTCATGTCGGGCGACCAGGGCGGACTGCCGCCGTCGGTCAGCGCACATGCTGTGAAGCCGTAGTCCGGTGGCGGATCAGCCGCGAGTGCACAGCTCGTCAGGAAGACGGGAATCGCGGCGTGGTCTCCCGTCCAGAGGAAGATGTGCGCCGTGCCGGGCCCGGTCGCGTCGAACTCGAACTCGGCCTTCGCCGCGGTCAGCTTCGACTTGGTGATCACGATGCTGTCGTTCGGCGGCGCGGGCACACGGCCGGAAATCGGAACGCCGTCGATCGCGGACTGGTAGATCGTCTGCGGCGAGAGGACGCCGTCCAGGTTCGGGTGCGAGACGTTCGGCGGTGCCGTCGTCGTCGGACGGCCGGCCGGGGGCGTGTACACCGCGAGAGAGGCGTGGCCCCAGCGGTACGGGTCGGACTGGACGCTGCCGAACGTCGACCACGCGAGACGCGTGCTCTGGTCGATGTGGCGCAGCGTCGTCTTGCCCGCGGCCGCCGTGTTGTCCTCGTCGTACGGCGTGATGTTGAGGCCCATGTGGTCCGGGTCCACCCCCGCCGGAAGGTCGGCCAGCGGGATCTTCACCTCGAGGTTGTAACCGCCGCCGACGCCGTACGAGTGGTCGACGGTCGTCTCGTTGCTGCCGACCCAGGCCGCGCTCGAGGCGACCTGCACGCCGGGAGCGTTGGGCGCGTCGTCCACGGTCGACGCCAGCGGGCCGGTGGCGTACCCCTGGTGGTTGTCGGCGTCGCGCTCCCAGCAAGGACCGTTCACTCCGTTGCCGTTGAAGTTCGTCGGATCGTTCGTGAACGGGAAGACGCCGAGCTTGAACGCGGCCGCCGTGTCCAGCAGCTGCTGCGAGCCGTTTCCACGCGGGTCGATCAGGATCTCGACCGAGTCCGCGAGCCAGTGGGCGACGCACTCCTGCGGCGTCACGGCGTAGCTCTGGTAGTCGTCGCGGACGTGGATGAAGAAGAAGAGGTCGTCGCCGGAGCGCGTGACCTTCGCCCACGTGCTGTTCGCGTCGCCGGGTGTCGAGCCCGCTGCGTTTCCGCAGTCGACGCCGGGCGGCGAGCAGTCGCGCGTCGACCCGCCGGGCTCCCACTTGCGTCCGATGTCGAGCGCCTCGCCGGTGTACTCGCCGGGACTTGCGACAGCATCGACCGTCGGCGCGCTCGCCGCGGCGGGGATGGTCGTCTTCGGGACGATGCCCAGCGTCAGGTCTTCGAAGCCGCTGCCCGACCCGAACGTGGTCGTGATACGCACGGTGACGTTCGTGTTCTGTTGGCTCGCGGGCGAGCCCGGATTGCTGATCGGCAGCGTCGCGTTCGTGAACGAGTTCGAGACGCTGAAGTTCACGGTTGCGTCCCCGCCAGGCGCGAGCGGACCGTACGGCTTGCTCGTCGCGTCGGCGGTGACGCCGGTCGGCAGCGTCAGGCTGACGACGCCGGACTGCGGCGTGTCCGACCAGTTGTGCACGTCGACGGGGAGCGTGAACGTCTCACCGACCCCGGTCGTCTGGATCGCCGCCGAGCGGCCGAGGCGGAGTGCCTGCGGCGCGGCGGTCTGGACCCAGTTGTCGTACTCGGCCCAGTTGCCCCAGCGGTGGAAGCGACCCTCGACGGCCGGAATGATGCGGACGGCGTTATCGGTGTAGCCCGTCATCCCACCGCTCGTGAGCAGCGCCGAGATCCTGTAGTTCGTGTTCGCGGCCGCGGCGGCACCGGGCGTGACGGTGAACGTCACCGTTGTCTCAGTGTCGCTGCCGACCGGTCCGACCGGCTTCGATGCCGAATCGACCGTCCACCCCGCCGGCGCCATCAGCGCGACCATCCCCGCCGGGAGGGTGCCTGAGCCCGACTTGAGATGGACCGTCGCCTGGAACGACTGGCCCGTGACGTTGAAGAAGCGCGAGAACGTGATGTACTCGAGCGTCCCGGCAGGCAGGCCGCCCGGATCCTGAACCGTGGCGCCGTAGAGGATCGCGTCGTCTCTGCCACCGAGCGGGCTCGTGTTCGGCTGGAACGGGACGGCGGACCATGTCATCCCAAAGCGGCGGCAGTTCGGGTTCGCCGCGGTCATGTTCATCACGCGGCTCTGTGTCGGATAGGCCGCAGTGCCTTCGACGTGCACCTGCTCCCAGCTCTTCGCCGTGCCGGGAGGCTTGCCCTGGACGTTGCCCGCCGGCCAGAGGTACGGTGAGTCGTAGCCGGTCCACGCGCCGACGACGGTGTCGACGTTCCCGTCGGCAGGGACGAAGCCGGTGGTGCAGTCCGCGCCTGTGGTCGTGCCGCCTGAGCCGGCCGTGCTGCCGCCGGAGAAGATCTTCTTGACCTTCCAAGTACTCAGTGCGTTCGGCCCGGTGAGCTGGTCGGGGAACATCGACGGATCGGCCGCCGCGAGCATTCCTTCCCAGATGAACCGGCCGGCCTGCTGGTGGTTCCCATGGCCCGCGGCGAGCGTGGGCGTGAAGCCGATGTAGATGTCCGGCCGTGTCGTACGGATGATGCGCGTGACGCGGCGGAGCGTCTCGTCGTGGCCCCAGAAGAACTGCGTCAGCGGCGCGCTCTGGTTGTAGAAGAAGTCGACGCGATCGATGTTGAAGATGTCGACCGTCCCGGAGCGGTAGTGCGCGGCCCGGTCCTCGTTCTCGCGCCTGAGACCGAGCGCCGGCCCGATCTCCTGGCCGACGGCGTTGCCGCCGCCTTCGCCGCGCGTGATCTGGATGATCCCGCAGCGGACGCCGTAGCGTTGATGCCACACGCCGCACGGGCCGATGATGCTCGTGTCGTCGTCCGGGTGGGCCCATTCGCCCATCACATTGATCTTCACCGCGTCGCCGGCCGCGGCGGTCGCCTGCGATGCAGCGCCACCGAGCAGCGCCACACCGATCGCGACGGCCGCAACCGCCGCCAGAGCTGTGCTGTATCGCTTCATGGACGGCACGTCGCTACCTCCTCTGGACGACATGGATCGGGCAGGCCCCGGCGCACGTGTTCGCACGAAGTCGAACACCGGCAGCATCGCGAACTCCCCATTCGCAACGCGTGAACGCTAGGAGTGCCGAGGCGCAGTGTCAAGTTCCTTCCGAACTCTCACAAATCCGGGTGCGGTTCGCATTTCCGAACACGTTTGAACAAAGAGCGGCGTATCATCGGCCCAGATCGCCGTGTGTGGACCTCGACGATGCTCGCAGACCAACGTAGAGAGCTGATCCTGCACGCCGTCCGCAACGGGCGCGCTGCAGAGGTGGTCGAGCTGGCGCGGCAGTTCGAGGTCTCCGAGATGACCGTCCGGCGCGACCTCGCCCGGCTGGCACGCGAGGGCAAGATCACGCGCGTGCACGGCGGCGCGGTGAGCGACCGCGAAGAGCCGCCGTTTGCGCAGATTGCCGTCGAGCGCCTCGGGGCGAAGCGGCGGATCGGCCGTGCCGCCGCCGGGCTGGTGACCAACGGCCAAACCGTGATCGTCGACGTCGGCACGACGACGCTCCAGCTCGCCCGCCACCTGCGAGGGCGTGAGCTTACTGTCGTCACGAGCAACCTCGCGGTGATCGAGGAGCTGCTGCCCGATCCGGGGATCGAGCTGGTCGTTCTCGGCGGGGTCGTGCGGCGCAACTACCGCTCGCTCGTCGGAATGCTGGCCGAGGACGCGCTGCGGCAGCTGTCCGCGGACCTCGCCTTCCTGGGCGCGAGCGGTATCCGCGAAGATCTCTCCGTCATGGACACGACGATGGTGGAGGTGCCGATCAAGCGTGGGATGCTCGCGGCGTCGCGCCGCAGCGTCCTGCTCGCGGACGCGGCGAAGTTCCGCATGCACGGATCGGTGCGGATCTGCGGCGCCGACGAGGTGGACGTCGTCGTCACCGACGCGGCACCCGACGGACCGGGTCTCGCAGCGCTCGAGCGTGCGGGAGTCGAGGTGGTGCACGCGTGAAGATCGCCCTTCTCGGCGGAGGCGGGTTCCGCGTGCCGATGATCTACGGCGCGTTGCTCGCGCGAGCCGCGCGCCTCGAGCTGGAAGAAGTCGCGCTCTACGACGTCGACGAGTGGCGTCTCGCGCAGATCGCGTCCGTGCTCGAGGGGCTCGAGCAGGAACGCGACTCGGAGCTGTCCTTCCGGTCGACGACCAGGCTCGACGAAGCGCTCGACGGTGCAGACTTCGTCTTCTGCGCGATCCGCGTCGGCAGGCTCGAGGGTCGCGTCGTCGACGAGCGCGTCCCGCTCGACGAGGGAGTGGTCGGGCAGGAGACCACCGGCCCCGGCGGGCTCTGCTTTGCGTTGCGGACGGTTCCGGTGATGGTCGAGCTCGCGCGCCGTGTCGCGGAGCGCGCACCGCAGGCGTGGTTCGTCAACTTTACGAATCCGGCCGGGCTCGTCACCGAAGCCATCCGCGCGGTACTGGGCGACCGCACCGTCGGGATCTGCGACTCGCCCGCCGGCCTCTGCCGCCGGGTGGCCGCCGCGCTCGACCGCCGGCCGGAAGAGCTCTGGTTCGACTACTTCGGCCTGAACCACCTCGGCTGGTTGCGGGGCGTCCACGACGGCCGGCGCGACCTGCTCCCCGAGCTGCTCGCGGACGACGACCGCCTGGCGACGTTCGAGGAGGGCCGGCTCTTCGGCGGCGACTGGCTACGCGCGCTCGGAATGATCCCGAACGAGTACCTCTTCTTCTACTACTTCGCGTCCGACACGGTCGGCGCGCTGCGCTCGGGCCTGCAGTCGCGCGCCGAGTTCCTGCTTCGTCAGCAGGCGACGTTCTACGGAGAGAACGGCCGGGCACCGGCGGCCGCTCTCGCAGCGTGGCGGGCAGTGCGGCGCGAGCGCGAGCAGACGTACTTCGCCGAGGCGCACGCGGCCGCCGGGATCTCGTCGCCGGACGACGACCACGAAGACGCCGGCGGCTATGAGGGCGAGGCGGTCGCGGTCGTCGAGGCGATCGCGCTCAACGAGCGGCGCGTGCTGATCCTCGACACGGCGAACCGGAGCAGCCTGCCGTTCCTCGACGCGGACGCGGTGGTCGAGGTGCCCTGTGTCGTCGGCAGCGCGGGTGCCCACCCGGTCGCGGTCGGCGACGTTCCGGGTCATGCCCGTGCGCTCATCGAGTCGATCAAGGACGTCGAGCGCATGACGATCAGCGCCGCGCTCAATCGGTCGCGCGAGCTCGCCGTGAAGGCACTCGCGCTGCATCCCCTCGTGCCGTCCGTGAACACCGCGCGGCGCATCTTCGACGCCTATGCCGGCCGGCAGGCGGAGCTCGCGGAGCTGTTCTGCTGACCGTCGACGTCGTCTGCGCCGGGCCGGTTTTTCTCGACCTCACGTTCGAAGGCCTCGGCGAGTTGCCGGAGCTCGGGCGCGAGCAGTTCGCGCGCGAGCTGCATGAGACTCCCGGAGGGGCCGGGATCACGGCGGTCGGCCTCGCCCGCCTCGGCCTGCATGTCGCCGTCGCGGCTCCCGGGCTCGGGCGCGACCTGGCCGGCCAGACGCTGCGGCGCCTCCTGGAGCGCGAGGGAGTGAGCTGCGCAGGCCCGGACAGCGAGCGGACACCGGTCACGGTCGTGGTGCCGCTCGACGGCGAACGCGCGTTCATCACCTATGAGCCCTCTGCGGATGTCGAACGCGCAGCGCTCGAAAGCTTGCGGCCCCGCGCCGTCGTCGTCGGGCTCAGCCAGCTCGGCCTCGTGCCGGCGGGTGCCTTCGGCTACGTCGTCGTCGCCGATCGCGAGGCGCATCAGCACGCCCGCGCATTGCCGTCGGGACTCGGCGACGCGCGGGCGCTGCTCGCCAACCGCTCCGAGGCGGAGCGCCTGACCGGGCAGCCGACGGCGGAGGAGGCCGCACTCGCGCTCGCAGAGCACGTCCCGACGGCCGTGGTGAGCTGCGGCGGCGACGGGGCCGTCGCGGCCACGAACAGCGAGCTCGTCCGAGCCGCTGCGCCGCGGGTCGCGGTCCGCGACACGACGGGTGCGGGCGACCTGCTCGTCGCGGCATACGTGTGGGGGGATCTGGGAGGGCTGCCGCTCGAGGAGCGGCTGCGGCGGGCGGTCGTGTATGCCGCTCTCTCCGTGCAGTCGGCCACCGGGGCCGGAAGCGCGGCCACCCTCGATGAGCTCGAGCGCGCACTCGCCGAGCTCGACCGGACGATCGTGCAATCAGCATCGGCAAAGGAGCACGCATGACTCTGGGTATGAGAGGTCCAAAGCTCGCCGTCGGACTCGCGGCGGGCGTCGCATTGCTTTCGGTCGTCGGCCTCGGCGTGGCCGGCGCGGCAGTCGGCGGTCACGCGTCGAAACGAGCCTCCGTGACGCTCCTCGTGTGGGACCAGGAGGTGCGCGGCGGGCAGAACGCAGCGATGAAGGCGCTGAACGCGGCGTTCCAGAGGAAATTCCCCGACATCAAGATCAATCGCGTTGCAAAGTCGTTCACCGATCTGCAGGCAACGCTGAAGCTCGCGGCCTCCGGCCCGAACCCGCCAGACGTCGTCGAGGCGAACAACGGCTACTCGTCGATGGGACCGCTAGTGAAGGCGAAGCTGCTCCTTTCACTGAACAGCTACGCGTCGAGATACGGCTGGCGCGGTCGCTATTCGACGGGAATCCTGAAGATGAACCAGTTCACCGCCGACGCGAAGAGCTTCGGCACCGGCAACCTCTACGGCATGCCAATGACGGGCGAGGTCGTGGGCGTCTTCTACAACAAGGCAAAGCTCAGGAAACTCGGTCTGAAGGTGCCGACGACCTTCGCGGCCTTCGACCAGGCGGTCACTAAGGCGAAGCAGGGCGGTGAGACCCCGATTCAGTTCGGCAACCTCGACAAGTGGCCGGGAATCCACGAGTACGAGGAGCTGATGCTGCAGAACGTGAGCAAGACGTACGCGCGCAACTTCATCTTCGGCACCGGCGGCGGCAAGACGCACTTCGACTCGAAGGGCAGCATCGCCGCGGCCACGAAGCTGCAGGCCTGGGCGAAGGCCGGCGCATTCACCGACGGGTACGCGGGCCTCGGCTACGACCCGTCCTGGCAGGCCTTCGGCAAGGGAACGGGCGTCTTCCTGATCAGCGGCAGCTGGCTCACAGCGGACCTCAAGAAGGCGCTCGGCAAGGACGTCGGCTTCTTCCTCCTTCCGCCACCCGCGGGCAAGTCGCTGTCGACGCTCGGCGGCGAGGGACTGCCGTGGGCGATCAGCTCGAAGTCGAAGAACGCGGACGCTGCGGCGACGTACATCAACTTCATCACGAGCCCCTCGTCGATGCAGGTCGTCGCGAACAACGGCCAGCTGACGGCGACGAAGGCGAAGGTGAAGGTTCCGTCCGGCCTCGACACCGAGGTGTACAACGCCTGGACGAAGGCGAACAAGACCGACGCGATCGTCCCCTACCTCGACTGGGCGACGCCGACGATGTACGACACCATTACCGCGGCGATCCAGAAGCTGATGGCAGGGAAATCGACGCCACCGTCATTCGCCAAGACAATCCAGTCCGACTACTCGAGCTTCCACAAGAGCTGACCCAGCTCGACCAGAGAACCGAGCCTGCTTCCGCGGCGCTCGCGCTGCGGAGGCCGGCACGGCTCGCCGGCAGTCGCTCTCGGCGGGAAGAGCCGCCGGGCGCGCCGCGGCGGCTCGGCTACCTCTACCTCCTGCCCGCCTTCGCGGTCTACGCCGCGTTCGTGCTCGCGCCGCTCGGGCACACGATCTGGCTCTCACTGCAGCAGTGGGACGGGCTGACACCGGCGCGCTACGTCGGCTTCGCCAACTACCGGGAGATCGCCCACAACGGGGAGCTGCGCTCGGCGTTCGAGCACTCGTTCGTCCTGATCCTCTTCTACGCGGTGATCCCGGTGAGCCTCGCGCTCGTGCTGGTCGCGGCTCTCTCGCGCGCACGCGTTCGCGGCCAGGCGGGGTTCCGGACGATCCTCTTCCTTCCGCAGGTGATCCCGATGGTGGTCGTCGCCGTCATCTGGCGAATGATCTACGCGCCCGGCGACGGCGCTTTGAACCGCGCGTTGCGCGGCGTGGGGCTCGGGTCGCTCGCCCGGCCCTGGCTGGGCGACTTCGACCTCGCGCTACCAGCTGTCGGCGTCGTAGGAACTTGGGTGATGTGCGGTCTCGCGCTCGTGCTCTTCATGGCCGGGGTGCAGAAGATTCCGCAGAGCCTCTACGACGCCGCGCGTGTCGACGGCGCGGGACCCGTGCGCGAGTTCCTCGCCGTCACACTCCCGAACCTACGCGGCGAGATCGCGGTGGCGCTGACGCTGACGACGATCGCGGCGCTTCGCAACTTCGACCTCGTTTACATCACGACGCAGGGCGGCCCGGGCGACAGCACGTCCGTGCCCGCCTTCCAGGTCTACAACCGCGCGTTCCAGCTCGGCCAGATCGGCTCGGCCGCAGCGATCGGCTTCACCCTCGCATGCGTGATCTTCGTGATCACGTTCGCGATCACGCGAATCGCGGACAGGGGGCGCACGTGATCGCGCGGCGCGAGCAGATCGTGAACTACGCGATCCTCGTCTTCTTCTCGCTCGTCGCGATCTATCCCGTCCTGGGCGTGCTCTCGACCGCGCTCGGGGCACCCGACTCGACCGGAGGCTTTCACCTTCCTTCCGGGCTGCACTTCTCGAACTTCTCGCACGCGTGGACGCAAGGCCACTTCTCGTCGTACCTGCGCTCGAGCGCGATCGTCGCCGTCAGCGTCGTCGCGATCTCGACGGTGCTCTCAATCCTGTCCGGCTTCGCGTTCGGCCTGATGCGCTTCCGCGGCTCGGCGCTGCTGTTCTACGTGTTCCTGCTCGGCCTCATGGTCCCGGAGGAGGCGATGATCGTCCCGCTCTACTTCGACCTGCGCGACCTCCAGCTGACCGATACGTACTGGGCGCTCATCCTGCCCCAGGTCGGGCTCTCCGTCGCGTTCGGCACGTTCTGGATGCGCGCGTTCTTCGTCTCCACACCGCGTTCGCTCCTCGAGGCGGCGCGCATCGACGGCGCGTCGAGCTGGACGACGCTCTGGCGCGTGCTCGTTCCGTTCGGCCGCCCCGCGATCCTGACGATGATGGTGCTCGTGTTTATGTGGACGTGGAACGAGTTCCTGCTCGCGCTCGTGATGGTGTCGAGCGAGAACCTGCGCACGGCCCCGCTCGGGCTCGCGTTCTTCCAGGGACAGCACACGTCCGACCTGACGCTGCTCGCCGCGGGCGCGGTGATCGTCGCCACGCCGGTCGTGCTCGTCTACGTCTTCCTCCAGCGCCACTTCATCCGCGGGATGCTCACGGGCGCGGTGAAGGGCTAATGGCGACCGTCACGTATGAGCACGTAACGAAGCGCTTCGGCGAGACGACCGCCGTGTCCGAGTTCTCGCTCGCGATCGAGGACGGCGAGTTCATGGTTCTCGTCGGGCCCTCAGGTTCGGGAAAGACCACCGCGCTGCGGCTGCTCGCAGGTCTCGAAGCCCTCAGCTCGGGAAACATCCGGATCGGCGAGCGGACGGTCAACGACGTCGCGCCGCGCGAGCGCGACATCGCCATGGTCTTCCAGGACTACGCGCTCTATCCGCAGATGAGCGTCCGCCAGAACCTCGCTTTCGGCCTGCGGATCCGAAAGTTGCCGCGGCGAGAGATCGAGCGGCGTGTCCGCGAGGCGGCGGCGCTCCTCGGAATCGAGCAGCTGCTCGAGCGCAAGCCGCGCGAGCTCTCCGGCGGGCAGCGCCAGCGCGTCGCGCTCGGCCGCGCACTGGTGCGAGACCCTCAGGCCTTCCTCATGGACGAGCCGCTATCGAATTTGGACGCGAAGCTTCGCGCGCAAACGCGAGCTGAGATCCGACGGCTACAACGCGAGGTCAGGACGACGACGGTCTACGTCACCCATGACCAGGTGGAAGCGATGACGATGGGCGACCGGATCGCGATCATGCGCGACGGCATCCTCGAGCAGTGCGGCGATCCCGACACGGTCTATGAGCGTCCGGCAAACACATTCGTGGCCGGCTTCATCGGCAGCCCGGCGATGAGCCTCGCGCGCTTCAGCGCGGAGCGGCAGAATGGTCACACCGGACTAGTGCACGGCCCGCTCCGCCTCGACCTCGGAAAGGCCGAGGGGGTGCCGGCTGACGTGATCATCGGCGTGCGAGCCGAGCACACCCGTCTCTGGGACCCCGCGGCCGGACTCGTGGGTCCAATCGAGGGGCGTGTCGAATACGTCGAGTCGCTCGGAAGGGAAACGCTGATCGGCGTCAGCGCGGCGGAGGATGCCCGCTTCGTGATCGAGGCCGACGGGCGCGTACGCTTCGAGCCGGGCGAGCCTGTGAGCTTCGGACTGCGTAAGGGATATCTCTACCTGTTCGATGCAAGCGATGAGCGCTCGCTCGGGCGGGTGTGATGGGCCAGGTCGTGGAGTCGCAAGACCCCGGTAGCTCCGTGTTCCGAACACGTTCGACGCGAGCGTGGCCGCCAGGGAACGCATCAACGATCGTTAGGATGACTTTGTGGCCTTGGACCAATGCGAGCTCTGGCCGACGACACTGGACGCGACGGTGCTCGAGTGTTGAGACTGTCGTACCGTGCTGATCGCGCAACTCTCTGACATCCACGTCGGCGGCGGCCGCTCCAGCGAGTCGCTGTTACGCACGGCGATCGACGAGGTCAACACGGCGGAACCCGACCTCGTTGTCGTCGCCGGCGACCTCACCGACGACGGCTACTCGGACCAGTACCCGCTCGTCCAGAAGGAACTCGCCGCGCTCGCCTGCCCCGAGGTCGTGCGCGTACCCGGGAATCATGACGCCCGTAACGTCGGCTACCTTCGCTACGAGGACACCTTCGGCGCCCGCGACTCACGCCTGCACCGCGAATTCAGCGGTGTCGACGTCGCGTTGGTTGCCGTCGATTCCTCCAAGCCCGACCTTGACGAAGGCGAAATCGGTCGCGAACACTACGGCTGGATCATGGACGGATTCACGGAGGAAGCGGACGTGCGCGTGTTCGTTTGCCACCATCACCTCGTCCCCGTTCCAGGGACCGGCCGCGAGCGCAACCAGGTGCTCGACGCAGGCGACGTGCTCTCCTTGCTTCGCCAATGCGGCGTCGACATCGTGCTCTCCGGCCACCGACACGTGCCCTACGTGTGGCCCATCGCCGGCATGCTGCTCGTCCACTCCGGCACCGTCTCGACGCTCCGAACGCGCGGGTTCCCCGACCCGGCGTACAACCTCGTCAGCATCGAGGCGGGACGCATCGCGGTCGAGCTGTGCGTGCCCGGCGGTGAACGACAAAGCCTCGGCGACTACCCGCGCGACTGGCCCGTGGATCTCTCGGCCGCACACACCGATCCGTTCGTGCGCGCCCAGCGCGGCGTTTCACTCGCTGACGACCAGTCCACACCCCAAGAGTCATGACGCGTTCACGCGCGCACGCGCATGCGCACCGTGCCGTCCGGCGCCAGCACGAGCGTCTCGCTCTTCTTCTGCGATTCACCGACCACGACTTCGCTCAGACCGCCGTGGCAACAAACGGCCGTGTCCGTGTCCAGCAGCCGCGCGACCAAAGCAGCACCTTCGTCCGCCTGTCGCTCTTCGGCGAGCTCGTCTCGCACCTCGATCGCGAGTCCGCGCGCACGAGCGAGCGGCTCGACGGTCTGCACACAACGGTCGTACCGACTGGAGACGATCCGCTCGATCGGATAGACCGCGAGCAGGCCCACGAGACGCAACGCCTCCCCGCGCCCACGCTCGTCGAGCGGCCGCCGCAGGTCGTCACCTTCCCACTCCGTGCGGCAGGCCGAAGTGGTTGCGCCCGCCGACCCACGCCCAGATCGCCATCAATGGATCCCAGAACGTATGCGCGGGCGACGCCCAGCCGTAGAACATCTCCGTCGCGCCCATCATCATCCCCGAGAGCCTTCCGCCGGCAGCGCACGACGATGATCCGCCGCGGCGTCCAGCGGACCTCCGCTCGTGTTGAAGACATCTCCATGTCGATACTCACCTCCGCTTTCGTCGCTTTGAGCCGTTAGATACGCCGGGCTGGAAGCGGATTCGCGCGAACGCGCATCGAACAAGGCGTGCGACGCCTCCCCGCCGTTCTGATCGTTCTTGCACTCGTCGCCATTGGAGCCGCAATCGCCGCCGCCGTCGGCGGGGACGGACGCCACGGTCCCGTGACTCCGCGCTTCGACCTGAGCACCCAACACGGGCGCTCCGTGCTGGCCGGCTTCGATCCGAATTACCTCGTCGTCGGCGCCTCGCCCGGATCCATCCCGGCGATCACGCGGCCGCGCTTCGAGTCACCGCGTACAGCAAGCCGGCTTCTGCGCTTGACCGACTTCGTGATCGGCGTCGATGTAGGGGGGCGATGCGGGTGCCTATCCGGTGAAGCTGCTGGCGCTGCACGAGGTCATGAACGACGTCGTCGGCGGCCGGCCGCTCGTCGTCACGTGGTGTCCGCTCTGCGCGAGTGCGCTCGTCTTCGACCGTCGCGTCGCCGGGAAGACGCTCACGTTCGACGTCTCCGGCTTCCTCTACCAGCAAACCAAGTGCTCTACGACACCCAGACACACAGCCTTTGGAGCTAGCTCGCCGACGGCGCGGTCACCGGGTCGATGCGCGGCCATCGGCTCGAGCTCGTGCCCGCGGCGCAGCAACCGTGGAGCGTCTGGCGTGCCGCGCATCCGCGCACGCGCGTGCTCTCGATTCGCCGGGACGAGTTCGCATCGCGTTTCCTCCAGCCTGAGACCTACGTCGATGCCCGCGGTGAAGAGAGCTCCGACGACCCGTACGCCGGCTACGTGCAGAAGGTCCCGCTGTACTACGGCCGCATCATCGACGGGCTGGCGGGAGCGACACGCGTCGTCGCGCTTCAGCTGGTGGGCGGAACAAGGTGTACCCGTATCCGTTGCTCGTCCGCCGCACGGTCGTCGACGACACGTTCGCCGGTGTTCCTCTCACCGTCTTTTGGAGCGACTCAGCCTTCGCGCCGCAGGTCTTCTCGCGTCGACTCGGCGCACGCGTGCTGCGCTTCCGCCGAGACGGGGCCGCGATCCGCGACACTGCCACCGGCTCGCGCTGGTCCGCTTCGACTGGAACTGCCGTCGCGGGAACGCTCGCCGGGAGCAAACTCCAACCGCTCCCGTTCACGTTTCCCTACTGGTTCGCGTGGCACTCCTTCCACCCGCGAACGATCATCGCTCGCTCCTAGAGCAGAATCTGCACCGCAAGCTCGGGCGGGCACCCACGTGCGACGAGATCCGACGCGCGATCGAGGTCGACGTCGGTCCGTGACGCGAGCTCGAGGCAGGGCGGCGTGTCGCATCCCGCCCGCTTCAGCTCCTCGAGCCGGCAGCGAATCGTCGCGACGATCTCATCCACGCTCAGCCGCTCCAACTCGGCGCTCGTGACCATGTCTGCGCAGCCCATCGAACCGTAAGACACACGGCGTCGCAGGCAAGATTCACCTGAAGAACGCCGTCTCACCCAGGCATCGTTGGACGCCAGTCCAGGAACGGCGGGCGAGCCGGGCACGGACCTGAGTCACGCGCGCTGCGGCAGGACAGACCAGGGCGGGCTGCCCGGCCGATCAGAGGCCGTACTCGACGCCGGCTGCGAGGGAACGCACTCGCAGGGTGTTGGCGCCGAGCGGACCTGCGATCTCCGCGGAGGAATCACGATCCGGGAGCGCTGGCTCGCGTGGAAGGAGGGAGGTTCCTTCACCTACGAGGGGCTGGGGATCCCGCTCGTCGCTCGCGCGAGGAACGAGTGGACCGTGCAGCCAGAGGGCGATCAGACGCTACTACTGAGTCAAGCCGAGGTCATCCTGAAAGGCGGCCCGCTCCGAAGGCTGCTCGAGCCGATCCTCACCTTCCAGTTTGAACCGGGTCGGCCCGCGGACACTCGCCGCAGGTCGGCACGCACGTAGCGTCTGTGTGACATAAGGTGAGCACGGTCGCTACCTGTGTCGCCTGTTTTTAGAATTGACAACATGGCGCGGGTACGAGACGGGTACACCAGGTTGAGCACGCGCGGTCACGCGCGGGCATCAGCGACACAGACCGTCCCACCGATTTGCAGGACAAACGTGACCGCGAATGCCCGGGCATGCACGCTGATACCGCCATGGTAAGTAGCCGTGGCGGCGCGAGCGGCCGCCACCGTGGCGGGGTGAGAATGCCGGCGCCGGATCGGTCGACGCCGGCATCTCCTTGGTGCTGTGAGCCCGTTGGTAAGTATGGCGCGGGGGCCTGCGGAGCCGTTGACTGCTGCCTCGAGCGCGAACCTCAGAGTCGTACCTGGAGGCCCCTCCGATCCGGCGCGTCCTGTCGTCTGGAAAGGAGGCACGTGATGGACGTCGTCGTTGAGCGCTGCGCGGGGCTTGACGTGCACCGCGACAGCGTCGTTGCGACCGTGCGGCTACCGGGCACGGGCAAGAGCCGACGCCGGCGCGAGCAACAGACGCGCAGCTTCGCCACCACGATCGGCCAGCTCGAGACGCTCGCCGACTGGCTGGAAGGCTTCGGCGTCACGCTGGTGGGGATGGAGGCGACCGGCGTCTACTGGAAGCCCGTCTTCTACGTGCTCGAGCGGCGCTTCGAGTGCTGGCTCCTCAACGCCCAGCATCTGCACAACGTGCCCGGGCGAAAAGAGCGACGTGATCGACTCGGCCTGGTGCTGCCAGCTGCTCGAGCACGGGCTCGTGCGGCCGAGCTTCGTCCCGCCGCCGGAGATCCGCCGGCTGCGCGACCTGACCCGGCTCTGCGTCGCCCAAGTGGAAGAGCGCACGCGGGCGATCCAGCGGCTGGAGAAGGTGCTCCAGGACGCGGGGATCAAGCTCACCAGCGTCGCCTCGTCCACCTACTCGGCCTCGGCACGGGTCAGCGACCCGGCCGAGCTGGCCGCGCTCGCCAAAGCCAGGCTGCGGGCGAAGATCCCGCAGCTGCAAGAGGCGCTCGCCAACCGCTTCGAGCTCGCCCACCACGGCGTGCTCGTCGCCGGCCTGCTCGCCCACATCGACTCGCTCGACCAGACGGTCGCCACGCTCGACGCCCGCATCGCGGCTGCCACCCAGCCCCACGCCGAGCTCGTCGAGTTGCTCTGCACGATCCCCGGCGTCAACGTCAACACCGCGCGGGTGCT
>WNGF01003611.1_pt1 | contig 27801 bp, 24 predicted proteins | sample 5400641 | NCBI WGS metagenome assembly WNGF01 (sample SAMN13153371, study PRJNA577476) | soil metagenome | isolation source: 80 cm soil or saprolite under grassland replicate 2 | place: USA:California | collected 2016-06-15 | reverse complement strand
CGGTGTGAATGAGAAGTTAGCAAATGGTTTATCCAGAACTCCTAGCTCAAGGAAGACTATGAAAAACTATCGTTGGGTCACCGCGTGCGGAATGTTCATTTTCATCGGCCTGTTGCTTGGTCTGCCTCGCAATATTACGATCGGGCAGAGTGGGCCTCCGGCTTACAAAGATCCCTCTCTACCCATCGAAAAGCGGGTTGATGATCTCGTCTCGCGGATGACCTTGGCAGAGAAGGTCTCGCAAATGATGAATGCCGCGCCGGCAATAGAGCGCCTGGACATCCCCGAATACGAATGGTGGAACGAAGGGCTGCATGGTGTTGCCCGCGCCGGCTATGCCACCGTCTTCCCGCAGGCGATCGGCCTTGCCGCCACCTGGGACACGAATCTTATGGCGCAGGTTGCCGATGTCATATCTACTGAAGCGCGGGCCAAACACAACGAGTTTGTGCGCAACAATGAACGCGGACGCTATAAGGGGCTTACTTTTTGGAGTCCCAACATCAACATCTTTCGCGACCCCCGCTGGGGACGCGGGCAAGAGACGTACGGCGAAGATCCGTATTTGACTGCGAGACTGGGAGTCGAGTTCGTCAAAGGGTTGCAGGGCAACGATCCGCACTATCTGAAGGTCGTTGCTACGCCCAAGCACTACGCTGTCCATAGTGGGCCAGAGCCCGAGCGCCATGCCTTCGACGCTAAAGTTTACGAAAGAGATTTGCGAGAGACCTATCTACCGGCATTTCGCGCAACGGTGATGGAAGCACAAGCAGCGTCGGTTATGTGTGCATATAACCGTACGAACACTGAGCCCTGCTGTGCCAACAACAGATTGATGATGGACATTCTGCGCAAGGAATGGGGATTTAACGGATACGTGGTCTCTGACTGTGGCGCGATCACGGATATTTGGAAGGGCCACCAGTTCGTTAAGTCCGAAGAGGCGGCTTCTGCCATGGCGGTGAAGGCCGGAACCGATCTGGCTTGCGGCCGAGAGTATGCCTCGCTGATCCAGGCAGTTAAAGACGGGCTAATAAACGAAGCGGAGATCGATGTCTCTCTTAAGCGACTACTGACTGCGCGCTTCCGGCTTGGCATGTTCGACCCTCCAGAGATGGTTGCGTACGCCCGCATTCCATTCTCAGAGAACGACTCGCCCGCGCACCGTGCGTTGTCGCTCAAGGCGGCCCGAGAATCCATCGTGCTCCTGAAGAATGAAAACAACACCTTGCCGCTGAAGAAGGATGTCAAGACCATTGCGGTCATTGGGCCAAACGCTGATGCGCCCGAAGTACTGGTGGGTAACTATAGTGGGCGACCCTCGAAATCCGTCACACCGCTGGCCGGAATCAGAAACGCGGTGTCACCTAACACCAGGGTTCTCTACGCGCTTGGTTCCACTCTGACTGGCGAGGCGGTGATACCTGTCCCCACTTCGTTCTTGACTGTAGGTGGAAAAGGCACGGCGACAGGATTCAAAGGTGAATATTTCGCGAACCAGGAGTTGCAGGGTCAGCCGGCTGACGTGAGAACCGACGAGCAGGTCAATTTCGACTGGGGCCGTTACAAGCCCGCGCCGCATTTAAGCGAGAACAACTTCTCAGTTCGCTGGACAGGCAAGCTCACACCGGTCGAGTCGGGCACTTACCGTTTGGGAGCGACAGCTGATGATGGCGTGCGTTTGTATTTGGATGGGCAGCTCTTGGTCGACGCCTGGAAAAGTAACCCGACCAAGACCGTGACGAAAGAAGTGAGCCTCGAAGCCGGCCGCGCCTACGACGTGCGAATGGAGTATTACCAGTACAACCGCGAGGCGATAGCGAAATTTGTCTGGTCCTACCCACGTTTTGCTGAAAGACAGATCGACGAGGCCGTGACTGTGGCCCGGCAAGCCGATGTCGCCGTCGTGGTGCTGGGACTTTCCGCCGCGCTCGAAGGCGAAGAGATGACTGTTAGCACTGAAGGGTTTCGTGGCGGTGATAGAACGGACATCGCTCTACCGAAGGGTCAGGAGGCTTTGCTTCAGGCGGTCAGCGCAACGGGCAAGCCCGTCGTGCTGGTGTTGCTTAATGGCAGTGCGCTTGCTGTTAACTGGGCTAATGATAATGTTTCGTCCATTGTCGACGCGTGGTATCCCGGTGAAGAGGGTGGGACGGCACTCGCCGACGTTCTGTTCGGCGACTACAATCCCGGTGGCCGGTTGCCCGTTACGTTCTACAAATCAGTGGATCAGCTGCCGCTATTCGCCGACTACAACATGCGCGGTCGCACGTATCGCTTTTTCAAGGGAGAGCCGCTCTATCCGTTTGGTTTCGGGTTGAGCTATACGAAGTTCAAATATGACAACATGGAGCTCGGCCCTAACAAGGTCAAAGCGGGAGACGAGCTGAGGATAACCGCTGAGGTCCGGAATGTTGGTGACAAGGCCGGTGACGAGGTCGTCCAGTTGTACGTTACAGATGTGGCCGCCACGGTACCTGTTCCGATCAGATCCCTTGCCGGAGTCAAGCGAGTCTTTCTCAAGCCCGGAGAAAAACAGAACGTCTCATTCGTGCTCACCGGCGAACAGATGTCGATCATCGACGATAGTGGAAAGCGTCTAATTGAACCAGGCGAGTTTCTAATCAGCCTCGGTGGCAAACAACCCGGATTCACAAGACCGCAAGATGCCGAAACTACGGGCGTAATCACGGCTCGATTTGCCGTGATTGGAAATACTCGTTAGAGGGCCAGTGTGGGCCAGGATTTTCATCGCATGAATCGAAAAGTTCGTTGGGGAATTCTTGGCACGGCCGCAATCGCCGTCAATAAGGTTATTCCGGCGATGCAACAAGGCGACTGGTCCGAAGTTTTAGCGATCGCCTCCAGGGATATTGACAAAGCAACGCAGGCAGCCCAACGACTGGGAATTCCCAGGGCCTACGGATCCTACGAAGAGCTGCTCGCTGACGACGAAATAGATGCAATCTACAACCCCCTGCCAAACCATCTGCATGTTCCCTGGACCACCCGAGCCGCCGAAGCCCGAAAGCACGTCCTTTGCGAAAAGCCAATCGGCCTAAACATGGAGGAAGCCGCGCAGTTGCTGGTAGTGCGCGATCGCACTGGCATGAAAATTCAGGAAGCCTTCATGGTGCGTAGCCATCCGCAGTGGATTGCCACGCTCGAATTAATCAAATCAGGGCGTATTGGAGAGCTTCGCGTCATCAATGGCTTCTTCAGCTATTTCAACCGGGACCCTGTGAACATCCGCAACAAAGTGGAAATCGGCGGTGGCGCAATAATGGACATCGGCTGTTATCCCATTACCATTGCCCGCTTCATTTTCAGAGACGAGCCGCTGCGAGTTTTTGGATTGATTGAACGAGACCCACAGTTGGGCGTTGATCGACTTGCATCAGCGATCCTCGAATTTCCTGCCGGGCAAGCAAGCTTCACTTGCAGCACCCAATTAGTCCCGTACCAACGTATGCAGCTCTGCGGCACACTTGGGCGGATTGAGGTCGAGATTCCGTTCAATGCGCCACCTGACGAACCCACCCGGGTGTTTATTCATGATGGGGTGGACCTCGCGGGCAGAAACCCTGAAGTGAAGGAGTTTCCCATCTGTAACCAATACACGATTCAGGGAGATCTATTTTCGCAAGCCATCCTGGAAAACAGCATGCAGGCAATTCCTCTCGAGGATGCGGTGAAGAATATGGCGGTGATAGATGCGATTTTTCGCTCGGCGTCTTCTGCCCGGTGGGAAGCCATTCCAAACTTGAAAGGCACTCGATAGCGCACGACGGCGAACACCGATAGAATGTGTTCGCCCCCGCACTTAACTTCCGTTGAGCTCGACTGCGGACTTTCCAACCTAGGCTTTTTCGAGGCTGCTCATGATCTGTCCAGAGTGCCAGAACGTTTTGGCAAATGAGGCCGGCCCATGTGGCGTCTGTGGCCACTTCGCCTCTTCCTCGACTTTGCATGCCGAAGCTGAAACAGCGCCTGGCACCGCGCCAACTTTGCGCCTCTCCGATCCCCTCATTGGTCGCGTGCTCGATGCAAAGTACGAGATCGTCGCTCGCCTCGGACAGGGTGGGATGGGAAGTGTATACCGTGCGCGCCGCATACACATGGGAGGAGAAGTAGCAGTAAAAGTGCTGCGCCAAGAATTCACCACCGACCGCAACGCCGTTGAGCGCTTCCGGCGTGAGGCTCGTACGGCAGGAAAACTTAACCACCCAAATATTGTCACGGTCCACGACTTGGGCGAGACGAGCGGCGAGGACGCTCCTGTGTTTATCGTGATGGAGCTGGTCCAAGGCGAGTCCCTACGATGCCTCATACAGCGTGAAGGCCATCTTGCGCCGTCGCGCGCCGTCGCGCTGATGCGCGACATATGTGCCGGGGTCGGATTGGCGCACCGGCGGAATATTGTCCATCGGGACCTCAAGCCCGACAACGTGCTCGTGCTGCCGGCGGAGGAAGGTCGCGAGTTCGAAACGGCCAAGGTGATGGACTTTGGAATTGCCAAACTGCTCGAGTCGGTTAACGAACCCGGCCTCACTCAAACGGGCGCGGTCTTCGGCACGCCTTACTATCTGTCACCGGAGCAATGCCGCGGTGAGTTGGTGAACGCCCGTTCGGACGTCTACAGCCTCGGCGCCATGTTTTACGAAATGCTCGTCGGAGCGCCGCCGTTCTCTGCCACAAACCTCGCCGGACTCATCACCAGGCATCTGACGGCGTCGCCGTCGCCCTTCCCAGTATACCTATCAATTCCAAATGCGTTAGAAGCTGTCTGTCTGAAGGCGCTCGCCAAAGACCCGGCCAGCCGACAGTCAGACGCAAGTGTGTTTGCTCGCGAATTGCAGGAAGCTGTGGGGGTTGCAGCCTTAGCCTCGTCAGAAATGAGAGTCGATTTCCCTGATGCGCACAGTCGAAGCACCGCGACAGCAAGTCCAATTCATCGATCAACGAAGTCGATTGCTCTCGCGATTGGCTTAGCTGCGGTTGTGCTGGGGCTGGTTGTGGGCTATGTCCTCTTTAAGAGAACAGGTGAGCGGCCCCGCGTGGATCCCGCCGCAGTTGATCCCATCGCAGCCCGGCAGCATGCTGACCTGGCATCTGAACTCTTGTCGCACGGCAGTTTTGTCAAAGCGGAAGAGGAATCCCGGGAAGCGGCCCGACTGGAACCAGCTAATGCAGGGTGGCATAGTTTACTGGGACAAGCGCTGAGTAAACAATCGAAGTGGTCAGAGGCTGAGGCTGAGTTCAGAACGGCAGTGCGGCTAGACGCAAAAAACTCTGACTACCACAACCTGCTGGGAAGAGCTCTCTCCGACCAGAAAAGATATGACGCGGCGGCGACTGAATACGGGGAAGCGTTGCAACTGGATCCTAACAACTCTAAAGCCCACGCTAGCCTGGGAAGGCTTCACCTCGATCGACAAATGTACGCTGAGGCCGAGATCGAGAGCCGGCTGGCAATCAGGTTGGACCCGAAGGATTGGTTACCTCACAACAATCTGGGGATGATACTTACTGCGCAGAAGAAGTACGATCAAGCAGAGCCCGAGCTCAGGGAGGCGATCAGACTCGACCCGACCAACCCCAGACCTCTTGTGAATCTGGGGAATATCTTTTTCCATCGCAAGATGTATGCGGAAGCCGAAGCTCAGTACGTAGCAGCGCTTCGCCTTGACCCGAGTATAGCCGTTGTTCACGGCAATTTGGGAGTGGCCTATTATGCTCAGAACAAGAATGCCCTGGCTGAACCTGAGTGCAGGGAGGCGCTTCGGCTGGACCCGAACAACGATGTTGCCCACAACTGCCTGGGGAACATTCTCTTTTATCAGGGTAACTACGCGCAGGCGGAAGCCGAATACGTACAGGCTCTGCGCCTGGTTCCGAACGATCCTATCTACCGTCGAAACCTGGAGAACACTATGCGTAAGCTGAGGAAGTAGACCAATAGTAAGGAAACATGTGCTATGGTAAGGAAAGAGGAGATAAGAGAAGATGCACAAGCAGGCAAAGATCACCAGTAAGGGACAGATTACCGTTCCGAGGGAAGTTCGGCATGCGCTCGGTGTCAGGGCAGGAGATAGTCTCATTTTCGAGGGTGACGGTGAAACCGTGCGCGTGAGACCCGTCAGAACGAAGAGCCCATTCGCGAAATACAGGGGCATTGGAAATCCGGGCATGGCATCGGGGCGCAATGCCGTGCTGCGAAAGATCCAGGAGCTTCGCGGACATGAAGCGCCGCAGAAATGACAACGGCGATTGATACAAACGTGCTCGTCGCGCTTTGGGACAAGGATGACGCGCTCAATTCGGCCGCCCAGACTGCTCTCGATGCAGCTTTCGCTCAAGGTAAGATGGTCATCAACGGCGCTGTCTTCGCCGAATTGCTTGCGTTTCCTCGGAGGAGCGAGACGTTTGTTGACGAATTCCTCATCGACACAGGCATTACAGTGGACTGGACCACAGATGAATCCATCTGGAGAGTCGCGGGACGAGCTTTTCAGAATTATGCGAGACGCCGCCGCCGGCAGAAGACAAGTGGACCACGGCGCATTCTCGCTGACTTCCTCATCGGCGCCCATGCTCTCCAGAAGGGCCACAGCTTACTCACTCTGGATGACGGCATGTATCGAGCCGCCTTTCCCCAACTTCGGATAGTCAAAGTGTAATCCTCGTCCCTAGCCGAAAACTCAAAAGTAAAAAACTGGAGATCTGCAACTCCAATGGTGCGACGGCTTATCGATGTGAGCGCCTTCAACCATCAATACATATTTCCTCCGAATGATTTCAGACGTGAATTTGGCAGTAGCCTAATCTCACTGCCCCCTCTGTGAAACAGAACCGTCAACTCCTTGTTTTCTTGAGCAGATTTCTTGAGTAAACAAATCGATCCACGAAACTACACGAACCAAAGACACGAACTGACACGAAATGTTGTTCGTGTTACTTGGTGTGATTTCACTTCGTGCCAAACAGGATGCGACGTGTCTTCTGCCCCAGTTGCGTGACATCCAGGAAGACTGGAAAGTCTATCGTTATGAATTGACGGTTAATGGCTGGAGGACCGCATAACCTCGTCCCGAATGGAGACAGACTCTTAACCAGCTTGGTATCGCGACCTCGCTACGCTGCCCCTCAGGCATCCTGTACCAGAGGCATTTAAAACCGGGCTTAGGCCTAATCCGAAACTCGGTATGCAGGTAGCCCTCGCAGCTCAACTGATCAAATATTCGTCCGGCTTCCATCGGATCCTGAGTGGATAGTAAGAGGGAACCCAAAACGTATCGCTTGTCGTTCTGCATCAAACACAACGCCAAGCCCTTCCAAGGAACCATTTGTGCACGGGAGTTCCGGTGTGCTCTGGCAATGCAAATCCGGCCAACTTCGATCGCGTTCGCAAGAATATTATGCGGTATCGCCCTCAGGTCGAATTCACGAGATGAATGAAAGCCCTGGATCGTTTTCGCAATCTCATAAGTTCGTAGTCGGTAGGTGCCGATCACCTGGCGCTGCAATCGGTCGAGGAGAATCAAGTGCTGAGAGGATAAATCAATGTGAGATCGATCATAAGCGGGTTTACAGCGATACGACGGATCAAAAAACTGGCGAGTCTACGTGACATTCCGATTATCGCCACTTCGCTGAGCAAACTTACCTCTCATCGTCAGTTGGCTCTCGCAGCCGGCTGTGCCGCGCACCTGGATAAGCCCGTCGACTTTGATCAACTCGACGCCTTGATCGATCAGTTCCTGCCTGGATATCGCTGGGAGCTTGCCTCGGCCCTTGTTCATTGACCGGCGCCACGGTTCAAACATTCGGACTATCAGCCGAAATGCCGGCACAACAGGGCGGTCTCTCGGCGTCAGATCCTTGACGAGTTTAGGGGAGTTGGAGGTGGCGATCGAAATACGCATGCCTCGAACCGGTCTTTAACGCATCGAGGGGTGGCCAAGGCGTGCCACCCCTACAAAAGATGCACCGCGTTCGCTCACGCGCTATCTCATGATTGTCTGTTGCTCGGCGCTGACTAGCCAGCGCCCATTCTGTTTGACGAAGGTATCTGTAACGCGGGCGCGAAAAGTTTGCCCGTTTCTAGTGTGCTGAGTTTGAATGTAAGACAACACCGCTGAATCTTCACTCAGGCTAACCAACTGCGGATCTGTAATCGCCCAGGACTTCGTCGTTTTGTCAGGCTTGGTGCTTGCCAGTACCTGATTCTTGGTTTGGGTCGAGCCATCAGCTAATGTGCCGACGTAGTTATCCGCCATATTTCGAGCGAGGACCGAAATGTCTCCGTTGAAGCCGGCCGTAGTGATTTCATTTTCGAGCCGCATCAACTCGGAGATCACGGCTTCACGATCTGTTGCGGGTGGTTGCTTTTCTGTCCCCGTGTTCTGCCCTGTGTTGCTGCTAGCAGCCGGCTTCAGTTTCTCGCTTAGATTGCACAGCGAGAAGAGGACGATTAAACCCACGATAGTTAAAATTGATTTCATCGGTGTCTCTTATTATGAGCGACTACTTCCCGCTTCTGCGGCTGTAGGCTGCGTACGCCAACTTCTTGCGGCTCATTTTGTCTTTGAGCCGATCCTTTAGTGACTTTGCAGTTTCTTCCAACGAGGCATACTCCTGCATAACTGATGGCATGGAGGCAAAACTCGCACACGCTACACGAGTCGCACCCATGGCACTGCCCAAAATAAGCTCAGCCCCGGAGTAGTCTCCCTGGTCCATACGATTCATGGCCTCGTTTCGCGCCCGCGCGTTCATCAAAAACTGGACTGCCTTAACCACTTCATGATTCTCGGGCATGCTTTCCACCTGCGAGCGAGAGGCAAACTCAATCGTATGCGCTTGCTTCAACACTTCTGCGTTCCGCGCCTCCTGCGGCGTGAAGCCAAGACGCAGATCGAGCAAACGCATCTGCGTGCCAACTTCCTGTGCCCCAATCTTTAATTGCACAACTATCTCGAGCGGTGAGCCAGCCTGCATGTTTGGCAGTCGATAACGTCCCGTTTCCGTCAGCTCGAAGTCATTTAGCACATCAACAACGCGCACTCCGTCTGCCGGAATCAACGACAGCGAAACTGTGTGGGCAAACTGTGCAATCAGACCTTCGAGTTCGATCTGAAAAATGTGTTGCATGTCTTCAGGCTCAACCACATGCCAGGCATTGCCACCGCCAGATTGGGCCATCGGCATCAGCAAGTCTTCGTTGAAGTCAGCGCCGATACCAATCGTCGACGTACTCACTCCTCGTTGGAACAAACCCATGGCCTGCGTGACAATCTCATCCGTACTGGTGATACCAACATTTGCAAGGCCGTCAGTTATGAGGACAACACGATTGATGCCCTTATCGATCATGTGTTCGCTAACAGTCAAACCGCCGCGCACCCATGCTTCGTGTAGTGCAGTTGAACCCCGAGCAGCAACGCGCGAAATCAGATCTTTCATTGACTGCTTATTCGTGACCTGTTCACTCGGAAACAGCACCTCGATACGGTCGTCAAACGTGACAACGCTAAGACGATCTGTCGCCAGCATCTGGTCGACGCAAAACATCGCCGCTTCACGTGCGCGGACCATCTTCTCGCCTTCCATCGAGCCGGAACGATCCAGGACCAGACTGAGATTCAGATCAGGGCGACTTGAATTGTTAAGGTTCTGTGCTGGGGGCGTAACGCGAATCAGCACATCTACAGTCTGCTCTCGCCCTGCTTCCAACTTCTCGCGCGTCGTAAAAAACTCTACCTTGGGGTGTTGCTGCGTCATGGTCTATATCTCCTTCTGGTTTCTGGCGCATTTGTGGTCGTGCCCTTAACGTTGCTTGTTTCTTCTTACAGTGCTTGCTCCAGCTTCCCGTCATCCGTACTCCGCGTCATTCGTCGCAAACCGTCAACGTCTTGTTTTCATGAGCAAGTTTTTTGAGTAAACAATCGATCCACGCGCACCACACGAACCAAAGACACGAACTGACACGAAATGTTGTTAGGGTTATTTTGTGTGATTTCACTTCGTGTGATTTCGTGGATCATGTTTTGACTCAGGTTTGGTTGCGGCCGGAGCCGCGCTGCGTAATCTGCGTAATCTGTGGATTACTCTCTCCCCCAAACTTCTGGTTCTCGCACTCGTCGTTGGCGGTGTGTAGTCGGAGCGAATGTGCAACTCCAACCCTGGTTCAATTTCCAGTCTCTGCCACGACTGGGCCTGATTGGCTTCTTGAGCCGGCGGAGCGGCGGCCCTGGGAATGGACATTTGGTTTGGTCTCGGGGTTCCGGTTGCCGCAACTGACCCCAAAGTCTGGAACATCGATGGGGCCAGCAACGACTCGAGATACCGTTTAGCTTCGCTCTCTCTACTCTTCTTTCCGGAAGGACCGCCGATACCCAGGAGAGTTTCGAGTTCCTGCTCGCTTTTTCCCGCCACCAAGTCCCGGATCTTGCGAATTGGAAGATGCTCAACTTGCAACTTCTTGACCGTCAAGAGTTGCAACAGGTTCATGTAGCCAAACACCGAAGCGGTCCCCTGTTTTTCCTCTGGCGGCTGAATCAACCCCTCGGCCAGGTAGTAGCGAATCGTACGTTCATCAGGAACGTTGGTAACCGTGCCGCGCTCCTGCTCCAGTTGCAGTTCCGAGAGTATTCTCTCCGCAGTTTGCGCAAACTCAGGCAACCCGACGTATTTGCGTCCTTTCTCCTTCTCCGCTGGATGCCTCATGGAGCAGAATAGTACTCCTGCCAGTATTTACTGTCAACAGTATTTCCCTGACCGCCGAACATAAATTGCGAGTGGAACTGATCCGCAGGGCAAGAAGTTCACGAGCATTGCGGTATGCGACAAGCAGTAGCCGGAACTCTACCGAGGGGCCGAGGTAACTGTGATGTCGATCCCTTACTGACCTTTACGCTTTTCCTTCTACCAAACTCTCAACGGCTGCTGCTAATTGCGCCCGGTCCACCGGTTTCGCCAGATGTACCTGGTATCCCGCCGAAAGGGCACGCGACCGATCTTCAGATCTTGCGTAGGCCGTCAGTGCCAAGGCCGGAATGCGCCCTCCTCTTTCTTGTGGCAGGGCGCGCACCTTGCTGATCAGGACATATCCGTCCTCGCCTTCCATGCCGATATCAGCAACCAGCACGCCTGGCTTCCAGCTCTCGAGATACTCTAGCGCCTCGCTGGCCGAAGCGGCAGCGGTCACTTCAGCACCAGAACGTTTCAGCATCAGAGTAAAGAGTTCGCGCGCGTCGGGCTCGTCATCCACTATCAGTACTCGCAAGCCATCGAGCAGCGTCGAACTTTCCACAGACTCAACTTTCGCGAGCACCGGCTGCACAGGCTCCTCCTCCACTGGCGCCGTTTGTCGATCATGAGTAACCAGCAGCGGCAACCTGACAACAAAGGTCGCTCCTTTTCCTTCGCCTTCGCTTTCCGCCCGCACCATTCCGCCGTGCAGTTCCACCAGGTGTCGAACGATCGCCAGTCCCAGTCCAAGGCCACCGTGCGCCCGCGTGGTTGATCCATCGGCCTGACGAAAACGCTCGAAGACGTGCGGCAGGAACTCAGGCCTTATGCCTTCACCCGAATCGCTGACGATGATCTCCACATGCGAATCGATGCGCTGGAAACTTATTTGTACGATCCCGCCAGTGGGTGTGAACTTAACCGCGTTCGACAGCAGATTCCATACCACCTGTTGCAAGCGATCGGGATCGCCGGAAACGAGACCAGCACGCGGCTCAAACAGCGCCTTGAACCGAACGCCCTTAGCCTCTGCTGTGGGGCGTACGCTCTCGAGCGCAGCTTCGATAACGGGTTGAAGCTGGCAAGGATTGAATTCAAGATGAAGCTTGCCGGTGATAATGCGCGAGACCTCGAGCAGATCATCGATAAGTTGATTTTGCGATCTCGCATTGCGCGCAATCGTTCTGAGCGCCTGCGGCTGTTTTGCGGCGTCGACCGCACCCTGAAGCAGCAGGCTGGACCAGCCGATGATCGCCGTTAACGGCGTACGCAACTCGTGAGAAAGCGTCGAAAGAAACTCATCTTTGAGCCTGTTAGCGGCCTCAGCTTCTATCCGCGCCTCCTTCTCTCGGGCCAGGGCTTTTCTGCGCTCAGTTACGTCGTGGGCCATTCCCCGCACAATCGGAGTCTCGACTCCTTCTGTGCGAAGCGTGTTGTAATACTCCCAGAGTTTCAACTCGCCACTACCTGTCTTTACTTGCATCACGCCCTGGGCGAACCCGTGGGTCTTGATCGCTCGAATGTAGTCGTCGAATTGGTTTCGGTATTCAGGAAGCAGACCGTCACGGACGTTCAGACCTATCAAAGCGTCCTTGTCGTAACCTAAGGCTTTCACCGCCCATGGATTCACCGAGAGGATTCGGCCCTCCAGATCGTGCGTGCACATCAGCTCGTGACTGTTGTCAACAAGGTCTCGATAACGGTCCTCGCTCAGGCGTAGAGCATTCTCGGCACGCTTACGCTCAGTGATGTCGATGGCCAGTACAAGCTCGGCGGGTCTTCCAGCGAACTCGAGCCGGTGGGCAGTGATCTCGACTTCGATAAGGGTGCCGTCCTTCTTGCAGTGCCGCCAGTCACCGGCAACATCGAACTCGCGACCCGCCGCGCTTAGATATTCAGAAAGTTTTTGCACCTCTCCCGGGGGCCCGATTTCCTTCAGGGTCATCGAGAGGAACTCCTCGCGCGAATAGCCATAGTGATGCACAGCGGCATCGTTAACCGCGAGGAACTTGAGCGTCTCTAAATCGTAGACCCACATTGCGTGCGGGTTCGATTCGAAGAGTAGACGGTACTGTTCTTCCGATTCACGGAGCGCGTGTTCAATTTGCTTGCGCGCGGTGCAATCCAGGACGAGAGAAAGGACCGACACTAATTTCCCGCCATCGTCATAGAGGACGGAGTTATACCAATCGCAATCGAGTACCGAACGATCCTTTCTGTAGTTGCGATTGTGGGAAACGCCATGACTTTCCTTGCCCTGCCGTTGCCTGTACCCGACTTCATAGACAACTTCGACATCTTCGTCATAGACAAAATTCCAGTCATTGACGTTTTTCCCGAGCACCTCCTCAGCTTTCCATCCGAACAATCTCTCGGCCGATGGCGACCAGCGCGAAACTTTGAAGTCTTTATCCCATTCGATAACCGCGAGGGGTGTGTTCTCGACATGCAAGGTCAACCTTTGGTGGGCCTCACGTGCGAGCTCTTCGGCGTGCCTGCGTTCGGTGATGTCACGAATGATGCCGACACCGCCAATTACTTCACCATCCGGGTCGCGCAGCGGTGAGTAGTAGCCTTCAAAGAAACCCTTTCGGCCGGTTTGAGGAATTGCATAAGGACGCTTCTCGGATATGACGCTCTTACCGGCGAGAGCGGCGTAGAAATAGTTGTCCTCTCCCATCTCTTTCAAAAAGGGAAAGATCTCAAACGCACTCTTTCCCACGACTTGCTCTCGCGTCAGCCCAGAGATGCACTCCATTGCCCGATTCCAGGCGGTATAGCGGCACTCGCGATCGAAAGCGAGAATGCCATCAATGCTCGCCTCGAGCAGGCTTTGGAGAAAGAGGTTCTGTTGTTGAGGATCTTTATTCAAGGACGTGTGTTTCTTGGCTCGGAAGCTTCCTGGCTCGGGAGCCTCTGGCTCGGTAGCGCTCTTGAGCTCGAAGGAGCTTTAGTTCGGCAGCACCTTCAGCTCGGTAGTGCCCGTTAGGCTCGGTAGCACAGTCGACTTGGAGGCGCCTTCGCCGCGGACGCTCCTTCCGCTCTCTAGCACCTTAAGAAGTCCTGTGTCGGCTTACAGGGATGCGAGTTTGTACTGCTGACTTTATGCGGACGCGAACAAAAGTCAAGCCCGCAGCACCCGTACGGCCGTCCAAACCAGGCCCGCCGTAACGCGCAACGCCTTCACTGGTCCGATTGAAGGCTTCTTATCCGTCTCAGGCGGATTCAAGTTGCGTGAACCGAGGGTCCTGCGGCAATAACTTTCCCAACTAGTAGAAAACCCACCTTTTTGTTAAGTTCAGAAGTAAAGAAGCCAAAACAATGAATCAATTCGATCAGTTACAGAAAAAGTTGGTACCGCTCTGGCGGTCGATCCAGTCTTTCAATCAGGATGAGCAAACAATCCTCGTAGTTCCGTCTATGTCGATTGACATGGTGGCAACCGGTTCGGAGATTCAGGCCTATGAAGAACGCTTTCTGTTCTTGCTGCTGCTCCTGCGCCAGCCGCGCGCTCGACTCATCTATGTGACTTCTCAGGCGATCCTGCCGAGCATCATTGACTACTATCTTGATCTTCTACCGGGTGTTATTACCAGTCATGCGCGTCAACGCCTCTTTCTGATTTCGCCACTTGATGCGTCGTTAACTTCGTTGACAGAGAAATTGCTTGCGCGGCCGCGCTTGATTGAGCACATCCGTTCATTGATTCCCGATGCCGATCGGGCCCATCTGGTCCCATACAACACGACGGATTCCGAGAAGGAATTAACGTTGAGGCTCGGCATTCCGATGTATGGCGCGGACCCAAAGTACTTCCACCTGGGCACAAAGAGTGGCTGCCGCAAGATCTTTAGCGCGGAGGGAGTGCCATATCCGCTGGGATTTGAAGGCCTTGCAAACAAAGCGGATGTGGTTGAGGCGATTGCCAGGATGCGGAAGCAAAAGCCGACGATTCGTCAAGTTCTGGTAAAGCTTAACGAGGGTGTATCTGGCGAGGGAAACGCTATTGTCGATCTTGAGGGTCTACCCGCACCCGGCGTGGCGGGCGAACAGGCTGCAATCGCGGAGCGTTTTCAGGCAATGAGCTTTGAGTTAAAGGACGCCAATTACGAAGCCTATCTCGGAAAGCTGGCAGACAGAAAGGGGGTGGTGGAGGAGCGCATTCTGGGGGAGGAGGTTAGAAGTCCAAGCGTGCAAATGCGCGTGTCCCCCTTGGGCGAGGTGGAATTACTTTCCACTCATGATCAACTATTAGGTGGTCCAGGCGGGCTAAGTTTTTTAGGCTGTAAGTTTCCAGCCAATCGCCGTTACGCCGCTTCTATTTCTAAGGAGGCAGCCAAGGTGGGCAGGCGTCTGGCCGCCGAAGGAGTGATCGGACGCTTTGCAATAGACTTTGTCGTTGTCCGCTCACCATCCGATGAATGGGACCCTTACGCGATTGAAATCAACCTACGCAAGGGGGGAACCACGCATCCCTTTTTGACGCTGCAATTTCTTACTGACGGAACCTACGATCCCGAGACGGGAGTCTTCACCGCTCCCAGTGGGCAGGCAAAGTGCTTTGTTGCCAGCGATCATGTTGAGTCACCACTTTATCGTGTCTTCACGCCTGATGATCTTTTCGATATTGTTGTGCGACACCACCTGCACTTCGATCAAACACGGCAGACGGGTGCAGTGTTCCATATGATGAGCGCCCTTGGTGAATGCGGCCGGGTTGGACTAACGGCCGTGGGCAACTCACATGATGAAGCCCAAGCCATCTATACGCGCGCGGTAGCGGTCCTTGATGACGAAGCGAAAGGCAGTCTGGCATTTAGCCATGCCGTTTAATGTGTGCTTTGTCCGGGGAACATCGACCTTCAGGGCGCAAGCCTAATAACCTGGCAGGCTGCTGAAAAACGAGCCAGCGTCGATCAAAAAAATCCATACGATCCACGAAGCAAAACGAAATAAGCGAAATAGCACGAATCAAGGCGTCCTTTTTCGTGTGGTTTCGTTAGGCTCCGTGCAATTTCGTAGATCGGATGACTCACGATAAAGTGGTCTGCTATCTTGCGTCTTTGCGTGAAACTGTTTTAGTCCTAACGGGGTAAAAACCGAGCCCTCGTTTGGGTGATCATCTCGGCGTAATCAGCGTAATCCGCGGATTCTCTCGACGCGTGGCAGATTACTCGGACTTAGCTGGTCCGACCTTCCGATATTTTCCGTCAAATGAAACATTCAATCCCCCGCAACGCAGATTGTCTTCTGTAACTAGCAGAGAATCCACGCCAAACGTTATCGTAAAGCGGCAATCATCATCTCCATCACCGTCTTTAAACAACAACTTACTGCCTTGCAGCGCAAAAATCCCGTCAACATTCCCCACGTTGACGTTCCCGGTTCTTTCGTTTCCCACCCAGGTAGAATCACCCGCTACTCTTACCTGACCGTCCTTTAACAACCAGACATTCAGCACAGCCGAATCTCGATCAAACCTGCCTCTTTTATCCACCCGCCTGTACTGCCCGCTGACTCCGTCATGTGAGTTTGCGGCGGGAATTTGATTGCCGTTTATTGCCCACGCGCTAAAGGGCATCTCCTTTTTCGTGCTGGTTGAGACCCAGGTGCCTTCGAGCCAATCTTTCGAGACAAACTTTCCCTCGAACTTTCCCGTCTGCCCGCCACGTTCATCAAATTCATTCAAGTAGAATTCAGTCTCGGAGGTCATCGCACCATTCAGCCGGAGACTCTTGCCAATCCTTTCATAAGCGTACGAGCCGCTAAGGGTTTTGTCGGACTGCGACAGCTTGATGCGCACTCTGAGCGTGCTATTGATCGTGCCAACAAATTCTCTCTCGTCGCTCGATTGCCCCGCAACAGGACGCGCACTCGCTGTAAGCGCGATGAGCCCGATGAGCATCACCAGGCACAGAATTATTCTGCGATTCATGTGTTTCATGCCCGTTTTATTCGTCATTGAAAATATCTCAACAGATCGCAGATGTGTGATCATCTCAGCGTAATCTGCGTAAATCTGCGGATTCTCTCTTAACGCGGGGCACCGGGGCTTCTGTCTTGCTCTAGTGTCCGCGGTTGACGCCGCTGTGCTAGAAAGACGCGCTAGCCTCCCGGATCTTATCGCGTTCTGGAATTGCGAGGACCGGTAGGCAACACTCTTGCGGCTTCAGGTGGCACTTGAATGGGAACGAAAAGCTGTGCGGGATAGAGGTAGTCTTCGCCTGTTTCATCGATGACGCGAACGTGTTGTCGCTGGGCTGCCTGCTCATCCCCTAGCGCAACATAGACCTTGCGGACCTCCAGCGACTCGGGGTACCCGCCGTCGTCAATACACAAAACGTAACGCTCTGATTCGTCTTCAGGCATCAAACTAGTCTAAATAGTTTTTGATCTTTAGCTTCTTCCACCAATCCCGTGTGCTTCATACCAGTGAAGCTCGACGCGATGGATTGTACCATCGGGGAACAGAACGGTAAGCTAAGTATAGATTAAATGGCAATCGCAGACATAAAACTCAAAGGCCTCACTCCGGATCAGATCTCAAACCTCTTGCCCGAAGGCCTGATCTCACTCTGCTGGCGTGGTAGCGTCGCTCACGGCATGTACGTTCCGAAGTCGCATCCCGATTCCATCGACGACAAAGATGTGATGGGCGTCTACGTCGGACCCCTTGAACACTATCTCGGCTTTGGCCGGAAGGATGTTTATGAAAAGTGGGAAGGCGAGTGGGACTGTGTGTTCTACGAACTGAGAAAATTCATCGGTCTCTTGCTCAACTGCAATCCGAATGTCCTCAGCTTACTTTGGCTGAAGCCGAACGGCATCATTTACGAGAATTCGCTCGGCAAGCGTCTGCGCGAGAATCGCGACCTCTTCGTTACGAAGAAGGCTTATCACTCCTTCTCAGGCTACGCGCACGATCAGTTCAAGAAAATGATCTCCTTCAACCAGGAAGCTCAGGGTCTGATGGCGCAGCTCGAGGAACAACTGACTTCCTTCGGAATCGATCCCGATTCGTCGGACGACGGTCATTCTCTGCGGCGTCTGGACGGCCAGCCTTTTGTAGGCGCTACCACTGAAATGATGGAGGTCGTAAAGAGATTCCGCGGCGAGCGGCGCCGCTATTACAGTGGCGGCTACATGGGAAAGAAACGACGAGAACTGGTCCGGCGCTTTGGCTACGACGCCAAGAACGCCGCCCATCTAATCCGCCTGCTGCGCATGGGCATCGAGTTTCTCACTGAAGGCGCGTTGCACGTCGAGCGCGCCGACGCTACCGAACTACTCGATATCAAACGTGGCGCCTGGTCATTGGACCAGGTTAAATCCGATGCCGAACGCCTCTTTGTACTGGCCCAGGAAGCCTACGTGCGTTCTTCATTACCACCCGAACCCGACCGCGAACGCGCAGAGCGCCTGTGCGTGGAAATGATCTCCGAGTACCACGACCTGGGGGCTGAACGACGTAATTTAGGCGGATAAGTGGTGCTGCCTGGTGAATCCCAAGTGAACACGTCATCCCGCCAACGCAATAGCGAGTGGATTTCATCTGGGTCACAAGACATGGCACGTGCCTATTTCAATCAAGTAGACCTAACATTCAACGCACAAACTGACGGAAACTGTAGGGGCGCCACTCCGTTGTGCGCCCCTCGTTGCGCCGTTCACGCCGTCAAGAAACCCTCTTCAATCACTGTCAAAGCGCGATCTGCTAATCTCATTCCACAAAAACAATCACTCTTTCCTGTATCTGCTGACGACATCGTCGACAACGCCTTACAAAGTTTGGATGAGCATCAGGCGAGGGAAGTAACAAAGAAAGCTGCGGATGAGCTGGTGCGAATCGCGGTCGAGAAGCGAAAGGCTGAATACTGCAGCGACCGCGCCCAGGATGAGATGCGAAATCTCATCAGCAACGCAAACCTCCTGGACGAAAAAGTTGGTGACTACAAGATCAACAGCACGTTCGAAACTGCCATGGGAACCACCAGCGTCGAGATAAAGAAGTCAAGATCGAGTACCCTAATCCTCATCGCGGTCGTAGCTTTATTCCGCTTACTGGCGTTCATTCTTTTGATAACCAGGCTCTGACAAATCTAGTAACTCGGCGGATCACTCTACGGTGCCTTCGGCGCCAGCCCGATTCGCCGCATCAGCTCTGCAAATCTCGGATCGCTCCGCAGGGGATCCATTCTCGCATCCACCTTCAACCAACCCAGATGTTCACTGCGCGCTTCATAGGCTTTCTCCAGCCATTCGAACGCCAGGTCCTTCTCTCCAAGTCCGACGTAAACCATCGCGACGCAGTGTGGCGAGACGTAACGCTGCTTTGACCTTTCTTTAAGTTCCTCTATTGCCTTGAGCGCCTCGCTTCTGTTGCCCGAACGCGCATAAGCCTCTCCCAGTGCTCCGAGAACATACTGGTTGTCGTCTATTTGTCTGGCTCTTTGTAGTGAATCGATGGCCTCTGGGAACTTGCCCTGGCCGATATGCACCCAGCCCAGATAGGCCCGCGCCAGCCAATCCTCGGGATCCAGCTCCAGCGTTTTCTGCAATTGCGCGACGGCCTCGTCGTTGCGGCGTGCCCAGCCATACGCCATGCCAAGAATGCCGTTAGAGTTAATCGAGAGCGGATCAAGCTGCGTGGCGCGCTTAACCTCCGCAATGGCTTCGTCGGGCCGCGCCATCAGCGACAGATACCAGCCGTACTGAGCGTGAGCAGTGGGATAATCGGGGTTGAGTTCAATCGCCCGTCTGAATTCCTTCTCTGCATTGGTCCAGTCCCAATCGTACGCCGTAAGCTCTATGGCCAGCGCGCCGTGAGCTTCGGCGAGGGTGTCGTCTATCGCCAACGCCTTCAGAGCGGCTTGTTTCGCTTTTGGCATCGCGTCATGCGGCGCAATATGAATGTCGCTATCTTCCCAGTAACCGTTAGCCAATCCTGCCCAGGCCAGCGCGTAGTTTGGGTCTTTCTCAATCGCCTGATTGAAATATTCAATACTTTTCTTCAACCCATTCTCGGTGGACTTTGCCGAGTAGAAGCGACCCTTGAGATATTCCTGGTAGGCTTCCACATTATCGCTGTAACGTTTCGTTAGCCGCTGCTGCTGCTCACCACTCAAGCGCAGCCGCAATGTCTCAGAGATGCGCTTCGCAATCTCCTCCTGCACCGTGAGAATATCGGCGAGCTTGCGGTTATACTGATCGCCCCAAACCTGAGTCTTATCACTCGCATTCACAAGCTCGGCGCTGATCAAAAGATTGTCACCGCGCTGCACAACTCTGCCGGTAAGAATCGCCTCGACTCCGAGCGCCTGGGCCACTTCCTGCGGGTCAACTTCTTTGCCTTTGTACCTGAAGCTGGAACTCCGGGCGATGACCTTTACTCCGGGCAGCTTTGAGAGGCTGTTGATAAGACTTTCCGAGATTCCATCCGAGAGGTATTCAGCGTCCGGGTTTCCGTCGATGTTAGCGAAGGGCAACACGGCGATGGATCGAATCGTGGATGAGCTACCTCTGGCGGCGTAGCGTGAGTAACCAAAGTAAGCAGTGGCACCAGCCACGGCGACCAGCGCCGTCAGAGCCAACCACATGCTGCGTTGGCGTCGCTTGATTGGGCTTACCGCGTCTTGAGTGCTCGAGGTCATGCGTGATTCTGCTGTTTGCGCAACAGGATCACTCGCGTCAGTTGCGGTAGCCTTTATGCCATCACTTGGGTCCCTCGACTCGGGCGACGTTGAACGCTCCAGCTTGGCCGCAAATTCCAGTTCCTGCTTCAAGCTCTTCAAATCAAGCAGGAAGTCTTTGATCGTTTGATAGCGCTCGTCCCTGTTTTTGCGAAGCGACTTCGACGCGATGCGTTCGAGTTCAGTTGGCACTTCTCGTGCATCCGGCAACCATTTCATACAGCACGACACCGGTACTGAAAATATCTGTCCTTGCGTCGACCGCAATTCCACGTGCCTGCTCCGGTGACATGTAGAGTGCCGTACCGACCACGGTACCCGGATCTGTTTTAATGATCGCTCTCGTCGGTGCTTCGGGATTGATGGCTGTTGGGTCATGCGCAGCGAGTTTGGCAAGACCAAAGTCCAGTACTTTTACGATCCCATCGCGACGGATCATGATGTTCTCAGGCTTCACGTCGCGATGAATGATGCCGGCTCCATGTGCCGCAGCCAGCGCGCTTGTGACTTGAACGCAAATGTCGAGGATCTCATTCAGACTCATCCGGCCGTTCGTAAGATGGTGACGCAGTGTTTCGCCGTCAACGAATTCAGTAGCAATGAAGTGAGTGCCTGTGGCTTGCCCGATCTCATATACAGTAAGGATGTTTGGGTGGTTCAAAGCTGACGCGGATTTGGCTTCCTGGACAAAACGCTGCAGACGCGTCTGATCAGCTGCAACGTTCTCGGGCAGGATCTTCAAGGCGACGGTGCGATCCAGCTGCGTGTCACGGGCGAGAAAGACCTCTCCCATTCCGCCCGCGCCGATCTGAGAGCGAATCTCATAGCGCCCAAGTGTTGTCCCCGCAGACAGCGGCGAGTTCGTTTGCATGGGGCATGATTCTATCTAACTTGCCAAAGCCGAGGCTAACAAATCTGGCTACGCCGTGTTTCGCTTTTTTCCGAGGGGCTGGATTTTGGTACCGAGAAGTGAGAGAGGGAGAGAGAGCACGCGCGAGCGACCGCAGTTTCTTCTGAATCTTTGTACCGAGATGAAGTTTTGCGAAGCCTTGCTTCGTGTGATTCGGTTTCGTGTTGTTTCGTGGATCGCAAAGCCGAATACCGCAGCGACCGCGCCCAGGATGAGATGCGCAATCTCATCAGCAACGCAAACCTTCTGGACGAAAAAGTTAGCGACTACAAGATCAACAGCACATTCGAAAACTGCCACCGGAACCACCAGCGTCGAGATCAAAAAGCCTCGAACGAACACATTGATCCTGATTTCCATAATAGCCGCTTTCTTGGTCCTGGCCTTGGTTCTGGTGCTACTGAGGTTTTGAGTACCTCATAGCTGCGTGCGCTCCAGCGACCGACAGCAAACGCAACCGCGACATCACAGGAATGAAAAACGAAGACCCCGGTTTCGTGTGCTTTCGTAGTCGTCGTTTAGCGTAGTTTCGTAAAGTTTTATTTCGTGTAATTTCGTGGATCGATCTGTTTCTTCGTGGCTCGGCTTGAATGGTCAGTCACCATCTTCACCACAAGACAGAAAAATACCGAGGCTGCGCAGAGAAGTTACCTCATCTGCGGCTCCGCGTTATCCTGCGGCTAGTCTTGTTTTGCCGTTGGTTTCATCCACCGCTTTGAAGACCGCCTGCTACGCTTCAACTTTGCAGACATCTTTGCCTTCCACTTCGTGAAATGTAATCGAGATAAGGGCTGCTGAGTCTTTTCTGAGGTTGTTGAGAAGTAGACGTGTCAAGCGTTTTTCGTAGGCGTCATGCAAATCTTTTTGGCCAAAGAGTTAATAATCGCGGGCGAGCCATATCACGTACGCTCATCGTCGACGCCGATCAGTAGTGTCCTAACGTCTGGGTTCAGAAAGCAGACCGCGCGGAGTTGCTGGTTTCGCGCCAAGCCCCAGCAGGTTCCCATTAGCGCTCTCGTCGAAAACATAAAGGGGTTTTCTCCAAGTCACAATATCACGACACAACGCCTCAGTCTTACTACCCGGCTCTGCGTGGGCCACGAAAACTTGATCCGCAAGCGCCGCTACGAGGGCATTTCGTTTGACGGTGGATCTCTTGTCTGCCCGGCGCGTGTTATCAGAAAACGGCGAGAGCAAAAGCAAGCGACCGTCGTCCATCGGCTTGCGATACTCTTTCGGTATGCGCATGCGCTCAAAGCCGCGCGCGAGGCAAATGATGATAGGATTCTTACCTCGAAGAAGTATTGTCAGACACTCGCGTTCCACGGGTGAATGAAAACCCCCGATAACGGCCGTGCTTTCTTCCCGCAACTTCTGCGCGAAGTCGTACGTCTGCAGAATGAGGCTCCCGGGACACTTTAGTGAGCAGAACAAGGCTAGTGCCCGTATCTTTAGAAGCTCGAGGTTTCCGACCGCGCTCAGAGTAGCCGGTGCACCTGCACCGAGGTAGTGAACCAACCTGTCAGGATAACGAGCATCCGTTTGGCAAATGTGAGTTACTTCCATGATCAGCGTGAGGAGCTGCTTCAACTATTTATTCTATTTCGCTACGCTTCTTCGTTTGAACTTATTCCCTCAGCACGAGCGTGGCGACTGCCACGAGTTGGAGCGCCATGAGCTTTTGACGCGGCTTGTCATTTTCCGGCCAACCGACAATGTTTGCGTGACGAGGCGGCGGCTCAGCCGGCAAGATATCCAAGCCGTTCCGTCCGACTTCGCCCGCTTTAATGTCGCTCCGTGCGTAAAGCGTTCTGGCTCTCTGTTCTGCTATCTCATCGCCGATCTCCCAGATCTGCGCCGCGATTAATCCATCAACTCGGAAAACTGAGACCTCGCCTTGGTTGGGCATATACGCTGCCGCCTTAACGCGAAGAGGTTTTCGACTGAAATGGCTAGTCGAAAAAATGAATCGCGACAGGTTCTCGTTCGGTCCGACAATGGCGCCAGTGTGAGTGCCAGGCTTAAGAAACAACTCTTTTAATGTGAGAAAGAACGACTTCAGGAATCTCATCATGGAAGACTTCAGTTCCGTACGTACGGCTGGCGCCAAACAAACCAGCATAGTTGAGTTCGTTATCTGGCCCAACACTCACTGAAAAGACTCGTGTGGGAGCTACGAACCATTCAAGCGTTATTTCGCCGTCCGGTTCGGCTGACACTTCTGGCACCGGAATTCCGTAGGGCAACGACCGGATGAACCGCTTCGCTTTTTCATAAGAATCGAAAAGGACCGGTTGCGCTCCGTAGCCATCCCAGTTTGACCGGCCGCACTCCTCAAGCACTTGGTAAAGCTGTCGAGAGGCATCTTGCAGCGCTTTGCCAAGCGAGACGCTATCAAGAAGACGCTCAACTGTGCTTTGAAGTAGCGCCACTAAGCGCTGGTGATCAGGACCAACCCCAGGGCTACCAGCGGTCACAAGGGCACCCAGTGCTGGATGTACTAATGCAGAAGTACTCATCGGAATAGGTCGATCGCTTTATCTGTGAGGCCCTTGAAGAACACGCGGTTCTTCATCTCTCTTAGCTCGGCAAAACGCGCCATTATTGTAACATCATCGGCCGGCAGCGAGACATCCTCGTACGCATCAATGTCGAAAAGAAGCGTTACGTTTGCTTGGCCGGAGAGTTGCGGCTCAAGCGCTTGGATTACATTCACCAGGATCTCGCTTTCGGGGTCGTGCATAACCACTCGCGAAAGAAACGCACTCATATCGCGTGGCCACCCTTCAGGAGTCATTGGCGGCGCTTTCAAATACTCCTCGGGATTAAAAAATGGCAGTGGCAACAGCAAGCGGTTGATGTAACGAGCTGCGAGCCGAGAGACTTCTAAAGGCTTTGCTGTCTCAACATACATTTCCCACAGTCGCCAGGCCTGGCCAAATACGTCTTCCCAGTTTGTATAAGGATTTAAACGACTGAACGTAAATCCGTCGCGGCGTAACTGGACGACATTCTTGCCATCTTTGGATATAAGTCGATGACCGTGAATTCCAGACAGCCGCGTCGAAAACTCAGGACCTTGGCCGGGTTCTTGTTTGATGATCTGCTCGATTATTTGCTGCTCTTCAAAACCCGGGTACTCCTCGGCCAAGTGCGTGCGCAATGGATGAAACACTTCTAGTTTAAAGTCTGCGGAAAGCTTGACCCGGAAGTCTATTACCGCTTCCACGATTGGGGCCTTACCAAGGTGCGGATAGGATTCTTTTGCTTGAGACATTTCGTTTCGCTTTCTGGAGTCAGCTTATCCGGACAGAAGATAGGAACCAATGGCTATAGCCGATTTTCCAGTTAAACAAACCACTAAGGAATCGACTCTAAGCATACAGCGACGAGAACTCGGCATCGTCCTTAAGCTTGGCGACAAGGAATTCGACCCAACCGGGTGTAAAGCCATAGTTGCCGTTAAGCTTGTCGTAGACGCAGTACTGCGGATTGGTGGCATATGGATTTGGACTTCCGCCAGCCGGCCGCACGTTGTATTTCTTCCAGCACCGAGTGTGAGTGTCAGACGTAAACTTAGGGACCTCTTTCCCGCCACGCTTCACTTTCGGATTGCCGAGGCCTTGCTGGACTTTCTTGACCACCTCACCCGGTTTCATTAAATCCAGATTAAAGACCGGAACATGCTTGACTTTGACGATGGCAGCCAGTTGATCGATTTGCTTCCTCTGTTCAGTCGAGAGCTTGTCGTAGTGAACGAATTGAATTGGAACCGCCTCGGCACTTGGATGGTTAGCGACCTGAATGAGAAATGCCTTGAATGTGTACTTGCCACTTGCTTGAATCTCCGGTGAGACACTGGACCGATAGGCCTGAATAAAATCGACCACCGGCTTTGTCGAAAGCCGTCCGAATGCGTTCGCCAAAACCAGTAAAACAAAGAGCTATTCAACAACGCCAGGATGGGGGCTCGTTCGGAGGTTCGAAATCGAAATTCTCTGTAATCTTCGGATCTTCCCCTGATGCCGTTTGCGTCAATAAAAAGAGGCACGAAGTCTAGTGCCTTTACAAAGTACCGAACGATCCTATGAACATAGATCGGACTCGCATGATCATCCGCAAATTCACCCAAAGTGTGTCCCTGTATCTTGACGAGTATCGCTTTCTCAAGATCAGTCGACAGCTTAGGGATTACCGCACTCAGCGACTTTCGGCTAACGTTAGTCGCGTAGCCCGTCTTCTCAATCAAGACATCTCTCTCGTCAGAGGACCATCGGCGGTAACCGCCCGTATTCATACGCGATTCCTGATTCCGAGCAGCGTGCGACAACAATATACAGAGTCGTTGTGCAACTCCCTCAAAAAGGGAACTCGGCCGCATATCGAAGCAAGAGATCCACAGATGAGCCTCTCGCAGCAACTCTCTCAGTTGATTAGTCCTTGCTGTGCAAACAAGACTTAGTGGCACAATGAAGCCAGAACGTCCAGACGAAGCGATCAAACAAGCCGCTTGCTCAAGCACCAGAGTGAACAGGTTGCCGCATGGAAGAGTCCGGTAATCTAGAACCGAATACTCGCTTAGTACCTTGTGATACTCCACATAGGGGCGATTTCCTAGGATCACATCAAACCCTCCGCCTTTAATGATGTTGTGGAATTCGACAAGCCAGTGAAACGGTTTGTGAGACTCGACCCAAGCTTGGTAGGCTCTCTACGATTCCAAAGGCTCCAAATGAGGCGTAAGACGCACTCATCAACCCTCAAGCGCGGAAAACTGCTCAGTGTGATAACTCAAGCTCTCAAATGATGGGATGGCAAGTTGATTGGCCGGTTGCGCCAGTTTGCGACCGTGGAGGGCGTAGTAGTCTCTGCCATTTTCGAATTCCTCTCGAATTCTACGACTTACAAGGATTGTCTTTTCTTTTGGTTCGATAGTCAGATAGAAGCGGTCGAAAAGTGTATGAATATCACTACGCAGAAGAAGGCCGTTTGATAATTGGTGCTTGCCGCCGGCGGCGTATGGATTGATGTGTGCCGCTTCGAGAACTGGCAGCGTACGCTCAGCCGTAACAGCGCAGCGCCGCTGATACGCATCAGTCACAAGGATTCGAAACGAGCCTTGGCCCAGCCGAGGTGCTACGAGAATCGGCTTGCCATATCTCGCTGATTCCTGAGCAGCGATAGTAGCGGGACCAAAGCTCCGTAGCCGGGCACGATCCAATCGCTCCGTAACCTGATTCCATAAGGCCACACCGGTTCCGCTTTCCATGTCATACTGTTTGCCTCTCTGAATTCCTGGCCTGAAGTCTCCTGGAACCGGAATCCAGTCGTCTCGTTCAAAAAAGAAAGGCTCGGTCAGGATGATGCAGCCGATCATTGGATCCTCGTTGGCAGGGATGGGCCGGTGACGATATCTGGCAATCGCTGCGCGAACTTCATCAAGAGATCGTGCTCCATTAGCCTCTCCAAACACTTCCCAGGCAAGGCTAATTGGAAGCGGTAAGAACTTGGTGAAGAAGCCGCCTCCTGCAATGAAGTTCAGCGGAGAATGAAGCTTGAATAAGAAAGGCTCACCCCACTGAAGTGCCCTGAAATTTGTGGGAGAAGATGGGCGCCAGAAGTTGACCTCCTCCACGAAATCCTTCGACGCGTGGAGTTTAAACCAATCGTAGTCAGTGATGCCGACGTAGAGCTTCACGGGTGGGATGGTAAATCGTTAATTGTGAATCGCAAATGGTGAGAGGAGTCTCCTTGGCGTGCGCCGCCTTGGCGGCGCTTTTCGTTTTTTGGACCACGGCGCGATTCCTGGAGGATTGAGCTTGCCGACAGTTGAAAAGCGCCGACAAGGCGGCGCACTCCAAGGAGGGGCTTGCTGTCCTGAAGTTCGTGTTATTTCGTGGATCGGTTTTCGTCAACCTGAAGAAGATCCACGAAATAACACGAAAGCGCCAACGAAAAACACACGAAGATTCAAAAGAGCTTACAACTTCTCGCCGGCGTCCACCGCGTAAGTGTATTAGTGTTGTTTCGTGATCGATCTAGCTCCACAAACAAGCCAACGAGACTATCGAAGATTCAGCGGGCCGATTAAGTGTGTGCGTCTTATTGAGTTCTTGACGGTCTTTCTGCCGCCCTTTCTACTAGGGCTTGTTGTTTGATGGAACGTGATCCAGGGGTTACGCACTACGCTTCGCTTCGTGCTCACCCCTGGCTAACATATGCCGCACCTTAGGTGCTCGTTGAATGATCTAACCACCCTGGCTGTTTGAATCTTGTGAACATGCTTGCTGGTTTGAATCGCCCAACCCGCCGGCTGTTGGGGGCTGTTAGTAACACTCAAAATGGGTCGCTGCCTTCACTTGGCACGGAGATGTCCGAGGGTTCGGGATGCTCGCGCTCGGATTGTTCATGAAACACTTCCCATTTGCGTCGGTCCGCTTCCCATTCTTC
>WNGF01002450.1_pt1 | contig 27808 bp, 27 predicted proteins | sample 5400641 | NCBI WGS metagenome assembly WNGF01 (sample SAMN13153371, study PRJNA577476) | soil metagenome | isolation source: 80 cm soil or saprolite under grassland replicate 2 | place: USA:California | collected 2016-06-15 | reverse complement strand
CGTCCCGCTGCAACCGGTGCGGCGCGTGCCTGTCGCTCGGCTGTCCCGCGCTCAGCGACCCGGGCGGTGAGGCGATCGCGCTCGACCCGGCGGTCTGCGCTGGCTGCGGGCTATGCGAGCCGCTCTGCCGGGCGCGGGCGATCGGTCGTTGATCGCGCAGCGCGCCTCACTCACGCACGGCGCGATCGATCCGGCCCTTCGCCTTCGACAGCTCGCCTAGCTTGGCTGCGGGCCTCCACCAATCCAGGGTCGAGTCGGATCGCCTCTCGATATTCGCGCGCGGCGTCGTCGAGCTGACCCTTCGCCGCATACGCATCTCCGAGATTGATGCGGGCTTCCGGTAGTGCCGGGTCGAGTCGGATCGCCTCTTGGCATTCGCGCGTCGCGTCATCGAGCTGGCCCTTCGCGTTCCACACGTCGGCTAGATTGACATGGGCTTCCGCCTGCCTGGGGTTGAGTCGGATCGCCTCGCGGTATTCGCGCACCGCTTCGTCGATCCGGCCTTTCTTCTGGTATACGACTCCGAGATTGTTGCGGGCGTACGGGTCTCCGGGATTGAGCCGGATCGCCTCGCGGCACTCGCGCAGCGCATCGTCGAACTGGCCGTTTGCCATATATGCGAGGCCGAGGATCGTGCGAGGGCGCGCCTTCTCCGGGCTCTTGGACACGACATCGCTCCAGAGCCTGATCTCGTCCTTCCAGACGAAGTTCCGCGCGTACGTGGCTATCCCCAGGGGCCCGGCCGTGATGAGCAGCGCCACTGCCACCTGGAGTGCTGGCGCTAGCCGCAAAGGCAACCGCTCGACAATCGAGAGAAGGCCCGTGCAGAGAGCGATCGCGGCGCCGACGCTGGGGAGGTACATTCGATGCTCGAAGATGACGTCGCGGATCGGGATGACAGACGACTCGACTGATGACGTGACGAAGAACCACGCGATGCCGAAGAAGATGAGGGCACCCGGGGCGCGGTTCGTCTCGCGAGCCCGGCGCAAGAGGAGCGCTGCCGCTGCCGCCAGGGCGAGGAGGATGGCGAGCGCGAGGAGGACGCCCGGATCGGCAAGGGATCGCGAGAGGCGGAAGTCGTAGTCGAGGTTCTGACCGACGGGCACGAGGAGCAGGCGAAGGTACGTCACCACCACCCGCGACTGCGTGAGGAGGTACGTCGATCTCGGGATGTCTGGAGTCTCGGCGGCGAGGTGGCCCGCGTCAGCGAGCACGTCAGCGAGGCTCCGGCCCTGGGTGGCGAGGCCGAAGGGAACGAGGAGCGCCATCGCCCCGAGGGGCACAAGGAGGAGCCACCGCCTGCGGGGCCGGAAGAAGAGGTGCTCGTACCCCGCCGCCACGAACGGCAGGGTGAAGCTGATCTCCTTCGTCTTCATGGCCCCCGCCGCGGCCACTACCGAGAGACCGTAAAGAAGGGCCGCGCGGCGCTTCGACGGGGGTTGCGCCTCGAGCGAGAGCCTCGCCTGCGCGTAGAGCACCAGCGAGAGAACGTACAGGAGCGTCGCGAGCGATGTGAATCGCTGGACGATGTAGGTGACCGCCTGGGTCTGCACCGGGTGCAGCGCGAAGAGAAGGCCGGCCGCGAGCGGCATGTATCCGCGCACGAGCGGGCCCGCCTGCGCGCGCCGCAACGCCGGCGTCTGGAGCGTGATCGCCGCGAGCCCGAAGACGAGCAGGCCGTTGCAGACGTGGATGAGGAGATTGACGGCGTGATAGCCGAACACCGCCAGCCCGCCGAAGCGGTAGTTGAGCGCGAACGAGAGAAAGCCGAGCCAGCGGTTGCCGGATGGTGGCCACTGCCTGCCCAGGTCGCGAAGGCTCTCGTTCCGGAGAATGTTGTCGACGTCGTCGAAGTGGAACGAAGCATCGAATGAGTTCGAGTAGACGAGTACCGTCGCGACCGTGAGCACGAGGACCGCCACCACCCTCTGACGCGATGTCGCAGGACGAGTCTGCTCGACCGAGGCGCCCCCGCGCGAGCGGCCCCTCACCCGAGCTTCCCGAACCGGGCCAGCGCCGCCCGCACGAAGCGCGAGCGGACCTGCTCGGAGGCGAGCAGGGCCTGCGCCGGCGGAAGCCTCACGATCGCGTCCACCGCGTGGTGGAGGAACCGCGAGCCGAGCCCGGCCCCCTCGTCGAAGAGCAGCTCGGCGAGCCGGTTTCGCTCGAGCGCCATCCGGATGACCCGCTCGACGGTGTTCGCCGGCACCGGGCGCGGACGGCCGCCGCGCGACATCGCGAGCGCGTCCTTGTGGCAGGCCCCCGCGCAGACGCCGCAGCCCACGCACCGCTCCTCGTCGATGCGCGGCGCAAGCCCGTTCTTGCGGCTCCCGGACCGGAGCACGGGCTCCATCGCAATGGCGCCGACCGGGCAGGCGCGGGCGCAGCGGGAGCACCCCGCGCAGCGCGCGGCGTCGCTCAGCGGCACGAAGCCGCTCGGGTTCACCGCCGGCAGCCCCCAGCGCGAGACCGCCTGGAGCTGCTCGCAGCAGCAGCCGCAGCAGTTGCAGACGAACGTGGGGCGGCTCTTCACGTTGTCGGCGACCTGCACGAGCCCGGTCTCCCGCGCGCGGAAGAGGATCTCGAGCGCCTCCGTGCGCCCGATCTCCCGGCCGAAGCCGCGCCGGGCGATGAACTCCGCGCCGCCGTTCAAGGAGAGGCAGTTCTCCATCGGCGCGTCGCAGCGCTCGCCGAGGTGCTCCGCCTTGTGGCGGCAGAAGCAGAGGGAGACGGACCACCTCCGGGCGCCGCCGACGACCTCGCTCGCCCGCTCCCACGCGAGCACGTCCGGCAGCGGCTCGTCGGCGAGCTCCGTCTCGTGCACGAGCGTGCGGCCGACGACGGTCTCCTTGCCGAACGCCTCGCGCGCGAAGGCGGGATCGCCGTGCGTGTACGCGTGGAGGGCCTCCGCCATCCGCTTCTTCGGGATCGAGTCCTTCGCCCGCATGAGCGAGTACTCGAAGAACCCGACCACCGGCGGCGCGAGCATGTAGGAGCGCTTCCCCGTGCGGGGGTTCACGAGGTCCAGGGCGACGCCGCGCTCGCACATCGGCTCGAGCCGCGCCTCGAGGTCCGTCGCCGGGACGGCGAGGCGCGCCGCGAGCCGGTCGAGCGAGATCGGGCGGACCGGGAGGCGCGCGGCGAGCGCCGCCTCCTCGGGCGTGAAGAGGATCTCCAGGATCTCCCGCCGCGCCTGCTCGGCGCGCGCGTCCTCCGGCTCGGGCAGCGCCATCGTCCCGCGCTCGAGCCGCTTCACGAGGTCCCGGTACTCGTCCTTCATCCGCCCGAGGTGACCCATGCCTCCGGGCGTACCACACTCCTCTCGCCGCGCAAGTGGCCGGGCCGGGCCGGGCCGGGACGTGGACGTGGACCTGGACCTGGACCTGGACCGAGTCCACCTCACATTCGGCATCGGGTGCTTGCCCCGCGGCGGAACTCCTGCTGGACTGTGGCCGATGAGCAAGCTCAAGAGCCCCCACCAGAAGAAGACGGCGAGCTACGACCGCGACCGCCGCAGCGTCTTCGGCGCGAACGACAAGGCCCAGCGGAAGAACCTCCCGCGGAAGAAGGCGCGGCTGAACCGCGCCGTCCGCCACGAGGTGCACCTCGGGCTCCACGTGGACGGCGCGCCGGTCGAGCAGCTCGACCTCGACGCGATCGACACCTCTGTCGCCACCGTCGTCCGCAAGCGGTTCAAGAAGCAGCCGGCCGTCCCGCTCGCCGATTTCATCGGCCGCCAGCGCGAGAAGCGCGTGGCGCCGAAGCCGGCCGCGAAGGGAAAGAAGCGGCGCACCTCGGCCGCCCGGTGACGGTCCGGCCGCCGCGCGACGTCGGGCGGGCGTGACGTCAGCGCTCGCCGCGGATCGAGCGATCGAGGATCTCGACGGGGTGCGCCGCCGCGACGTCGGCGCCCACCTTCTCGAGCATCCGCCGGATCTGGAGCGAGCAGCCGGGGTTCGCGCTCGCGAGCAGCGAGGCCTTCGTGGAGAGGACCGCCTCCGCCTTGCGGCGGCCGACCTCGTCCGCGCTGCGGGGCTGCACGAGGTTGTAGATCCCCGCCGAGCCGCAGCACTGCTCGCCGTCCGGCACCTCCACGAGCTCGACGCCCGGGATGGCGCGGAGGAGCGCCCGCGGCGCGTCCACGATGCGCTGCGCGTGGCCGAGATGGCAGGGTGAGTGGTAGGCGATCCGGGCGCGGAGCGGGTTGCGCGGCGCGCGCGCCGGCATCGAGGCGAGGAGCTCCGAGACGTCGCGGACCTTCTCCGCGAACGCGCGGGCGCGCGGGAGGAACGCGGCGTCGTCCGCGAACAGGTGCGCGAGGTCCTTCAGGTGCGAGCCGCAGCCGGCGGCGTTCACGACGACGACGTCCACCGGCTCGCGCTCGAACCGCTCGACGAGGGCGCGCGCGAGCCGCCGCGCCTCCTCGTCGCGCCCCGCGTGGATCGAGAGCGCGCCGCAGCACCCCTGGCCGGCCGGCACGACCACCTCGATCCCCTCTGCGGCGAGGACCCGGATCGTCGCCTGGTTCACGTTCGGGAAGAAGACCCGCTGCACGCAGCCGCCGAGGAGGCCCGCGCGGAGCCGCCGCTCGCCCACGGCCGGCGTCCGCTCCGGCAGCCGGCCGGTCACGTCCGCCCAGGTGACGGCCGGCGCGAGCGCGTCCAGCGCCGAGACCCGCGCCGATACGCGCAGGAGCCCCACGCGGTGCGCGAGCCAGCGGAGCCCCGTCACGCGTCCGAGCCAGAGGAGCGCCGCGGCGGCGCGCAGCACCGCCGGGCGCGTGAAGAGCGCGAAGACGAACGAGCGCCAGAGCCGGTCGGCGAGCGGGCGCCGGTGCTCCCGCTCCACGCGGACGCGCGCCCGGTCGATGACATGGTCGTAGCGCACCCCCGACGGGCATGCGGTGAGGCACGCCATGCAGCCGAGGCAGCGGTCGAAGTGCTCGGCCACCGCCGGCGACATCGCGAGCCGCCCATCCTCGAGCGCGCGGAAGAGGTCGATCCGCCCGCGCGGCGAGTCCATCTCCTCCTGCCAGTTCTGCCAGGTGGGGCAGGTCGGAAGGCAGAAGCCGCAGTGGATGCAGTCGTCCGCCGGGTCGCGAGCTCCCACCGCGCCGGGCCCGCGGGGCTCCCCGCCAGGAATCTGCCGCACCTCGTCGGGCGTCATCGCACCGTCCCCTTGGACTGGCCCCGTGAACGCGCCCGCGCCCGCGCCCGCGCCCGAAGAATGCCGGGCTCGGGCTCGGGCTCGTTCACGGGCTCGGGGCTCAATCGGAGTGAGCGCCCCATCAGATCCCTCCCACGAAGCGGCCCGGCGCGAGCCGCGCCTCGGGATCGAGCTCGCGCTTCAGCCGCCGCATGACCTCGATCCCGTCCGGCGGCGGGCCCCACGGGTCCGTGCGCGCACGCAGCTCGGGCGGCGCGGCGGCGAGAACGAGCGTGCCGTTCCCGAGCGGCGCGAGGGCGGCGCGCGCCGAGGCGACGCCGGCCGCTGCGGCCTGCGCGTCGGCCGCCTCTCCCGCGAGGAGCGCGATGCCGAGCGCCGGGTGGACCGCGATCTCGCCGCCCGCGAGCGCTTCCCGGAGCGGCCGGAGCCCCTCGAGCGCGCGGGCGAGGGCGGCGGGCGCGAACGCCGCGCGCGCCCGCACGGCGCCGCCGAGGCGGATCGCGTCGTGGCGAGCCCAGAAGGCCGCCTCCTCCGCGCCCTCGACGCAGGCGCCGCGGCCGGCGCGCGCGAGCGTCCGCTCGACCTGGTCCTTCACGCCAGGAGCGAACCCCTCGAAACGGATCGCCACCGTGAACCCGTCGTTCGTCCCGAGCGCCGCGAGCGCGGTCGGCTCGACCGCGATCTCGCGCAGGGCGGGCAGCGTCTCCTGCACGTCCGGAGCAGAGAGCCCCTCCAGGATCGCGGTCGCGGACGCCTCGGGCAGCGGGTGGAGGCGGAACACCACCTCCGCGACGAGGCCCAGCGTGCCGAGCGACCCGCAGAGGAGGCGCGGCAGGTCGAACCCCGCCACGTTCTTCACCACCTTGCCGCCGCCGCGGGCGACGACGCCGTCCGCGCGCACCACCGTGATGCCGATGACGAGATCCCGCACCGGGCCGTAGCGCGTTCGCCGCGGCCCGAAGGCGTTCGCGGCGACGATCCCGCCCAGCGTGGCGCGCTCGGGAAAGGGCGGATCGATGGCGAGGCGCTGCCGGTGCGGCGCGAGCCGGCGCTGCAGCTCGGCGAGCGTCATCCCCGCCCCGACCGCCACGATCTGGTCGGACGGGGCGTGCTCGCGGATCCGGTCGAGCCGGCGCGTGCGCAGGACGGCGTCGAGCCGGGCGGGGACCGCGCCGAGCTCGAGATCGGTCCCGCCGCCCACGAAGACCACGGCGAGGCGATCCATCGCGAGCGCGCGCATCGCCTCGGCCGCCTCGTCGAGCGTCTCGGGCTCCACCGCGAAGCGCGGGCGGACCCCGAGCACGGTGTCGTTCGTCTCCACCGGAAGCGGAGCCGCGCTCATGCCGACCTTCCTCCGCTGCGGCAGACCGCGGTCACCAGCGCTCCGCGAGCCCGGCCACCTCGGCGGGGTGGGGGCGGTAGGGGCCCGGCCTCTCGCCGCAGAGGCGGGGCGTCGGGAAGACCTTGCCGGGGTTCATGAGGGCGATGCCGTCGAACGCACAGCGAACACGGGCCATCGTCTCGAGGTCGTCCTTGCCGAACTGCTCGGCCATGTACCGGGCCTTCTCGGCCCCGACGCCGTGCTCGCCGGTGATGGACCCGCCCGACCGGATGCACAGCCTCAGGATCTCGCCGCCGAGCCGCTCCGCGCGCTCCTCCTCGCCCGGGTTGCGGGCGTCGTACAGGACGAGCGGGTGGAGGTTCCCGTCGCCCGCGTGGAAGACGTTCGCGACGCGCAGCCCCACCTCGTTCGCCATCCGCTCGATCTCGCGCAGCACGCGCGCGATCTCGGAGCGCGGGATGACGCCGTCCTCGACGAGATAGCTCGGACTGATGCGGCCGACCGCCGCGAAGGCGGACTTGCGCCCCTTCCACATGAGCGCCCGCTCCGCCTCGTCCCGCGGCACCCGCACCTCGAGCGCCCCGGAGGCCCGCGCGATCTCCACCGCGCGCGCCGCGACGTGCTCGACCTCGGCGCGCGGTCCGTCCGCGTCCATGAGCAGCGCCGCGCCGACGTCGGGCCAGTCGACCCCGGTCGCCGCCTTGGCCGCCACGATCGCGAGCCGGTCCATCATCTCGATGGCGGCGGGGAGGATCCCGGCCGCGATGATCCCCGAGACCGCGTTCCCCGCCTCGTCAGTGGACGGGAACGTGGCGAAGAAGGTGCGGGTGATCTCCGGCTTGCGCAGGAGCCGCAGCGTGACCTCGGTCACGATGCCGAGGAGGCCCTCGGAGCCGACGAGCGCCGCGAGCAGGTCGTAGCCGGGCGCGTCCGCGGCCGGTCCGCCGAGGTCCACCACCGCGCCGTCGGAGAGGACCACCCGCGCGGCGAGGATGTGGTTCGTCGTGAAGCCGTACTTGAGGCAGTGCGCGCCGCCCGAGTTCTCCGCCACGTTCCCGCCGATCGAGCAGACGCCCTGCGAGGACGGGTCCGGCGCGTAGTACATCCCCGCCCCCGAGACGGCGCGGGTCACGTCGAGGTTGATGACGCCGGGCTCGACCCGCACCCAGCCGTTCGCGAGGTCCACCTCGAGGATCCGCCGCATGCGCGCGAGCGACACGACCGCGCCGCCGACGACGGGACGGGCGCCGCCGGAGAGGCCGGTGCCCGCGCCGCGCGGCACGAGCGGGATCCCCGCTTCGCGCGCGATGCCGACGATCCGCACCACCTCCTCGGTGGACGCGGGGAGGACGACGACGGCCGGACGCGTCCGGCCGTGCGTGAGCCCGTCCGCCTCGTACACGAGGAGCTCGGCAGCGTCGGTGATGACGTTCCCCGGCCCGACCACGGCGGCCATCCGCCCCGCGACGTCGTTCACCTGGGAACACCTCCCGGAGCCGGAGCCCCGACCGACCGAAACATGTGCGGGACGAGCGGCTCGGGCACGTGGATCGCGGGCATCATGCCAGCACCGGGTGCTCGACCACCGGCCCGGAGGGGGCGCTCGGGCGAGCGCGCAGTCCACCTCGTTCGGCCGCGAGAGGCACAGATCGCCTGGCCTTCTCGCGCTCGTCCGACGGTCGGCGGCGGGCCCGCCCGCGAGCCGTAAGTCGGGGGTGGCAACCTGCGCGCTCCCCTGGCACAATGCCGCCCCGAATTGGGCGGCGCTCGCGCCAGGAGGAGAACCTTGAACCGTTACACGCTTTTCGGGCTCGCTGTCGGGCTCGTGCTAGGCATCTTCATCGGTTATCAGGCCGGATCGTCGTCGTCTTCGGCGACGGGCGGCATGGGTGCGATGGGCGGGATCCCGAGCACGCCCCCCGGCATGCCGGGCGGCGCTCCCCAGCCGGCGCCGGGGGACAACTTCCAGGCTCGCATCACGCAGATGCAGCAGGTGGTGGCCCGGGATCCGAAGAACGCCGAGGCCTGGATCCAGCTCGGCAACGACTACTACGATACGCGCCAGCCGCAGAAGGCGATCGAGGCGTACGACCGCGCGCTGGAGCTCCGCCCCAACAACCCGAACATCCTCACGGACCAGGGCGTCATGTACCGGGACGTGGGCCAGTTCGAGAAGGCGATCGCCAGGTTCCAGAAGGCGAACCAGATCGACCCGAAGCACATCCAGAGCCTCTACAACATCGGCGTCGTGTACCTGAACGACCTGAAGCAGCCGCAGAAGGCGATCGACGCCTGGAACAAGGTGATTCAGATCGCGCCGCAGAGCGAGCAGGCGGCGCAGGCGCGCACCGGCATCGAGGAGGCGAAGAAGCTCGCGGGCCGATAGAGCGCGCGTGCCGCGCGAAGGGCGTGGCGCCGCGTCGGCGCGCTGCTATCGTCCTGCGCGCATGAGCTCTCGCGCCCTCGCCGTGTCCCTCGCGCTCCTCGCCGCCTGCGCTCCCCGCTTCGATCCCCGCCTCGCCGAGGCCCCGATCGCCGGGCGGTCATGGGTGAGCACGGAGCACCTCTCTCACCCGCTCGTCGGGAAGATCTGGGACCCGCGGGCGGCGCGCTTCGTGGACGAGGCGACCCTCACCGCCGCGATCGCGTCCGCCGACTTCGTCGCGCTCGGGGAGGTCCACGACAACCCCGACCACCACCTCCTCCAAGCACGGCTCGTCCGCGCGGGGACGGCGGCGGGGCGCCGCCCGGCGCTGGCGTTCGAGATGCTGACGGCCGACCAGCAGCCGGCGATCGATGCGGCGCTCGCGCGGGCTCCCAAGGATCCCGACGCCCTCGCGGAAACCTGGCAGGCGAGCCGCTGGCCCAACTTCCGGTACTACCGGCCGATCTTGGCGGCCGGGCTCGACGTGGGGCTCCCCATCGTCGCGGCGAACCTGCCGCGCGAACAGGTGAAGGGGATCGTGGCGAAGGGAAAGGACGCCCTCGACGAGGCGCTCCGGGGCCGGCTCGCGCGCGAGGAGCCGATCCCGGACGAGATGGCGGCGGAGCTGCGGGACGAGATGGAGGAGTCCCACTGCGGCGAGCTGCCGGAGACGATGCTCAATCCGCTCGTGCTCGCCCAGCGCGCGCGCGACGCACGGATGGCCGAGCGGATGGTCACCGCGGGCGCCGGGCGCGGGGCCATCCTCATCGCCGGCAAGGGCCACGCGCGCGTGGATCGCGGGGTCCCGGCTCTCGTCGCGAAGGACGAGCCTGGCAAGAAGGTCGTCGGGATCGCGTTCGAGGAGGTGAGCGACGAGGCCAACGAGCCCGCCGGTTACGAGCAGGACTGGGGAAAGGGACCCCTCCCTTTCGACTTCGTCGTGTTCACGCCGGCGACGACGCGCGAGGATCCGTGCGCCGGGATGCGCAGGCACATGGAGAAGAAGCGCGCCGCCGCGAAGAAGGACACGGCCCCGGGTGCGGCAGGCGCCGCCCCCGGAGCCGCGAAGCCTGCCACGCCCTGACAGCGGTGCCCAGTTGGCTTGAGCCCCGAGCCCGTGAACGAGCCCGAGTCCGAGCCCGGCTGTTTCGGGCGCGGGCTCGGGCGCGGGCGCGTTTACGGGATCAGTCCAACCGAGCAGCGCTATACGGCCAGTGAAACACTCCCCAGCCTGCTGCGGCGCACGCTGCCTGCCTGCGCCGGGCGGGGATTGTTTCAATGGCCCTGACCCGGGGAGGATCAGTTGGTCGCGGCGGCGGTCTGCGCTGCGCGCTTCGCCTTCTGCGAACGGTCCGCCTTCTTCGCCTTGTCGGCCTTCGCCACGGTGGTCGCCGGGTGCTGCTCGGCGGGGGCCGCGCCGTCGGCCTTCGCGGTGTGGGACGACTTCTCCGCGCCGCAGGGCAGCGCCGGCGTCGCGAACGCGACGAGGGCGAGCGCGGCGATCATGTGGGCTACGAGCTTCATCACGGGCTCCTCGCGAGATGGGCCCTACCCATGACGGCCCGCGGCCCGTTCCGCAACCGCGATCGACCGCGAACGCGCGAGCCTGCCGCGCCCGCCTGCTGCGCCGTGGCGCGGGCGCTGGAGCGAGCGCGAGTCGGATCCTGGACTAATCGCGCCTCGACACGAGCGCGGCGAGCTCGCGGTGCAGCAGCTCATCATCGCCGACGTTCAGCTCGACGAGCCGGCGCAGGTGGGCGATCGAGTCGAGGTCGATCTCCTTGCAGCGGATGCCGAGCTGGGTTCCCTCCCGGTGGACGATCTCCCCCGCCATCCGGATGGCCGCGGCGCCGGCGTCGAGCCGGATCGTCAGCGTGCACGGCTGACCCACGCCGGCGTGGAAGCCGACGGGAGACTCGACGAGCGCGCCCTTGAGCGAGACGTCGAGCACCTCGCAGCTCGCGTGCTCGGCGCCAGCGTCGACCTGCGCAGGACGGTGGAAGACCACCCGCGAGAAGCGGCGGCGCTCGTCGTCGGATGCGGGCATGGCGTGCCTCCGCCCCCATTCTCGGAGGACGATCAGGCCGACGCAAGCGCCCGCGGCGCGACGCCGCCTTCAGCGACGCCCACGTGGCAGGCCGCCACCGCGACCGGAAGCAGCCCCGCCTCGTCGAGCCCCTCGAACACGGCGCGGGTGATCACCGCCGGGTCCTGGAACACGTTCGCCACGACTGCGGCGGGGAACGCGCCCCCGTCGCAGGTTCCGGGCCGATGGTGTGGCAGGAGCCCAGCGTGGCGGAGGATCTCGAACGCTGCGCGATAGTCCTGCTCCCGACGGAGCGCGAATCGCACGATGGTCCACATGCCGGTGCGAGCACCATCCGTCCGGGATCCCCCGTCCCCAAGTCCCCGGTCGGGACGGAGACGCGAGCGCGGGCGAGGCGTGGCCACGCTCCCGCGCGGGCCGATTCGCGCATCGGTCGTGCGCGCGCGGCAACGCGCTCCGGTAACATCCACGGCCGTGCCCCGGCTCGACGAGACGATCCGCTTCATCCGCGAGCGAACCGCACCCGCGCCCGTGCCGCTCGTGCCGGAGATCCGCCTGTGGCAGGCGAATGAGCTGACGCCGCTCTGGCGCGCGACGTCGGCGGAGCTGCACGCCTGGGACGACTCGCCGTACTGGGCCTTCCCCTGGGCCGGCGGTCAGTCCCTGGCGCGCCACGTGCTCGACCACCCCAACCTCGTCCGCGGGCGTCGCGTCCTCGACTTCGCGTCCGGCAGCGGGCTCGTCGCGATCGCCGCGGCCCGCGCCGGCGCCGCCGAGGCGGTGGCGGTGGACGTGGACCCGTTCTGCCGCGCCGCCGTCCTCCTCAACGCGGAGCTGAACGGCGTGTCGGTCCCGTTCCGCGAGGGAAGCCCACTCGACGCGCCGCCGCCCGACGTGGACGTCGTCCTCGCCGGGGACGTGTTCTACGAGCGGGCGCTCGCCGACGGAGCGGCGCGATGGTTCGCGGCGCTCGCGGCGCGCGGCGTGCTCGTCCTCGCCGGCGACGCGGGGCGGGCGTACGCGCCTTCCGCCGGGTTCGCCCTGGTGGCGGCCCACGACGTGCCGACCACGGTCGAGATCGAGGACGCGCCCTGGCGCCGCGCCCGCGTGATCCGCTTCGGCTCGGCGCTGGCGGGTCAGGCCGGCGGTACCTAGGTCTCGCGCGTGGCTGCCCCGACCGCCCTCGTCTGCGGGCACGCGACCCTGGACCGCATCGACGGCGCGCTCGTGCCGGGCGGCTCGGTCACCTACGCCGCCGGGACGCTCGCCGCGCTCGGCGCGGACGTGCGGGTGCTCACGGCCGCGGCGGCCGACTTCCCGCGCGAGGCGCTCGCGACCGCGAGCCACCCCGGGACCATCGCCGCGCTCGTCCTCCCCGCCGCGGCCACGACGGCGTTCGAGAACGCCTACGCTTCCGACGGGCGACGCTCACAGCGGGTGCTCGCGGCCGCGCCGCCCCTCGATCTCGCGCGCCTCCCCGCCGACTGGCGCGCCGTCGACCTCCTGCTCGTCGCGCCCGTCCTGGGGGAGCTCGATCCCGGGCAGCTCGTGGCGGCGGTCCGCGCGCCGGTGGTGGGGCTCGCGGTGCAGGGGCTCGTCCGCACCGTCGGCGAGGGCGGTGCCGTCTCCCCGCGCCGCTGGGAACCGGACCGCCGCGCGCTCGCCGGCGTGACCGCGGCGTTCCTCGGAGAGGACGAGGCGTCCGCGCAGCCCGACCTCCTCGGCCGTCTCGCGGCGGCGGTCCCGATCGTCGTCTTCACGCGCGCCGCTCGCGGCTGCGAGCTCCTCGTGGATGGCCGGCAGCGGCGCGTCGGCGTCCACCCCGCGCGCCTGCGGGATCCCACCGGCGCCGGGGACGCGTTCGCCGCCGCGTTCCTCCTTGCGCTCGCCGAGGGACGAGGCCCCGTGGACGCCGCGCGGCTCGGCGCCGCCGCCGCCTCCATCGTCATCGAGGGCCGGGGAGGCGAGGCGCTTCCGCGCGTCGGAGAGGCGAGGGAGCGGGCGGCGCGCGTGCCGGTGGGATCGGCCGAGTAGGCGCCTCTCCGTCGGCGCTGCTCGCCCTCCGACCCACGCGGGCGGTGGGCGCCGCCGCCGCAGGACGCGAGGTTTCCCATCACACACTCTGGACTCAAAGGAGGTCCATCGATGGCAACCGCGACGTCGCCGTCCCAGATCGCGAGCGCGCCCGCCGGAGGCGAGCAGCCCGCACACCTCGTGCTCAACGGCCCCGCGCCGGACTTCGAGGCAAACACCACCCACGGGCCCATCAAGCTCTCCGACTGGCAGAAGGGGCGCTGGGTGATCCTCTTCTCCCACCCGGCCGACTTCACTCCCGTCTGCACCACCGAGTTCGTGGAGTTCGCGAAGCGTGCCCCCGAGTTCGAGAAGCGGGGCGTGGCGCTCATCGGGAACTCGGTCGACTCCGTCTACAGCCACATCGCCTGGGTCCGGAACATCGAGGAGAAGCTCGGGGTGAAGATCCCGTTCCCCGTCATCGCCGATCTCGACCAGAAGGTGTCGCGCCTGTACGGCATGATCCACGAGCCGAGCTCGGTGACCTCGCCGGTCCGCTGCGTGTTCTTCATCGATCCGAAGCGGACGCTGCGCGCGATGATCTACTACCCGCTGAACGTCGGCCGGAACTTCGACGAGATCCTCCGCGTCACCGACGCGCTGCAGACGGTGGACGCGAACGCGGTGGCGTGCCCCGCCAACTGGAAGCCGGGCGAGGACGTGATCGTGCCGGCGCCGGTCACCTCCGACGCCGCCGCAGAGCGTGCCAGCTCGAAGCAGTTCCAGGTGACGGACTGGTATCTCGCGCGGAAGCACCTCGACGTGCCCGGCACCGGGCGCTGAGGCTCGGCCGCGGCGCGGCGCGCCCTCCCGTGAGGGACGCCGCCGCCGCGGGCGGCTCTGCTAGCGTGGGGCGGTGACAGCTCCGCTCGTCATCTACGGCGCGTACGGCTACACCGGGGAGCTCGTCGCGCGCCGCGCCGTCGAGCGCGGCCTCTCGCCGGTGCTTGCCGGGCGCGACTCCGAGCGGCTCGCCCGCATCGCCCGCGAGCTCCGCTGCGAGTGGCGCGCGTTCCCTCTCTCCGATCCGGAGGCGCTGCGGCGCGGGCTTCGCGGCGCCGCGGCGGTCGTCCACTGCGCTGGGCCGTTCGTTCACACCGCCCGGCCGATGGCGGAGGCCTGCATCGACGAGCGCGTCCACTACCTCGACCTCACGGGCGAGGTCCCGGTCTTCGAGGCGCTCCTCGCGATGGGGCCCGCCGCCCGGAACGCCGGCGTGATGCTCCTCCCCGGCGCGGGGTTCGACGTCGTCCCGACCGACTGTCTCGCGGCTCATCTCGTCCGCCGCCTCCCCGGCGCGCGCACGCTCACGCTCGCCCTCGCCGGGCTCGACCGCGTCTCCTACGGCACCGCCCGAACGATGCTCGAGCACGCGGGCTCCGCCGGCCGCGCGGCAGCAGCGGGGGCGCCTGCCACGCGCACGTTCGACCTCGGCTTTGGGCCGGTGACGGCGGTGGCGGTGCCCTGGGCCGACCGGTTCACCGCCCCGCGCTCGACGGGGATCCCCGAGGTCCAAACCTATCTCGTCTCGAACGTGGCGTTCCGGGTCCTCGTTCGCATCACGCCGCACCTCGCGCCGCTCCTCCGATCGCGCCGCCTGCGCGAGATCCTGGCGTCCTTCATGGCAGAGGGCGAGGCGGGGCCCTCTCCTGAGCGGCGCGCCGCGCGCCGGTCGGTCGTCCTCGGGGAGGCGACCGACGCCGCCGGGCGCAAGGTGGTGGCGCGCCAGCGTCACCCCGACCCGTACACCCTCACTGCGCTCGCGGCGGTGGAGATCGCCGAGCGCGCCCTGCGCGGCGAGGCGCCCCCCGGCTGGCAGACGCCCGCGACCGCGTACGGGCCGGATCTCGTGCTCGCTTTGCCGGGCGTCGAGCGCGAGGATCTGTAGGAACACGCCGACGGAGCCCAGGCCGAATGCGCCCCCTTCTGGATCCTCCGGCGTGCCTGAACGATGAAGTTGCTGCCCTATGATCGGCTGACGCTCCTCACGACGGACGAGCCCGCCGTCGTTGCCGCGCGTCTCGCGCACATGGTCGCGGTGGGATGGTTCATTCCGCCGACACCGCCGCAACCCTTCCGCGGAACGATCACCGCCACCCACTTCAAGGTCGCCCGCGTTCTCGGCACGTTCCTCGGTCTCCCATACTGGAACTCCTTTCTGCCCCTCATCGTCGGAGACATCGTGCCGTCGCCGCGGGGAACCGAAGTGCGGATCAGGATGCGGCTGCATGCGCTCGTCGGAGCGTTCACCGCGCTGTGGTTCGGCGCGCTGTTCTTCATGACTGCCTTCGCGATGTCGATTGCTCTGCGGGATGGGGCCGAAGGGAACCCGCTTGCCCTTCTCGCGTCCGTCTCCGCGATAGGTCTGTTCGGGTACGCGCTCGTCAGCATCTCGTTCTGGTCCGAGGCGAAGAAGGCGCGAGCGCTGCTGCGCGAAGGCCTCGGCTGTCATGAGGTCGTCGACAGGCCGAATCGTCTGGTCCGGTCGCGCTAGATGCCCGGTGACGCGGGGCTCTAGCGCGGCGCACGAGCGCGCGGGTGCCAGACCCGCTCCGAATCGCCAGGCGCGCGGACGCGCAGCGCGCTGCCGAGGGGCACGGCCAAGCGCGTTCAATCCCGTGCTCCGCCGTCATGCCGACGAGCTCGTCGCTTCGTTCTCGCCGCTGCGCTTCTCGGATGCGCGGGCCCCCAGAGCCACCGCGCGATCCGCCCCTTCACTATCTCTGGCGATAGTGACCGCACCGGTCCGGTACCGGTCCATATGCGCGCGCCCGTAGACGTGCTCGGCGTGCAGCATGTTATGCGCGCGGCAAGTCAGGCGAAGGTTGTCCGCGGTGGAAGAGCCGCCGAGCGCCAGCGGCAGGATGTGATCGATCTCGAGCTGCCAGCGGCTGCCGCAGCGTCGCCCGTCGTCGCCAATCCACGCGCACGAGCCGCCGTCGCGCTTCCAGACTTCGCGGCGAACCGCCGCGGGGATCCGGCTTCCGCCGGCTTCCGCCTTCGATCGACGCTCCTGCGCGGGTGCTGTCGCTCCCTTGCGGTTGCGGTGCTTCTCGATCCCGCAGCGGATCGCCTCGCGCAGCACCGCGCCGAGGTCGCCGTCCGGGACCTTGTGGCTGAGGAGCGCCTTCAAGGTCTCCAGCTCCTCCTTGCAGGCGGCGTCGATCGTCGCGCGGAGCGACCACTGATCCTCCGAAATCGGCCGGACCTCGGCGCGAGACCGCACCGGCTCGGGATTCGGCTCGCGCGGCGCCGACGTCTCGGCAGGCGCAGTCACCGCGAGCGCGAGGGCGGGAACCGTTGCCGAAGCGGGCGCGGCCAAAGTTCCCGTCGCCGCGGGAGCGGGCGCCGATGAACTCGGCGCCGCCGTGCTCGCCGCCGGCGCGGGCGCGGGCAGCCTACGGATCCCCTCCCTTGGCGCGACCCGTGGCTGGACGGTCGCGACGAGGTGCTCGACCTCCGCCTTCGTCCGGTACGCGGCGCGCGAGACGAGGTCGTCCAGGTTGTCCTCCGTCAGGATCGGCCCGAGCAGCGCGACCGTCGACAGGCACAGCCGTCCGTCGCGCAGCGCCCCTTCGAGCTTCGGGAACCGGCGCAGCACCTTCATCGCTCCGATGCGCCGCCCCGCCGCGCCCTCGCGGAGGTGGAGAGACGTGAGGCAGTACTCCCAGAGCGAGCCGAACCCGGCCTCGAGGTACGCGCGCCGGCGATCGAACTCGTCGAGGTGCCGCAGGAACTCGACCTGGACGTTCCGTTCGTCGCCGGCCAGCTCGCAGAGACGGCGGGCCAGCATGTGGGAGTTGAGAGACGATGGGACGACGGGATTCATGGCACACCTCCGTGTTCTGAAATCCTTCGTACCACGTGTTTTCCGAGTCTCCGGGAAGGGCCCTGGCCCGCGCGCAGGCGCGATCCCAAGAGCGGCCGCCGGTGTGGGGCCACGAACCCCGCGCTCCCCTCCAGGCGCACCCGCACGTGCGCGAGAGAGCGTTCTTCGCACGACGCACGGACTGCTCGCCGCGGATGGCGAGATCCGTGTCAAGCGAATTCACGTTGCGTCACACAAGGGGCCGCGCCATGAGCGCGTCGATGACGTCGCCCGAGCCATTTCACTATCTCCAGCGATAGTGACCGCGCCGGTCCGCTACGGCACGAGCAAGCACAACGTCGGTGGGCGGGCGCCGTTCTGCTCTTCCCCTCCGCCGCGGCTCGTCGCGCCTTGGCCTTGCCCACGGGAATCGCAAGCCGACTCGCGAGTCATCGCTTGAAGTCACCATTCACGGATGCAAACATGCACGGGTCGTTACACAACCCGCGAAAGGATCTACGCGTGCAGATGTCCGTTCGAAGGTCCGTCGGGCTACTCGCCCTGATGCTCGTGCCGGCGCTCGGCGAAGCCCGGGGCTGGAGGCAGACGGGATCGTTGAATACGCCACGCTATGACCACACGGCTACGAAGCTCCCCTCGGGGAAGGTGCTCGTCGCGGGCGGCTACGGTAGTTTCCCGTACCTCCCATTAACGAGCGGGGAGCTCTACGATCCCGACGCGTTCGACACGACGACGGGGACGATGGGAAGCTGGACAGCGACGGGCAGCCTCAAGGCGGGCCGCCTGTTTCACACGGAGACGCTCCTCCTCACGGGAGAGGTGCTCGTCGTCGGGGGGGCAGGTGCCGCAGACAGCGCGGAGCTGTACGATCCCGCCGCGCCTGACTCCACGTCGGGCACGATGGGCTCCTGGACCACCGTGGCGACCGAGCTGCAGCCGCGCCATTACGGACACACGGCAACCCGCCTGAACTCGGGGAAGGTTCTCATCACGGGAGGCTGGGACGAGTCCACCGGGGTCGACAGGCCGGTCGCCAGCGCAGCCGTGTATGACCCCGACTCGAAGAAGATCACCGCCACGGCGCCCATGAGGCATGTACGCTATCGTCACACATCGACGCTTCTCCCCTCGGGAAAGGTCCTCGTCACTGGGGGTTGGAACGGCGAGTACGACTTCCTGCGCTTTGCGGAGGTGTACGACCCGGATGCCGTCGATACGGCCACGGGAACCACGGGGACCTGGACCGAGGCGCCGTGGATGTCGACGGAGCGTGGTGGCCACACCGCGACCCTCCTCACCTCCGGCAGCAACTCCGGGAAGGTGCTCGTCGCGGGGGGCTGCGGGAACTACGGCTTCTGTCCTTCTGAAACGGAGCTGTACGGCGAGGACAACGGAGGGTCCTGGAGCTCCGCGGGAACGATGCTGCAGGAGGGAACGCTGCTGCCGGAGACGCGCGCATATCACACGGCAACGCTCCTCGACTCCGGCAAATCGGTGCTTCTCGTGGGGGGCTGTGGCGTTGATGGCGTGTCCTCGGGGTATCTCGCCAGCGCGAAGCAATACGACGACAACAAGCAGCCGCCGTGGAGCTCGCTGAATCCGCTCTCGCAGGAGCGGATCAATCACACGGCCACGCGCCTCGACACGGGCGCGGTGCTCGTAGTCGGGGGACACGTGAGTGTGCCTTTCGAGGGTGATCGACCCACCGGCGCCGCAGAGCTGTACTGAACCGACGGCCAAGTCGGTCCGTGAATCGGCGCTCGCCAGTCCGGCACAGCACCCGGGCTGGCGGGCGTGTCGTCGAGCGCGGGCTCCGCCCCGCGCCGAGGAACGGACAGCCTTCGCGCGCACTACTCGCAGTTCCCGACGCGGCTCGCCGAGAACCGGTCGGTCATGACGACCCCCTCGAGCTCGGACCTCTGCGAGCCGCGGAAGGAGGTCGCGCTCTCCAGGACGATCTCGCCCTGGCCGGTGCTCGGGGTCGTGCCCTTGCACACCATCTTCCAGGTGAGCTTGTAGGGGTAGCTCTTCCCCGAGACGACGGTGTCCTCGAGCTTGCAGTCGTTCTGCTGCTCCGGTGGCACCATGTTTTGCACCTTCGCGAGGTCCTCCTTCGTGAAGCATTGCTGCCCCGTGTGGGTGGGGAGGTTCGCCGGCAGGTTGGGCGCGTCGAGGGACAGGGTGATCTCCCACAGTCCCTCGGACAGCGAGGGGAGGCTCTCCGAAGCCGCGGCGCTCTGACCTTCCGCCGCGAGCGCGAGCGCGGGCGTGAGGAGGACGGCGAGCGCGGAGAGCTGCTTCTTCATCATGGGATCCCCTTTCCGACGATCGGACGGAGCGCGATTGCACGAGGTAAGCACGCGAGCCCGTGCGCGCCGCTGCCGTGGCGGGGGACTCGTCGTAGAGTCACCGGATGCGCGGGTGGGGCGACATTGTGAGTCTGGATCCGGAGTGCTCCGGGACCGTCCAAGGTTTGTGCCCCTACTGCGCCACGAGCCACTTCCTGCGGAACCACAAGGTGTTGCCGAGGTGGGCAGGCGCCGTCCTTCTCTTCCCCTCCACCGAGCTGGTGGTGTGCCCCGCGTGCAGCGGCGTCTCGCGCGACGAGTCGGTGCTCAACCGAATCATGAGCGCGGTGCTCCTGGTGCCGTTTCTCTTGCTCATCGCGGGCGGCATGGCGGGCGGTATCTACATCTTGGCCGCGATGCTCGTCGCCCGGGACGTGTCAGCCGCGTTCCTCGCGATCGCGCTCATCCTCATCGGAGGTGGCGGCTATGCGGGATACAGGGCGGCGAGAACGTTTCGACGGCTGCTGACGCCGCGCCGGATGCTTCCCATGGCGGGTTGGGGGGATCCAACCCCGGCCCGGTTTCCTCTACAATGCCTCCCCCCGGGCCTCTGACTCCAGCCCTCCAGCAGGGAGCCTCCATGCAGGAAATCGAGAAGCGAAACCTCGTCGCGCAGTGGGCCTTCGACACCCGGCCCGTGCTGCTGCGGTTCCACCTGTGGCTCGAGGACGTCGAGGTGCACCGCCACCAGGCGGAGCCCGTCTCGGCGCACACCTTCACGCCCCGCGGCATCGCGCGCTGCCTCGCGATGACCTCGGCGGCGACCGCGCTCGGCACGCGCCTGTTCGGCGACTATGGAGGCGGCGCGGGCAAGGACAAGCAGGCGTACAACCAGGTGAAGAAGGGCGCCGACGCGATGAGCGCCTACGTCATGAGCGAGGGGCTCTGGCACCTCACCCGGACGATCCCCGAGAACCACGCGATCATGGTGTCGCTCGGTGAGGGGCTCATGCCGAAGGCCGGCGAGACGCCGGAGATGGGCGCGAACCCGCTGCTCGGCTTCGGCCGCGTCTACGCACGCCCCGAGGTCGCGCGCACCGTCGACCGCCGCGTGCGGCGGCTCCTCAACGAGCCGGGCCACACGTTCGAGCACTTCTACGAGTGGCTCAAGGACCGTGGGGTCACGATCTGGGGCGCCGCGGTAGACACGCTCGAGAACACCTCGCGCTTCGCGGAAGGCAAGACCACCGGGCCGATGGTGGTCTTCCACCTGTTCGACTCGCCGCTCACCGTGACGAAGCCGTACGAGTCGTACATGGGCTGCCTCACCGTGCCGAAGCGCGTCTCGGAGGCGGCCGAGCGCATATCGGTTCTCGTCGACTACCGGACGCCGCGCAAGAAGGTGATGGAGGCGATCGAGCTCGCCTACCCCGGGATCGCGCGGCAGAACGTGCACGTCTGGACGCTGCGCGGCAAGAGCCGCGTCGGCCGGCTCGGGAACCTCTGGGAGGAGTGGAAGGCGGCCGGCGCGCACCTCGTCGAGGACGGCTGGAAGGCGCCCTCCGGGATCGATATCTTCACCGACTCCGGGACGTACGCCCCGACGTTCCTCGTCGGGAGCTGGAACGACGCCGCCGGCAAGCCCCACGTCTTCCTGTGCGACGGCTACGCCGCCACGGCGGAGGCTATGCAGGCGGCGAGCCTCTCCGAGGTGCTCGACGTCGACGCGACCATGGCGATGTTCTCGCCGGGCTTCGACCTCCCCTGCATGGAGGAGGCGAAGGCGATGCAGCTCGACCCCGCCGCGCCCGAGTTCGCGCAGCGGCTCGCCGCGCTCTTCGGCGTGAAGGAGCTCGAGGCCTCGAAGGTCCAGGACTACGCGGACGCGATCCGCGAGGCGGCCCAGAGCCGCATGCCGCTCGGGAAGCCGGTGCTCCGCGCGGACGACTTCCTCCCGGAGAAGGGCTGGGGGGTCCTCGCCTCGATCGGCTACATGTGCGACGACCCGTACACCGGAGCGCCCGGCGTCCAGCAGGTCGCCGATGGCGTCTACAAGGTGACGACGCGGCTCGCGACCCGGAACGCGTCGGCGCTCATGACGTTCACGTTCCGGCTCATGGAGACGATGGAGGAGACACGGCTCGTGTTCAGCCCGCTCCTCACCCGGTTCCTCTCGGGCGTCTCGCCCGAATCGCGCCCGGTCAAGGTGTCCGACTCCGGCCGGATCCGCAACGAGCTGCAGACGATGATGTCGCAGGCGCTCGAGCACGACGGCGAGCACGACCGGATCCGCGTCCACTTCGACCGGCTCGACGACAAGGTCGTGCCGAAGGAGAAGCAGGCGGCGATCCGCAAGGTGCTCGAGTGGTACAAGGCGAACCATCCGGTCTGGTTCGGCTGGCTCGAGCTGGGCTGAGCGCAGCACCGCGGCCGCGCACGACATCATCGGAACCCTCGATGCGCACCGGGGGTTCGCTCCGCGCGCTTGCCTGGCGTCAAGGCGATCGCGACGCGGTTCTACGTAGAGTCCCGACCCACTCCCCTTCGTCCCACCACAAGGAGCCCCCATGTCCCACATCAGAGTTCTCGCGCTCGCCGTCGTCGCCGCGCTGCCGCTGTCCGCAGTCGCCGCCGGCGGCCACGACGCCATCGGGTGCGTCGGCTGCCACGCGATCCACACGGCGAAGGACCAGATCATCTTCGCGGTGTCGGCGAACAAGCAGGTCGTGAACCCGAAGACGAAGCAGCCGTACACCGGCACGACCGGACTCTGCCTCGGCTGCCACGAGGAGACGTCCAAGGGCGGCCAGGGCTACGCCCCGATCAGCGGGCACATGAGCCACCCGTACGGCCTCGCCTCGGTGGACGCGAAGATCGCGAAGGTCCCGGGCGAGCTGCTCCGCGAGGGCGGCAAGTTCGAGTGCCTCGGCTGCCACGATCCGCACCCGTCGAACCCGTACTACAAGTACCTGCGCGTCGACACCGCCAAGGGATCGAAGATGGACGCGTTCTGCGCGGTCTGCCACCCGATCAAGGCGGACGTCGCGACGGTGCAGGAGAAGGCGGTCCTCTTCACCTCGATGGACGAGACCGGGAACCGCGTCCTCGCGCCGAAGGCCGCCGCGAAGGAGACGAAGGCGCCCGCCGCCGTCGAGAAGAAGAGCGACGCCGCGTCGAAGAAGACCGCGCCCGCGAAGCGCAAGGCGAAGGAGTAGCTCCGGGTCGCGCTGCGCTTCGGCTTTCACCCGGCCCTCCGGCGCTCGCGCCGGGGGGCTCTTTCTTTCTCGGGCGCCGCTCACGCGACCGGGTTCGCGAGCACCTGCGCTTGCGCCATGGCGGGGAGCGCGACCGTGAACGCGGTCCCCTTTCCCGGAGCGCTCTCCAGCCAGATGGTCCCGCCCATCCGCTCGGTGAGCAGCCGGCTGATGTAGAGCCCGAGGCCCAGCCCCTCCTTGCGCACCGCGGCGCGCGCCCGGTAGAAGCGCTCGAAGACGCGCGCCTGCTCCTCGGGCGGGATGCCCGGCCCGTGATCGCGCACGGTGACGGTGACCGAGCCGCCGCGCGCCGCGAGGCCGATCTCCACCGGCTTCGACGCAGGGGAGTACTTGAGCGCGTTCGTGACGAGGTTCACGAGGACCCGCTCGAGCGCCGCAGGATCACCGCGCGCGGCGGGCAGCGGTCCGGGCGGCGAGATCCGGATGCGCGAGACATCCACCGCGCCGTCGAGCCGCCGCCGCACTTCCTCCACGAATGGGACGATCTCGATCGGACGAAGATCGATGACGTGCTGCCCTGCCTCGAGCCGCATCGCCTCGACCAGCTCGTCGATCATCCGTGCGATCCGATCGGCGGACTGCCGGATCGCGGTGGCGCGCCGCAGCACGTCGCGATCCGGGGCGCGCGCGAGGAGCTGCGCGTGCGTGAGCACGACCGAGAGGGGCGTGCGCAGGTCGTGCGAGATCATCCGCACGAGGTCCTCGCGCTCCTCCTGGAGATCGTGCTCGTGCGTCACTTCGACGAAGGTGGCGACGACGACCGCAGCCACCCCTTCCCCGCTCCGCATGAGCGCAGCGCTCCACGAGAGCCAGCGCGCATCGCCGCGCGGAGTGACCAGCCGAAGCACGACCCCCGTGACCGTCTCGCCTCGGACCGCGCGGGCCCAGGGCGAGTCCTCGAGCGGCAGCAGCTCCCCGTGGGTGTCCTCGATGCGGTAACGTCCCCAGCGGTGCGCGATGGGGCGCGTCGCGTCCTCCTCCGTGATCCCGAGCAGCCGCTCCGCCGTCTCGTTCATGCGGATGATGCGGCCGTCCTCGCCATAGAGCACGAACCCGCCCGCGAGCGCGTCGAGCACCGCCCACAACTCGTCGGCGGACGCGCCGCCCGGCAACCGCCCATCCGTCCCCATCACTCCTCTCAGCGGCTCGCGGTGCGGGTCCGCGGACGCCACACCTCGATGAGCCCGCGCGGCTCGGAGAGGAAGACCGGCTCGAATCCGGCCGCCAGCTCCGCCTCGAGCGCGCCGCCGCATGGGGTCCGGAGCTCCTCGCGCGTCGCGCCCCACAAGAGCACGTAATCCGTGGGGACGCGCGTGGCAGCCATGAGATCGACGCACGGAGGCATCCCCTCCATGCGGCCGAGCGACCACGCGATGGTCCGGAAGGGGTTCAGGTCCGCCGGGAAGCGGACGGGGCAGTGATCCGTGTTCGCCTGGCTGTTCTTCAAGTCGACGCCGCCGCGCTCCGCGACGATCCACCCCGTCGCGTGCAGGAAGGGCTTCACGCGGTAACCGAGCCGCCGGCCCGCCTCGTCCCTCGGCCCGTGGGGCGAGAGCGCGAGCGGGAGGAGGACCCTCCCCTCCTCGATCGCGTCCTTCGCGGAGACGAACTCCATCGTGAGGTCCGACAGCTCGAGCTGCTTCTGGAAGCGAACGCCGAGCGCGGCGACGGAGATGACCGCCAGGGCGACCGCGATCCGGCGGAGCGACGCGGCGGGGGCGCTCCCCGCGCCGATCCATGCGGCCGCCGACACGAGGGCGAACCAGGCAAACCGGTCCGAGACGTGCGCCCCCGCGGCGACGACGTCCGGCACCGCGAAGTAGAGGAGCGCGAACGCGGTGGCCGCGGCGAGCCAGCCGTCTTGCGGGCGCAGCCGCGGCCCGCGACCGGAGCGGGCGAGGACGACGTGCACGAACGAGACGAACAGCGCGAGCATCAGCGCCGCGGAGAGGAGCAGCTCGCGGCGGTCGATCGACACGAGCGCGTACCCCACCGCGAGCTTCGCGAGCAGCTCGAGGAACGGGATGCGCGAGGCGACGTGGTCGCGGTGGGCGCCGAGCCACACCGCCGCGAGGGCGAGGCCCGGGAGCAACGCGACGAGCGCTGTCCCGGCGCGCAACGCGTAGCTGCGCGCCACGAGGCGGCGGCGCGAAGGATCCCCGCGCGCGCGTTTCCACGAGACGATCGCGCGCCACCCCAGCGCCGTCCCGATGGCGATCGTCGCGCCCGCGAACGCCACCATGTGCGCGAGGAAGAGCAGGACGGAGAGCAGCGCGAGCGCCGCGAAGCGAGCCGGGCCGAGCCTGCCGCGCGTCCGGAGGACGAACCCCGCCGTGAGGAACGCGAGCGCGAACCCGTAGCAGAAGTTCCAGAACCCCATGTGGAAGGGGAACGCGTGGACGAAGGGGAAGGCGAGGAGCGCGGCCCACCACCCGCGCGTCCCGCGCGGCATCGCCACACGGAACGCGAGCGGGAACAGCAGCGTGTACCCGGTGAGGACGACCTTCTCCGCCGCGAGCGGCGACACCAGCCGGAGCAGCGCCGCGAGCAGCGCCTGGGTGAGCCAGTTCGGCTGCGCTCCCCAGTTCGGAACGTACCAGCGCTGGAGGAGCGGGGAGGTCGCGTGCCGGAGGAGGGCGAGCACGTTCTCGACGTGCAGCGGTCCGTCCTGCGTCGGGAAGTACTGGACGAGCCAGATGGGGAGGACGTGCAGGACGAGCAGTGCCACGAACAGGATGCGCGGCACGATCGCGGCGAGGGCGAGCGACTCGCGCGCGAGCACGTCGCCGGGCGCCCACGCGAACCGCATCGACCCGCCGAAGCTCCAGACGAAAGCCGCGGCGATCCCGAGCGCCTGGGCGGCGTAGCGGAGCGTACCCAGCTCGGTGCGCCCGGACGCTCGCGAGAGCGCGAGCGCGGCGAGCACGAAGGTCCCGAGCTGCACGAGCGCACCGACGGCCGAGACCGCGTGATAGCGGAGCAGGCGCCCCGAGCGGGCCGCGATGCGCCGGTCGCGGAACGTGATCGCGTCGTGGAGCAGGAAGTTCCACAGGATGCTCGCCTCGATGGCAAGCGCGGAGGAGGGAATCTCGCGTACCCCGAGGATCCCGGCGAGCAGGTGCAGCACGCCGAGGTTCACCGCCACGCCGGACGCCCCCACGGCAGCGAAACGTGCCGCGCGGGCGCCGAGGCCCGGCGCCAGCATCGGGTTCGCCCCGCCGCCCCAAGCAGGTGGCGACTTCATCGGCTGTTCCCCCTCCCGGTCTCACGCTGCGGCGCGAGGGCCGGAGGGGGCATCCCGCGAAGGAGCGCCCGCGTAGCGGGCGCGAAGTCGAAGCACGCGCCTTGGGACGCATGGCGCCCTTCGACTTCGGGGCGCTCCGCGCCCCTACGCTCAGGGCGAACGGAATCTTTCCGGTGTTTCCGAATCGCGACCGGTCGTTTAGGCCGCCGCGTCCAGGAGCGACATCACGATCTCGCGGAGGTCCTCCACGTCGAAGGGCTTGTGCAGCCTCGCGACGACCTCCTTCCCGTCCGCGCGACCCGCGCCCGCTGTCATCGTTATCACCGGGACGTGGTCGTGGCGGGGATCCGAGCGCAGCTCGCGCAGGAAGGCATCTCCCCCGAGCCGCGGCAGGCAGAGATCGAGCAGGATCACCGCGGGGCTCGGGCCGGCGCGCAGCTTCTCGAGCGCGTCGAGGCCGTCCTCCGCGACGACGACCTCGGCGCCGACCTCCGCCATGGCTTCGGCGAGCGCGGCGCGGACGCCTTCGTCATCCTCGACGATCAGGATTCGCCTGCACCTCATCGACCGGACTCTACAGGCGGAAGAGCTTCCGTCGCCGTCCGGCGAACGCGGTACATCGGTGTGCCGCAGCGAGTGAACGGCGCGGGCGATCAGTTCGGCAACGCCCGGGCCTGCTCGTGCGGAAGCCCCGCAATATCGAGGCCCTGGCGCGTCAGCAGGTATCGGACCTTTCCGCTCCCGCGCGCGGTCTCGATGCTCGCCTCGAACGCCGGACCGGTGATGGCGCCGAGCTGGAGTGTCTTCCTGAGATTCACGACACGGCCGCTCAGGGCGTCGCCGGCGACCTGCTGGACCGGGCGGTCCGTCCGATACAGCTCGAGCGCGGTCTCGTGCAGCGTCGCCGCGAGCGAGGGGTCGAGCGGTACGGTCGAGAAGAGGACGGAGATGAGCGTCCACCCGTGCGGCGCGCCTGGCATGAGTGCTCCACTCTATCCCGGACCGCCCCTGCCGCGGACGGGGCGTGGCAGGCGTCACGAGCGCGCGCCCTGGCGGCAGCCCGGCGAGGGACGGGCAGTCGGGCGGGGGGATGGTTACCTGCACGTCGTGGCGGAGGACCGGCTCCATCGAGCGAATGCGGAAGAAGGCGGAGCGCTGTCGCGCTGGGCGCGGGCGGCGATCGGCCTCGGGGGGGACCCGCCGCTGCCGCGTCCGAGGACTCCGCGCCTCGACCCGGTGCGCCGCTCCTGGATCGGCGCGGTCTGGCAGGCGCGCATCGGCGTCCGCGCCGGGATGACGCTCGACGACTTCCTCCGCTCGCGGCTCGCCCGCTACCTCGTCGGCCTGCCCGTCCCGCGCGCCCGACTCCCCCTCTCCATCGAGGTCGAGGACGGGCGGCTCGCGGTGCGCTCCGCGCGGGAGCCGCCGTCCCCCACCGCGGGGAATGCCGAGCCTGCGGCGCCCTGGATCGCGCCGCTCGTCGCGATCGAGGGGCCCGCGGCGCGGCAGGAGGTCGAGGAGCTGGAGGCCCGGCTTGCCGCGCTCGAAGCCGAGATCGGTTCGACGCGGCGGCGAGTCGAGGAGGTGTCGCGCAAGCTCGCCGCCGACGTCGCGGCGGGCATCGTCATGGGGCCGCCGGAGGTGGAGGCGACCGCCGAGCAGCTGGGGAGGCCGCCGGCCCGGAGCGCGGCGCCGCGGACGCTCGCCATCGGGTTCGCGGCGGCGGCGCTCGCGGCCGAGACCTGGCAGGTGGCGCAGCCGCTGCTCCGGAGCGCCGGCATCGACCCGGCGAACCTCGGCGCCGAGGCGCTGCGCCGTCCCGCCGAGGTCGCGTTTGCTTCCGTCTTCTCGCTCGGGGTCGCGGCGGGCATCTTCGCGCTCGCCCACGCCGCGCTCTCCACGGCGCTCGCGCTCTTCCGCGGAGACGCGGACGACCGCCGCCGCCGCTGGCTTGCTTGCGCCGTGATGGCCGCTGGCGCGGGCGCCGTCCTCCTCGCGGCAGCGGTCGCGGCGCTGCCCGCGCCCGAGGAGGCGCCGCACCCGCCCGCGACGTCCTTCATCCTGCTGCTCGTCGCCGTGCCGCTCACCGCCGCGCTCATCGCCCGCGCGGCCGGCC
>WNGF01006278.1_pt1 | contig 27823 bp, 22 predicted proteins | sample 5400641 | NCBI WGS metagenome assembly WNGF01 (sample SAMN13153371, study PRJNA577476) | soil metagenome | isolation source: 80 cm soil or saprolite under grassland replicate 2 | place: USA:California | collected 2016-06-15 | reverse complement strand
TGACCGGCCCATCCGCCGCATCCGCCTGGCGGAAGAGCAGCGTGAACGTGGTGCCGCGGCCCGCCTCGGAGGCGACGTAGATCTGCGCCCGGTGCGCCTGGACGATGCGGTAGACGATCGCCAGGCCAAGCCCGGTGCCGCCTTCAAAGCCGGACTGGAATGGTTCGAAGATCTTTTCGATGAGCTGCGGCGGGATACCTGTCCCTGTGTCATGGAAGCAGATGCGCCACTTCCACCCCTGCAAGCCAACTGCGGGCTCGCCGGGGACCCCGGGATCGCCGATCTGGTCGAGCGAGACCGTGAGCGTACCGCCGCTGGGCATGGCTCGCAGGGCGTTGCTGCACAGGTTCCAGAAGACCTGCTTGAGCTTGTCTCCATCTCCCTGAATGAATGCCTCAGGATGACGATTGTAACGGCGCTCGATGCTTACGCCGGAGCTGCGGTTTTCAAGCAGGGTCAAGGTGTCGGAGAGGAGCCGGCAGAGATCGACCCGCGCGCTTTGACAATCGCGGTCGCGCGAGTAGGTGAGGAAGTCGCTGATGATGGCATTGAGGCGTTCGGATTCGCGCGTGACGATGGAGAGCAGCGCGCGTTGGTCGTCGGTGAGCGCGGGTGTGCCGGAGAGCATCTGGGCCGAACCGGCAATCGAGGAAAGCGGGTTGCGGATCTCGTGCGCGATGCCGGCGGCCATGCGTCCCAGCGCGGCGAGCCGGTCGCGTTGGCGCAGTTCACGCTCCAGGCGGCGGATGTGGCTAAGATCGGTAAACGTGTAGATGTGGCCAATGGTGGCGCCATCGGTCCCATAGAGCAGGCTGCAGCCGATGCCCAGCAGACTCTCGGCGCCGCCCTGGGTATGGGCGCGGACCTCGCTGCGCGGCCCGCCTGGCAGGGGCAGCGGATCCAGAAAGAGCTCATAGACGCTGCGGCCGGTGAGGTCCTCGGGGCCGCATCCCAACAGCGACTGCCCGGCGGGATTCACAAGGTGGACGGCGCCTTCCAGGTCTGTGGTAATCAGGCCGCTGGAGATGGAGCGCACGATGATCTGATGGAGCACCTGGAGGTTTTCGAGCTCGAAGCTTTTGTCTTCCAGTTCGACTTCGGCTCGGCGCATGCGGCTGGTCAGCCGGTTCGCCAGGTAGGCGATCGCGCCAAAGCCGACGAGGTAGATGAAAATGACCGCCTGCAGCGTCTTCGCATCAGGGCGGCTGACGGAGTAGGAGTGGACCAGGCCGAAGTAGGAGAGCTCGAGTGTTCCGCCGAAAAGCACAAACGACAGGCCGGCGGTGATGTAGGCCCAGGTCTCGGAAAGCAGCGCGCTGGCCACAATGATGAGCAGCGGATACAAGAAGACGAAGGTGGTATCGAAGCCGCCGGTGACGTAGACCGCGGCGGTGGCGAAGCAGAGATCGTTAACGACCTGCAGCTTCGAAAAGGTCGAGCCGGAAGGGCCGGGGCCGGAGCGCGCGGCTGTGGCAACTTTGCCGGAGCTGAACAGATACAGATGCAGCGCGGCAGAGGCGTACCAGCCGAAGATGACCAACAGGAAGAGGCGCCGATCGACGTTGGTGACGGTGAGATTGACGATCGCCAATTCGATGACGAGCAGGACGGTGATGATGATGATGCGGACCTTGACAAGCCACTCCAACCAGGTCCGTTCGTTAATGCCCGTCCCCATGCGTGTTCCCTTGTTACAAGTTTGGTTACAAGTTTGGTTACAAGTTTGCTCTTTCCAGCTTAGCGCCGCAACCCGGGCCCCCGGCAAGCCTGCAGTTGGCTTGCCGGGGCGAAAGGTGCGCGGCGCCACAGCTGGGCCCGGATTTTCTAACCGGCAAGTTTAGAGATCATCGAGAACAGCGGCATGTACAGCGAGATCACGATGCCGCCGACGGCGACGCCGAGGAAGCTGATGAGCATGGGCTCCATCAGGGCCATCATGTCTCTGGTGGCCGCATCCACTTCGTCCTCGTAGAAATCGGCAATCTTCTGCAGCATGTTGTCCATGGCGCCGGTGGCCTCGCCCACGCCGATCATCTGGGTGACCATGTTGGGGAAGACGCCGCTCTCGCGCAGAGGATCGACCACGGTGCGGCCCTCCTCGATGGATTTGCGGACGTTCATGAGAGCGCGTTCCACAACGGCATTGCCCGCCGTGCGGGCGGTGATGGAGAGGCCGTCCAGAATCGGAACACCGGCCGCGATCAGCGTGCCCAGGGTGCGGGTGAAGCGCGCCACGGCAATCTTGCGCAGCACAGCGCCGAAGACCGGCAGATTGAGCATGATCTTATCGGTGTAGAACAGACCATTCGGCGTAGTGCGAATGTAGCGGATGGCCACCACAATCACACCGATTGTGAGAAAGATCAGCCACCAGAAGCTGCTGACGAACGCGGAAAGATCGATGACAAACTTTGTGGAAGCCGGCAGTGCGACGCCGAGTCCGACGAACAGATTGGCAAAGATGGGCACCACAAACTTGAGCAACGCGCCGACGATCAGGATCGCGACGACGATGACCGAGACCGGGTAGACGAGGGCCGACTTGATGGCCGCCTTCATCTTGACCGCCTTCTCGACGTACTGCGAGATGCGCTGCAGAATGGTGTCCAGAATACCGCCGGCCTCGCCCGCTTCGATCATGTTGGTGGTGAGGTCGTCGAAGATCTTGGGATAGGCGCGCATGGAGTTGGCCAGCGTGGAGCCGCCCTCGACCGAGGTGCGGATGCCGATGATCGCCTTCTTGAAGAACTGGTTTTCCTGGTTGTTGCCGAGGATCTCGAGGCACTGTACCAGGGGAAGGCCGGCGTCGATCATCACCGAGAACTGGCGGAAGAAGATGGCCGCCTCCTTGGCCTTAACCGAGCCGCCGAGCTGCATGTTGAAGTTGATCCCGCCGCCTTTTTCCTTGATGGTCCCGGCCTGGATGCGCTCGCGGGCAAGCGCGGCGCGGAGCACCTGTTTGTTTTCGGCGGCGCGCTCGCCCTGTATCTTTTCGCCCGCCGCGTTGGTTCCCTGATATGTGAAGACCGGCATGATTACCTCTCAGCTCGCCTTATCTGCGCGCGACGGCCGCGCCGGAAGTTTTGGCGTTGGCCATTGCACGGTTGATCATTTCCTGAAGCTCATCTTTGTTGGACGAGCGCGCCAGCGCCGTCTCGATGCTGATGGCCTTCTGCATGTAAAGCGTCATCAGCGACTGGTTGAAAGTTTGCATTCCGTACTTGTCCTGTCCCGACTGCATGGAGGAGTAGATCTGGTGGATCTTGTCCTCGCGAATCAGGTTGCGGATGGCCGGATTGGGGACAAGCACCTCCATGGCCATGGCGCGTCCCGCGCCGCCCGCCTTTGGCAACAGCGCCTGGCAGAGGATCCCTTCCAGCACCAGCGAGAGCTGGGCGCGGATCTGCGGCTGCTGGTGGGCGGGAAAAACGTCGATGATACGGTTGATGGTCGACGACGCCGAATTGGTGTGCAGCGTGCCGAAGGTGAGGTGACCGGTTTCGGCGATGCGCAGCGCGCTCTCGATGGTCTCCAGATCGCGCATTTCGCCGATGAGCACCACGTCGGGGTCTTCGCGCAGAGCAGCGCGCAAAGCGGCGGAGAAGCCCTTGGTGTCCTGATGCACTTCGCGCTGGTTCACCAGGCAGTTCTTGTGCGGATGCACGAACTCGATCGGGTCCTCGATGGTGATGATGTGCTCGTGGCGCTCGCTGTTGATCTTGTCCAGCATGGCGGCCAGGGTGGTGGACTTGCCCGAGCCGGTGGGCCCGGTGACCAGGATCAGGCCGCGCGGCTTGTCGCACAGTTTGGCCACAACCGGCGCCAGATTGAGCTGGGAAAAGCTCTTGATCTCGAAGGGAATGACGCGGAAGACGGCGGCCACGGCCCCGCGCTGGTTGAAGATGTTGGCGCGAAAGCGGGCCAGACCCTTCAGTCCGAACGAGAAGTCGAGTTCGAAGTCCTCCTCGAAGCGGTGCTTCTGGGCATCGGTCATTACCGAGTAGGCGAGCTGCTTGGTGTCCGGCGCGGCCAGCGGAGGCATGTCCAGTGGCTGAAGATGGCCGTGCACGCGCACCTGCGGGGGCGAGTTGGTGGTGATGTGAAGATCGCTGCCGTTGAGTTCGAGCAGCTTCTTTAACAGATCGCTGAGTGTAACCGCCATTCCAACTCCTTAAAACCGTCCGGCTCGCTCTAGAGCACGGTTTCGCGCAGGACCTCATCCATGGTCGTCTGCCCGAGCATGATCTTCCGCAGACCACTGCGGCGCAGGGTGATCATGCCCTGCTCGACCGCCTTTTTCTTCAGCTCCAGCGCCGAGGCGCCGATCAGGATCAGCTCGCGTAAGTTGTCATCGATTTCCATGACCTCGTACAACGCGGTACGTCCCTTATATCCGCCGCCATTGCAGCGTTCGCAGCCACGGCCCTTCATCACCTTCACGGTGCGCGCCTCATCCGGGGTGAACCCGGCCTTGACCAGCACCTGCGCGGGAACTTCCACCTGCTGAATGCAGTTCGTGCAGATGCGGCGGATCAGTCGCTGGGCAACGATGAGGTGGACGGAGGTGGCGACAAGGAAGGGCTCGATGCCCATGTTCATCAGGCGCGAGATGGTCTCCGGCGCGCCATTGGTGTGCAGCGTGCTGAGCACCAGGTGTCCTGTGAGCGCGGCCTTGATGCCGATCTCGGCAGTCTCAAAGTCGCGGATTTCGCCCACCAGGATGATGTTGGGGTCCTGGCGCAGAAAGGCGCGCAGCGCCGTGGCGAAGTTGAGGCCGATGGCGTCCTTCATCTGCACCTGGTTGACGCCTTGCAGCTGGAACTCGACCGGGTCTTCGGCCGTCATGATGTTGGTGTCGGGTTTGTTGAGCAGCGAGATCGCAGAATACAGCGTATTGGTTTTGCCCGATCCGGTCGGACCGGTGACCAGCACCATCCCATACGGCTTGAGAATGGCCTTCTGGAACTTGTCGAGCGACTCGGGCTCAAAGCCGAGCTGGGTCATGTCCAGGCGCAAGTTTTCCTTGTCCAGCAGGCGCATCACGATCTTTTCGCCCCACAGCGTCGGCAGGGTGCTGACGCGCCAGTCCAGCGTGCGCTTCTTGCCGTTGACACGCAGGGTGATCATGATGCGGCCGTCCTGCGGCAGGCGCTTCTCGCTGATGTCCAGCCGGGAGAGGATCTTGATGCGGGAGATGATGGCGTCGCGCGCCTTGAGCGGCGGCTTCATCAGGTCTTGCAGCACGCCGTCAACGCGCAGCCGGACACGGTACTCCTTCTCGTAGGGCTCCAGGTGAACGTCACTGGCGCGGGCCTGCACCGCCTCGCGCAGGATCCCATTCACCAGCCGAATGATGGGCGCCTCTTCGGCGGCCGCCTCCAGATCTTCGATCGAGAGGTCCTCGGAGTCGTCGGCGACTTGGCCATCTTCCTCGCCTTCGTTTTCGCCGAGGGCCGCCAGAACCGAATTCAGTTCCTCGCTGGCGCCTCCTCCGGTTCCCTGCTCGGGTGCGTTGTAGGCGTACTCGATTGCCTCCAGGATTGCCGACTCGGAGCCCCTCAGCGGCTCGATGTTGTACCCGGTAATGAACTTGAGGTCGTCCAGCGCGCGGTAGTTGCCGGGATCGACCATGGCAACCTGCAGCACTGAACCGGCGCGACCCAGGGCAAGCGCCTTGTACTTGCGCGCGACCTCGATTGAGATCGTCTTCACGATCTTGGGGTCAATCAGATAGTTTGCGGGGTCGAATGCCGCAACCTGAGCACCTTTTGGGGGTAGAGTTGCCAAACTAGCCTCGCCTGTCCTTTCCGCGCTTAGTCCAGCCCCGGCAGGAGTAATTGTGCACCGCCGGCCGGTGCGGACGCCCCCACATCAGCTCACCTTGGTGCGCAAGGCTCCCACAAAGGAGCGACGCACACACCGAGAGGGGGTCCGTACTGGCAGCGTAGCAGGATGACACATCTTGTCAAAGCGGTTGGAGGCAAACGAAGCTTGAGAGTCATAACGAAGGTGATTGACCCCACGGGGAGGGGCTAGACTGGCGCTATGTGCGCAGCAAAACCAAGCTCGGTAAGGGCTGGAAAGGAAAACGAGAGCGGCTCCGGCCTGATCCGCAGAATGTTCGGGATCCTCGAGGTCGCGATGGGCACGCAGCACTGGTGGCCGGCCGCATCGGCCTTGGAGGTTGTGGTGGGGGCCTACCTGACCCAGAACACCGCCTGGACGAACGTGGAGCGGGCGATTGCCAACCTGCACGAGGCGGGGGTGCTCTCGATTTGCGGCATCCGGGAGACTCCGGTCGAGGAGCTGGAGCGGCTGGTGCGTCCGGCGGGATACTTCCGCCAAAAGGCAGCGCGGCTGAAGCGCTTTGTGGAGCACCTGGATGCCCGTCATCGGAGCTCGCTGGAGGTGATGTTCGCCACACCTCTGCCCGCGCTGCGCCAGGAGCTGCTGGCATTGGACGGCATCGGCCCGGAGACGGCGGACTCGATCCTGCTCTATGCCGCCAGCCAGGAGATCTTTGTGGTCGATGCCTACACGCGGCGCATCTGGCAGCGGCACGGGCTGGCGCTCGCGGGCACAGGTTACGAGGAGATCCGCACCGGGGTGGAGAAGGCGCTGGCGGAGGAGGAAGAATGTATTCAAAGACAAGATCAAAGACCTCGCCCTAACCAGACGGCCAGGACTGGGCACCCTGAAGGTTTCGCCTCGTCCGCCCCATATTTGCCACGCGAAGGCAAATGTGGGCCACCAGTGATCACGATCCATCCGCCCTCGGCGGCGTCGGCGATGGCGCGCAGCGAGCTTTCGCGGCGATATAACGAGTTCCACGCACTGCTGGTGCAGGTGGGAAAGCACTACTGCCTCAAGGCGGCGCCCCGCTGCGATTTCTGCCCGCTGCGGCCGCTGTTGCCGCCGGGCGCGCGCCCGCGCTAATTCGCAAACGATCCTGGAAAATCGCAACCCGCCCAATTCTGCCGGCGCAATTCGCAGACCAAGGCAGAAACGGGGCGCCATGGCGTCTCTACCCGGCGATTCTCATACATTCACATATGCAAATTAAGACAAAAAGGGCCGACTTTCGCCCAAGTCGCTGAGTTTCAAATTGGACCAATCCCTCTAAGGTTTCAATTCCGCTGCTGCTCTAATCCGCATCCGAGTAGATACCAGTGCAGTCGTTGCGAAGTCAGGAGGTGAGTGCGATGTCAGAGAACCGAGTCTTGTTTGTGGACGACGAGCCGGGTCAGCGGCTTACTCTTCCGGCCATCCTCAGGGGGCATGGCTTCGAGGTCTCGACCGCGTCCTCCGTTGCGCAGGCGCTGATGGAGATGACAACGCGCAACTTCGATATCCTGATTTCCGACCTCAACATCGGGGAGCCGGGCGACGGCTTTACCGTGGTGAGCGCGATGCGGCGCACCCAGCCGAACTGCATCAACTTCATCGTCACCGGCTTCCCGGCCTTTGAGAGCGCGCTGCAGGCAATCCAGCGTCAGGTGGACGACGTTTTGGTGAAGCCGGCGAACGTGGACAGGCTGATCGAGATGATCGATGCGCGGCTGCGCGAGCGCAATCACCGCCATCATCCCATGTCGCTGATGCGGCTCTCGTCCCTGCTGCGAGGCTGCGCCGAAGAGATCCGGCTGGACTTTGTGGTTGCGATGAAGGCCGATCGCGCGCTCTCCGCCGTTGCGCTCAGCGACGAGGCACGCGGCAGCCACCTTACCGCGCTGCTGGCCGAGATCTGCGACCAGATGGATTCGGCCGCGCCGGGCACCCCGACCGAGCGTGCATTGGCCTTGAGCCGCGAGCATGGCACGGGCCGCTTCGCCGACGGATACAACGTCGGCCTGCTGATGGCCGAGACGCGCACCCTGCAAGACGTCATCTATGACAAGGTGCGGCAGCGCCTGCTGCTGCTGGACACGAGCAATCTGGTTCTGGACCTGAAGCGGCTGAACCACAGCCTCAGCGCGCAACTCCAGGAGTCGATCCAGGCCTTTTGTATGGAGGCTTCGAAACCTCGACCCAGAGGCGTGGAGTTCGGGCTCTGCGACAACACCAGGTTTCAGGCGTAAAGCCCGCGAGTGGCCGGTAAATGAAGGGTGCCCCGTCCTGTCCTTCTTTGGAAAGGGCGGGGTTGTTGCTTTTGCCTCGAAGCTCCCCGCTAGCTGCAATGTGGAATATAGCGGGATTTTTGTGTCTTTTGTGCACTAGAATCGGTGAGGGACTCGCGTGTCTGCCTTGCCGCCAAGTCGACTTCAACATCGCCTGCAACGCAGGCTCCTGCTGCTGGGAGTGGGGATTGCGCTGCTGGTTTTTGTGATCTTCTCGCAGGCGGCCTTCAACCTGAAATTTCTCCGGCCCGCATCGCTGATGCAGACCTTCGTCTTCGCCGCGCTCTCGGCGCTGATCTTCCTCGCCCTGGTGGCGCTGATCTTCGTGCTGCTGCGCACGCTGGTGAAGCTGTACCTGGAGCGCCAGGCGGGCGTGGCCGGCTCCCATTTCCGCAGCAAGATGGTGCTGGGCGCGCTGGTCCTCTCCTTCGCTCCGGTCATCGCCATGTTCCTGTTTGCCTATGGACTGATGAACCGCTCGATCGACAAGTGGTTCTCGCAGCCGATCGAGGAGGTGCAGGGACGCAGCCACGCCGTGGCCGAGTTGCTGAACGGTTACGCCGGCCAGAACGCGCTCGCCCAGGCGCGCGCGATCGCCGCCAATTCGCGCGCCGCAAACGCCTACAGCTCGGGCGACTTCTCAGCGCTTATCGGCGAGTACCGCCGGGAGGAGATCGCTCAGCAGGGTGGCTTTGCGGTGGCGCTCTCTGCGGGCAAGGTGAAGGCCAGCTACGGCCGCACGCCGCCATGGAGCCTGCTAGAGAGCGAGGTCCCCAAACTCGGCCCCGCGGGCAAAGCTCACCAGCTCACCGTGGGCACTCGCGTTTACATGCTGGGAACCTCGCTGGTGACCCAGGCGGGCAAAGAGCCGGGAGTGGTCGCCGTGGCGCTGCCGCTGCCCGAGCGCTACATGGAGGCACTGTCGCAGCTGGAGCAGAGCCAGGCACGCTATCAAGATCTGCGGCGCAACAACAAGCTGATCCGGCAGACCTATATGCAGGCGCTGCTGCTGATCACGCTGCTGGTGCTGTTCGGCACCACGTGGTCGGCGCTGGCCCTGAGCAAGCTGATCACGCGTCCCGTGACAGCGCTGGAGCAGGGCACGCAGGCGATCTCCGCCGGGCGGCTGGACTACCGCGTGGAGGTGAGCGCAGGCGACGAGCTGGGCCAACTGGTGGCCTCCTTCAACAGCATGGCCGCCGAGCTGGAGAGCAACCGGCGGCAGTTGCAGGAGGCCAACGTTAACCTGGAGGACCGCCGCCTGCACATGGAGACGATCCTGGAGAGCATTCCCTCGGGCGTGCTTTCACTGGATGGCGCAGGGCAGGTGACGCGCGTCAACGCCGCGCTGCTTCGCATGTTCCAGCCCAGGGGTGTGCTGCAGCCGGGGTTGCAGCTGGCCGGGCTGCGGCTGAGCGACATCTTCGACCCCGAGCTTGCGCCGGACGTGGCCAAAGATATCTGGCGGCTGGCGCGCAAGGCCGACCGCATGGGCATGACCGCCGCGCAGATGGAGGTCCCCAGCGGCGGACGGGCGCTCGAGGTCGGCGTCACGGTGGCCGCGATGATCGGCTCAGGCGCCAAACGGCGGCTGGGATATGTGATCGTCTTCGACGACCTCAGCGACCTGCTGAAGGCCCAGAAGCAGGCGGCCTGGCGCGAGGTGGCGCGCCGCGTGGCGCACGAGATCAAAAATCCGCTCACCCCGATTGCGCTCTCGGCCGAGCGCATTCAGCGGCACATGGACAAGGCATCGCGTGGTGAGGGCATGTCGCGCGCCATCATCGACAACTGCGCGGCCACCATCGGCTCGGCGGTAGAGACCGTGCGGCGGCTGGTGGATGAGTTTTCCACTCTGGCCCGCTTCCCGCACTCGCAGTTGCGCTCGGTTGACCTGAACCAGATTGTGCACCGCGCCATGGCGCGCTTCGAAGGCAGGCTGGAGGGCGTGAACGTGCATCTGGAACTGGCCGACGACCTGCCCAGCGTAATGGCCGATCCGGAGGCGATCCAGCGCGTGGTGGCCAACCTGGTGGACAACGCGGCCGAAAGCATGAAGGACTCAGTGGTGCGCGAGGTCCGCATCAGCACCATGCTGCTCGAGACGCGCGACGCCGTGGAGATTGAGGTCAGCGACACGGGCGCAGGAGTGAGCGCCGAAGACAAGGAGAAGCTCTTCCTTCCCTACTTCTCCACCAAAGCCCGCGGGACTGGACTGGGACTGGCGATCGTGGCGCAGATCCTCGAAGAACACGGCGGCACGGTGCGCGTGGAAGCCAACGATCCCGTGGGCACGCGCATGATAGTGGAGCTGCCTGTTGCAATGGCCGAGCGGGGCCAGTTGGAGACCGAAAAACGCGAACACGCCTAGAACTGGTGCCCAACTTTGAAGACTTTGGTGCCCCACTTCTGCCTTTCTTTGGCAGAAGTGGGTTCAGGCGCTAACCTGGGAGCGGCACAGGGTTAAAAGCGGACGAAAGATAAACCATGACGCATACATTTCACATTCTGGTCGTCGACGATGAGCCGAGCATTCGCGAGACGCTGGGCGGCATTCTGGAGGACGAAGGGTATCGTGTCACGCCCGCCGCTGACGGCGAGAGCGGGCTGGAGCTGCTGCGCGACCAGCACTTCGACGTGGTGCTGCTCGATATCTGGCTGCCCGGCATGGACGGGCTCGCCGTGCTCGCGGAGGTCAAGGCGCTGGAGGACCGTCCCGAGGTGGTGATGATCTCCGGGCATGGCACGGTGGAAACCGCGGTGCGCGCGACCAAGCTGGGCGCCTACGACTTTCTGGAAAAGCCGCTCTCGCTGGAAAAGACCCTCATTGTGGTAAAAAACGCGGCCGAGGCGCGCCGGCTGCGCTCGGAGAACCAGGAGCTGAAGCGGCAGATCGCCCCCGGAGAGATCGTCGGCGACAGCATTCCGCTGAAGGCGCTGCGGCAGCAGATTGGGCTGATGGCGCCGACCAATGGCCGCGTGCTGATCTACGGCGAGAGCGGCACGGGCAAGGAACTGGTGGCGCGCGCCATCCACGCGCAGAGCCTGCGCAAGGACGAGATGTTCGTGGAGGTCAATTGCGCGGCGATCCCCGAGGACATGATCGAGAGCGAACTCTTCGGCCACTGCCGCGGCTCGTTTCCGGGCGCCGACTCAGAGAAGGAAGGCAAGCTGCGCAAAGCCGACGGCGGAACGCTGTTCCTCGATGAAGTCGGCGATATGAGCCTGAAGACGCAGTCCAAGCTGCTGCGCACGCTCGATGAGGGCCGCTTTGCGCCGGTGGGAATGGAGGAGCCGATCACGGTGGACGTGCGCGTGATCGCGGCGACCAACAAGGACCTGGAAGAGGAGATCGGCCGCGGCAACTTCCGCGAGGACCTGTTCTACAGGCTCAATGTGGTGCCCTTCGTTGTGCCGCCGCTGCGCGAGCGCAAGGAGGACATTCCCGTGCTGGCGCGCCACTTCCTCAAGGAATTCAGCAGCCAGTACAGCCGCCGGACGAAGGAGATCGCCGAGGAGGCGCTGGAGGTGCTGACGCGCTACTCGTGGCCGGGCAACGTGCGCGAGCTGCGCAATGTGATCGAGCGCATTGTCATCATGAATCCCACCGTGCAGCGGCTGGAGCGCAAGCACCTGCCTTCCGCGCTCTATCGCGAGGGCCGGCGGCGCAAAGGTGGAGACTTCACCACGCTGCACCAGGCGCGCGAGGCCTATGAGCGCGACTACATCCTGAAGAAGCTCGACGAAAACAACGGCAACGTGAGCCGTACTTCCGAGGTGCTGGGCTTGGAGCGGAGCCATCTCTACCGCAAGATGAAAACGCTGGGGATCGCAGTGAAGGAGTAGGAGCACGGTTTCAAGGTTTCAAGGTTTCAAGGTTTCAAGGTTTCAAGGTTTCAAGGTTTCAAGGTTTCAAGGTTGCAAGGCTGCAAGGTTTCAAGGTTTCAACAATAACAACCGCCGGGTGCCCCAGGTTCCGCGCCGCGCCTTTTGCGGCGCTAACCTGGGAAGCAGTACCCGTGGCCCGTGGCCGAGGTACCTCTCCATCGGAGCGCGAGATTCGTGCAGCGCTGGGGTCCTTCGCTTCGCTCAGGATCACACCGTTTCGCGACGGCGGTGGGTGCCCCGCATCTGCGCAGTGAGAATGCAGGAGGCTACTTCCTCGCCATCGCCTCAAGTTTTCGAATCGTTGCGAGGGCTTCGCGCAGGGCGGCCTTGCCCACCTCTTTCTCGAAGGCGGCCTGCAGCTTGTCGAAGGCGCGGATCACGCGCAGCGCGGTCTTTTTCCCCTGCGGCTTAAGCGAAAGCTGGTAGGAGCGCGCGTCTTCGGGATCGATCGTGCGTTGCAAGAATCCCTTGGCCTCCAGCGACGAGATGCAGTGGCTGACGTTGCCGCGCGTTGTCCCGAAGGTCTCGGCCAGTTGCGAAGGCGTGGCCAGCGAGGGCTCGTCGAAGAAGATCGCAGCCAGCACGAGGCCTTCGAGAAAGCCGAGCGAATCGGCGGCGAGGGCCTGGGCGGCCATGGAATCGAAGCGCCGCGCGGCGCGGCTGACGGCAAACATCGGACTCTCCTGCAGGAAGGCGTCGATGCGCATGCGCCCAATTCTACATAATTGAATTGTTAAACTATCGTGAATTGATTTCCACACTCAACAAACCGAGCCCAAAACCCTGACTGCGTAGCCCGGATCAGCTTCTGTCTTTCTTTTCGCCTATGGGAGCGCTGCCGAGCGATTCGAGCTGCTTGCGCCAGTCGATCGCCTCGTCGACCTCACGCGGACTGTCGCGCCAGCCTTCTCGCACCTTGACAAAGAGTTCGAGGAAGACCTTGCGGCCGAGCAGGCGCTCGATCTGGCGGCGGGCCTGGGTCCCGATCTGCTTGAGCATCGTGCCCTGTTTGCCGATCACAATCGCCTTCTGGCCTTCGCGCTCGACGAAGATTACGGCGGAAATTTTGATGAGCTTTGCGCCCTCCTCGAAGCGCTCGATGCCCACCCCGCTGGCATAGGGCACCTCCTGCGCGGTGTGGATGAGGACCTGCTCGCGGATAAGTTCGGCGGCGAGGAAGCGCTCGGGCTGGTCGGTGATCTGGTCTTCGGGAAAATATCGCGGTCCTTCGGGGAGCGCGTTCGCAATGGCCGCGAGCAGTTCGTCTTTGCCCTGCTCTTTTGTGGCGGAGATCGGCACGATCTGCGCGAACTCTAAGCGCTGCGACCAGGCCTCGATGAGTGGCAGCAGCCGCGACTTTTCGATGAGGTCAATCTTGTTCAGCAGCAAAAACGTCTTTGCCTTGGCGCGGCGCACGATCTCCAGAACGAACTCATCGCCCGTGCCGAACTTTTGCGTAGCGTCGAGGATCAGCAGCACCAAGTCGCAGCCCTCCAGCGATTCGTAGACCTCCTGCATCATGCGCCGGTTGAGCTGGTCGGCGGGCTTGTGCACGCCGGGAGTATCGACCAGCACGATCTGCGCGGCGGAATGTTTCGAGGTGCGCTTCAGGTTGACGATGCCCATGATGCGGTTGCGCGTGGTCTGCGCCTTGTGGGTGACAATGGCGAGCTTTTCGCCGGTGAGCGAGTTGAGCAGGGTGGACTTGCCCGCGTTGGGACGACCGAGGATGGTGACGAATCCGGAGCGCACGAAACGATGCTATTCCAGGCGCCCGTACTTTTTAAACTGATTTCGGCGGAACGGAGCTCGGCGGGGCCGAATTCGAGGACTTTGCCGAGGCGGCGCTTTGCGAAACCGGCTTCTCAGAGGCGGAACTCGGGGGCGCGGAGTTGGGCGAGACCGAATTCGCTGCGCGGTCCCCGGCGCGCCTGTCATGGGCGGGCTGGGGAGGAGGAGCAGGGCTTTGCGGGGTCCCCGGCAAACCCGTGGTCCCCGGCGCGCCTTCTGTTGGCGTGCTGGGGCGGAAGCCCGTGGTTGGCTTGCTGGGGTGAGGCACATTGCTCGGGGGCTGGGTTGCATCCGTCGGCCTGGCGAGAATGCGGACCTTCTCCACGCGGCGCGCAGTGGACTCCAGCACCTCGAAGCCGAGCCCTCCCTCCTGCACGCACTCGCCGGGGAGCGGGATGTGTCCGGCGATCTCGGTGACCAGGCCGCCGACGGTTGTGGCATGCCACTCCTCGGAGAGCCGCACGGGGAAGAGCTCTTCCAGGCGGCTGGTCTCAAAGCTGCCGGGGACCACGTAGCTCTGGTCGTGCTCGCGGACCAGCTCCGCGCGCGCCTCGCCCTCGTTGCTGAGCTCGCCGACGATCTCTTCGACCAGGTCTTCCACCGTGACCAGGCCGGCGACGCCGCCGTATTCGTCGATCACGATCGCAAGGCGGCGGTTTTCGCGCTGCATCTGCGCCAGCAGTTCACTGGCGCGCCGCGTCTCAGGGACGAAATAAACATCGGTCTTCATCAGGTCGCGGACCAGGCGGCGCGAGGCCTCCGAATCGGCCACCTGCAGCAGGTCGCGCGCCGAGACGACGCCGACGATGTTGTCCAGCTCGCCGGAAAAGACCGGCACGCGCGAGTAGGCGTGCTCGGAAAGAAGTTGCGTGAGCTGCTCGACGGTGGTCTCGTCCGGGACGGCGAAGATGCGCGGGCGCGGGGTCATGACGTCGCGCATGGTCTTGTCTCCAAACTCGACGACCGAGTGGATGAGGTCGCGGTCGCTCTCTTCGAGGATGCCCTCGTCCTGGCCGGCTTCGATGAGCGCGTCGACCGCCTCGGAAGGATGCTCGGGCTCTTCACCGGCCCCCTCCGCGCGGGCCAGCGAGACCACCGACTGCAGGAAGCCGAGCACGATGGTGAGCGGCAGCACCGAGTAGACGAGCAGCTTCAGCAGCAGGACGAACCGCACGAACCAGCCGCCGCGCGTGCGGGAAAAGAGCAGGAAGGGCAGAAAGCGGTCAAAGAGCACGATGACGAGTATGGCGAGAAACACCGCCTGCGCGATGTCTTCGGCGCCCCAGCCCGGCCGCATGAAGACCTCGTAAGCCAGCAGGAAGCAGATGGCCGCCGTGAGCAGGTGCTCGAGCAGTGCGAAGGAGAGCGCGGCCCGCCGGTGATTGAAGCCGAGACGCGGCTCGATCTGGTGCTCGAAGATCTCGATGTTCTCCTGGAATTCGCGGGAGAGAAACTTGCCGCTCTCGGTGTAGAGACGCGAGGCGTAGGCGCTGATGACCAGCAGCGCGAGCAGCAGGATGAAGAGCAGAGCGATCGCCATCACGGCCTCCTCTTCAGCGCTGCCGGCGAACGCCGCGCAGATGAGGGCCGCGCGTCCTCGCCGCGCTCGATCAGCCCGGAGGGGAGATGCAGCTCCGAACGCAGGCGCTGCTCGAGGCGGCGCATCTGGCCGCGGTCGCGCTCGTGGTCGTGTCCGGCCAAGTGCAACATGCCGTGCAGGATAAGCACCTTGATTTCGGTGAGCAGGCTATGGCCCTGCTGGGCGGCGTGGGCCCGCGCTGTCTGCAATGAGACGGCGATGTCTCCGCATTGATGGTCGGGCGGAGCCGCATGGGGAAACGACAGCACATCCGTCGGCTTGTTCTTGCCGCGGAACTGCTGGTTCAGCCGCTGCATTTCGGCGTCGGTTGTGAGCAGGATATTGATCTCGCCCGCGACTCCGGCGGCGCGCTGCGCACGGTTGGCAAATCGCGCCAAGGCCAGACGGCTGAGGTCACTTGTTTTTCGCCGTTCCAGAATCACAGGTCCCAATTCCGGGCGTGCCCTTACTGCAAAAGAAAAAGGAAGGGCACAATGCCCTCCCTTCCATTGTAGCGAATTCCTACTGCTGCACTGCTGCGGTCTGTTTTTTGGCCTCCATTGACTCCAGAGCACCGGGCGTGCGCACCGAATCCCCTTCCAGTTGCAGAGTGAGCTGGCGGTCGTCGCGCGTCTTTAAGTCCTCGTAGGCGCGGATGATGCGCTGCACCAGGTGATGTCGCACCACATCGGTCTCATTGAAGAGCTGGAAGCGAATGCCATCCACTCCCTGCAGCACGTTCATCGCCTCGATCAGGCCGCTGCGGCCCGGGTTGGGCAGATCGATCTGGGTGATGTCGCCGGTGATGACCGCCTTGGAGTTGAAGCCGAGGCGGGTGACGAACATCTTCATCTGCTCGCTGGTGGTGTTCTGCGCCTCATCGAGGATGACGAACGAATCGTTCAGCGTGCGCCCGCGCATGAACGCGATGGGCGCGATTTCGATGACGTTCTTCTCCAGGAAGCGGTCCACCTTCTCCGGCTCCAGCAGATCGTAGAGCGCGTCGTAGAGCGGCCGGAGATAGGGATCGACCTTCTCCTGCAGCGTGCCGGGCAGGAAGCCCAGGCGCTCGCCGGCCTCCACCGCGGGACGCGCAAGGATGATGCGCTGCACCTTCTTGGCCACCAGGAAGCTGACCGCCATGGCCACGGCAAGATAGGTCTTGCCGGTCCCTGCGGGGCCGATGCCAAAGACCATATCGCTTTGCTCGATTGCCTCCAGGTACTGCCGCTGATTGATGCTCTTGGGCTGCACCGCTCGCTTGCTGCCCACAGAGCGCTGCTTGCCGGCGTCGGCCAGCTGGCGCAACGTCACCGATGGATCGGCCACCAGCACGCGCAGCATGGAGCTGAGCTCACCGTTGAAGACCTGCTGGCCATGCTGCCGCAGGTAGTCGAAGTCGTCGAATACCTGCTCAACGCGCGCCACCTCCTCGGCTGTGCCGCGGATCTGGACGGCGTCGGGCAGCAGTTCGATTGTGACGTTGAGACCACGTTCAAGCAGGTGAAGGTTTTCGTCGCGCGTACCGAAGAGGGTTTCGAGATTGGGACGGAGTTCGACGTTTTTCTTCATCGGGAAATCGAGATCACCTCGGGCGCGGCCTGCGCCAGTGAATGTGGCTGAAACGATGGGAAGATTCCGGTCTGAGGGGCAGAGAAGAGCGGGAGCGAATTCGGGTGCGAACGATGCTTCTGGTTGGAAGCAGATGCCATTGGGCAGGAGCGTAGCCTTTTTCCTGCCGGGAGTCAACAAAAGAAGCGCGGGCGGAGGACCCTGCGCTCCACCCCGGCAAGCGACCTGCGCACTCGGAAGATCGAAACGCTACCATCGACAATCATTCGATGCAGACGGCGTTGAAGGGTCGCCAAAGGCGCGGGAAAAAGGCCCTGCCTCAGGGCCAAGCGGGCCAAAGATTCACACGATTTTCACGGACAGCATTGCTCCCCGACAACCGGGCACCCTCGTTGCTTTTCCCCCTCTGAACCCTGACGAGGACAGCGCCTCTAGTCGACGAAGTCCACAAAGCTGTCGGTGATCTCAGCTCCGTGCTGGTTGGCAATGCGGGTGGCCGTTGCCTCCACTCGCTTCATTAGCCCCTCCAGATAATGGCGCGAGTGTGAGATGGCCACCACGCCAACCGTGGCCGACTGCCACAGTTCACTGGGCTCAAGTTCGGCCACCGAGACATTGAAGCTGTTGCGCAGACGGTCCTTGAGGCTGCGCAGCACCTGGCGCCGGTCTTTGAGCGAGTGCGCGCCTTCTATGCGCAGTTCGAGGTTGAGGTGGGCAATGGGCATGAGAGCTCGGATGCGCTCCGGCAGAGCAACAGCAAAGTCACAGACAACAGCAATGTCAAAAACCCCGCCCTAACCAAAAGAAGGTTAGGACGGGGCACCCTCGAACGTTGATGTTGTAAAGCGCTACAGCAGCTGGGCGGCGACCTTCTCGGTGACGAAGGCCTCTATGACGTCGCCCACCTTCAGATCGTTGTAGTTCTGGATGCCGATGCCGCACTCCATGCCGTTGCGGACCTCGCTGGCATCGTCCTTGAAGCGCCTGAGCGAGCTCACCTTGCCGGTGAAGATCACCACGTTGTCCCGCAGCAGGCGGACCTCGGCGTCGCGCTTGATGAGCCCATCTGCAACCTGGCAGCCGGCAATGGTGCCGACCTTGGGGATGCGGAAGGTCTCGCGTACCTCGGCGCGCCCCAGGTAGGTCTCCTTGATGGTCGGCTCGAGCAGGCCGGTCATGGCCTTCTTCATCTCGTCCTGCAGCTCGTAGATGATCGAGTGCAGGCGGATGTCCACCTTCTCCTGCTCGGCCATCTCCTGCGCCTTGCGCTCCGGACGCACATTGAAGCCGATGATGATGGCATTCGACGCGGCGGCCAGCAGCACGTCGCTCTCGGTGATGGCGCCCACCGAGGAGCGCAGCACCTTGATGCGCACCTGTTCGTTCGAGAGCTTGGCGAGCAGGTCGCTGATGACCTCCACCGAGCCCTGCACGTCGCCCTTGAGGATGATGTCGAGCTGCTTGGTGCCCTCGCTCTTGACCTGCTGCGACAGGTTCTCCAGCGAGACGCGGGCGGACTTGGCGAGCACGGCCTCGCGCGCCTTGGCCTCGCGGTAGTCGGCGATTTCGCGGGCCTTTTCGCGCTCGGCCACCACCACGAACTGGTCGCCCGCCTGGGGCAGGCCTTCGAGTCCGAGGATCTCCACCGGAGTTGCCGGACCGGCCTCCTCCAGTGGCCGGCCGCGATCGTCGAACATGGCGCGTACCTTGCCGAAGACGTTGCCGACGACGAAGTTCTCGCCCGTGTGCAGCGTGCCATTGTCGATGAGCACGGTGGCAACCGGGCCGCGCCCGCGATCGAGCTTGGCTTCAAGGACGGCGCCGGTGGCCAGCCGCTCGGGCGTGGCCTTCAGCTCCTTCATGTCGGCGACCAGGCAGATCATCTCCATGAGCTGATTGAGATTGATGTGCTTCTTCGCCGAAACGTCGACGTAGATCGTGTCGCCGCCCCAGTCTTCCGGCAGCAGGCCGCGGTCGGCAAGCTGCTTCTTCACGCGGTCGGGCTGCGCCTCGGGCTTGTCGATCTTGTTGACGGCAACGATCAGCGGCACCTTGGCGGCCTTGGCGTGGTCGATGGCCTCCAGTGTCTGCGGCATCACTCCGTCGTCGGCAGCGACCACCAGCACGACAATGTCGGTGACCTTGGCGCCACGGGCGCGCATGCGCGTGAAAGCCTCGTGGCCCGGCGTGTCGAGGAAGACAATTTCGCGCCCGAGGGCGGGCGAGTTGGTGTCGGTAATCTTCACCTTGTAGGCGCCAATGTGCTGCGTGATGCCTCCGGCCTCGCCCGCCGCAACCTCGGTGGTGCGGATAGCGTCCAGCAGGCTCGTCTTGCCATGATCGACGTGGCCCATGATGGTGACCACCGGAGGACGCGTGACGATGTTGAAGGCCGCCTCGTTCTCTTGCTCGATGGCCTGCGCCTCGTACTCCTGCTGGATCTGGTCTTCGAAGCTGATGACCGAGCTCTCGGCCCCGAAGTGGCGGGCCATGTCGCGGGCCAGGTCCTCGCTGAGCGTCTGGTTGATGGTGGCAAAGACGCCACGGGCCAGCAGGCGCGCGATCAGGTCCTTGGCGCGGATGTCGAGCTTCTCTGCCAGGTCTTTTACGCTCACGCCCTCTGAAATGGTGATGGCGCGCGTGATCGGCATCGGCTCATTGCTGAGCGAGAGCCGCGGAGGCGGCGTGAAGCCCTTCATTGGGCCTTCCTGCTTGCCGCGCGGACCCTGGTAGCGCTGGCCTGGACGGCGCGCTGGCGCTCCGGCGCGTGCCCCGGGACGCGGAGCTGCGCCTGGAGGCGGAGCTCCAGGGGCGGCGCCCAGCAGGCCGCCGGCACGGGGCGGACCACCGGGACGTGTTCCCATCCCGGGGCGAGTGCCCATCGGCGGACGTCCGCCGGGGACGGGCGCGGAACGCGTCGGATGCATCGGACGGCGCTCGCCGGAACGGAACGGCGGACGCGAGCCGGGAGCCCCCGCTGCTCCGGGCGCGCCCGGAGCTCCGGCCTGCTGGCCGGGACGGGGGCGCTGGAAGATGGGCTGTCCGCGCACCGGACCTGGGCGATTGCCTATCGGGGCGGATGCGGACGGCGCCTGAGGCGGACGCGCGGGCGGGGGCGGCGGAGCCGTATACACCGGACGCGGGCCGGTCTGCGGCACGATCATGCGGCGCGCGGGTTGTCCCGGCGCCTGTGCCGCCGGAGCGACAGGCTGCCCTGAGGCAGGCGGAGCCTTGGCTGCAGGAGCCTCGGGTGCGGCGGCCGGCGGTGCGGCCGCCTCAATCCCCCGCGCTTCGGAGACCGGGGCTTCGGCCGGGGGCTCGGTCACTGCAACTTGGGTTGGCGCAGCTTCGGCCGGGGCAGTTGGGGCAAAAGAGGCCTCGGGTGGCGCGAAGGCCGGGGCCTCCGGCGCGGCTGGTGCGGCTTCGACCACGGGCGGAGGAGGCGCGACCGCAACAGGAGGCCGAACCGGCGGGCGCTGCTGGGCCACAGTCGCGGGCGTAATCATGCGGGGCGCGCGTTCGGGAGCCGGTGGAGCGGCAGGCGGAGCAACGGTGCGCGCTGCGGGCGGCCGGTTCACGATAGCTCGAGGCGGCGGCGGGGCGGGCGTCTCCACGGTCTCTTTACGCGCCAGGATCGCCTTCATCGCGTCGCCGGGCTTAGAGATCTTGGAGAGATCGATCTTTGGGCGGAACTCTTCCCCGCCCGCGCGCTGGCGGGCGGCTGTAGGGCCGCCGCTCAACTCGCGGAGATACCTGCGGACCCGCTCGGCCTCGTCTTCCTCGACGGAGCTGGAATGGGTCTTCTTCTCGGTGACGCCGACCTTCTCCAGGACGTCGAGGACCTGTTTACTTTTCACTTCCAGCTCGCGAGCCAGATCGTTGATTCGAATCTTCATCCGCCGTTCGGTTCCTTATTCCCACCTGTTGACTGATTGACACTACTGCTTCGCCGGGCCTTGTTCCCCGCCCAAATGTTCCTGCTCGCCTGAATCTTCCTGCTCCTCTGCCGCCGTGGCACTCTCGCCCTCGCTCTCGGGGGCAGCTTCCGCCGCCGTTTCCTGAGCAGCCTCCTCGGCAGCAGGTTCTCCGGAAATAGCCTCTCCGGACGCCGTCTGCTCAGGAGAGCCGGCCAGCAGCGGATCGGAGGGATACTCTGCCTGGACCTCGTCGGCCGCAACCGAGGCCGCTTCCAGGCTGGAGAAGTAATTGTTGACTGCCACGGAGATCTTCTCCACCGTCTCGGGACCGATTCCCGGGATCGCCTCCAGCTCCTCCGGGGTCATATCGGCCAGACCCTCGATGCTGTGGACGCCGCCCTCGGTCAGCTTCTGCAGCACTGTCTCGCCCAGTTCGCCGGAGATCTTGTCCAGCGAGGTCGCCTGGCCGCCGACCAGGGAGTTCATCTGCAGCTCGACTTCCTGCCGCTTCTCTTCCTCGCTCTTGATATCGATCTTCCAACCCAGCAGCTTGGCTGCCAGCCGGACGTTCTGCCCCTTCTTGCCGATGGCCAGCGAGAGCTGAGTGTCATCGACAACGACCTCCAGGTGCTTGTCCTGGCTGTCGAGGACGGAAACCCGCGAAACCTTGGCAGGTTGCAGCGCCTTCTCGGCAAAGGTCACCGGGTCCTCGTGGTACTCGATGATGTCGATCTTTTCGCCGTGCAGCTCGCGGATGATCGACTGGACCCGCATGCCCTTCATGCCCACGCAGGCTCCCACGGCATCCACGTCCTTGTCGCGCGACATCACGGCGATCTTGGTGCGCTCGCCCGCCTCACGCGCAATGGCGCGGATCACCACGGTGTTGTCGTAGATCTCCGGCACCTCGGTCTGGAAGAGATTCGTGACCAGCTCCGGCGCGGCGCGCGATACGATCCCAGGTCGAAGATGCAGTCCGGCCCCTCGATGCGCTTGACTGTGGCGTTGACGACCTCGCCCACGCGATTGTGGTACTCGTTGAAGACCGTGTCGCGCTCGGCCTCGCGCACCTTCTGGAAGATGACCTGCTTCGCCAGTTGGGCGGCGATGCGGCCCAACCCCTCGATGGACTTTTCCTCCAGCAGCTCGCCGCCAACCACGGCGTCCTCGCTGATGCGCAGCGCCTCTTCCAGCGAGATCTGCGTCTGCGGGTCCTCGATGTCGTCTTCGCTGGGAAGGATCTCCTTGACCGAGTAGGCGCGGATGGCACCGGTTTCGCGGTCGAGAACGGCGCGCAGGCTCTCCTGCGTCTTGTAGAACTTGCGCGTGGCCACGACAATGGCATCCTCGACGGCGGCGACCACGATCTCGGGATTAATTCCCTTCTCGCGGCTCAATGCGTCGATCACGTTGTACAGTTCACTTGCCATATCTCGTGCCACCCTCAACTTTGCGGGGCCGCGCCCCAGCGATGAAATTACTGTCCACTCTCAAAACTACTTTTCTGCTTCCCAACCGGGCCTAAATTTCTGGGGCGTAAATTTCTGGTTCCTAAATTTCTGGAACCAGGTTCGCCTTCTCAACATTGGAGAGAGGCACAACCACGGTCCCTGCCCCCTGTGCCTTGGCCCTTTTGCGGCTGCCGGCCTGGTCCAGATCGACCGTCAGCAGCCCGTCTGAAAACCCGACCAGCCGCCCCTCGAAGTGCCGGTTGCCGTTCACCAGCTCGCGCGTGCTGAACTTGATCAGGCTGCCGGTGAAGCGCGCAAAATGCTCCGGCCGAAAGAGCCTGCGGTCCAGTCCGGGAGAAGAGATCTCCAGCACGTAGGCCCCGCCCGGCACCGCGTCCTCGACATCGAATATCGTCGCGACCTCCCGGCTGAAGTCGGCACAGTCCTCGTGCGTGACCCCCTCCGGCTTGTCGATAAAAATTCGCAGGATGCGCTTCGTGCCGCTCCCTTTCAGCTCGATGTCCCAAACCCCAAGGCCGCTGGATTCGGCCACTCTCTCGGCGATCTCACGAACTTTGTCGAGCGCAAATGCCATTCTTCGCCCCAGCAAGCCAACCGCGGCCTTGCCGGGGACCCAGCCTAGCTTCGCCGCGATATTACGACCGTAGCTCCCCGAACAGCCCTGACGGCTGCCTGCCTTCGCCAAAAATGCAACTGGACAGGGAGTGAAACAGAACGCGGACCGTAAAAGTCCAACGCTGCTTCCGGGTCCGCATACGGACAGAGCCTTGGCAGCGAACAGCTGAAAGTATAACGCCGGGCCGTATCTATGACAACCGAACAAAAGCCAAGCCCACTTCCGGCTTGCTGGGTGGCAACCGGCGATGCCCGCACCGGGATCCCCAGCGCGCCGATTGTTGGCGCTGGGGCAGAGCACCGTTTCAAGGATCAACGCCAGAGATTTAGATAACCTGTCGGGGACAAAAGTTGCACCCGGCAACCGCGGGCCTGCCGGGGGCCTCGAATCTCACAGCGCGCGGATGGTGGGCGCGGCACTGTTCAGGGTACTATTCCCCTTTGCGGATCTCCCGGTCCGCCGCTGGAGGCTTCGCCTTGAGGACCTCTTTCATTTGGCTGCCAATGCTTGCCTTGGTCGCACCGCTGGCGGCCCAGGAGATCGATGCCCCGGAGCCTCGCTGGCCAGTGGTTATGGCAGCCCCGGCTGACACTGGCGCGGACACAACAGAGCAGGCACAGGCAGAGCAGAGCCAGGCAAGCCAAAACGACCGCAGTTCAGCTCCCGCCAGCCCAGGCGCGGTGAGCGCTCCGATTGCGCAACCCCGTGTCGAGGGCGAGGCAAAAACGCCTGCGCCCGAGCCCCACAAAATATTCAGAGCGTGCGCCCCCAGTTTAACGGTGGTCAACCCTGGCGAAGACCTAAGCCCGTTAACCGTGCACCAGAAGTTTAAAATCTTCTACCGCTATGCCTATGATCCGTGTCGATATGCAGCCGCCGCGGCTGCGGCGGGCATCGAGCAGGCCCAAAACGAGCCCGAGGAATATGGCCAGGGCGCGGAGGGCTATGGGAAGCGCGTGGGAGCAAACCTTGCCGACACCAACCTGGCCACATTTTTTGCCAGGTTCCTTTTACCCACACTGCTCCACGATGACCCACGCTACTTCCGAATAGGCAAGGAGGGGACCTTCAAACGGCGAATGATGCATGCCATAGTCAGCCCCGAGTGGACCCGGCGCGACAATGGCACCCATCGCTTCAATTACAGCAGGGTCCTTGGCGATCTTATTGCCGCCTCGATCGGCAATGCTTATCGCCCCGAAGATGATCGCGGAGCAGGCCACACGTTCCGGCGCACTGGCATCATGCTCGGCGTAGCTTCGGGCTCTGCGGCCTTCACGGTTGAGCGTGGTTAGGCCAAAAAATATGGCCGGCATGTGGTCGTCACCACACGCCGGCCTCGATGGAGAGGCTTCTGGATTGCGCCGCGGAACGATTGGGGGCAAATTCAGTGTGCCTGCGCGATGGCCGCGTTGGGAAATCGGAAGTTTTTATGACCTCCATAAACGGCGTGACCGGTTTGCACAGCCGCTTTCCTGCGTAGTGCCTAATTTGTCGTTGTCACGAATGTCATCTCGCCCGGTTGTCCTCACTTGCGCAATTCGCGCCGGGATTGCGCGACCGGCATGGAGTCCATACAATTATCCATGGCCTACCGTTTGGAAAATCCCAATGATTAACTTCCCGGTCCCCGAAGCGCTGACCTTCGACGACGTGCTGCTGTTGCCCGCAAAGTCGGACGTGGTTCCGGCGGAGGTCAACACCCAGGTCCAGCTGACGCGCAATATTCGACTCAACATCCCGCTGATCAGCGCCGCCATGGACACCGTGACCGAGTCGCGCATGGCGATTGCGGTAGCGCAGCAGGGCGGGCTGGGCATTGTCCACCGCAACCTGAGTATCGAGCGGCAGGCGGCCGAGATCGACAAAGTGAAGCGCTCGGAGAGCGGCATGATCGTCGATCCGATCACCATTGAGCCGGAGCGCAAGATCAGCGATGCGCTGGATTTGATGCGGCACTACCGGATCAGCGGCGTGCCCGTGGTAAACGGCAAAAGGCTTGTGGGCATCCTCACCAATCGCGACCTGCGCTTCGAGACCCGTACCGACATTCCCATCTCGCAGGTCATGACGAAGGAGAACCTGATCACCGTCCCGGTGGGCACCACGCTGGAGCAGGCCGAGGCCATCTTGCATCAGCACCGGGTGGAGAAGTTGCTGGTGGTCGACGACCACTACGAACTCAAGGGGCTGATCACGGTCAAGGACATCCAGAAGAAGCTGAAGTATCCCGGCGCGGCCAAAGACGAGAAGGGACGGCTGCTGGTGGGCGCGGCCGTGGGCGCCACCGGCGATTACCTGGAACGCGCGCAGGAGATGGTTCGCTTCAAGTGCGACGTGCTGGCGGTCGACAGCGCACATGGCCATTCGACCCGCGTGCTGGAGGCGGTGAAGACGATCAAGCGCGCGCTGCCGCAGGTGAGCCTGCTGGCGGGCAACGTTGCCACTTATGACGGCACAAAGGAGCTGATCGACTGCGGCGCAGACGGCGTGAAGGTGGGCATTGGCCCCGGATCGATCTGCACCACGCGCATCGTCACCGGCGCGGGCGTACCTCAGATCAGCGCCATCGCCGAATCGGCGCGGGCGGCGCGCGATACGGGAGTTCCCATCATCGCCGATGGGGGCGTGAAATATTCGGGCGACATCACCAAGGCCATCGCCGCCGGAGCCAGCGTCGTGATGGTCGGCTCGCTGCTGGCGGGCACCGAGGAGAGCCCCGGCGAGACGATCCTGTACCAGGGCCGCACCTTTAAGGCCTATCGTGGCATGGGCTCGCTGGGCGCCATGGCCCAGGGATCGAGCGAGCGCTACTTCCAGACGCTGGATGAACCTTCCGGCGGCGATGGCCGCCGCGGGCTCGATTCCGCCATCGAAGAAGGAAACCGGCTTGCCAAGCTGGTGCCGGAAGGCATCGAGGGCCGCGTTCCCTATCGCGGCACAGTGGCCATGACGGTGGCGCAATTGGTAGGCGGTCTGCGCAGCGGCATGGGCTACGTAGGCTGCGCGTCGATCGATGAGCTTCAGCAGAACGCGCGCTTCATCCGCATCAGCGGCGCCGGGCTGAAGGAGAGCCACGTGCACGACGTAACCATCACGCGCGAAGCACCGAACTATCGGGTGGAGTAGTAATGGACAACTCGGCCGCAGAAGACGCCGCTGCTCTGCCCGGTAGCCCACATTTGCCCTCAGTTGGAAAACGTGGGGAGGCACAACCGCGGCCGGACCAGCCTGCCGCTGTTTCCACGCCTGCGCCGGTTCCGCGCACCCGCGAGACCGCCTTCGACAGCTTTGGGCATCTGAAGCACACACGAGAGCTCTTCTGGCATTACTGGGCGCCTGTGCTGACAATGCTCACGCTGATAGCATTGCAATCCACCGAACTCTTCTCGGGCACTCATACCGGCAGGGTCCTGGGCGCACTGATGCGGTTGCTCGGTAACCCGCTGAGCCCACAAGCACTGGCGCTGATGAATCTCGTCCTGCGCAAGACCGGGCACGTCATCGGCTATGGCCTGCTGTGCCTGAGCTGGCTGCTGCTGCTGCGCGGCAGCTACTGGCTTCGCCACGAGTACCAGCTCTGCCTGAAGGGCAGCATTCAAGTGCGCCGGCTCTGGTGGCGTCCGGCGTGGGGCGCGCTGGCCCTGCTCTCGACGGCCGCGGTGGCAATGGCCGACGAACTCCATCAGATGAGCCTCCCTGGCCGCACCGGACGAGCGCGCGATATGCTCCTGGATACCTGTGCGGCGCTGCTGGCGACGGCGATCGTGTGGCACCGCGCACGCAGACACTCCGCCCCGGAAAGTCAATCTGCGAAGCCACGTTGAATACGCCACTGCTTCGCGCAGTGCCCTCCACGCATCCATACAGCGGTATACCGATGGCTTACCAGAACTCTCTTTTCCCGATGCTGCCGGACGGGTTCGTCTACGAGCCTGAATTCGTGACGAAACAGGAGGAGGCCGAGCTGCTCCGCGCAATTCGCGGTCTGGACTTCAAGCCCTTCGAATTTCACGAATACACGGCCAAGCGGCGGATCGTGGAGTATGGATGGGACTATGACTTCCAGTCGCGCAGAGCGACCGCAGGCCGGCCGCTGCCGGATTTTCTGCTCCCGCTGCGCGCACGGTGCGCAGCCTTCATCGGCGCGCCGAGCTCAATGATCGTGGAAGTTGTGGTCACCGAATATCCGGAAGGCGCTCCCATCGGCTGGCACCGCGACGTACCGCAATTTGAGACCATCGTTGGCATATCGCTGCTCGGCTCCTGCCGCATGCGGCTGCGCGAAATCGTTCCAGCAAGCCACATAAAGGGGCACTACAAGAAGCCTGCGAAGATCTTCTCCATTGAGATCGAGCCGCGCTCTCTTTATGTCCTGGAAGGGGCGGCGCGCTGGGAGTACCAGCACAGCATCGCCCCGTTGAAGAGCCTCCGCTACTCCATTACGTTTCGCACTATCCGTGAGATGTACAAACAGGCAAGCTAGTAACTGCATGCTGGCGTGGGTGCCCCAGCTCCGCGCGGAGGTTTAGCGGCGCTAACATGGGAGCTGCGGCGTGCCCCCCTTCTGCCCGCCTCTGGCAGAAGGGGGTCTTACTATGCCGGACATCTACGCCGCAGGCCTGATCTCCCGGATCTCGCCTTCCACCACTCTGGGCGCCACAGCTGACGCGGCGCCCGCGACGGCCGCCACAAAAGCCAGGAACAGAGAGATAAATCCTCCCCAACCCAGTGTGGTCAGCAGGTTCATGATGTACGGCGTGGGATAGGACCCAAGCGTGCCGGCAGCGTTGTTCACGGCATTTTGGGCTGCATTCGCTGCGTTTTCGGCTGCCGCACCTCCGGTTGCGGCGTTGGTGGCCGCCGCACTG
>WNGF01014893.1_pt1 | contig 27834 bp, 23 predicted proteins | sample 5400641 | NCBI WGS metagenome assembly WNGF01 (sample SAMN13153371, study PRJNA577476) | soil metagenome | isolation source: 80 cm soil or saprolite under grassland replicate 2 | place: USA:California | collected 2016-06-15 | reverse complement strand
CCCTGGCGCAAAAGCAAAGCGGCATTCTCAAAATGTACACCCCCGACAGCCCGGCCAGCATATCGATCCACGAGGAGGCTACGGTGTTTGCCCAGGGCCCGATGATGGGGGTGTTCAACAACCTGCTGATCAGCGACCAGCATAAGCCGCAGGTCAGCCTGCAAACCCTGGTGCCCGATCTGGCGACCGATTGGGCGTGGGGTGAGGATGGCACGGCGCTGACGCTGCACCTGCGGCAGGGCGTCAAATGGCATGACGGCCGGTCTTTCACCGCCAAGGATGTGCAGTGCACCTGGGATCTGCTGCTCGAGAAATCGAGCGAGAAGTTCCGCGTCAACCCGCGCAAGAGCACCTACAAGAACCTCGACCGCGTCACCAGCAACGGCGATTACGAGGTGACCTTTCACCTGAAGCGGCCGCAGCCGGTCTTTCCGGGGTTTCTCGCCGGCGGTTTCACGCCGGTCTATCCTTGCCATGTGCCGCCGGGGCAGATGCGCCAGCACCCGATCGGCACGGGCCCATTCAAATTCGTCGAGTTCAGGCCGAACGAGCACATCAAGGTGGCGCGCAATCTGGATTATTGGAAGCCGGGGCTGCCCTATCTCGACGGCATCGAATATACGGTCATCCGCAACCCGGCGACGGCGGTGCTGTCCTTCGTGTCCGGAAAGTTTGACATGACCTTTCCGTACCAGCTGACGGTGCCGCTGTTCAAGGACGTGAAGCAGCAGGCGCCCGACGCGATCTGCGAATTGGTGCCGGATGGCGGGATCAACCGCCATCTGCTGATCAACCGCGAAGTGCCACCCTTCGACAATCTGGACCTGCGCCGCGCGATGGCGCTGAGCCTCGACCGCAAGGCGTTCATCGATGTCCTCAGCGAAGGCCAGGGCGACATCGGCGGCGCGTTGCAGCCGCCGCCCGCCGGGATGTGGGGCATGCCGCCGGAGGTACTGAAGCAGCTGCCCGGCTATGACCCCGATGTGCAAAAGAACCGCACCGAGGGCCGCCAGCTGATGCAGAAGCACGGCTACGGCCCCGACAACCGGCTGAAGATCAAGGTATCCACCCGGGATCTGCCGTTTTATCGCGATCCGGCGGTGCTGCTGATCGACCAGTTGAAGGAGGTGTATATCGACGGCGAGCTCGAGGCGATCGACACCACCGCCTATTTCCCGAAGCTCCGGCGCAAGGACTTCATCGTCGGCCTCAATTTGCAGACCAGCGGGCCGGAGCCTGACCCGGTCTTCGACATCTTCTACAGCTGTGGCGGGAGCCTCAATTGGGACGGCTACTGCAACCCCGAGATCGACCGGCTGATCGACCAACTGTCGATGGAAGCCGACCGGGACCGCCGGCGTGAGATGGCCTGGAACATCGAGCGCAAACTGGCCGAGGATGTGGCGCGCCCGATCATCTTCTATTCCGGGGCTGACCCTGATGGTCAATTCGATCTATGCCGGCAACCGCCGGGAGGACATTTGGCTGGACAAATGACGGCTCAGCCGCTGCGCTAGCATCGTGCTGCCCTCGCCGGCTCCGCGCCTTTGGGTCAACCCGGCGCGCTCCTTAGGAGCCTCGCGTAATCGGGTCCCGCATGCTAGCGTCGCAATTGCAGGCGCGCGACATACCGGAATATCCGCCCGGTGGAAAAACGACCGCGCCGCCGCGGGCGCGTCGACAAGGCTCCCCCGCACGGAGACGGGAGGTGGGGGGATGAAGCGAGTCCTGCGAAGTGTCACGACGACAGCCGCACTGCTGCTCGCGCTCGGCGCCGGCGAACCGGCGTTGGCGCAGAAATCCGGCGGCACCCTGCAACTCTCCCATTTCGACAGCCCGGCCAGCATGTCGCTGCACGAAGAATCGACCACCGCAGCGCTGCGACCGATGATGGGGGTGTTCAACAACCTCGTCGTGTACGACCAGCACGTCGCGCAAAACAGCACGGAATCGATCGTGCCGGACCTCGCGACCGGTTGGTCGTGGAGCGAAGATGGGACCGAATTACGCTTCCTGCTGCGCCAAGGCGTCAAATGGCATGACGGCAAACCCTTCACCGCGAACGATGTGAAGTGCACTTGGGACCTGCTTGCCGGCAAGACCAGCGAGAAGCTTCGCGTCAATCCGCGTAAGCCCTGGTACAACAACCTCGAGGAGGTGACCACCAACGGCGACTACGAGGTCACCTTCCGACTGAAACGGCCGCAGCCGGCCTTGCTCGCGCTCCTCGCATCCGGCTGGTCGGCGGTCTATCCCTGCCATGTGCCGCCGCGCGAGATGCGCCAGCGTCCGATCGGCACCGGCCCCTTTAAATTCGTCGAATTCAAGCCGAACGAGCATGTCAAGGTGGTGCGCAATTCGGATTACTGGAAACCGGGCCGGCCTTATCTCGATGGCATCGACTGGACGATCATCAGAGATACCGGAACGCGGGTCCTCTCGTTCATCGCCGGCAAGAACGATATGTTCTCGCCCTATGGCGTGACCATCCCCCTGATGAAGCAGATCAAAGATCAGGCGCCGCAGGCGATCTGCGAGGTGACGCCGACGAACGTCAATCGGACGTTGATCATCAATCGGGACAAACCGCCGTTCAACGACCCCGATCTGCGGCGGGCAATGGCGCTGACTTTGGACCGCAAGGCGTTCATCGACATTATCGCCGATGGGCAGGGCGATGTCGGCGGGACCATGCTGCCGGCCCCGGAGGGTGTCTGGAGCATGCCGCAAGAGATGCTGAGGACGCTGCCAGGCTACGATCCCGACGTGAAGAAGAACCGCGCCGAAGCCAGAAAGATCATGGAAAGGCTCGGCTACGGTCCGGACAAGCGGATCGCGGTCACGGTGTCGACACGCAACATCCCGCCCTATCGCGACGCGGCGGTGATCCTGATTGACCACTTGAAGGAGATTTACATCGACGGGGTGCTCGACCCGATCGACACCACGCAATGGTATCCCAAGCTGATGCGCAAGGACTACACGGTCGGCCTCAACGTCAGCGAAACGGCAGTCGACGATCCGGACCAGCAATTCTACGAGAACTACACTTGCAGTGCCGAGCGCAACTACACCGGCTATTGCAGTCCCGAAGTCGATAAGCTGATCGACCAGCAATCGGCCGAAGCCGACAAGGAAAAGCGCCAGAAGCTGGTGTGGGAAATCGAGAAAAGGCTGGCCGCGGACGGCGCCCGGCCGGTGATCTTCTACCCGCGTCAGGCAACCTGCCGATACGCGCAGGTCAAGGGGCTGACCGTCATGGCCAACAGCATCTACAACGGCTACCGCTACGAGGATCTGTGGCTCGACCGATAGCCCGGTTGGCAAGGTCCCGTCATCCGCGGTCGGCCAGGGCGACGATTGCGCACTGCATCGGCCTATTCGCCGCGGATGCCGGGTTCGTCCAGAAGTCCGGCAGGCGTCCTCAAGGTTGATCGATCGTCTACACAGCCGGCGCTTCGAGGGCGTCCGGGCGGATAGGTAGATTATCCGGGCGGCCACTGCCTCTGCGAACGATCCCGTGATAGCGTCCCGACGATGGACGCCTACGCGTTCATCGGCTGTGGGCTTGAGGGAGGAGTGGGAATGAAGAGGCATCTGCGGCGCGGCGCGGCGGCAGGCTCGTTGATACTGGTGCTGTCCGCAGCCACGGCGGCCTTGGCGCAGAAGCCGGGCGGCATCCTGCGGCTGCAGCATTTCGACAGCCCGGCCTCGATGTCGATCCTCGAAGAATCGACGCGCGCCAGCGAGCAGCCGGCGATGGGGGTGTTCAATAATCTGGTGCTGTATGACCAGCATGTCGAGCAAAACAGCCTGTCCTCGATAATTCCCGATCTGGCGACCAAGTGGGAGTGGAGCGAGGACGGCAAGGAACTGACCTTCCCGTTGCGCCAAGGCGTCAAGTGGCATGACGGCAAGCCGTTTACCGCCGCCGATGTCAGATGCACCTGGGATTTGTTGATGGGCAAGGGCAGCGACAAGCTGCGCCTCAACCCGCGCAAATCCTGGTACGAGAATGTCGTCGAGGTGACGACGCGCGGCGACTTTGAGGTCACCTTCCATCTGAAGCAGCCGCAGCCGGCGCTGTTGGCGCTACTCGCCTCGGGTTGGGCGCCGATCTATCCCTGCCACGTACCAGCGCGCGAGATGCGCCAGCATCCGGTCGGCACCGGCCCGTTCAAATTTGTCGAGTTCAAGCCGAACGAATACATCAAGGTCACCAAGAACCCGGACTACTGGAAGCCGGAACGGCCCTATCTCGACGGCATCGAGTACACGATCATGCGCGAAATCGGGCCGCGCAACCTCGCCTTCTTCGCCGGCAAGTTCGACGCGATACCGCTCGGCGTCACGATCCCGACCCTGAAGGACTTCAAGGAGCAGGCGCCGCAAGCAATCTGCCAGGTCAATGTCGGCAATGTGCCGCGAACGATGCTGATCAACCTGCACAAACCGCCATTCGACAACCCGGAATTACGGCGGGCGATGGTGTTGTCGCTCGACCGCAAGGCCTTTGTCGACATCATCAACGAAGGCGTCGCCAGCATCGGCGCGACGATGCTGCCGGCGCCCGACGGCGTCTGGGGCATGCCGACAGAGATGCTGGCGACGCTGCCGGGCTATGGACCCGAGGTTGGCAAGAACCGCGCCGAGGCGAAGACGATCATGGAGAAGCTCGGCTATGGGCCGGACAAGAAGCTCGAGATCAAGCTGTCGACGCGCAACTTCCCGGCCTGGCGCGATCCGGCGGTGCTCCTCGCTTCGCAGCTGAAGGAAATCTATATCGATGCCGAGCTCGACTTCGTCGATACCGCGCTCTGGTATCCCAAGATGGCGCGGAAGGATTACACCGTCGGCGCGGTACCGATCGAGAGCGGCGTCGACGACCCAGACCAGATGTTCTACGAAAATTTCTATACCGGCGCGGCGCGCAACTACGCCGGCTACAGCGACCCCGAGTTCGACAAGCTGGTCGACCAGCAGTCGATGACGGCGGATCCTGAGAGACGCAAGCAGATTGTCTGGCAGGCGGAGCGCAAGCTGGCGGAGGCGGCGTTCCGCCCGGTGATCTTCTACCCGGCCGGCGCGTCGTGTCGGCAGCCCTGGCTGAAAGGATGGACCCGAATGACCAACAGCATCTACAACGAATGGCGCTTCGAGGACGTCTGGCTCGACAAATAGGGCTGCCACCGGCTCTGCCGCAGGGCGCCGGCGCGTGCTAGCGCTGCTGAGCACAGAGACCGACACGAGACCGGGCGATCGGTCCGGCGAGGAACAAGGTGCCGCCGCGGGTGTCGCCGCAATGTCGGACCCGCACGAACCTGGGAGGGAAAATCGATGAAGCGACATCTTCGCGGCGTTGCGATGGCAGGTTCGCTGCTGCTCGCGCTCACGGCCGGCGGGGCGGCCCTGGGGCAAAAATCCGGCGGTGTCCTGAAGATCTCGTTTTTCGACAACCCGGCGAGCATGTCGCTGCATGAGGAGGCGACCGGCGCCGCGCTGCGGCCGATGATGGGGGTGTTCAACAACTTGGTGATGTACGATCAGCATGTGGCGCAGAACAGCATGCAGACGATCGTCCCCGACCTCGCCGAGAGCTGGGTATGGAGTGAGGACGGCAAGGAGCTGACCTTCAAATTGCGCCAGGGCGTCAAGTGGCATGACGGCAAGCCGTTCACCACGGCGGACGTCAAATGCACCTGGGAATTGTTGCTTGGCGGGGGGAGCGAAAAGCTCCGCGTCAATCCGCGCAAGACCTGGTATCTCAATCTCGACCGGGTGACGACCAAGGGCGACTACGAGGCCACCTTCCACCTGAAGCGGCCGCAGCCGGCGCTGTTGGCGCTACTTGCGTCCGGATGGTCGCCGGTCTATCCCTGCCATGTGCCGGCGCGCGACATGCGCACCAAGCCGGTCGGCACCGGCCCGTTCAAATTCGTCGAGTTCCGGCCGAACGAAGTGGTCAAGACCGCGCGAAACCCGGATTACTGGAAGCCTGGCCGACCCTATCTCGATGGGATCGAGTGGCACATCATGCCGGATCTCTCGACGCGGAACCTGGCATTTATCGCCGGGAAATTCGACATCAACTCGCCTTACGGCACGACGGTCCCGTTGCTGAACGATGTCAAAACCCAGGCGCCGCACGCGATCTGCGAATTGACCGCGGTAAATGTTAGCCGCAACCTGATCATGAACCCGGGAAAACCGCCCTTCGACAACCCAGATCTGCGCCGGGCGGTGGCGCTGACCCTGGACCGCAAGGCCTTTATCGACATCATCCAGCAAGGCCAGGGCGACATCGGCGCAACCATGCTGCCGCCGCCGGAAGGATTGTGGGGGATGCCGCCGGAGATGCTGGCGACATTGCCGGGCTACGGTCCCGATATCGGCAAGAACCGTGCCGAGGCGCGCAAGATCATGGAGAAGCTCGGCTACGGATCCGACAAGCGGCTCTCCGTCACGTTGTCCTCGCGCAACATTCCCGGTTACCGCAGCCCGGCGGTGATCCTGATCGACCAGGTCAGAGAGATCTATATCGACGCGGTGCTCGAACCGGTCGAGACCGCCAACTGGTTCCCGAAGATCTACCGCAAGGACTATACGATCGCGATCAACGGCACCGAGAGCGGCGTCGACGATCCCGACCAGCAATTCTACGAGAACTTCGTGTGCGGCGCGGTGCGGAACTATACCGGCTACTGCAATCCCGAGGTCGACAAACTGATCGACCAGCAATCGGCCGAGGCCGATCCCAACAAGCGCAAGCAGTTGGTGTGGCAGATCGAACGGCGGCTGGCCGAGGAGGGCGCGCGGCCGATTATCTTCTACCCGCGCGGCGGCACCTGCACGCAGGCTTACGTCAAGGGCCTGACGACGATGGTCAACAGCATCTACAACGGCTACCGAATGGAGGACGTCTGGCTCGACAAATGACGGAAAACGGTAGGGCAGAAAAATCCAGCCCGGCAGGAACAAAGGGGGACAGGGGCGCATGCGGCGAATTAATCCGATCGCGGCCGTCGCCGCCATCCTGCTACTTGCAGCGTCATGGGCATTATCAGCAGCGGCGCAAACGCCGGGCGGTACGCTCAGGGTGTGGCATTGGGACAGCCCACCCAGCATGTCGATCCATGAGGAAGTGACGATTTCAACCAATGTGCCGATGATGGGCATCTTCAACAACCTCGTGCTTTATGACCAGCACGTGGCACGTCCCAGCCTCCAATCGATCGTGCCCGAACTGGCCACCAGCTGGTCGTGGAGCGAGGACGGCAAGGTGCTGACCTTCACCTTGCGCCAGGGCGTCAAATGGCATGACGGGAAACCGTTCACGGCCAGGGATGTCCAGTGCACCTGGGAACTCGTGCTCGGCCGGTCCGATGCCAAATTTCGCACCAATCCGCGCAAGGCCCGGTACCACAATGTCGAGTCGGTCACCGCGGATGCGGACGACACGGCGAGCTTTCACCTGAAGCGGCCGCAGCCGGCGCTTCTCGCATTGCTGGCTTCCGGCCTGACGCCGATCTATCCCTGCCATGTGATGCCGGCGCAGATGCGCCAGCACCCGATCGGCACCGGCCCGTTCAAATTCGTCGAGTTCAAGCCCAACGAACTGATCCGAGTAGTGCGCAACCCGGAATACTGGAAGCCCGGCCGGCCCTACCTCGACGCCATCGAGTACCCGATCATTACCAACCGCTCAACGGCAATCCTGGCGTTCATCAGCGGCAAGGTCGACATGACCTTTCCGTACGAGGTGACGGTGCCGCTGTTGAAGGAAGTCGCCAGCCAGGCGCCGCAAGCCCAATGCGAGTTGCAGCCGACCGGCGTCGCGCGCAGCCTGCTGGTCAACCGGAACGCACCGCCGTTCGACAACCCGGACATTCGGCGTGCGATGGCGTTGAACCTCGACCGACAGGCCTTTGTCGACATCCTCAGCGAGGCCCAAGACAGGATCGGCGGTCTGATGTTGCCGCCGCCGGACGGGGTATGGGGCATGCCAGCCGACCTGCTGAAAACGCTCCCCGGTTACGATCCGGATGTCGCGAAGAGCCGAAGCGAAGCGCGGAATTTGATGGAAAAGCTCGGCTATCGGCCCGACCGGCCGCTTAGGGTGAAAATCACCACGCGCAACCTGCCCGATTTCCGCGATACCTCGGTGATCTTGATCGACCAGCTGAAGCAAATTTACATCGACGCGGAATTGGAGTTGGTCGAGACGCCCCTCTGGTTTCCCCGCCTGGCGCGCAAGGATTTCCAGACCGCTTTCATTTTCTCGGTTGGCTCTGTCGACGATCCCGATCAGAAACTCTACGAAAACTATGCTTGCGGTGCGGAACGCAACTACACCGGCTATTGCAACCGCGAGCTGGAGCAGCGGTTCGATCAGCAATCGATCGAAACCAACCAGGAAAAGCGCCGGCAGCTGGTATGGCAGATCGACAAGCGGCTGCAGGAAGAGGTCGTGCAGCCGATCATCGCCCATACCCGCCGCGCCACCTGCTGGCACCCTCAAGTGAAGGGCCTAACCATCCTCGCCAACTCGCTCTATAACGGCTGGCGCTTCGAAGATGTCTGGCTCGACAATAAGCGCTGATCAGCCTGGAGCAGGATTGCCACCGGTAATAACGCCGAGGAGAGTTCATGCGTCGATACGTTGGAAGCTTGATTGCCGCACTGCTGATCGCCAGCCTCGGCGCCGGGCCGGCCCTTGCACAGAAGCAGGGCCCCCCGATCTGGCGGAGAGCTGGAATTATAACGAAGACGGCAAGTCGCTGACCTTCAAATTGCGCCAGGGTGTCAAATGGCACGACGGCAAGCCGTTCACCGCCAAGGACGTCAAATGCACCTGGGAAATGATCGCCGGCACCGCGGCTGAGAAGCTGCGGGTCAACCCGCGTAGACCCTGGTACCGCAACCTCGAAGGGGTCAGCGTCGATAACGATTACCAGGTGACCTTCAACCTGAAGCGGCCTCAGCCTTCCTTCATCGCCCTGTTGGCCTCGGGCTGGTCGCCGGTCTATCCCTGTCATGTGCCGCCGCGCGATATGCGGCTCAAACCGGTCGGCACCGGCCCGTTCAAATTCGTCGAATTCAAGCCCAACGAGTCGATCAAGGTCACCCGCAACCCGGATTACTGGAAAAAGGACCGGCCCTATCTCGACGGCGTCGAATACACCTTCGTCGCCAATCCCTCGACCGCGATCCTGGCCTTCGCCAGCGGTAAATTCGACCGCTACGCCCAGGGCATCCTGACATTGCCGCTGATGAAGGAATTGAAGAGCCAGGAACCGAAAGCGGTTTGCGAGGTGGTGCCGTGGAACATCCCGCGGCAAATGCTGGTCAACCGCGACAAGCCGCCTTTCGACAACCCCGAACTGCGCCGGGCGATGGCGCTGACCCTCGACCGCAAGGCCTTTATCGATATCACCAGCGACGGCGAGGGTTCGATCGGCGGCGCGATGATGCCGCCGCCGGCGGGAAGCTGGGGCATGCCGCCCGAAATATTGCAGACTTTGCCGGGCTACGGACCTGACGTGCAGAAGAACCGCGCCGAGGCGCGCGACATCATGAGACGGCACGCTCAATGCGATCGACACGACGCAATGGTATCCGACGGTGATGCGCAAGGACTATGCCGTCGGGCTCACCGTCAGCGAGAACGGGCTCGACGACCCGGACCAGCAATTCTACGAGAACTTTGTATGCGGCGCCGAGCGCAACTACACCGGTTATTGCAGCAAGGAGGTCGATGAGCTGGTCGACCGGCAATCGATGGAAGCCGACAACGACAAGCGCCGTCGGCTGGTCTGGGAGATTGAAAGGAAACTGGCCGAGGACGGCGCGCGGCCGGCGATCTTCTACCCCAAATCGGGCGCCTGCTGGCAGCCCTACTTCAAGGGCCACACGATGATGGTCAACGGCAACTACAACGGCTGGCGCCTGGAAGACGCCTGGCTGGACAAATAGCGGAGCGCGTTCTTCCGAGCGGGCGTGCCGCGGCCCCACGGGCGTGCTAGTCTTGCGTCAAGCGCGCCCGCGACAGAGCCCAGGAAGGGCCGGGCGGCCGCAGCGGCGGAGATGGCAATCCGCCGCACCGAACGGGAGGAACGCGATGCAGCAGCATTGGCGCGCTCTGGGTCTGGCGGCCGGGTTATTGGCTGCCGCAGGTGCCTCGGATACGGCCTTCGCGCAAAAACAGGGCGGCATTCTGCGGCTCTACATGATCGACAGCCCGGCCTCGATGTCGATCCACGAGGAAAGCACCGTCGTCTCCGAGCGGCCGATGATGGGTGTCTTCAACAACCTCGTCCTGTTCGACCAGCATGTGAAGCAGAACAGCCTGGATTCGATCGTCCCCGATCTCGCGACCGGCTGGTCGTGGAGCGAGGACGGAACCGAGTTGACCTTTCCGTTGCACGAGGGCGTCAGGTGGCATGACGGGAAGCCGTTCACCGCCAGAGACGTCAAATGCACCTGGGACCTGCTGACCGGCAAGGCGAGCGAGAAGTTCCGGATCAATCCTCGCAAGCCCTGGTACCGCAATCTCGACGAGGTCAGCACCAGCGGCGACCATCAGGTCACCTTCCATCTGAAGCGGCCGCAGCCTTCCTTTCTCGCGCTGCTCGCCTCTGGGTTCTCGCCGGTCTATCCGTGCCACGTCGCACCGCGCGATATGCGGCAGCGCCCGATCGGCACCGGCCCGTTCAAATTCGTCGAGTTCAAGCCCAACGAGTCGATCAAGGTGACCCGCAATCCGGATTATTGGAAGCCGGGTCTGCCCTATCTGGACGGCATCGAGTACATCATCACCAAAAACCGCTCGACGGCGATCCTGGCCTTCATCGCCGGGAAATACGACCTGACCTTCGCCGGCACGCTGACGATTCCGTTGACCAAGGACCTGATGAAGCAGGTGCCGCAAGCGATCTGCGAAATGAACCCGGAAGCGTCAATACCAACCTGATCATCAACCGCGAGAAGCCGCCCTTCGATAGCCGCGAATTGCGGCGGGCGATGGCGTTGAACATCGACCGCAAATCCTTTGTCGACATCCTCACCGAGGGACAGGGGTTCATCGGCGGGGCGGTGCAGCCGCCACCCGCGGGTACCTGGGGGATGCCCCCGGAAGCACTTCAACGGCTGCCCGGCTACGACCCGGATGTACAGAAGAACCGCAGCGAAGCCCGCGCCATCATGCAGAAGCTCGGCTATGGGCCCGACAAGCGGCTCAAGGTGAAGGTGTCGACCCGCGACGTGCCAACCTACCGCGATTCGGCGGTGATCCTGATCGACCAGTTGAAGGAGATCTATATCGATGGCGAACTCGAACCGGTCGACACGACAAATTGGTATCCCAAGGTCATGCGCAAGGACTTCACCGTCGGGCTCAGTCTCACCGGCACCTTGGTCGACGATCCCGATCAGGTGTTCAATTTCAGTTATGTGTGCGGCGCCGAAAGCAATTATGACGGCTATTGCAACGCCGAGATCGACAAGCTGGTCGAGCAGCAATCGATCGAACCCGACCGGCAGAAGCGGCAGCGCATCGTGTGGGACATCGAGCGGAAACTGGCGGAAGACGATGCCCGGCCGATCATCTACTACAACCGTGGCGGGATCTGCTGGCAACCCCATGTGAAAGGGCTGACCGTGATGGTCAACAGCATCTACAACGGCTGGCGGATGGAAGAGCTCTGGCTCGATAAATAACGGACCGCGTTCTCTGACCGCGCGTGCCGGGGCGGCCCGGCCGTGCTAATCTCCTGCCAAACGCACCCGCGACAGAGCCCCGAAGGGGGCCGGGCGGCCGCGGCGGCGGAGAGGCAAATCCGCCGCACCGAACGGGAGGAACGCGATGCAGCAGCATTATCGTTCGCTGGCGCTGGCGGCCGGGTTGTTGGCGGCAGTCCATGTCCCGGGGACCGCCTTGGCGCAAAAACCGGGCGGCATTCTGCGACTCTACATGATCGACAGCCCGGCCTCGATGTCGATCCACGAGGAAGCCACGGTCGTCGCAACTCGGCCGATGATGGGGGTCTTCAACAACCTCGTATTGTACGATCAGCATGTGAAACAGAACCGGCCGGATACGATCGTGCCGGATCTGGCCACCAGCTGGTCATGGAACGAGGAAGGGACCGAGCTGACCTTTGCACTGCGCGAAGGCGTCAGATGGCACGACGGGAAACCCTTTACCGCCAACGACGTCCGATGCACCTGGGACATGCTGACTGGCAAGTCGAGCGAGAAGTTCCGGATCAATCCGCGCAAGAGCTGGTACCGCAATCTCGACGAGGTCGTCGCCAACGGTGATTACGAGGTTAGTTTTCGTCTTAAACGGCCGCAGCCCGCGTTTCTCGCGTTGCTCGCCGGCGGATTGTCGCCGGTTTATCCGTGCCATGTCTCTCCGGCGCAGATGCGGCAGCAGCCGATCGGCACCGGGCCGTTCAAATTCGTCGAGTTCAAGCCGAACGAGGCGATCAGGGTAAAGCGCAATCCCGATTACTGGAAGCCGGGGCTGCCCTATCTCGACGGGATCGAATACACGATTACCAAGAACCGCTCGACCGCGATATTGGCCTTCGTCGCCGGCAAATACGATCTGACCTTCGCCGGCACGCTGACGATCCCTTTGACCAAGGATCTGATGAAGCAGGTGCCGCAGGCGATCTGCGAAATGAACCCTGGGAGCGTCAACACCAACCTGATCGTCAACCGCGACAAACCGCCCTTCGACAACCCCCAGCTGCGGCGGGCGATGTCATTGAGTTTGGATCGCCAAGCCTTCATCGACATCCTCACCGAAGGCATGTCCGATATCGGCGGGGCCATGCAGAGTCCTCCAGGCGGCTTATGGGGGATGCCGCGGGATGTCCTGGTGACATTGCCGGGTTATGATCCGGACGTGGCGAAGAACCGCGCCGAAGCCCGCCAGATCATGCAGAGGCTCGGTTACGGACCCGACAAGCGGCTCAAGATCAAGGTGTCGGCGCGCGACATCCCGCCCTACCGCGACCCGGCGGTGATCCTGCTCGACCAGCTGAAGGAAATCTATGTCGATGCCGAACTCGAGCCGATCGACACGACCAGCTGGTTCCCCAAGGTCATTCGCCGCGATTTCACCGTGGGCCTCAACCTCACGCCCAACTTTGCCGACGATCCGGATCCGGTGCTCTACACCAGTTTCGTCTGCGGCGCCGAGCAGAACTACAATGGATACTGCGATCCCGTGACCGACAAACTCATCGAACAGCAATCGATGGAGACCGACCGGGAGAAGCGCAAGCGGCTGGTCTGGGAAATCGAGCGGAAACTTGCGGAAGACGGTGCCCGGCCGATCATCTACTACAATCGCGGCGGGATCTGTTGGCAGCCCTATGTTAAGGGGCTGACGGTCATGGTCAACAGCATCTACAATGGCTGGCGGATGGAAGACATCTGGCTCGACCAATAGGGAATGTCATCCCGACCCCCTGATTGCGTGGGATCCGGTCCCCCTCTTGCGCGGGTTCTTCATCATCGCGCATTCTGCAATGACACCGACCCGGTCTAGCTCTTCTTCGCCGTGCTGCGCCGGGCTGGCCGCTTCGCAGCGGCGGTTCCGCCTGCGCTCGCCGGCTTCGCCGCCCGCGGCCGGCTTGGGCGCCGCGTCGCGCCGCCGGCCGGTTTGGTTCCCTTCTCCTCCGCGGCAATCTCGCGCTCGGCCTGGTGCCAGTGGTCCTGATGCTTGCCGTGGACCCGGCCCTCGGCCAGCCAGATCGCATAGGCGCGTTCCTTGATCCGTTCTTCCCGATCCGATCGCATCGGTCTCTCCTCGCTCGCCACCGCCCCAGCCGGGGCCAATTGTAGACCGGCCGCGCCCGAACCGGAAACCGTCCCGGTCGCGAACCCTGCCTGCGACTTGCCGCGGCGGCGCGCCCGCTTCTAGGATGAAAACCCGATCCGAGCGCAGGGAATTCCGATGCCCCATGTGACCACCGATGACGGCGTCCGTCTCTATTACGAGGAGGCCGGCTCCGGCTACCCGATCGTGTTCGTGCACGAATTCGCCGGCGACTGCCGCAGCTACGAGACCCAGCTCCGCTTTTTCTCGCGCCGCTATCGCTGCATCGCCTTCAATGCCCGCGGCTACCCGCCCTCCGACGTGCCGGAGGACTGGACGCGCTACTCGCAGGAACGGGCGCGCGATGATATCCGCGATTTGCTCGACGGGCTGGGGCTGGAAAGGGCGCACATCGTCGGCATCTCAATGGGCGGGTTTGCCGTCCTGCATTTTGGCTTCGCCTATCCCCAGCGCGCCAGCGCCTTGGTGGTGGCCGGCTGCGGCTATGGCGCCCAGCCCGACAAGCGCCAGCAATTCCAGGAAGAAACCGCGCGCACCGCTGCGCAGATCGCGGAGAAAGGCATGGCCGAGGTCAGCAAGACCTATGGCGCCGGGCCGACCCGCGTGCAGTACCTGAACAAGGACCCGCGCGGTTATGCCGAATTCCTCGCGCAGTTGGCCGAGCATTCCTCACAAGGCTCGGCCAATACGATGCGCGGCGTACAGGGCCGACGGCCATCATTGTGGGAATTGACCGAAGAGATGAAGCGGCTCGAAGTCCCCACCCTGGTCGCCACCGGCGACGAGGACAATCCGTGCCTCGAGCCTGGCATCCTGATGAAGCGGCTGATCCCGACCGCCGGCCTGGTCGTCTTGCCGAACACCGGACACGCGCTCAACCTCGAGGAGCCCGGCCTGTTCAACCAGGCGCTCGCCGATTTCTTCCACCAGGTCGAGAGCGGCTGCTGGCCGCGCCGCGACCCGCGCGCGGTGACCGGCTCGATCTTGGGGATGTGAACCGGCGCCGATCCGGCAACCTCAATTGTCGCCGGTGTGCAACCACGGTAGGCGTTCCTCGGCAAATACGTGGCGCCCCGGTAGCAGCCGCGCGGCGTCGTCGAAGGCGCCGACATGGAAATGCGTCTCCGTCGCCCGGCGCGCGCTTTCGCAGGTCAACGTCGAGCCGCATCTGGCGCAGAACCCGCGCGTCGTCCTGCCGGGCGTCGAGTCGAATCTGGTGATCTCGCCCTTGGTGACCGTATAAGCCGCGCGTTCGAAATTGACGAAGACGGAAACCGGCGCGCCGCTATGCCGGCGGCAGCTCTGGCAATGGCACCAATACACCCCCTTCGGCGGACCGGTCGCGACAAAGCGCACGGCGCCGCACAGGCAGCCGCCTTCGTACCGTTCGGTTGGGTCGCTCACGATCCGATCCTCACTCGACCGGCACGAAGATGCAGTGGCGGATCTTGCCTTCGACGGCTTTTGAGAGGTGTCCCTTGCCGGTGGTGTCCTCGACCAGGATTACCTCGCCGGCGCCAATCACCCGCGCCTCGCCGTCGCTCGCGGTGATCTGCACGCCGGCGTCGAGGTTGATGATGTATTGCCGGCGCGGCGCCGGGTGCCAGTCGAGGTCATAGTCGGGCTGGACCTCGCGGAAGATGATGCTGGTGGCCGGCAGCCGCCGCGACAGCTTGCCGGCGCGGCTTTCCTCGACCCATTCGACCTCGATGTCGCGGAAATGAGACTGGCCGCTCGCGTCGGTGTAAAGATTGTGGATCCGCATCGGGGCGCCTCCTCGGGGCTGGGCTGCGATGCGGAAGTGTAATGGCGCCGCTGCCCGCAGCGCCAGCGCGTTTCAGGCGGAGCGGATCAGCGTGGGCCGTAATATCCGGGCGCGCCGTAATATCCCGGCGCGGCGTAGCCTGGCGCCGGCCGGTAGTAATAGGGCGATCCGTAATAATAGGGGTATGCCGCCGCAGCGCGGAACGGCGCGGTGACGATTGCCCCCGCGGTGCCGACGATGGCGGCCGCCGCGCATACCGGCCAGAACAGCGGAAACGGATTGCAGGGAGGCGGGTAATAATACTGAGCCTTGGCGGTTGAGAGCGGCGCTGCAAGGCCGGCAACGAGCACGGCCGGGATGGCAAACCACTGGAAACGCATCTCAGCCTCCGTTATCGGTGCCCGCATTGACTGTAGGCAGGCCACGCCGCGCCCATCCCCGGCCGGCAACCCAGAGATGACAACGCGTTGCTTGCGCGCCCCGATCCGCATCGTAATGATTGCCGACGCGGCTCGCGAGAGGGTTGATGATGGAATTCGGCAGCTTCATGGAATTTCCGCCGGTCGGTAACGGCGCCGAGGCCGCCGCCTTCGACCAAGCGCTGGCCGAGGTCGAGGCGGCCGAGTGCTACGGTCTCGACGCGGTGTGGCTCGCCGAATTGCACGGCGCCCCGGAGCGGTCGGTGATGTCGGCGCCGATGATGGTGGCGAGCGCGATCGCTTCGCGCACCAGCCGGATCAAGATCGGCATCGCGGTGCAGGTCCTGCCCTTGTCGCATCCGCTGCGCCTCGCCGAGGAGGCGGCGACGATCGACCAGATCAGCCACGGCCGGCTGATCTACGGCATCGGCCGCAGCGGCGTCGTGCGCACCTATGAGGATTACGGCATCTCCTACGACGAGAGCCGGGAGCGCTTCGCCGAGACGCTGGAGATCCTGAAGCGGGCATGGACCGAGCCGGCGTTTTCCTACGAAGGGAAATATCACAGTTTCAAGAATGTCTCGGTGACGCCGAAACCGTACCAGAAGCCCTATCCCGAACTGCGCATGGCGGCGGCGACCCCGGAGACCTTCCCGCAAATCGGCCGTCTCGGCCTGCCGATTTTCGTCGCGGTCAGACAGGGCCCGTTCAGCCAACTGGCCGAGCACATCAAGGCCTATCGCGCGGCCTATGCGGCGGCCGGGCATCCGGGCCGCGGCCAGGTCTTCCTGCGGGTGCCGGCCTATCTGGCAGATACCCGTGAACGCGCCCGCGCCGAGGCGAAGGACAGCATCATGGGGTTTTTCCGCTACCAGGCCGAGCTCGGGCGCGATTCGGCGCGCCGCGCCGGCGGCGAGGTCGCGGTGCAGCGGATGCGTCGGGTCGAGCGGCTCGAGGCCTTGACCTATGACGAGGCGCTGGCGACCCAGCTCCTGGTCGACGCGCCCGACGGCTTCACCGCCCGGCTGCGCGAGGTCGAGGAGCAGATCGGGCTCGACGGCATCCTCGCCGAGTTGAACTGCGGCGGCCAGATCCCGCAAAAGCGGGTACTGAATGCGCTGCGCCTTCTGTGCCAAGAGGTCAAGCCGCGGTTCCATTGAGACATATCTCTCGCGAGCCGGGAGGAACCGAGAGTGAACTTCACCCCTTCTCGACCACTTCCCGCTTCGCTCCCGCGGGAGCACGGTGTGCATAACCTGTAGGGGCGGAAGTGACAATGAATGCGTTATAAGCCGAATCTGTTGATTTGATAAATGCTGCCGCCCGTACGTTGTTTTTATCGGCCTCGTTTTGCGTTTTTGGCGGATCCTCGCCGTCCCAGATGGCATCCAATCGGGCCTCAAATCTGCCGTCCCGCCAAATTCCTCCCTCGATCTTTACCACGATCAAATCTCGGCTCGCCGCCACCAGGCACACGTCTCTTGCGGCTCTGCGGCTAAGCTTCATAAATGCATTGCTGTTAAGATCGCTGATTTGAATGACGCGGCGTGTTCTATCGTTGACTACCAAATACCGGCGTTTATATACGTGACAAAAGTTAACGGGTGAGATATGACCGCAAATCGACAGGCCGGCGCATCAAGGGGCGGGGCTAGGGGGCTTGGGAAAACCGAGATGGTCACCAAGGACCGCGAGCTCTGCGTAGAGTTCGCGCGCCTCGTCCGCAAACACTATGAGATCCTGGAGGGTTACAAGTTCCCCCTTCATGACCTCGGCCCGCTCCCACCGTACGGTCGTAACGAGCGCCGTCCCCTTGACGGGACCAGGCGTCCATAGTCCATGTACGTAGGCGTTTCGTTGCGACCGCGCGTCGTCGATGCGTGTCAATAGCGCGTGAATCCGTTCTGTCTCTGCGGCGCCAAATCGTATCGTCGCCAGCGTGCGAAGCCAGTCGGTAATCGTGCTGCCGGAAACGCTTTTCGTGACGATCTGCGCAAGCCCCTGGTGCGCACCTAAGAGAAACGCCAAAAACTCCCCTTCTTTCCATTCAACGGCGGACCAGATGTAGACTGCTTGGCCGAGGGCCGCGAGAAGCGGGTTCTCGACCATGATGGGTTGGTCAGGGGGTTCGGGCATGGCGGGCAAACTGGATCAATCGGGGTTGGCGGCGGCGAAGCGTATCATGAAGCGGTTGGTCGACACGCCACCGAAGCCGCACAAGGACACCAAGCCGGACGAGCCGCCGCCGGGGAAACCGAGGCGCGGCAGGCCGAAGAAGGAGCGCGAATGCTAAAGAGCGTAAGTGTGAGATTTACGGCGGCGGAGGACGTTGAAATATCGGCGACCGCTCGTCTGCCGCGTCCAATAGGAGGTTGCTTAGAGACCGAAGATACTCTCGAAAATCGGCAACAGTTGGTCGCGGAGCTAGACGGCGCTCTAGCGCGGCTTTTACCTTTACTCGTTCCTTCCCGCGAATGATCGTGAAGGTAAGCCCATTAGCTCCAGTTTCCTGTGTCGGGTCGTCCCAGCCTATTCCAGACCAAAAGGTCGTGGGCAATGTTGCGTCTGTCATTAGCGGCCCTTTCGTTTGCGCCAGCGTTGAAAATGTTTCGCCTTTTGCTTAGGCGTTCGGGGCTTCGTTAGTCCGCCGGTAGGTAAGGCGTTTGCCTTCGATCCCCTTCGCTGCAATCAGCGTGCGTTGCATGTCTGAGTAGCCCAACCCGATACGGTAGTTGTAACGGAAGTCGAACTCGGTGGTGTAGCGGTGCAAATGGGCCTCGGAAATGTGGTGGTACGTTCCGATGATGCCGCGCTTGAAGATCGAGAAATAGTTTTCGACTGTGTTTGTATGCCAGAACGTGGCGCGGACATATTCCTCGGCGGAGTGATTGACGGTGCCGTGGCCGTGGAACTCGCGACCGATCGCGGGATAGACCGTGCTCTCGTCCGTCATGATGAACGAAGCGCGGTTGATATGAGTGACGATCAGGGGGCGCAACATCTGCGCCGTCACGTTGGCGACGCGGAACGAACGAACTTTGCCATCGCGCTCGACCAGCGACAGAACGGCAACTTTGGGCGGCACGTGGTTTTTACGATTGCGAGCTTTTCCGCCGACGTAGGTTTCGTCGATCTCGACTACTTTGTTCGCGCCGCCCATGCCGCCGGGGATCTTCCCTTCGCGCATCGCTTCGCGAATGCGGTGCGTCATGAACCAAGCAGTCTTGTAGGTTACGCCGAGCATGCGATGCAGCTGGTGGCTTGACATTCCTTTCTTCGATGATCCGAGCAGATACGTCGCGAGCCACCACTTAGTCAGCGGGATCTTGGAACGCTCAAACACGGTTCCGACCGTGACCGTGAACTGCCCTTTGCAATCGTTGCAGTAGTAGAGGCCGGGACGATGGGAATGCTTCTCGCCAGCGATCAGAGCGATACGCTCGACCGATCCGCAATGCGGGCAAACGGGACCATCCGGCCAGCGGACAGCTTCAAGCGCTTCGCGAGCGGCGTTCTCGTCTGTGAACATGGGGGCGTGAAGGTCGGCAGGCATGGCGGGCTCCCTTGCTGGCCGCCACTTTCTGTTATGCCGCCGCTTTTGTCAAGTATATAATTGCCCAAATACCCACCAGATCTTGCGCCATAAACGGTTGCAGGATCGGCCCTACCCTCTGTGTTGTCCGTCGAAGTTCCGATGGGCGGCCTGGCGACCGCCTCCCGGATCTGCTGCTCGGTCCATCCTCGGATGGCGAGTTGCGCTGCAATCTTGTCATCGATGTGGATCGGGCGCTCTGACGGTCCAGAAGGCATACCGCCGTCGCCTCGCTCCTCGCATCTCAGCTATTCGGTCATTGATTTGTCCCTGTCAGTCGTTAGCTGCCCGGACTTGAGGGCGGTTCGGTTTTCGGCGCTGGCTCCGCGCCCAAAATCGTGCCGACCGGCAGGTCGATTTCGGAGGATTTGACCTTGGCGCCGTCGCCGAGACGCAGGCGTGACACCTCGACAAACCCACCCTGGGCGTGGATCCGCACGCCTTCGGGGGCGGCCGAGACGACTTCGCCTAATTTCTTGCCGCGTACGGCGCCGAAGGTCGGCGCCATGATCTTCTTCGCGTCGAACAGATAGAGCTTCTGCTCGCCGCCCTCGGACTTCAACGTCGTCCAGGCGCCCGGCGCCGGGTTGCAGCCACGGATCAGGTCGTAGACGAAATCGACGTGGCTGGCCCAGTTGATGCGTGACTCGGCCTCGCGCACCCAGCCCTCATAGGTGGCTTCTTTCTCGTCCTGGGTCCATTCGGTGGCGCGCCCGGCGGTGACCAGGTCGGCTGCTTGCAGCAATGCCTCGATCCCAAGCGGAAAAATCTTGTCGAAATAGAGGGACGCGGCGGTGTCGTTCGGCCCGATCGCGACCCGCTTCTGCAGGATCACCGGCCCCTCGTCGAGCCCCGGGGTCGGGCGGAAGATCGTCAGCCCGGTCTCGCTGCGGCCGCGGATGATCGCCCACGGGATCGAGGCCGGCCCGCGGTGCAACGGCAACAGCGAGGGGTGGAACTGGATCATGCCGTGCTTTGGGATCGCGCCGAATTCCGGCGGCGCGAACAGCAGGACATAGGCCATGACGCCGATATCGGCGCTGCATTCCTTCAGCGCGGCGAGCGCTTCCGGCGCGGAATATTTCGGAAACCGGTAGACCGGGAATTTGCGCTCTTCTGCCGCCACGACCAGCGGGTCGGGGCGGGAGCCCGGCTTTTCCGGCGCGGCGAAAACACCGGCGACCGTGTCGCCGAGAGTTCCACGAGCCACCGCCTGCCGGCAAGCCCTCGCGAGGCGGGATGGTGCCGGCGAACGCAATAGGCTAAACTATGGCTCTGATTGCAACTGTTGCGATGGGCATCGCATGTCCCGCCTCACGAGACATTTACGCTGTGCAGCGCTGCTGATCCTGCTCGCGGCGTGCATGCCGATGGGCGTCGACGAGGGTCGGTTCCTCGTCTATTTCGACGAATTCAGCGCCAATCTGACCCCCGAGGCCCGCAAGGTTGTCGCCGACGCGGTCCGGCGCGCGCGCGAAACCAGCGCCCGTTTGGTGCGCATCGAGGCGCGCGCCAGCGCCACCGGCTCCCCCGCCGCGAACCAGCGGCTCGCCGAAACCCGCAGCCAAGTCGTCGCCGACGAACTGCGGGCCGACGGGATGAGTCCCGCGATGCTGCGCCAGGTGCCGATCGGCCAGACCGGCTCGGGCGACCCGAGCGTCGCCGAACGCCGCGTCGACATCGTGCTGGAGAAGTAGGGCGGGCAGAGGCGCAGGCCGGCACAACCAAACGTAGAGCCTGGACGGAGCGTTTGCTGCATCTGCAGGGAATCTACAGCAAAAGTTCGCGCGCGGGTTGCGCCGGCGTTGAAAATTCGGCGCGCCGCCTAGGTTTCGAACGCCTCGATAATTTTGTCGCTCGCCGATTTGCAGCAAATTTTTCGCTGCCTCTCGCTGTTATGCCCGCTCCTGTCCGAAGCCGCGCGGCAATGCGTCTCGCGTGGTTAAGGGCAGCCGAGCCAGGGAGATGGGTACGAACCGGGAACAGTTCAAGGAACCGGTACGCGGTTTTGCTCCGGCTCTGCGGATCGCGCGGCGTCGCTATGTGGGTTTCTCACACAGGCTCGTTAGGGTAGTTCATTTCTTGTGATGGGCGGCCCCGTTGCGGCCATCACTTGCTGGATCGAGATGCCCCTTTTTGGCGGTTCCGAAATGAACCTTTCGCAAGCAACGATCGACCTACTACGCCACCTGGCGGGCCGACCCGGGCACGACGAGGTGAAGGCCGATTTCCGGCAATTGCTCGTCGCCGAATTCGGGGTCGAACTCGGCGCGCTCGATTTCGAGCGCCGCGTGCCCGAGGTGCGCGGCCGGCTCGATGCGCTGATCGGCCGTACCGTGTTCGAAGCCAAATCCGATCTTGACCGCGAGTGGCAGGATGTCGAGCGGCGCATGCCCGACTACCTCGCCGACCGTCAGCGCGAGGAAAAAGAGCACTTCGTCGGCATCGCCTCCGACGGCAACAAATGGGCCGTATTCGAGCTGGATGGCGACAGGCTCGTCGTGCTGAAGCGCACGATCCTCGATCCGGAACGGGGGGAGTCGTTTCTCGCCTGGCTAGACGGCGCGGTCGCTCTCAGATCGTCGCTGCCGGCCGATCCATTGAACGTCCGCGCCGAACTCGGCGAGGACTCGGTCGCCTATCATCGCGTCGATACCCAGTTGCGGTCGCTCTGGGAGAGCCTGAAGGCGAGTCCCGTCGTCCTGCTCAAGCGACAGTTGTGGGCCGATCTGCTGAAGCTGGTCTACGGCCGCGGGGTCGAAAGCGACCGGCTGTGGTTCCAGCACACCTTCCTCGTGATCGTCGCCAAGTGCATCGCGCTCGCGGTCATGCGGCTGAACGAGGATGACCCGGAGCGACTGTTGTCGGGCGAGGCTTTCACGGCGGCCGGCATCCAGGGCGCCGTCGAAAGCGACTTTTTTGATTGGGTCGCAGCTGCGCCCGAGGGCAAGGCGCTGGTGCGCCGGATCATGAACCACGTCCGCCGTTTCCGTCTCGCCGAGGTGGAGACCGATGTCCTGAAGATCCTCTATGAGTCGCTGATAGATCGCGAGCAGCGGCATGGGCTCGGCGAGTACTACACGCCAGATTGGCTCGCGGCAAAAATGGTCCGGCGCGCCGTCGACCGCCCGCTCGAACAGCGCGTGCTCGACCCCGGCTGCGGCTCGGGCACCTTTCTGTTCCACGCAATTCGACACTTCCTCGAAGAAGCCGGGGACGCTGACATGCCGCGCGAGCGCCGCGCCGCGGAGGCCTGTGCCCACATCGCGGGGACCGACATTCACCCGGTCGCGGTCATCATCGCCCGCGTGACCTACCTGCTGGGGCTGGCCCCGGCGCTGGCGCACCGGACCGGTGCGTTGTCGATCCCGGTCTATCTCGGCGACGCGATGCAGCTCTCGATTTCCGAATTCATGGCCGGCAAGGAGCTGACAATCCGCGTTCCCCCACCGCCGGCCGGCGCAGCCGGAACCACCAACGGCAACGGCAGCGGCCGCGAAACGCTTAATTTTCCTGAGACGTTCTGCCGCGACCCAGCCTTGTTCGACAAGGCGATCGAACGCATGCGCACGGGATCCCTTGAGATTCCACCGCTGACGCGCTCCCAAATCGAAGCCGCACTTCATCGCATCACCGAGCAGCATTACCGCGCCGATGTTAGCGATGAGCAGAAGCTGGCAATCCGGGATCTCGGCAAGACTTACGTCACCTTCGACCAGCTCCGGCGCGATAGGCGCGACACGATCTGGGCCTACGTCGCGCGCAACCTGTCGCGACCACTTGCCTACTCGGCGGCGGGCGGCTGGGCAAATGTGGTGATCGGAAACCCGCCTTGGCTTGCCTTCCGCCATATGAGTTCGGATTTGCAGAAGCGGTTCCGCGAACTGGCGAAAGACGAGCGTGTATTTGTAGGGGGCCGGTTCGCAACACAAAACGATCTTTGCGCCTTATTCGTCGTGCGGGCCGCGCATCTCTATCTGCGCTCCGGCGGGCGGCTCGCATTCGTCGAGCCGTTGGCGGCGTTGACGCGCGGCCAGTTCGAGCATTTTCAGACCGGCTCGTTCCGCTCGGTCAAGATCGCCTGGGACGAAGCCTGGACAATGGACGATTCGGTCCAACCTCTATTCCCGGTTCCCTCTTGCGCGGTTTTTGGACGGAAGCGCGGCACGTCGCGCCACATGCCTGAGACGGTGAGGGCGTATTCCGGATGGCTGCCGTACCGGGACGCGCCGGAATCCATCGCGGATGCAAAGCTCGATGTCACTGAAGGCGCGCCCGCGCCGGCAGTCGGGGTGTTCGAAGGCGGCTCCGTATATCGAGACGCATTCAGGAACGGAGCAACGCTTTATCCCCGGCCGCTGTGCTTTGTCGAGCGGCGGCAAATGGGCCGGCTCGGTGTGAACCCGAGCGCGCCGATGGTCGTGAGCCGACGCAGCCGCCAGGAAAAGAGGCCGTGGAAGGAAATGCCGGCAATCGAGAACCCTGTGGAAATCGAATTTCTCCGGCCTGTTCTGCTTGGCGAGAGCATATTGCCCTACCGCGTGTTCCGCCTGTTTGAGGGCGTGATTCCGGTGACTGACAACGGTCACGTGTTCGATGCCGAAGGAGCGGCAAATCGTGGTTTCGGCGGGCTACGCGGCTGGCTGCGGCAGGCCGAAACCGCGTGGGAGCAGAACCGCTCTCCGCTGACAGCCTGACCGAGAATTTTGATCATTACGGAAAGCTCGCGTCCCAATTCCCGATCGCGCGGCTGCGAATTGTCTATGCAAAGGCCGGAACCCTCCCCGCAGCCTGCATCGTGCGGAATAGCCGCGCCGTAATCGACCACAAGCTATACTGGATGGCGCCGCCCAGCGAAAATGAGGCAAATTACCTTGCCGCTATCCTGAACAGCGAAACAGCCAGAGCGCGAGTTGCGCAATATCAGTCGCGTGGCCAATGGGGTGCTCGAGATTTCGACAAGGTCACGTTCAACCTGCCGATCCCGCGCTTCGACCCCGACGAGCCGTTGCACCGCGATCTCGCCGAGGCCGGGACGCGTGCTGAAGCGACGGCAGCAACCGTCGCACTTCCGGAAAACGTGCGCTTCCAGCGTGCCCGCGCTCTGGTCCGCACGGCGCTCTCCGAAGCCGGGATCGCACAAATCATCGATAATCTGGTTGCCAAGCTGCTCGACGGCGGCACCCGGATGGCTGTCACAAAAAGCCGCAGCATTCCTGAATTGAGCATCGTCGCCCTCAAGCATCCCGTAGAGTCCAACCGCGGCGTGTTGCCCGAAGGCGGCAGAGGGACCGTCGTTCACGTCTATCGCGACGGGAAGCATTACGAGGTTGAGTTTTCGGAGCCGTTTCCCTGCACGGTCACTGTTGGCGCCGATGACATCGAGCCGGCATGAGCCAGCTCCCAAGGGCGGCGCACGCCACCCTGGCCGATGCAAAGATCGCCCGATATCTACTGAATACCACTCACGTGGACGGGGCTGCCAAGGCGAGATTCTTCGCTCTGTTCGGGTTCTCAGTCGTAAATTCCGGCCAAATTGAAGAAAGCGTTGCTCGACCATCCCTTGCACAATCCAGTAACGGACCGAAGACGCCGTACATTTGGCGAATTGTTCGAGGTCAGCTGCTCGTTGGTGACGCCAGACGGCCGAAACCCCTGCATTATTTCCGTATGGATTATTGAGCCGCCGAATTCAAATCCGAGGTTCATCACCGCATACCCGAACCCGTGAGCTGCCGAGCCGGCCCTGGAATGGCACCCGCTCAGGCCGGCACCGCAGCGAGCTCGAAGGCGGCGGCCATCAGGGCGCGGGTGTAGGGGTGTTCGGGCGCCGTCATGACCCGTTCGGTGCTGCCGGACTCGACGATCTCGCCGTCCTTCATGACCAGGATCTCGTGCGACAGCGCTCGCACCACCTTGAGGTCGTGGCTGATGAACAGGTAGGCGAGGCCGTAGCGCGCCTGCAATTCGCGCAACAGATCGACGATCTGCGCCTGAACCGACATGTCGAGCGCCGAGGTCGGCTCGTCGAGCACCAGAAAGCGCGGCTTCAACACCAGCGCGCGGGCGATCGCGACGCGCTGACGCTGGCCGCCGCTGAACTCATGCGGGTAGCGCTCGGCCGAGGCCGGGTCGAGCCCCACCTCGGCCAGCGTGTCCTCGATCAGCCGGCGGCGCTCCGCCTCGGTTGCGGTGAGCTGGTGGACGCGCAGCCCCTCGCCGACGATCTGGGCGATCGACAGGCGCGGCGACAGGCTCGAATAGGGGTCCTGGAACACGACCTGCATTTCGCGCCGCAACGGCCGCAGCCGCCTCTGCCGCTCGTGCGCGATGTCGTGCCCAGCAAAGCGGATCGCTCCCTCGGCGTCGAGCAGGCGCAACAGCGCGAGCCCCAGCGTCGTCTTGCCCGAGCCGCTTTCGCCGACGACACCCAGGGTCGAGCCGGCGCGGACCTGCAGCGAGACGCCGTCGACCGCCTTGACATAGCCCTTGACCCGCCGGAACAGGCCGCGGCGGATCGGGAACCACACCTTGATCTTGTCGCCCTCGACCAGCACCGGCGCCGCGGGATCGGCCGGCGGCACCCGGCCCTTCGGCTCCGCTGCCAGGAGGCGCCTTGTGTAGGGATGCTGCGGCCGGGCGAAAATCGCCTCGGTCGGGCCCTGCTCGACGATCTCGCCCTGGGTCATCACGCAAACCCGCTCGGCCATATGGCGGACGATCGAGAGATCATGGGTGATCAACAGGAGCGCCATGCCGAGCCGGTTCTTCAGATCGCGCATCAATTGCAGGATCTGCGCCTGGATCGTCACGTCGAGCGCGGTCGTCGGCTCGTCGGCGATCAGGATGTCGGGCTCGTTGGCGATCGCCATCGCGATCATCACCCGCTGCCGCTGCCCGCCCGACAATTGGTGCGGGTAGGCGCCGAGCCGGCCCTCGGCGTCGCGCAGCCCGACGAGGCGCAACAATTCGAGGGTGCGGGTCCGCGCCGCCGCCGCCGACATGTGCTTGTGGATCAGCAGTGTCTCGGCGACCTGCTTTTCCAGCGTGTGCAGCGGGTTCAGCGAAGTCATCGGCTCCTGGAACACCATCGCGATGCGGTTGCCGCGCATCTCGCGCAACCGCGCCCGGGCGGCGCCGACCAGTTCCTCGCCGGCGAAGCGGATGCTGCTTTCCGGGGTGTGGGCGGCGGCCGGGTAGGGGAGCAATTGCAGGATCGACAGCGCGGTCACCGACTTACCCGAGCCGCTTTCGCCGACCAATGCCAGGGTCTCGCCGCGATCGAGCGTAAATGAGGCACGCTTCACCGCCTCGACCGGCGGCGCGGCGCGCCAGCCGCCGAAGGTCACGCTGAGGTCGCGGATCTCGAGCAGGCTCATCCGCGGTCTCGGAGCGCCGGCTTCCAGCCGGCATGCCGGCAAGATGCCGGCGGTCCCGAGTATCGAATCATCGCACCACCTTGCGCGGGTCGAAGGCGTCGCGCACCGCTTCGCCGATAAAGATCAAGAGGCTCAGCATCACCGCCAGCACGATAAAGGCGGTGATGCCGAGCCAGGGTGCCTGCAGGTTGGCTTTCCCTTGCGCCAACAGTTCGCCCAAGGACGCCGAGCCCGGCGGCAGGCCGAAGCCGAGAAAATCGAGCGAGGTCAGCGTGGTGATCGAGCCATTCAGGATGAAGGGCAGGAAGGTCAAGGTCGCCACCGTCGCATTGGGCAGGACATGGCGGAAGATGATCACCCGGTCGGAGACGCCGAGCGCCCGCGCCGCGCGGATGTAGTCGAAATTGCGCGCCCGCAGGAACTCGGCGCGCACGACATCGACGAGGCTGGTCCAGGAAAACAGCAGCATCAGCCCCAACAGCCACCAGAAATTGGGCTCGACGATCGTCGCCAGGATGATCAGCAGATAGAGCACCGGCAGCCCCGACCAGATCTCGATAAAGCGCTGAAAGCCGAGATCGACGATGCCGCCGAAATAACCCTGCACCGCGCCGGCGGCGACCCCGATCAGGGAAGAGAGCAGGGTCAGGGCGAGGCCGAACAGCACCGAAATCCGGAAGCCGTAGATCAGCCGCGCCAGGACATCGCGGCCCTGGTCGTCGGTGCCGAGCCAGTCGGTGCCGGAAGGCGCCGCCGGGAAGGGCCCCGGCGCGTCGGTGATCGTGCGATAGCTGAACGGGATCAGCGGCCAGAGGATCCAGCCTTTCTCG
>WNGF01003710.1_pt1 | contig 27839 bp, 28 predicted proteins | sample 5400641 | NCBI WGS metagenome assembly WNGF01 (sample SAMN13153371, study PRJNA577476) | soil metagenome | isolation source: 80 cm soil or saprolite under grassland replicate 2 | place: USA:California | collected 2016-06-15 | reverse complement strand
CGCCGTCGACGAACGGAATCTGCTCCGTGCGCGGGCCGAGCAGGAAGCAGAGCTGTCGCTCCCGATCCGGCTGCTCCTGCGGGACGAGGCGGGTGAGGAGCTCCTCGAGGTCCGAGAAGAACCCGCTCTCGCGTTCCTGCACGCGCACGAGCGCCACGTCGTCGAGTGGGGAGACGTACGCGATCCCGCTCTCGTGGCCCGAGTCCCCCAGCTCCCGCTTCACGTCGTTGGTGATGTCCAGCACCGTCAACGACGGCAGCGCGGAAGCGATCGAATAGGGAACTTCGACCGAAGTCACTGGGCGGCGACCTCGCGCGGCAGGCGGAAGCTGACGTTCTCGCGGGCCACCTCGACTTCCTCGAGCTCGTCGTACCCGAGCGACGCGAGCCCGCGCAGGACGTGCGCGACCAGCTCCTCCGGGGTCGAGGCGCCGGCGGTGAGGCCGACGGCCTGGTGACCTTCGAGCAGGTCGGGGTCGAGGCCGCTTTCGCCGTCGATCAGCCGGGCCGTCGAGCCGGCCCGCTGGGCCACCTCGACGAGGCGGCGCGCGTTCGAGCTCGTCTCGGAGCCGATCACGAGGATCAGGGAGGCACCGCGGCCGGCCATCGCCTTGACCGCGTCCTGGCGGTTCTGGGTTGCGTAGCAGATGTCGTCCGCGGCGGGCCGGCGCAGGTCGCCGAAGCGCTCCCCGAGCGCGTCGACGGTCTCGGCGACGTCGTCCAGCGAGAGCGTCGTCTGCGTGATCACGGCGACGGGCTTGCCGTTCGTCTCCAGCTTCTCGGCGTCCTCGGGCGACTCGATCACGACCGTCGACTCGGGGCGCTCGCCGCGCGTCCCGATCACCTCGACGTGGTCGGCGTGCCCGACGAGCGCGACCAGGTGGCCGCTGTCCGAGTAGCGGCGCGCCTCGGCGTGCACCTTCGAGACGAGCGGGCAGACCGCGTCGACGACGACCAGCCCGCGGCGCTCGCAGTTCTCGCGCACCGTGGGCGCCACTCCGTGCGCGGAGAGGACGCAGATCGCCCCTTGCGGCACCTCGTCCTCGGAGTCGACGAACACCGCGCCGAGCCGCTCGAGCCGCTTGACAACGTGGTCGTTGTGGACGATCTGGTGGCGGACGTACACCGGCGGGCCGTGCTGCTCGAGCAAGATCTCGACGATCTCGATCGCGCGGTCGACCCCGGCGCAGAACGATCGCGGAGCCGCGAGCAGGACCTTCATGGGATCACCTGCTGGCCCAGCTCTTCGTTGCGGCCGCCAGATGGTCGAGCGCGCGCTTTGCGTCGGTGGCCGCCTGCGCGAACCCCCGCGGCTCCCGCACGAAGGCGCGAACGAGGCCCGGCCAGTCGTAGGGGCCCTCCGGCTTCACGGCCGCGCAGATCCCGTGCAGCGTGCGATCGGGCGTGTCGCTGACCGCGCGGACGACTCCGCGCAGCCGTCCGCTCCGCGCGAGCGGCCCGCTCTCGAGGTCGGCCGCGTCGGCGCCCGTGCGCTCGTGCAGGCGCCGCCGCTCGGCGGGAGCGTCGACGACCTCGTCCGCGGCCAGGATCGTCCCCGGCGACGCCCCCGGCACGCCCAGCGGCTCGCCCTCCCAGAGCACGGCTCCCGAGGCGTCGACCACCCTCGTCGCGTCGAGGACGGTGCCCGTCGCCAGGTCGTCGCGGAGCGCGCCGGCGAGCCCGAACGAGACCACCGGCCCCTCGGGAACGCCGTTCGCGGCGGCGAGCCCGACGAGCGCCGTCCGCGCCCCCGCGCGCCGGGCGGCCCGCTGCTCCGCCGTGGTCGCGCAGGCGAAGGTCACCCCGTCAGCGTCCATGCCGCGCTGCGGACGGTCTCCCTCACGCTGCCGGCGGCCTCGAAGGCGGCGGAAGGCTCGAACCCCGAGTGGATCCCGCAGTGCTCGCAGCGCGGGTCGTTGCCGGGTCCGTACTCCTCCCACTCGATCCCGTCGAGGAGCGCGTCGTAGGTCGGGAAGATCCCGTCCGTGAGCAGGTAGCACGGCCCCTTCCACCCGTACGGGTTGCGGGTGATCGAGCCCCACGGAGCGCAGGGGAGCTTGCGGTCGCCGGCGAGGAAGTCCTGGTAGATCGGGCTCGCCAGCCAGCGGTAGCCGTTCTTTCGCGCGGCCGACCGGATCACGCGGAACTTCTCCTCGTGCTCGGCGCGCGTCATCGTCAGGTTCGGGTCGATCTGCGAGTACTGGTAGCCCGGCGCGACGAGCATCCCGTCGATCCCGACGTCGTTCGTGAGGTAGTCCATCATCTGGACGACGTCCTCGACGGCGGTCTCCTTGAAGATCGTCGTGTTGGTCGTGACCCGGAAGCCGCGCTCACGCGCCTTGCGGATCGCGTCCACGGCGATGTCCCAGAGGCCCGGGTAGTCGCAGATGTAGTCGTGGATCTCGCGCATCCCGTCGAGGTGGACGACGAAGGTCAGGCGCGAGCTTGGCTCGAAGACGTCGAGGAACTGCTCGAGCCGGAGCGCGTTCGTGCAGAGCTCGACGGTCTTGCGCAGCTCCATGAACCCGGCGACGACGTCCTCGATCCCCTTGAAGACGAGCGGCTCGCCGCCGCAGATCGAGACGACCGGGGCCGGGCACTGGACGCCCGCGTCGACGCACTCCTCCACCGAGAGGCGCGCCTTGTTCGACTCGTACTCTCGGATCTTCCCGCAGCCGATGCAGGCGATGTTGCACGCGAGGGTCGGCTCGAGCATCAGCACGAGCGGGTAGCGCTCGCCCTTGCGCTGCTGCTGGGCGACGTAGCGGGCGATCTGCACGGTCGGAGCTAGCGGAAACTTCATCGGGAGAGCCTTTCTCGTAGACGGCCGAGGGCGAGCAACGGAAAGTGGAGACGGTACAGGTGGTAACGGATCATGAAGTCAAGCGGAAAGCCTGTGCCGGTGTAGTGGTCTTGCTCCCAGTCGCCGTTCTGTCGCTGTGCGGTACAGAGCCACTCGGCGGCGCGGCGCGCGGACTCGCCTCTCGCCTCGCCTCCAGCGACGTAGGCTAATAGCGCCCAGGCCGTTTGGGAAGGAGTGCTCGCGCCGCGGCCGCGCCAAGCGGGATCGGCGTAGGAGCGGATGTCCTCGCCGAAGCCGCCGTCGTCGTTCTGGACCCGGTTCAGCCAGGCGACCGCGCGCCGGATCGCCGGGTGCGCAGGGTCGATCCCGCAGGCCTCGAGCGCCGGCAGGGCCGCCCCGGTTCCATAGACGTGGTTCACGCCCCAGCGGCCGAACCAGGAGCCGTCGGCCTCCTGCTCCTCGAGCAGCCAGTCCAGCCCGCGCCGGGTTGCTCCCTCGTAGCCGCCTTCGGGCGCGAGCGCCTCCAGCGCATGGGCGGTCACGTCGGCGCTCGGCTCGTCGGTCACCTTGCCGAAGTCGCAGAACGGGAGCTTGTAGAGCCAAAAGGCCTCGTTGTCGGCGTCGAAGGCGCCCCAGCCGCCGCTTCTGGACTGCATTCCCGCGGCCCAGGCGAGGCCGCGCTCGACCGCCTCGTGGCCGCGGTGGCAGCGGCGCAGCGCGAGCGCGACGACGGCGGTGTCGTCCACGTCCGGATAGAGGTCGTTCTCGAACTCGAAGGCCCAGCCGCCGGGCGCGAGGTCGGGCCGGCGGACGGCCCAGTCGCCCGTGACGGTCACCTCCTCGTGCTCGAGCCACTCGGCTGCGCGAACGAGCGCCGGGTGCTCGGGGCCGAGCCCGGAGTCGCGCAGGGCGAGGACGGCGAGGCCGGTGTCCCAGACCGGCGACTGGCAGGCCTCGGGGCGCAGGCGGTCGCCTTCGTCGATCGTGAAGCCCTTCCAGCCCTCGACCGCGCGCCTGAGCGTCTCGTCCTCGAAGCCGTGCCCGAGCGCTACCAGCATCAGGATCGACCAGACCCACGGCGGCTGGATTCCGCCCCAGGAGCCGTCCGCCTCCTGGTGCTCTCGCACCCATGCCTCCGCCGTCGAGATCCCGCGACGCCGGAGGCTAGACGGACGTGGCGGAGGCTTCGTCTGTCCCGGGCGACCGCCGATTTCGCGCAGGTCGAGGTCCCCGCCGCGGACCGGCCGCAGCGCGCGGCAGACCGAGAGCGGGACGAAGGTGCCCCGCGCCCAGCACGAGAAGTGGTAGATGGAGACGGGCGCGCTCGGCGGCAACAGAACGAGCTCGACCGGAATCGGCGTGATCCGCTGCCACGGCCACTGGCCGAGCAGGGCGAGGAAGCACTTGGTGAAGATCCGGCTGCGGGCGATCCCGCCCTGGGAGCGGATGTACTCGCGCGCCCGCCGGCCCGGGTCGGCGCCGGCGAGCTCGAGCGCGGCGTAGGCCTCGATCGAGGTGGAGAGGTCGGCCGGCCCGTCGAACCAGATCGACCAGGTGCCGTCCTCTCGCTGCCGCGCCAGCAGCTCGTTCGCGATCTTGCGGTCGAGCTCGGGCGTGCGCAGGCCGAGGACGTGGTGCCAGAAGAGGTGCTGGGCGATCATCGTCGCGTTCGACTCGAGCTCGCCGACCCACCAGCCGCCGGGGTGCTGGAGCGCGAGCAGGCGCTCGGTGGCAGCGTCGATCGCCGCGTCGAGCCGGGTCTCGATCCGTTCCGGGGCGACGGTCACGCCGCTACCTCTTCACGCCCCCGGGCGAGGGCGTGCACGGCGGCGCGGCCGCTCCGGACGGCGCCTTCCATCGTCGCCGGCCAGCCGGTGGCGGTCCACGCGCCCGCGCGCACCACGTTCGGCCGGGACGTCTCCGGCCCGGGCCGGTGCGCCTCGCTGCCGGGGCGGACGGCGATCGTCGCGGCGGGCTCGCGGCTGACCCGCGACCAGAGGAGCTCGGCCGGGCCGAGGCGCTCGGTGACGGCGCCGGCGATCAGCTCGACCAGCTCGCGTCCGCGCAGCTCCTCGAGCTCGGGCGCGCCGCTCGAGACGACGGTCAGGTACTGGCCACCGGCCTTCGGCTGCTGGCTGGTGAGGGCGCCTCTATCGAACACCCAGTGCGCCGGGCTACCCAGGAGCGCCGCCAGCTGGTGGTGCAGGAGCCGGCGGTCGAAGAGGAGGTGGACGCTGACGATCGGCGAGTCCTCGAGCAGTGGCTCCGGCTCGCCGAGCAGGCGGGCGCACTCGCGCGGTGGCACCGCCAGCACGATCGCGTCCGCGTGGACGCTCTCGAGCTCGTCCACGCGGTCACCGGCTGCGACCGTCGCGCCGGCCGCCTCGAGCGCGCGCCCGGCGGCCTCGCCGTGCATCTCCCCGAGCGGCCGCGCCGGGAGGACCAGGTCGGACGCGCGCCGTCCGCTGCGGAGCGCCGTCTGGACCGTGAAGATCCCGGCCGCGGCGCTTGCCTCCGCGGCGGGCAGGTTCAGGGCCGGACGGACGAAGACGTCCCAGAACCGCTCGATCGCGCGGTCGGACTGGCCCCGCGCGCGCAGCGCCTCCGCAAACGTCCCCGACCCATTGCTCGTGCTCCAGCTCACAAGCGCCCGCAAGATGCCGAATCGATCTCCGAGCGGCACGTGCCGGTAGCGCATGAGCGCGAGGGCCGAAGGCTTGATCACGGCGGCGCGGCCTCGCTCGTCGATCACCGGCAGCGAGAGCGGCGAGCGCCGCACCGAGCCGCCCTCCCCGATTCGATCCAGGAAGCGCAGGTACTCGGTGAAGCAGCCGAGCGCGATGTGCTGGCCGTTGTCGGGCGGCGGCTCTGGATCGCCCTCGCGCCGCGGGAGTGTCTGCACCGCGCCTCCGAGCGTCGGCCGCGCCTCGTAGAGCGCGACCTCGTGTCCGGCGTCGACGAGCTCGAGAGCCGCGCTCAGTCCCGCGAGCCCACCGCCCACGACTTCGACCCTCACCGGAGGAACCCGGCCCCAACGATCCGGAGCTTGGTCAGCCGCGAGAGCCGGACCGACCCGTCGAAGACGTCGAACCCGCTCGCCTCGATCCGGTCGAGCGTTGCACGATACAAACCCGCAAACGTTGCCACGCACGCGGCGCTCCGGGTATCGAGCGAGTCGAGCAGCGCCAGTCCTTCCTCGAGGTACGCGCGCGCGCGCGAGGCCTGGAAGCTCATCAGCGCCCGCCACTCCGGCGTCACGCGGCCCTTGGCGATCTCATCTTCCGAGACGCCGTACGCGGCGAGCTCGTCCTGCGGCAGGTAGACGCGGCCGAGCTCCCAGTCCTCGCGGACGTCACGGATGATGTTGATCAGCTGGAGCGCGACGCCCAGCGTCTGGGCGCGCTCGGTCTCGCCGGAGCCGTAGACGGCGACGCAGGCGAGCCCGACCGCGCCCGCGACGCGCCGGCAGTAGGCGTGGAGGTCTTCGAAGGTCTCGTACCGCCGTTGCTGCGTGTCCTGGAGGCCGCCGTCGACGAGGTCGTTCAGGGCGCTCGCCGGAATCGGGTAGCGGGAGCGCGCGTCGCCGAGCGCGACGTGCATCGCGTCGTCGCCGGGCGGAGCGTCGAGCGCGGCGCGGAGACCTTCGAGTCGCTCGCGCTTCTGGGCATCGGGCAGCTCGCCGTCCGCAATGTCGTCCACCCGGCGCGCGAAGGCGTAGATCGCCGCGATCGCGCGGCGCTTGGGCCGTGGCAGCACCATGATCCCGTAGGCGAAGTTCCGCGCCTCCCGCCGCGTCAAGCGCTCGACCTCCGCGTAAGCGGCCTCGACCGTCACCGGATCGCCGCCAGCGCGAGCCGCGCCCGTGATGGCCGGGGACGGCGGTTGAAGATATCCCAGTCGGCGCGCTCGAGCGCCTCCAGCGCCGCGACCCCGCCGCGTGCGAAGAGCGCAACCGCCCGCCCGCTGCGCCCGGCGAGGCGGCGACCGAGCTCGTCGCCGGAAGCGAGGAGGCCACGCGCCCGCACCGCCTCGAGCTCGAGCAGCCGCCGGAGCGGCTCGTTCGGCTCGGCCAGCTCGGTGACGTCGAAGCGGCGCCGGTCCTCGCCGGGGAGGTAGATCCGGCCGAGCGCCAGGTCGCGTGGCACGTCCTGGAGGAAGTTGACGAGCTGGAGGCCGGTGCAGACATCGTCCGAGAGCGCCACCGCCTCCGCGTCCCCGCCGCGCCCGAGTACGCCGAGGACGAGCCGCCCGACCGGGTCGGCCGAGTGGACGCAGTACTGCTTCAGGTCGGCCCAGGTCTCGTACTCGGAGACCCGCTGGTCGATCCGGTTCGCCTCGATCAGGCGGAGGAACGGCTCTCGCGGCAGCGCCCGCGCTCGGATCGTCGGCTGGAGCGCGCGCATCACCTCCCAGCTCGGCTCGCCCTCGTAGCAGGCGTCCAGCTCGCGCTCGAGCTCGTCCAGCGCGGCGAGCCGGTCGCCCTCGTACTCGTCGCCGAGGATGTCCACGAGCCGCGCGAACCCGTAGACGGCGCGCAGGTGCGGGCGGACGGACCGCGGGAAGAGCAGCGAGGCGACGGGGAAGTTCTCCGTACGCGCCCGCGCCGCGACTGAGTCGAGCGAGGCCGGATCCATGCGCAAACGATGTCGCGCCGCGACCCGCTACGTCAAACGCGCTAGGAGGGTTTGGCGGAACGGCGCTCGTTGTTGGGGTGCGATGCTCGTTCCGAGGCAAGGACGCAGGGAGTGTTCGTAGCCGGAGGCTACGGACGCGACTGAGGACGCGGCATCGGGGCGAGCAGCGCGGCCCAACGGCACAGACTCCGTTTCGCCAAACCCTCCTACTTAGGCGGTACGCCAGACCTGCGTGAGCGAGACGCGGGGCCGAAGGACGCGCCTGGCCGCCTCGAGCGCGGGAAGATCGCGTCGATCGCGAAGCGCATGAAGCCCGTGTGGATCGAGCCCGCCGGCCGGAGCAGCAGCCCCTCGCCCGAGGCGAGACTGGGGAGGGTGGGCTCTGCTGCAGCGTGATAGCGGGCGAGAGACGGGCGTTCGTTGGGAGGGCACCCCTCGAGTAGCGTGAGCGCGAGTCCGAGTGGTGGCAGAAGCAGCTCGGAAGCGATGCCGAGGTGCCGGCCTAGAAGCTTCGAGGGACGAGGGAGCAGCACAGGGCGGCTCCTGTCCCCGTCATTGAGGCGATAGGGGTCGAGCACACGGACCTCCGTGATCTGCTCGACGTATTCGACACCGCGACCAGGCGGAGGCGGCCGTTCGGCTGCGGCTCGTAGACGAGCGCCTCGGGCGTAGCGGCGTTCTCCGCGGGTGTCATTCTCATCGTCTTCCCCTCGGTCCCTCGTCAGACGTGCGGGCCGACGAGCGCGCCGTGGCCGCGAGCCGGCGTGGGCGTCTTCGCGAGCCAAGCACGCAGCCGCGCGCGGGAGCGCCGCCGCCGCGTCGCTCGTGCCGCGAGCCGGGCCGCGTCCGCCTGCCGAACGAGGTCGGCGTGCCGGGCCGCGATCGCCTGCTCAAGAATGTGGGGCGCGACGTTCACGGTCACCCAAACGTAGGCGAACGCCTCGCTCGCGCATATCGGCAGAACTCCCTAAATTGGAGGGTGCCGCTACCTATCTTGGCCGGCGAGGCCGAGGCGGGATGCTTCGGCGCTGGCCAGAGCGCGCGTGCGCACGCCGAGCTTGCGGAGGATGGCCGAGACGTGGTGGTCGACCGTCTTTCCCGACAGAAAGAGGCGCTCTGCGATCTCCGCATTCTGGAGCCCTTGCGCGACCAGCGACAGCACCTCGAGCTCACGCGCTGTCAGGCCGGCCGGGTTCTTCTGCGTGTCGGGGCGCGGCCCGCGCGGGAGGCCGCGGGCGCCGCGCTCCCGCAGGTGGCGTGCGACGATCGCGGCGGCCGGCCGCGCGCCGAGCTGCTGCAACGCTGCGAGAGCGCGGCGGCGCGCTTCCTCGTCACCCTGCGCCAGCGCCAAGGCGGCCTCGTACGGACAGCCGAGCGCGGTCCACTCCTCGGCCGCCCGCTCCCACTCGCCGGCGAGCTCGAGCGCATACGGCTCGGCTGCATCGGCTGGGATCTCCTCCTCGACGCCGGCCCGCCGGCGCCAGCAGGCGAGCTCGCCGATCAGCCACGAGGAATTCCGCTGCACGGCGAGGTCGAGCGCCGCTTGCGTCTCCTCAGCAACCATCTCGGCCCGCCCCTCGAGCCACGTGCCCTCGGCCCTCGCCGCAACGACCGGCCCGATCCGCGGCAGCTCGCCCGTCGGCTCGCCCAGCGCGAGCGCTTCGTCGAGCGGCTCCCACACGGCGGGATCGCCACGCCGGGCACGCGTTAGCCCGAGCACGACAAGCGAGACGATCCGAGGGGTCGTCGACGTGCGCGGAATACGCAGGACGGACCCGGCCGAGTCGACCGCCTCCGCCCAACGTCCCTGCTCGAGCTGCCAGCGGGCGCGGTGCGCGAGGAGATAGAGCCGATACAGCTCGAGGCCGTGCTCGCTGCAATACGCGAGCCCGGCGTCGAGGTAGTGGTCGGCGAGTGCGTAGTCGTGAACGTGAACGCCGGATATCGCGAGGCTGGTCAGCACCCGTCCCACCTGAGCGTCGAGCCCCATACGTTCGGCGAGCTCGAGGCTCCTCTCGAGGTTTGCGACGCCCCCGGCCGCCCCGGCAAGGAACTCCGCGGCTCCGACGTTCCTGAGGCCGAGGACGACGATGTCGGCGGCATCGAGGCGCTGGGCCAGCTCGAGCGCGCGGGAGCCCCAGCGGATCGCCTCCTCCGCGTTCTCAGCCGCTGCGCAGATCGCCGACACATTGCTGTACGCCAAGGCGAGCTCCCGCCCGGGCGGGAGCTCCTCGAGCACCGCGACTGCGTCCCGCCCGGCCCGCTCGGCCTCCGCGGTCCGGCCGGGACACCAGAGGATCTCCGAAAGCAGGCGCAGCGAGTCCCCCTCTCTGCGCCGGTCGCTGAGCCGCCGGTGATACTCGAGCGCCTCTTTCACCGCCTCGATCGCATCGTCGTACTGGTCGGTCAACAAGCACTCCTCCGCGCGGCGGTCGAGCAGCCCGACCCGCTCCCCCGGCGCCAGTCGGTCGCCGAAACGAAGGGCGCGTTCGTAATGGGCGGCTGCCTCGCGGTGCGCGCCGAGCGAGGACGCGCGCTCGGCCGCGGCCGGCGCAAACCGCAGCACCGCCCCCGCGTCGTCGGCCGCGTCGGCGTGGTGTGCGAGGCGGGCGAGGTCGGGCGCCCCGGACGGTGGCTCGGCGAGCGCCGCGAGCGCCTGACGATGCAGCGCGAGGCTCCGGTCCGGCGAGAGCGATTCCTCAACGGCGAGGCGGGCGAGCTCGTGCCGGAACGCCACGCCCCCCGGCTCGGGCGTGAGCATCCCTGACGTCAAACATTCGTCGAGGTGCTCGACGGCTTGACCGGCGAGCGCCTCCAGGAGCCAGGGCTCGGCCGGCGGCGGCGCGACCGCGACCGCCTCGAGCAGCGCCCTCGCGGGAGGGCTCAGGTGCGTGGTTCGAGCGAGCACCGCATCTCGCACGGTGGCGGGGATCTCCTCCTCTGCCACCGCGAGCGCCTCGGTGACGAAGAATGGATTTCCGCTTGTCTTGCGGTAGAGCTCGTCCGCTTCGAGGCCGTACGGCTCGGCGAGCTTCGCCACCGCCGCCGGCGAGAGCGGCTCGATCTTCATGCGGCCGACCGACCGGCTGGTCGCAAGCTCCCCGAGGACGACTCGCAGCGGGTGTGCGCGGTCGAGCGCGTCGTCGCGATAGGTGGCGAGGACAAGGACGGGAACCGCCTCGAGCCGGCGCCCGAGCAGCCTCAGCACGTCCAGGGTTGCCTCGTCTGCCCAGTGGACGTCCTCGAGCACGAGGATCGTCGGCGCCCGCTCCCCGAGCTCGCGCATCAGTGAGGACGCGACTTCGTGCGGCCGGGCACCGCTCTGGACGAGCTCCTCGAGCTCGCCCCCCGTGATCTCGGCGACATCGAGGAGCGGCCCGAGCGGACGCGGCGTGAAGAGCGAGTCGCAGGCTCCCCAGAGGATCCGGGCGACTCGGCGTTGCTCGTCGCAGAAGCGTCGGACGAGCGCCGTCTTGCCGACTCCCGCCTCGCCTCCGACGAGCACGAGCCGCCCGCGGGAATTGCGCTGGACTGTCGCGAGGCCGTCGCCGAGCTCCGCGAGATGATGCGCGCGCTCGAGTAGCTCGCCGGCCGCATCGGGCGTGGTGACTAGTGATGTTTTCACCGTCCTAGGACGACTTCTAGTGCCCTCCGTTACATCGTGCAACTATTCTCGGCCCGTGCAGGGCCGCCGCGAAGCTCTCGCCGTCGGCTTCGTCTGGCTCGCCTGGCTCTGCGCCGTCCTTGCGACGGTCGCGATCGGCCTCGCGGCCGGCGCCTACCACCGCAGCCCCCACTGGCCGTCCCATCCGCTCTTTCCGCTCTTCGCGTGGGACTTCGGCTGGTACGACGCGATCGCCCTGCACGGCTACGCCCCTGAGCCGGAGGCGCTTCGCCGCTACGCCTTCTTTCCCCTCTGGCCCTGGCTCCTGCGCACCTCGGGCCGGATTCCCGACTGGGAGCTCGCAGTTGTCCTCGCGGTGGTTGCAAGCGGGCTCGCGTTCTTCGGCCTCGCCGCCGCCCGCCCGGAGCGCTCGCGCCGACGCGTCGCGGTCGCGCTCGCCTGCTGGCCGGGATCCTGTGCGCTCCTCCTCGCCTACCCGGACGGTCTCGCCCTCGCCGGCGGGGCCTGGGCGGCGGCGCTCGCGTTGCGCGGCCGGCCGCTCGCCGCCGGCCTCGCCGGGGCGGTCGCCGCCCTCGCTCGGCCGAGCGGCGTCCTGATCGCGCTCCCGCTCGCGTGGCTTGCCCGCGGCAAGGGCCCGCGCGGGTGGCTCGGCGCAGCCGCCCCGGTGGCCGCCGCGGCGGCTGTCGAAGGATTCTTCTGGGAGCGGACCGGTGCGGCCACGACCTTCTTCGACGCGCAGAAGCTCTGGGGCCGTAAGGGCCCGGCCCGGTTCGGGGACTGGCTCGACCATCTCGGCGGCCTGCTCGAGCGGCACGGCTCGATGATTGGGCTGCTCGCCGTGGGCGGGCTGCTGGCGATCGTGATCGCGTGGCGACGGTTCGGCCCCTGGCCGACCGTGGTGGTCGCCTACGCCTGCGCGGTGGCGCTCCTGCTCGCGGCCACCCAGAGCCTCGAGGGCTTCGTGGACAGCGCGCGTGCCGCGCTCATCATCCCCCTGCTCGTCGTCCTCTGGCGGCTCGGTCCCCGCTACCGCCCGTGGGCCGCGTTCGCAACGGCGGTCGTCGCGCTGCTGCTGCTCTCGGGGACGATGCAGAGCTTCGGGCGGCAGAGCCTGTTCGCGTTCCCGGTCTTCTGGGCGATCGCGGAGGGCCCGCGCTGGCTGCGCTGCCCGCCCCTGGCGGCGCTTGGCTTCGCGGCGAACCTCGGGATCGCGCTCCTGTTCACGCGCTTCGCGCCCTGACTCGTCCGTAGCCAGAGGGAGACTGCGAGCGTGGCCGTCTTCCGAGAGGAGCTCCTCCGTCTCGTCTCGTACGAGCAGCGGCACCGCCGCCTCCTGGCCCGGCTCGGGATCGTCGTCGCGGCGACGGCGGTCGTCGACGCCTGCGGCACGGTGGCGATCTACTTCCTCGAGCGGCACTCCCGCGGCACCGAGGTGCACACGTTCGGCGACGCGCTCTTCTTTACCACCGTCCAGCTGCTGACCGTTTCCTCGCAGCTGCGGAATCCCCTCACCGCGGGCGGTCGGGTCGTCGACGTGGTGCTGGAGCTCTGGGCCGTGATCGTCGTCGCCGGCTCGGCCGGGGCGATCGCGGCCTTCTTCCAGGCGGGCGATCCCTAGGTAGCGCTTGCCTGCCGCCGGCGGTAGGCGGCGGCCGCGACCCGGTCGGCGCAGAGCTGAGAGCAGTACCGGCGGCTCCGGTTGCGCGATCTGTCGACGAACACGCAGCGACAGGGAAGCGCGTCGCAGATCCCGAAGCGCTCCCAGCCGTCCGACCGGATCGCCTCGAGCAGCGCCGCCGCCACCCGCGGGCCGAGCCGGTCGGCGAGATCTCGCTCACGGCGAGCCTCGAACGCGAAGCTCCACCCGCCCGGCGCGGGGCGCAGCTGCGGGACCGCATCGGTCAGGAGGCCATTCAGGATCTCGACCGCCTCGGCCTCACGATCGGCTTCGAAGACGCTGCGGACGCGCCGCCGCAGCGCCCGCAACCGGCGCAGGTCGCTCTCCGCGGCAACCTCGGCCTCGCGCTCGAGCCCGTGCTCGTGGAGGAAGCGGCGCAGGTGCGGAAGGTCGCGCAGGAACTCGGGTTCGTCGTCGAGCACGTCCCACGTGTTGACGAGGTCGACCGCCAGATCGACCTCGCGTTCCTGGAAATTTGCTGCCCGCATCTGCTAGCCTCGTCAGTAGCGTAGCCGTCTAAGGACCTGACGCCGGACGACGACGAAGGAAGATTCCATGATCCGTTACGTGATCCGCCGGGTGCTCTGGGCCTTCGTCCTCTTCATCGCCGTCACCATCGTCACATACATCATCTTCTTCATCATTCCGGCCGACCCCGCGCGCGCCGTCGCCGGCCGGAACCCGACGCCCCAGATGATCGAGAGCGCCCGGCACTACCTTGGGATCGACAGGCCGGTGTACGTCCAGTACGCCCGCTTCCTCAAGCGCCTCGTCGTCGACCAGGACCTCGGCCGCTCGTTCCAGAACCGCGAGTCGGTCAACTCCGAGGTCGGCAAGGCGGCGCCGGTGACGGCCTCGCTCGTCTTCGGCGGGGTGGTGCTGTGGATGCTGATCGCGCTCCCGATCGGCATCCTCTCCGCGCTCAGACCGAGAACGATCATCGACCGGGCCACGATGACGTTCGTCCTGATCGGGATCTCCGCCTCGCCGATCTGGATCGGCCTGATCCTCACTTACTTCTTCAGCTACAAGTGGCGGCTGACCCCGATCTCGGGTTACTGCGACTTCTTCAACCCATCGGCCGGTGCGGAGTGCGGCGGCCCCGTGCAGTGGGCCTACCACCTGATCCTTCCCTGGATGACTTTCGCGCTCGTGAACGCCGCGCTGTACGTGCGCATGATCCGCGCGAACATGCTCGAGGCGATGAACGAGGACTACGTGCGCACCGCCCGCGCGAAGGGCGCGCCCGAGTCGCGCGTGGTCCGCGCTCACGTGCTGCGGAACGCGCTCTTGCCGATCGTGACGATGCTCGGGATGGACATCGGATACTTGCTCGGCGGCGCGGTCTTCACCGAGTCGATCTTCAGCCTGCCGGGAATGGGCCGCACATCCGTGAACGCGCTCAACGCGCTCGACCTGCCGACGGTGCAGGGGATCGTCGTCTTCGCCACGATCGCGATCATCGTGTTCAACCTGCTCGTCGACCTCCTCTACGCCTGGATCGACCCGAGGATCCGGCTGGCGTAACGTTCTCGGTCTGGCCGAGAGCGTCCTCATCACCGGCGGTGCCGGGTTCATCGGCTCGCACCTCGCGGACGACCTGGTCCGGGCGGGCTACCGCGTGCGCGCGCTGGACAGCCTCGTCGAGCAGGTGCACGGCGAGGCCCAGCGGCCGGACTACCTGAACGACGAGATCGAGCTGGTCGCCGGCGACGTCCGCAACGCGGAGGTCGTGCGTGGCGCGCTCGAGGGCATGGACGCGGTCTTCCACTTCGCCGCGCGCGTCGGCGTCGGCCAGAGCATGTACGAGCCGGCCGAGTACGCGGGCGCCAACACGGCCGGCACCGGCGTCCTGCTCGAGGCGCTGCTCGAGCACCCGGTGCGCAAGCTCGTCGTCGCCTCGAGCATGAGCGTCTACGGGGAGGGCGCCTACGAGCCCGTGCCCGCCGCGGAGCGCTCGCGCGAGCAGCTCGAGCGCGGCGAGTGGGAGCCGCGCGGCCCGAACGGCGAGGAGCTGCGGCCGGTGCCGACAACAGAGACGAAGGAGCCCTCGCTCGCCTCGATCTACGCGCTGACGAAGTACGACCAGGAGCGGATGTGCCTGCTCTTCGGCGCCGCCTACGGCGTGCCGGCGGTGGCGCTGCGGCTCTTCAACGTCTACGGGCCGCGGCAATCGCTCTCGAACCCGTACACGGGCGTGCTCGCGATCTTCGCCTCGCGGCTGCTGAACGGCCGGGCCCCGGTCGTCTACGAGGACGGCGGCCAGCGCCGGGACTTCGTGCACGTGGGGGACGTCGCCCGTGCCTCCCGCCTCGCCCTGGAGCGAGACGGCGCCGACGGGCTTGCGGTCAACGTCGGCAGCGGACGCAGCGCGACGGTGCTGGAGATCGCGACCGGGCTCGCCGATCTACTCGGCAAGGAGGTCGAGCCGGAGCTCCCGGGCGCCTTCCGGGCCGGAGACATCCGTCACTGCTTCGCGGACACCTCGCTGGCGCGAGAGGCGCTGGGCTTCGAGGCCGACGTGAGCCTCGAGCACGGGATGCGCGAGCTGGCCGCCTGGCTCGCGGACCAGCCTGCGACCGACCGCTTCGACGACGCCTCGGCGGAGCTCGCCCAACGCGGGCTCAGCAGCTGAGCCTGTTGGGTCTCGCGTTTGGCGAACGCGGCATTCGGCGATCCGAAACGCGGTGAGGCTCTTACAGAGAAGGAAGGCCGAGCCGGAAGAGTCAGGGCGCCCGGCTCTCGACGAAGCGCCGGCGCCCCAGCCCGAGCTCGAGGAGCCGCACCTCGCCGATCCGGGGCCGACGGATCTCTCCAGGCGCGACTACTTCGCGATCCTCCGCCGGACGGTGAAGCAATCGGGCGAGGACCACATCACGAACCTTGCCGCCGCACTCGCTTACTACGCCTTTCTCGCGATCCCCTCCGCGCTCCTGCTTGCTGCGGGGCTCTTCGGCCTGCTCGCCGGACCCGACACCGTCGGCACCGTGATCGACAAGCTGAGCCAGGTCATGCCGAGCGAGGCGACGAAGCTGATCCGCGACAGCCTCGCCCGCCTGACCCAGAAGCAGGGGACGAGCCTCACCCTGACCGCCGTCGGCGGCGCGCTCGCGCTCTGGTCGCTGAGTGGGGCGACGCAGAACCTGATGTGGGCGCTCAACCTCGTGTACGACCGCGACGAGACGCGAGGGTTCGTCAAGCGCCGCCTGACCGCCTTCGCGATGATCTTCTTCGCGCTCCTCGCCTTCGCGCTCGTCTTCGGGCTGCTCGTTCTCGGCCCGCCTCTCTCCAACTGGGTCGGCGGCGCCGTCGGGGCGAAGACGGTCGTCCGGATCGCCTGGTGGATCGCCCAGTGGCCGTTGCTCGTCGGCGGCCTGCTGCTCGCGTTCTCCGCGATCCTGCACCTCGGGCCGAACGTCAAGCATCCGCGCTGGCGCTTCCTCAGCTTCGGGGCGGTCGTCGCGGTCGTCGTCTGGCTGGCGGCGTCGGGCGCGTTCGCCTTCTACGTGAGCAAGTTCGGCTCGTACAACAAGGCCTGGGGCTCGCTCTCGGCCGTCGTCGTGATGCTGACGTGGCTCTGGCTCAGCTCGCTCGCGCTCCTGTTCGGCGCCGAGATCAACGCCGAGGCCGAGCGAAGCCGCGAGCTGCGCCGCGGCGAGCCTGCGCACGTCGAGCTGCAGGCGCCGAAGAAGGCATAGTCTCCGATCCCATGTCCGCCGCCACGTTGCACACCAACCACGGCGCGATCGCGGTCGAGCTCTTCGACGACGACGCGCCCAAGACGGTCGAGAACTTTCGCAAGCTCGCCGGCGACGGCTTCTACGACGGCGTCGTCTTCCACCGGGTGATCCCCGACTTCATGATCCAGGGGGGCGATCCGACCGGGACCGGGATGGGCGGCCCCGGCTACACCTTCGAGGACGAGCTCAACGAGCACGAGGTCGCCCGCGGCGCGCTCGCGATGGCGAACGCCGGCCCGAACACGAACGGCAGCCAATTCTTCATCGTCACGGCCGAGGCCGCGCCGTGGCTGGACGGCAAGCACACCGTCTTCGGGCGCGTCACCGGCGGGATGGACGCCGTCGACGCGATCTCGGCGGTCGAGACCGACGCCAACGACAAGCCGCGCGAGGCCGTCGTCATCGAGCGCGTCGAGCTCGCGGACTAAGAACCCGCGAAAAGATCAAGCTTGCTCGGCGCGCGCCGCCCGCCTGAGGCGGACCGGCTTCACGCGACGACGAAGTCCCTGATCACGGCGAGCGCCTCGGCCGGCTTGTCGCGGAAGACGCCGTGGCCGGCGTCGGGGAAGACCTCGAGCCGGGAGCTCGGGATCGCCGCAGCGAGCTCCTCGTGGTCGGCGAGCGTCGTGATCGGGTCACGCGCGCCCGCGAGGATCAGGGTCGGGCAGCGGATCCGGTCCAGCTCGCCGAACCAGTCGTAGGTGAAGCCCTCGCCTCGGAAGAAGTGGAAGCCGACCTCGGGGCGCATGACGACGCGCACGATCGCATCCGGGTCGATCGGGGTCGGGTTGTAGAGCGGCAGGCAGACCGCCATGAACTCGTCCAGCCGCTCCTCGTTCGGATCGTGGAAGTACCGCTCCGCCACGTCCCGCGCCTCCTTCCCGCCGAGCCGCTCGAACATCGGCAGGGCCCGGTCGAGCCGGAAGCGGCCGATGCTGCTCGAGACGATCAGCTTCGCGGCCAGCTCCGGATGCCGGATCGCCACCCCGAGCGCGACCACGCCGCCGAAGGACTGGCCGAGGATGACCGGGTGCTCGATCTCCAGCGTGTCGCAGAGGTCGACCACGTCCTGGATCCAGGTGTCCAGATTCCAGCGCTCGGGCGTGCTCTCGTCGCTGCGTCCCTGGCCCCGGTGGTCCGGGAACACGGCCTGGGCTACAGCGTCGAGCGGTGCGAGGGCCGACTTCAGCAGGCTGTGGTCGAACCCCGGGCCGCCGTGAAGGCAGAGGAGCACGGGCCGCTCGCGCATCGTCCGGCCTTCGGGAACGAGCCCCATCCCCGCGACGTCGAAGTACAGACGCGTGCCATCGCCGACTTGAACGCGCACGGCGCGACTCTACTCGCCGGGTTGTTCGTCGAACTAGACGTCGTGCCGCGAGCCGAGCTCCGCCATCGCCGCCGGGGTTGCCCCTTCCGCCGAGAGCGAGGCGAGCCCGCGGACGAAGTCCTCGAACCCGAGGCCGGAGGGCGTGGACGTTGAGGAAGATCGCTCGCTCCGACCGCGGGTTCCACCACCTGTGCGGGAGCCCGCGCGGGATGAGCACGAACGCTCCGGCGGGGGCCTCGAAGGTCTCGTCGCCGACCTGGTAGGCGAGCGTCCCCTCGATCACGAAGCTGAGGTCGTCGTGCTCGCGGTGGATGTGTGGCGTCGTCCCGGCTCCGGCTCGGCTGCCGCAACTGCGGTCGAGTAGCGGCCTTCCGATTCCGCCTGGTCGGCCTTGAAACAGAGCTGGATCGAGCCGAGCGAGAACTGCCGGCCCTCACCGGGGAGCAGCACCAGGGCCCGATCGCGCATCGTTGGATCGTCGCTTACGCGCGACGAGCGAAGGGGCGGCGAAGCGTCAGACTGTGTCCATGCGAACCGGGACCGTCTCCTTCGCCGTCGCAGGAGCCGTGGTTCTCTCCGCGGCTTCGGGGGTGCTCGCGGACACCGGCAAGGAGCAGATCCGCTACAACGCCGGCGACCAGGCCGCCGCGCGCGCGACCGTGCTCCGCCGCTCCGACCTCGGCTCGGCGAGCGGCTGGACGGGCGGCCGCGTCAAGCCGGACCTCTCTCCGCCGCCGACGTGCCCGAACTACCACCCGAAGCAGTCCGACCTCGTCCTCACCGGCGCGGCCCAGAGCAGCTACCAGCGGGGTGCGGTGCTGATCGGAAACGAGGTGCAGGTGATGAAGACGAGGCGCATGGTGAGCCTCGACTGGCAGCGAGAGGTGCTCGCGCCGGGCACGATCTCGTGCCAGCGCCGAGACCTGGGGAGGAGCCTCGGGTCGAACGCGAAGGTCGTCTCCTTCGAGAGGATCCCGTTCCCGCGGATCGCGAAGTACACGGCGGAGTTCCGCGCGCTCGTCGACGTCTCGGTGCCCGGGGCGAAGACCGCCCATCTCATCGTGGACGCCGTCCTGGTCGGCCGGAGCCGGACGGAGATCTCCTTCACGACGCTCGCTCCCGCGGCGGCGCGGGCCTCGCTGACGGCGGCCGAGCGCCGGCTCGCCCGTAGGGTCGTCAGGCGCGTTCGAGCGTAGGATCCGACGCCGCTCGCGTCTTCGTTAGACGACCCGCGAGCTCCGAGCGAGCTCGTTCACGCCGACGAGTTTCGCTCCCGCGGGGACCAGAACGTCGAGCAGGCGAGGCAGAGCTTCCGCCGTCGCCGCGGGCCACGCGTGCAGGAGCACGATCCGGTCGCCATCGCCGTCGCCGTCGCGGACACCGCTCGAGACCCGCTCGGCGATCTCCCTGGCCGAGCGGCCTTCCTCCCAGTCCCTGGGATCGACGTCCCATCCCACGTGCCGATACCCGAGCTCCTCGAGCGCGCCGAGAACCCGCGGGTCGGTCATCCCCGAGCCGAACGGGCAGCGGAACCACGGTCTCGGGTCGACGCCGGTAACGGCTCGGATGGTCTCCTCCGCCTCGAGGACGTCGCGCCGCAGCCATTCGTCGCTCAGTGCTTCCATCGGCGCGTGGTAGTTCGAGTGGTTGCCGACCACGTGGCCGGCCTCGGCCATCCGGCGCGCCTGCTCGGGGTACGCCCGTGCCCAGCGTCCCTGGAGGAAGAACGTCGCAGCGACGCCCGCCTCGGCGAGTGCGTCGAGGATCCGCTCCTCGCCGCCGGCGCGGGTCGGACGCCCGGGATGCTCCGTGTCGAAGGTCAGCGCGACCCGCATCTACTTTCCTTCCCTGCTCGCCGCACTCGACCAGGTCGCCGAGGTTGCGGCGGAGCCGCTCCTGAGCATCCGCCCCGGCGCCGAGCTGGTCAAGCGCGAGCAGCGCGGCCCCGACGATCGGCGGCGAGCTCCATGGTGGTCGTCACGGTGCCGCCGGCGAGATGGGCGGTCTTGACCGGCGCCCTGGCTGTCGGCCTCGGCTCCGCGCTGGAACATGTCTTCGCGCGGCGGTCTGCGGTGCACCCCGTTAGCCGGCCCGGCCGGGCGAGGGCCTCGGCCTCCGCCCGGCCGCAGAGCTACGGCGAGAACGTCGCCCGCGCGGAGAAGACGTCCATGCCGCTCGAGCCGTTTCCGGTCCAGAGCGCCTGAGCCTTCGCGTCGGTAGAGGCGACGGCGATGTAGTCGCCGAGGAAGCTGCGCCCGCACGCGTCCGGATCGTCCGGCGCGAGGCACGTATGAAAGTGGTCGCCGTCGAAGCCGGTCCCGAGGAGCGTGGTGTAGCCCCAGGTGGCGCCGTCGTCTGCGCTGGAGGCAAGCGTGACGCAGTCGAGCTTGTCGCTCGCCGCGTCGCAGCTGCGGTCGTAGAAGACGAGGTCGACCCGCCCGTTCGGCGCCGATGACATCCACGGGAAGAACTGCTCCTGCCCGCTTGCCTTGACCGCGGCCGGAGCCGACCACTGCGTGATGTCGCCCGCCGCCAGGTTGTGCGTGGCGTAGATGTTCGACGCGCCGCTCTTCTGGCACGACACGCCCCGTCTGCTGGTCGACCGTCGCGTGGACGTCCTCGAAGACGCGGTAGCTCGAGTTCGGCAGCAGGCCACCGATCGGGCTGACGATCTGCGCCGCGACCTGGTCGGTGCCCCAGGTGGCGCCTCCGTCGGTCGACTCGTCGATCATCGCCACGTTCTTCTTCAGGCTCTTCTCGTTCGGCCCGTTGATCCAACTGACGTAGACGGTGCCGTCGGGGCCGACGCGCGGGATCGCGTCCTGGTCGAACTCGGGTCGACCCCCGGCGTGTTCGAGAAGGACGTGAACGGGGCGAAGCTTTCCGGCGCCCACGTGTCGCCGCCGTCCGTCGAGAACGAGAAGCCGCACCCGTCGTTGAACTCCCAGTCGTTTCCAGGCGCCGGCAAGCCACTGCCCGTCCGGGCTCATGCCGAGCGACTCCTCGTTGTTCGCGTAGACGTCGTTCGTGACGTCCACGGGACTGGAGGCCGTCCCGGTGGGCGGGCTCGTGACCGCAAGCGCGGCCGCGGCAACCGCCGCACGATGGCCATCGCCAGAACGGTCGCTTTGACGAGATTCCTTTGCATCTCGCCCCCTTCCTCTGGCAGGAAGAGGTAAGCGTAATCCGCGACCGCTTCACCTTGCACCTCTGGACGCTTCGAGGAAGACGGCGAGCTTCCTCAGGTTCTCCTCGCCCAGCGCACCGAACCCGGGCATCGGGGATCCCTTGCGCACGCACACCGGACACTTCAGGCGGCGAATCTGGTTCGGTGTCGGACACTGGTTCGTCGTCAACGGCGATCAACGGTGTCGGACACCGGTTCGTGTCAAGCAAAGATCGCGTCAAGTCTGCAACATCTGCCTCGCACGGCTCTCTTTCGGCGCGATGGGTCTTTAACCTCACATCGTGCCGAGGCCGCCACGCGCCTTCGTCGAAGGGATCTACCACCTCGCCTCGCACGCGAGCGATACCCGCCACCTGTTCCTAGGCGACGACGATCGCAACACCTTCCTCACGCGCCTCGCCCTGGTCCTCGAGCGCTTCGAGCTCGGCCTGGTCGCCTACACGTTGATGGGCAGCCATTACCACCTCGTCCTCTACACGCCAGACGCGCGCGTCTCTACGGCACTGCAGCAGCTCCACACGTGGTACTCGCGCTGGCACAATCGCGCCCGGCGCCGCAGCGCCCACCTCTTCCGCGCTCACCCCCTGGCGCGCGAACTCGCGAGCGATGCCGACCTGCTCACCACCTGCCGCTACCTCGCCTACAACCCGGTCGAGGCCGGGCTAGCCTCCGACCCCTTTGCCTGGCCCTGGAGTAGCAGCGCCGCGAGCGTCGGGCTGCACGAGCCGCCGCTTCCGCTCGAGCTGGCACCGCTGCGCGCCGCGCTCGGCGGCAGTGCCGACTGGCAGCGGCGCTACCGCCGTTTCATCGAGGACGCGAACGGCGGCCCGAGAGGAAGCGCCCCCAACTCGAAGCGGCGCTCGCCCAAGAAAGTCGCTGCAAATCGACAGAGCCGACGCCCGGACTCGAACCGGGGACCCCTTCATTACGAGTGAAGGAGAGCCGTCATTCGCGGTCATGGCCTGTCGTCCCAGGCCGTACGACTGCGGAAACGCTGCGACAAGAAGCGGCCTCGAACGACCACGCGCGTCAACCTCGTGTGCGCGTGGTGTGCGGGCGAGCCGGCGCTCCCCAACCCGCATGGGTGAGTTTCGTCGACACGGATCGCCTCGGGCGATCTTCGTGGGTGCATGTTGGCCTTGTTGACCGGCACGGAGAGCACGTGGGATCACGGCCGGGCGAGTACCCTCGCGGCGCGCGATGCCAAGCGAGCTCGGCCGGCAAACGGCGATGTGTTGCCGGCCGCGACGTCATCTACGCTCGCCCGGATGTCACTTCAAGATCGCGTCGACGAGCTCGCGGCTCAACAGGGCTCGACCGAGGAAGACCGTCTGCTTCACACCCAGATTGTCCGGTACGAGCGCCACGGTACCGCCCACCCCGGAGTCAACGAGACCTACTACGTCGTGCTCGACGATGGCCACGAGGCCTTCCACAAGCCGTTCACCGGCGTCGCTGTGCCCACCGCTCAGCATTACGGGCACCACCCGGACGAGGTGCCAATGCACGAATGCGGCGCGTGGCGACTAGCGCACCGGCTCGGCCCCGCGTACGCTGAGATCGTCGCGCCTTGTGTCCTGCGCGCACACGAGGGCGAAGCGGGGGCGCTCAGCGCCCGACAGTTCGGTTTGCCCCTTACGGACGAGCCGCTGACGCGAGTGCCGGACCGCGCGCGAGCCGCAGCGTTCTTCGACTCGCTCATCGCCCAGCAGGATCGGCACGCCGGGAATTACCGTTGGGATGGCAACGCCGAGAAGCTTGGACTGATCGACCACGGCTTCGCGTTCGCCCGACCCGGCCAGTACGTCAACCAGTCGTTCTTTGTCGCGTGGCGATGGGCCCGCGATGAGCAAGCGCTGATCGACGCCGAGCAGCAGGCATTGCGAAACCTATTGGAGTCGCGCGACCTGCATGGTCTTGGCCGCTTCCTCCTCCCGGAGGAGGCGGAGGCGCTCGCCGCCCGCGCCGACCTCATGCTCGAGCGCAGCTCCATCCTCGCGGTTGGGGAGTTCTGAAGCAGGATTGGAGGTGCCGCTCGGGCTCTTGACAGCTGGTTTATAGTTTAGTCAAGGGGTAACACAGCCGATAGGAGAGACCGATGATCGAACTCGAGCTGAGGACCCCACAGGCGGGTGTCGCGGCAAGCCATGAGGCGGTTTGGGAGCCGGCAGCGCGGCTGCGCGTGGAGGGGCATGTGCACGAGGTAAGCGGCGAACAGCGGCTCATTGACTTCTCGATGCCCGTCTTGAGCCTGCGCACAGGGCAGCAGATTCGCTTCGAGGACGATCCAGAGGAGTGGGCCCGAAACCTGCCCACAATCTTCCACGCCCCCGACTTGATTGTCGTCGTGATCGAGGACGACAACCCCATCCCCGAGAATCTGCTCTCCCTCGACGCGGAGCGCGAGCCTATCCGCCTGAGGGATCGCGTCGGCGCGTGGACCTGAGGTGCCGCGGACTCACGCATCCGAAGTCGCCGCGAAGGTGCTCGGCGACGAAGTGCGCCGCGCCCGCGCTGAGGCTGGACTGAGCCAGGTTGAGCTCGCGCGACGCCTTGGGATCTCGCGCTCCTATGTTTCCAACCTCGAGGCAGGGCGCGTCAACGTCACCGTCGGTCAGCTCGCGAACATTGCAGGGGCGCTGAAGGTCGGTCTACAGATTCGGCTCCCATCCGTAACGCGAGCGCATGTGCGCCTGCGCGAGCGGTCCCGCGGGACAAGCCGTTAGACGATCGTGACCGATCATTCGCGCACTGGCCCGCAGGCTGGGAGGTCGAGGGACCCCTTGGGCTGAGTAAGAATCGGGGCGTCGTCGATGCGCTGAGGGCCACGCGGGAACTCCGCGTGGCCCTCTTCTGACCAATCAATCGGTGTGGGTTACGGCGCGACCTGCACCTGCGCGCTGCCGCCGGTGACGAAGGGCGGCAGGCCCGAGAAGATCGATGCGAATGCGTCTGTTGGGTACGAATAATGGCCGTAGGTGGACGGAACCGTGATCGTGACCGGAACCGGTCCGATGGGGCCAAAGCCGTTGAGCACGACGCCCGAGATCGTGAGCATGCCGCCCGAGGACGACCAGGTGACATCGCCGAGGTCGCGGGCTGCTCCGTGCCCATGGCCGCAATCCGACCCCGCATAGTCGCCGGTGCCGCTCGTAGTGGATCCGGCGGACGGGTACAGCCCGAGCCATAGCCAAATGCCGCCGCCGTCGTGGCCGCCCTCGTTGGCCGTGATCTCCACCTGATACAGAGCACCCGGCCCGTAGTCGGCCGACGCCGGTCCAGCCCCTGCCACAAGCAACCCGGCTGCCAGCGCCCCCGTGGCAGCGAAAATCACAAGCATTCTGCGAAATCTCTTCATCAGGTCTCCTCTCCCCGAGGCTGGGCCGCAGCCCCCTTGTCGATAGCGACCGCCGCCGCCATTGTCGCGAGGAATCTCCGTGTTTTCAAGACCGGAGCGCCGACATCCACCTGCGGCCCCGACGAGTCGCCGGAGCTGTTCACCGGCGCCGGCTTCGCTAGCCTGAAGCGCGGAGCAGGACGGCCCGCACTGTCGAGGGCCACCAGCGCCGACCGCCGTGCGCGGTTGGCACGCCGTCGGCGGTCAATCCGCGTGCGATCTCACCGAGACTTCGGCCGCGCGCGTTCTCGAGCCGGACGCGGTCGACAACGGCCTCCGGGAGCGACGGCGGGCGCCCGGCCGGATGGGGAGCGGCAGCCGGTCGTCGTGCTTCGAGGTGCTCACGGAGGAAGCGCTCGAGCTCGCCGACGGGGATCAGCCGCTGGCCCCAGGGCGTCTTCACCGTGTCGATGGTCGGCACGACTCTGCGGTCGATCGTCGAGATGCTGACGCCGAGCGCCTCCGCCGCCTGTCTCCGGCTGTAGGCCAGAGGCTCGATCGCAGTGACCTCGCGGAGCTCGACAGCGCGGACTGGGGTGCTCCGTCGCGCCGCGATCTGGTGCCGGCGCGCTCGTTCCCGTTTGCGCTTCCGTTTCGCGCCCATCGGGGCGCCGTACACTAATCACTGAGTCGGATAGCACCTGTGGTGCATCTGTGTCTCGCCTGCTATTCAGGCTGGTAGTTGCTGTACGCGGGAGTCTCGAGAGTGGCCGGGGGCGGCGTCAGCGCTCGATCGTCATCCGGCGATGCGGGACGCGCTGCCGCTCGAGGTCCATCATCCGGCGGAGTCGCAGCAGGCGCTCGGTGTCCGGAGCGCGGTCGCTGGCCTCGAGCATGCGAACGCAGTCGACAACCGAGGCGACCTGGGGCCGTGCGCCGCGACCGAGGTTCTCTCGGTAGGCACGGATGCGCAGATCGTCGTAGCCACGCGTCCCCCACGGCGTAGCCACAATCCGCAGCGCGCCGGCTCGGGTGCGCGTCGTGACCGCGTCCGCGGCGCTCAGGCTCTCGGCGTCGACCGGCTTGCTGTCGGGCCCTCTTGCCTCGAGTTCGTCCAGGGCGCGACCGAGGCGGCGCAGGTTCTCCTCGCGCAGCGAGGGGGCGATGTCGAGGCCGTCAGTGGTCTCGGCGCTGCCGTGCACGACCCGGGCGAAGCCACCGACGACGACATAGCTGATCCGCTCCCGATCAAGCGCCTCGAAGAGCGCGTACGGGTCGAAGACGGGCGGCTGGCTCACCCGGTGCCAGCGAGCCTGTCGAGCAGCGCCTGCACGCGCTGCTGCGGTGCCTGCGGCAGACTCGCCTCCAGCTCGGCGTCCACCGCGGGAGTGTCTTCGCGCTCGGCGATCTCGATCCTGAGCGAGAAACCACAGGCCCGCGCGACCTGGGCCCGCTCGCGACCGAGCCGTTCCGCCAGCTCGGTCTGCGTCAGCCCTGCCTTCAGCCGAGCCTCGCGAATGATCTGCGCTGCGGTCATCGCACACGCAGTCTACCCTCCGTGTTGACACAGCATCGCGTCACTGATAAGTTACCCACCCCAAGATGAGGCTCCACGCAGGTCAGCTCTCTCTCCTCGACACGGACGACCGGCCGCAAGACGAGACGAGCGAGCGACCGAAGAGCGCGGCGCGACAGAGAGCGACTCGCCCCGACAAACCTGCCGAAAGCGCTACTCGCGGGGGTTGCCGCGCACCAGCTCAACGTCACATCACATCCGCACCCGCCGCCGACAACGCGGCGCTCCTGACGACGAACGAGGCGGCCGACCTTCTCCACGTTCACCCACGAACGGTCCAGCGGCTCGTCGAGCGCGGCCAGCTCTGCGCCGTCCATCTCGGAGGCGCCGTCCGATTCGACCCGCACGACGTCGCCGGACTGATCGAGCGAGTCAAGCACGGTCCGGCGCCGAGCGATCCTCTCCCTGCACGCGGACCCGCACTGCACGCCGTCGGGCCTTCCACTTCCTTTCGCGATCGCATAGGTTCGGGCGGCTGATGGCGGTCAGGAAGCGCGGCGATCGCTGGGTCGTGCGGTGGCGCGAAGGCGGCCGCGGCTCGCCAGCCCATCAGAAGACGTTTACCCGCGAGAAGGATGCGCGACGCTTCGACACGGCGATTCGCCGTGCGAGGGACCTAGGCCAGTTGGCGAGAGAGGTCGTCGGCTCCGAGCAGACCGTCGCATCGTTCCTCGACGAGTGGTGGGAGAAGTACGCGCGCGCGTCGCTGAAGCCGTCGACGCGAGCGTCCTACGCGTACGTGCTCGACCGCTGGATCGTCCCCTACCTCGGGCGGCTCCGACTGCGCGACGTCTCCCGCGAGATGATCGACGAGTACCGCGCCGAGCTGGTCGCCGCCGGCGCGGGCACGCCCACGATTAACCGCGCGGTGGCGATCCTTCAAGGCGTGCTCAGACGAGCGGTCGAGTGGCGACGGTTGCCGTCAAACCCTGTCGCGGGGACCGTTCGTCTCCCGCACGTCCGTGACGCGTCGATCGACGCGCGTACGCCCGAGCAAGTCGAAGCGATCCGCTTCGCGATCATCGAGAACTCAGGTGGCAATCGTTCCCGTCGTATCGATGCCGCTCTCGTGAGCGTCCTCGCCTACGAGGGCCTTCGCCCCGGCGAGGCCTTCGCTCTCCAGTGGAGCGACGTGCTCGAGCGCGGCCGCCCACGCGCTCGTCTCCACATCGTCCGTGGCCTCTCCGAACGTGACGTGACCACGCCGAAGAACGCCCGGACCCGTGCGCCCGAGCTCTTCGGCCCGGTCGCCGCAGAGCTGGCCGAGCTATATCTCGCGCTCGGCCGACCCGATCCGCGCACGCTCGTCTTCGGCGACACGAAGGGCGGCCACCTGCGGCGGCAGAACTGGCGGCAACGCGTCTGGATTCCTGCAGTTGCTGCGGCCGCTGAGCCGTACTTCCGTCCTTACGACCTCCGCCACACCTGCGCGACGCTGTTGATCTACGAAGGACGACCCGTCACCGAGGTCGCGGCACACATCGGCCACGCAGACCCGGGCTCACCGCGCGTGTGTACGGCCACGTCTTCGCTGACGCGGCGAAGCGTCGACGCGTGCCGATCGAGCAGGCGATCGCCGAGGCGCGCGCTCTCGCGCGAACGGCAGAAGCCTGATCGGCGAGATCTAGCTCGAGCGCGGCAACGAACGTGGAACCGTCGCCGCTGCTCGTGTGCGCGTGGTGTGCGCGTTAGCCGAGGATTCGCTCCCGTCTCAAGCGCCGTACGGGAACGAAATGCCTGCAAACCCGAAGAGCCGACGCCCGGACTCGAACCGGGGACCCCTTCATTACGAGTGAAGTGCTCTACCAGCTGAGCTACGTCGGCAACCGCCTTACTGTAGCCGGTTTTCGGCGATGAACCCTCCGCCGCAGGGCGTGTGTCAAGCCGGTGTGTCAAGTTGACGGTGCTGACCGCTGGCGGCCGCCTGGATCGC
>WNGF01002180.1_pt1 | contig 27842 bp, 33 predicted proteins | sample 5400641 | NCBI WGS metagenome assembly WNGF01 (sample SAMN13153371, study PRJNA577476) | soil metagenome | isolation source: 80 cm soil or saprolite under grassland replicate 2 | place: USA:California | collected 2016-06-15 | reverse complement strand
GGCTCAACAGCACCACTGGCGAGTCGGCCACGGTTCCCGGGCGCCCGGCTCCATTGTGCCTGTTCGCGCCCTCAGTTTCTGGACCGACGTATCGTGATCCATCACGTACCACGCTGGCTCGCAACTTGGCCCAGTACCAAAATTGGGCGCGCCCCCTCGCCATTTCACATCGGCCGGGCTACGGTGTCTCATGGTCAGGGATATGACTGACGACCCCTTCGAGGCTGTTGTCGCGGCGCACCACGCGGAGATACATCGCTATCTCGTGCGGTCGATCGCGCCTGCGGGCGATGCCGACGACCTGTCCCAGGAGACCTTCGTCCGGGCCTACAGGGCCTATTGGGCCCTGCCGCCGGATGCCAACGTCCGGGCCTGGCTCTTCGCCATCGCCACCAACCTCTGTCGCAACCACTTCCGCGCCGAGAAGCGGCGACGGCAGGCCATGGCCGAGGCGGCTGCCGGCGCCTCGGACCACGGATCGGCCTCCCCGGACGGGGAGGCCATCGTGAGCCAGGCCAGCGCCCGGATCGACCGGATCGTCGCCGCGCTGCCCCTCAAGCAACGCCTGGCCTTCACCATGCGGAAGGTCCACGAGCTCGACTATGAGGCCATCGCCCGAAGCCTCGAGTGCTCGGCCGAGAGCGCCAGGGCCCACGTCTTTCAAGCCCTCCGGAAGATACGCCGGGGACTGGATGACCTCGCGGTCGTCCACACGGAGCCGCAGCCATGACCCGCGCCAATCCGACTTGCCGTGACATCGAACGCGATCTGGTGGCCGTGGCCGCCGGGGAGGCCGAGCCCGGAGCAGCGCGCGGCGTCCAGCAGCACGTGGCTGTCTGCCGGGACTGTCGCGGCGAGCTCGAGCGCTACCGCATGGTCGAGGGCCTGGTGACGGATTTGCGCCGCATGCCCGTGCCCGGGGCCGACCCGGCGCTGTCGCGCGCCGAGCTCGAGTCCCGGCTTGCCGACATCCGTGCGCGCATGGTGGCCTACGGCATCTTTCCCTCGCCGCTGGGCAAGATTCTCATCGCGCGCTCCGAGCTTGGCGTCGCGCTGGTGGAGTATCTGGATTCCGAGGCCGCCGCGAAGTCTCACCTGGCTCGCCTGGCGGGGAACGAGGCGGTCCAGGACCAGGCCGGCGTCGAGCCGGTATACCGCGAGCTCCTCGATTACTTGAACAGCGGGCGTACCCGGCTCGACTGGCCGCTCGACCTCCGCTGGGCGCGGAGCGACTTCCAGCGTCGCGTGCTCGCGGCCACTGCCCAGCTTCCCTATGGCGCGGTGACCTCCTATTCCGGGATCGCGCGGCGCATCGGCGCTCCCGCTGCGGTGCGCGCCGTGGCTCAGGCACTCCGGCACAATCCCGTGGCGATCGCCATCCCGTGCCATCGCGTGGTCGGCAGCACGGGAGACCTCACCGGCTATGCCGGCAACAAGATCGCGCTCAAGGGTCGGCTGCTGTCGCTCGAGGGCGTGCCCGTGGGCGGCCAGGCGCGCAAGATCGATCGCGGCCACATGTACGTGCGGTTCGAGACCGACCCCGAGTACTGCGTGCCGACCTGCGGTGGGCTCTCGCGGAAGCCCATGGCCCAGCTCACGCTGTTCGGCTCGCGTCAGCACGCCGAGGCCGTAGGCCTCGGTCCCTGCACGACCTGCCGGCCCGACCTCCACCCGATCTCCGCCTAGCCTCCTTCCCGCGTGTTTCACGCACGCGTCCCTCCGGTGTCTTAGTGAGCAAAAGGAGGGAAGCCATGACGACCTTGATGACGGCGCTGATGGTTGTGGTGATCCCGTTTCTGGCGGTGAGCGCGCTGCTCACCCTCGCCGAGCGGCTCCAGGACAGGCGGGACCGCGCGAGAGACCAGCAGATCGCCCTGACCGATGCCATCCACTGGGAGCTCGGGCCGGTGGCGGCACCTACCGTGCGTCGGAAGCTCCTGGGCGGCTGGCGAGTCTCGATGGCCGTGCCGCTGGACCAGCCGCCTGTCGTCGCGGCTCTCCTGCGGGTGACGGCCCGCAAGTTCTCGGTGGACGAGGGAGGATCGGAAGGTCTCGAGATCGTCCTCACTCCCAACACATCCGGCACGTGGCCGCGCGCAGCGCACACGCTCCTGCAGCCTCACGACGCAGCCGACAGGCAGCTGGCGGCCTGAGACAGGAGGCAGATCCGTGGACCTCAACTGCTATGCGCTGGAACTGGTCGTGGAGTCGCGATTGAGCGAGCGCCGTGCCGAGGCGGCACTTCACGCGCTGCTGGCCCCGCTCCGCACAGAGTCGCCTAGTGTCCTGGCCGCCGTCACGTCTGCGCTGATCCGGGCAGCGCGCCGCATAAGTCGCCGAGGCATCGTCAGCCCGCGCCCCGCCTAGTGCCGGCCCAACTAACTTTGCCAGACTTCGTTCTCGGTCGGCAGCAACCCTCAACGTACACTCACGTACGCCTCGGGCTGCTGCCTTCCTCGGGCCTCGTCTGGCTCGTTATTTGGCGCGCACTCTGGGGTTCCGCTCGAGTGTTCGGCGGAACTCGTTGGAGTCCCACTAGCGCGCGTTCAGCGAGATGTCGTCGAGCCTCACGAGCATGGAAGGACCGCGAAGCACTTGCTGGAGTTGAAGATGTACGTCTCCACCCAGTCCACGATTTCCGCGCGGCGGCCGAGCTCGCGCATGGCCCCGGCCAGGCAGATCCAGTTGAGCAGCTCGTGCTGGCCCGCCTCCTCGATCTCCGGCCACGTGAGGTCACGCCAGCGCTCGAGTTGGCCGTCGCGCAGCTCGGCCAGGCGCGCGCGGTCCGCCTCGATATCGGGATGGAGGTAGCCCGTCACGGGAGCCAGGAAGGCGTGGGACCAGCTCGAGGAAGCGATGAGCGCCACCCGCCACGGGCTGGCGGCCAGGGCCCGCGCGGTGGCGGCGCCCAGCGCGAAGCAGCGCGCTGCCGTCGGCCCGGGCGGATCGGGCACCGTGTCCCCCGAGGCACCGATGCCCCCGCGGTTCCTGACGATGGAGGACCCGTAGCAGTTGACGTGGAACGGGATCACGGGATACGGTAGGCCCTGCCGATCGTAGTCGAGGTACAGGAGCGTGTTGATGAAGGCGTGGGCCAGTCCGAATTCGTGGCGCAGGGTGTACGCATACGCCATGTCGAAGCCCTCGGCCATCAGGGCCCCGATCAAATGCTTGGCCCCGGCTGGATGGCCCGGCACCGTGAACTCCTTGTCCCGCGGCTCGCCCCAGATGTTGACGCTGGGGAAGAAGGCATTCTCGCGCGCGAAAGGCCGGCTGAGCATGGTGGGGACGGCGAAGACGCAGAAGGGCGGGATCATGTCCTCGCGAAAGTTCTCGTACTGGTCGTCGCCGAAGATGACGACGAAGTCGGGCGCGAACGCGTCGAGCGCCTTGCGGATGGCGCGAAAGCCCTCGCAGAGCCTCCGGCGGTGCTCGCCGGCCGCGCGCGCGCCCTGATCGCCCGCCCACTCGCGCCGCATGGGCTCCGGCCAGGCGGCCGGATCCCGGAGCGCTTCCGGCACCTTGCCGCTCGCGATGGTCCGCAGGACGAGCCCTCCCATCGCCTCGTCCGGAACCATCAGGCCCGGGTAATGTGTGAGACCGAGTCCGAGGATCTCGCCCATCGTCGCCTCCCGCGTGGTGCCGGTCGTGCCCTCACGAGACGGCGCCGGGCCGATACTGCGTTCGCACGGCGCGCCAAGTCAAGCAGAGCCGCTTCACGGCCCAGTGCCCCTTGACAGCCGCGGCCGCGAGCCTAGACTGGTCCCAGTCTTCCACTGTCTCCACTGGAGGTGTCAGCATGCCGAGCAAGGTGCGCGTGAATCTGGCGAACCCGCAGGAGCTGCTGGAGCTGCCCGGTGTGGGAGCGCGAGAGGCCGAGGCCATCCTGAAGTTCCGCGCGGACCACGGCCCGATCAAGGACGAGCATCAGCTCGCTACGATCCTCGGGGGTCGGCCGGCGGCCGAGACGTTCTCGGACCGGGCGGACTTTTCTCCCTCAGAGCCCACCGCGCCCGAGGCGCCGGGCGGCTGACGGCCGCCGGCAGCCCCATTCGTCAGCCCGAGGGTGCCCAGCGGCCTGGTTCACTATTGCTTGTGCCAATCGTGGGACCCGAGCGTATAGTATTGCAATCATGAGAGCGAGGCTGGCGTCACGGCTCGTGAGCCTCCTGATTGCAGGGACCCTCGTTCTGTCTCTGGCTGCCCCCGCCCGCGCGCAGGTGGATCCCTTCACGCTCAGCCTCATCATCAGCGGCGCCCAGCTCCTGCTGGGGGTGGTCAGCACGCTGGCCATCACGAGCTCCTACGACTTGCAGAGGAACAGGGGCCCGGTGCCACTCGGACTGCCCTGCGGGATGGTGGACGGGGTGCCCCAGATGTGCTGGCAGAACTCCAGCGGCAGCTACGAGGGCTCGGATGTGCTGCCCTACTCGGCCCCGACGTCGAACACGCCGACCGCTCCGTCCAGCCCGCGGTATTCCATGGACCTCGTGATCGAGCAGGCGCGTCCGGTCGAGCCCATCGCGGGCCAGTAGCGCCCGAGCTTCACAAAGACGACGGCCGGCGAGGATGCGTCCCCGCCGGCCGTCGGTATTGCAGCGTCTCCCACTACTTCTTGCTGGCGTCGACCATCTCGCCAAAGATCGCCCACCGCTCGCCGTCGAACTTGGCGAGCTGTTCCTGCTCGATGGGGGCGAAGTCGGTCGGACCCGTGTTGATCTTGATGCCGGGCAGCAGGAGCGGCAGGTCGACGTTCTTGAGGCTCGCCGCCTGCTTCATGATGTTCTCCCGCGAGAGATCGTTGCCGCACTGCTTGAGTACGTGCGTCACCAGGATGGCGACGTTGTAGCCGTAGGCGTTGGCCTGGTCGTCGAGCGCGCCCTCGGGATAGTACTTCTTCATCCACGCGACCCAGTCCAGATAAGCCTTATCGTTCTTCCATTGCGGGTCGGTGATTTCCTTCATGTAGAGCGCGGTGATCAGCCCCCTAGAGGCGTCGAGCCCGGCCGGCTTGAGCACCGTGCCCAGCGAGGAGGACACATTGTTCAGGAAGTGGAGCGGCTTCCATCCGATGTCGTTGGCCTTCTTGATAGCCTGCACGGCGAACTTCGGGATGGTGATGTTGAAGAAGACGTTGGCGCCGCTGTTCTTCAGGTTGACGATCTGCGAGTCGATCGTGGGGTCCGTGACCTCGTAGCTCTGCTTCATCACGATGAGCTTCTTGGCGGCGTCGCCGAGGCCATCCTCGAAGCCCTTCAGGTAGTCCTTGCCGTAGTCGTCGTTCTGGTAGAGGATGCCGACCTTCGCGTCGGGCACGTTCTTGAGGACGTACGCCGCATAGATCTTGCCCTCCGTCTGGTAGTTGGGCTGGAAGCCCATCGTCCAGGGGAAGTTCTTTGGATCGTTCCACTTGGTGGCGCCGGTGGCCACGAAGAGCTGCGGCGTCTTCTTCTCGTTCATGTACTTGTGGATCGCGCTGTTGGGCGGGGTGCCCAGGGTCTGGAAGAGGAAGGCGACCTGGTCCTGCTCGACGAGCTTGCGCACCATCTCGACGGTCTTGGGCGGGCTGTACTGGTCGTCGTAGCTGATGTAGTTGACCTTGCGCCCGTTGATGCCCCCCTCGTCGTTGACCTTCTTGAAGTAGGCGCCGATGGCCTTGCCGATGGTGCCGTAGGCCGAGGCGGGCCCGCTGTAGGGATTGGTGTTGCCGATCTTGATCTCTGTGGCTGTGACGCCGACCACCGTCTGGGCCGCCGCCCCGCCAGGGTCGGCGAGGGACGCCATTGCGATCGCGACAAGAAGCGCGAGGAACCGCGTGGATAGACTCATGATGCCCTCCCGTTCAGGTTGAATATGGCCCTCTGCGTCACCGGACTTCGCCTTCCGCCTTCCTTCCCATAACCGCCGGCCGCGTCATCCGGATCCAGACGAGGCGCAGGGAGCCGGCGATCCCGCGCGGCATCACGTACATGAAGACGATGAGGAAGATGCCAAAGATGGCCCAGGGGGCCGCCTTGGTGATGTCCTGGGCCCAGTTTGGCACGAACTGGATGAACACGGCGCCGAAGATGGCGCCCGAGATCGTGGCCAGCCCTCCGATGACGATGCCCGTCAGGAGGGTGATGGACAGGAAGACGTTGAAGGAGTCGGGCGCGACGAAGGCGATCGCGATACCGCTAAGCGCCCCCGCCACGCCAGTATATGCGGCGCTCACGCCGAACACGAGCGACTTGTAGAGCGCGCTGTTGATGCCCATGGTCTCGGCGGCAAGGTGGTTGTCGCGGATGGCGACGATGGCCCGGCCTGTGCGCCCGCCGAGGAGGTTCGCGGCCACGATGAAGAGCACGATGAGGATGGCCAGGGTCAGGAAGTAGAGCCACTGGTCCTCGGTGAGGGGCAGCCGCCAGGGCGCCTTTGGCTTGGACAGCACGATGCCCTGCGAGCCGCCCGTCCAGTGCTCGAAGGACTTGAGAATCTGCGGCACGGCCAGGGCGAGCGAGAACGTGGCGAGCGCCAAATAGAGACCCTCGAGCCTGAGCGCGGGCCAGCCGAAGAGGAAGCCGATCACGAGGCAGAGGACGCCGGCTGTCGGGATGGTCCAGCCGTAGCCGATGCTCCACTTGTCGATCATGATCGCGGTCGTGTAGGCGCCGATGGCGTAGAAGGCGCCGTGGCCGAGGGAGATCTGGCCATTGAAGCCCGTCAGGATGTTGAGACCCAGCAGCGCGATGGCATAGATGTAGACCTGCGTGAACTGGAAGACGCGGAAGCCACTCAGGACAAATGGAAGGGTGACGGCCGCCGCCAGCACGAGGACGAGGCCGACGGTGTTCGCCGCGCCGCTCCTGCCGGCCACGCGCCTAGACCCTCCGCACGAAGGAGCGGCCGAAGAGGCCGCTCGGCTTGACGAGGAGGACGATGATGATCATGGCCAGCGCCACGGTCAGCTTGAGCTCCGTGCCGATGAAGCTGACGTAGGTGCCGACCAGGTTCTCGGTCACTCCCACGAGAAATCCGCCCACGACCGCGCCCAGAGGGCTCGTGAACCCGCCCACCGTCGCGGCGGCGAAGGCGTAGATCTGGATACCGCCCATCATGTTCGGATCGAGGAAAACGTTGGGAGCGATCATCATGCCGGCCACCGCTCCGAAGGCGGCCGCGAGACCCCATCCGAGCGCCAGCATCCAGCCGACGCGAATGCCGCACAGCCGGCTCGACGTGGGATTCTGGGCCGCCGCCCGCATGGCCAGCCCGAGCGTCGTGTAGCGGAAGAAGAGGAAGAGGAGCAGGAGGACGACGAGCGTGATGCCGATCGCGCCCAGGTCGTGGGTGCCGAGGACGATATTGCGGACCTTGATGGGCTGGCTCGGGAAGGGGCTCGGGAAGGGCTTCTGGATGTAGGAGTAGGTCCAGCCCGCCACGCTGTTGAGGATGAAGACGAGCCCGAGGGTCACGATCACGATCGTGAGGATCGGGGCGGTCTCCACGGGCCGGATCACGACCCGCTCGATGAGGATGCCGCCCACGAAGGCGATGACGAAGGTCATGACGAAGGCGATCCAGTAGGGCACTCCCGCCTGCAGGAGCGACCAGCAGAGGTAGGTGCTGAACATCGCCATCTCGCCCTGGGCGAAGTTCACCACGTCCGTCGCCTGGTAGATCATGACGAGCGCCAGAGCGAGGCTCGCATAGATGCCGCCCGTCGCCAGTCCCGACACGACCTGCTGAACAAAAATGTCCATTAGGTATCGGGGAGGAGCGACCGTCGCTCCTCCCCCGGCCCCTCCCACCGGTTTCCCGGAAGCGCGCCGGCTCGGCTCGCCTTCGGCTCCGCCTCACACGACAATCCGAGGCCCCCAGAGCGGCTCGCGAGTGCCGGCTCTGTTGTCATGATCAGTAGCCCAGGTAGGAGCGGCGGACAGAGTCGTCCTTCCGCAAGTCGGCCGAGGTTCCCGACATGACGACACGGCCGGTCTCGAGGAGGTACGCGTGGTCCGCCAGGTCCAGCGCGATGGCGGCGTTCTGCTCGACGAGCAGCACGCTCACGCCTTCCTCGCGATTGATGGTCCGCACGATGCGGAAGATCTCCTTCACCACGAGCGGGGCCAGACCGAGGGAAGGCTCGTCCAGGAGCAGGAGGCGCGGGCGCGACATGAGAGCCCGCGCCACCGCGAGCATCTGCTGCTCTCCGCCGGAGAGCGTGCCGGCCTGCTGCCGCTGGCGCTGGGCGAGGAGGGGGAAGTACTGGTAGATCCTGCCGAGGTCGCCGGCGAGGGCCGGCTTGTCCTTGCGCGCGTAACCGCCGAGGCGGAGGTTCTCCTCGACCGTGAGGTTCATGAAGGTGCCGCGGCCTTCGGGGGTGTGCGCGATGCCGAGCCGGACGATGTCCTCAGTGGACTTGCCGTCGATGCGATGGCCTTCGAAACGCACGATGCCGGTCCTCTTCACCATGCCGCAGACGGCGCGGAGCGTGGTGGTCTTCCCCGCGCCATTGGCGCCCAGGATGGCAGTGATGCCACCGGCCTCCACGGCGAACCCCAGGCCGTGGAGGATCCTGATCCATCCGTACTGCGCCTCCAGGTTCTCCGCTTCGAGAATAGGGGGCATCACGTCATCTCGCGTGAACGCCGTGGCCATCGGCCTGGCGCGTCGCGCTTCGCCCGCGGGCTCATCAACTCTCGCTCCCGAGGTAGGCCTTGATCACCTCGGGGTTCCGCTGGATCTGCGCGGGCGGCCCCTCGGCGATCTTCCGTCCGAAGTCGAGGACGACGACGCGATCGGAGACCTGCATGACGAGGCTCATGTGGTGCTCGACCAGCAGCACCGTGACGCCGCGGGCATCCCGGATCGTGCGCAGCAGCTCTGCGAGCGTCGCCACCTCTTCGTGGTTGAGCCCGCCGGCCGGCTCGTCCAGGAGCAGCAGCTTGGGGCGGCTCGCGAGCGCGCGCGCGAGCTCGACGCGCTTGAGCGTGCCGAATGGCAGCCCCGCGGCCGGGCGCCCCGCCGCGTCCTCGAGGTCGAGGAAGGCGATCAGCTCGCGGGCGGTCTCGCGGGCCCCGCGCTCCTCGCGGCCGACCCACGGGAGCTTGAGCGCGTTGCTGGCGAAGTCGCTGCGCGTCCGGCTGTGGACGCCTACCAGCACGTTGTCGAGCACGCTCATGGTGGGGAAGAGCGCCAGGTTCTGGAACGTGCGGCCGATGCCGAGCTCGGCGATGTGGTGCGTGGGGGCGGCGATGATGGATTGGCCTTCGAAGAGGATGTCGCCCTGCTGCGGGGTGTACAGCCGCCCGAGGCAGTTGAAGAGCGTGGTCTTGCCGGCTCCATTGGGCCCGATCAGCCCGACGATCTGGCCCGAGTCCATCGAGAAGGAGACACTGTCGAGCGCCATGATGCCGCCGAAGCGCATCGTGATGTCGCGGACCGCGAGGATGGAGGGCGTGGATGCGGGCGTCATCGCAGTCGTGGTGGGCTCGGTTATAGGGACGCGGCTGTAGTTTGTCAATGAAAACCCGCGGCCGCCCGGTATAATTCAGGCCTCATGGGACCTCAATTCATTTTCACGATGAAGGATCTCCGCAAGATCGTCCCGCCGAAGCGGGAAATCCTGAAGGGCATCTGGCTGTCGTTCTACCCGGGAGCCAAGATCGGCGTGCTGGGCGCCAACGGCGCAGGCAAGAGCACGCTGCTCAAGATCATGGCGGGCGTGGACCAGGACTTTCTCGGCGAGGCCAAGGCCGCCGACGGTGTGCGCGCCGGCTACCTGCCGCAGGAGCCCCACCTCGACCCCGCCAAGGACGTCCGCGGCAACGTGGAGGACGGGGTGGCCGAGGCGCGGGCGCTGCTGAACCGGTTCGACGAGATCAACGCCAAGCTGGGCGAGCCCCTCGACCCCGACGACATGGACAAGCTCCTCGAGGAGCAGGCCCGCGTCCAGGACGCCATCGAGGCCGCCAACGGCTGGGACCTCGATCGCACCGTCGAGATCGCGATGGACGCGCTGCGGTGCCCACCGGGAGAGGCGGACGTGGCGACGCTGTCGGGCGGAGAGGTGCGGCGCGTAGCGCTCTGCCGCCTGCTCCTGTCCAAGCCCGACATGCTGCTCCTGGACGAGCCGACCAACCATCTGGACGCCGAAAGCGTCGCCTGGCTCGAGCGCTTCCTCAAGGACTACCCGGGCACCGTGGTGGCGATCACCCACGACCGCTACTTCCTGGACAACGTCGCCGGCTGGATCCTCGAGCTCGACCGCGGCGCCGGCATCCCATGGGAGGGCAACTACTCCTCCTGGCTCGACCAGAAGAAGCAGCGGCTGGCGCAGGAGGAGAAGCAGGAATCCGCGCGCCAGCGAACGCTCGAGCGCGAGCTCGAATGGGTGCGCATGTCGCCGCGCGCCCGCCAGGCCAAGTCCAAGGCCCGCCTGCAGGCGTACGAGACGCTGCTCGCCGACGGCGGCAAGGAGCGAGACGGCGCGGCCGAGATCATCATCCCGGCCGGGCCGCGCCTGGGCGACGTGGTCGTCGAGGCCCAGCATCTCTTCAAAGGCTACGGCGACCGGCTCCTGATCGAAGACCTGGCCTTCAGCCTGCCGCGCGGCGGCATCGTCGGCGTCATCGGCGCCAACGGCGCGGGCAAGACCACGCTCTTCCGCATGATCACGGGCCAGGAGAAGCCGGACAAGGGAGAGCTGCGCGTCGGGGAAAGCGTCCGCCTCGCCTACGTCGATCAGAGCCGGGACGCGCTCGACGCGACGAAGAACGTGTGGGAGGAGATCTCGGGCGGCGCCGAGCAGCTCATGCTGGGCGGCCGCCCGCGCGCCTCGCGCTCCTATGTCGCCTCGTTTAACTTCAAGGGCGCCGACCAGCAGAAGAGGGTGGGCGACCTCTCGGGCGGCGAGCGGAACCGCGTGCACATGGCCAAGCTGCTCCAGGCCGGCGCCAATCTCCTGTTGCTGGACGAGCCCACCAATGACCTCGACGTGGACACGCTCCGCGCCCTCGAGGACGCGCTCCTGGCCTTCGCGGGCTGCGCGGTGGTCATCAGCCACGACCGCTGGTTCCTCGACCGCATCGTGACGCACATGCTGGCCTTCGAGGGCGACAGTCACGTGGAGTGGTTCGAGGGCAACTACCAGGACTACGAGGCCGACCGGAAGAAGCGGCTCGGGGCCGCTGCCGAGCAGCCCCACCGCCTCCGTTACAAGCCCCTGAGCCGCAGCTAGCAGGCGGCTGAACGCTTCGCAGGGGGCTCACAAGCCTCCAGATCCGAGGGCGCCCCACCTCCGCAGGACGGGCCTTCTTCAGCCTCCTGCCAGGCGGGCCAGGACCTGCTGGCGAAAGCGCGCCTCCTTGTCGCGGTCGCCGATCTCGTGCGATACGGCGTCCACCAGCAGGCCGATGTCGTAGGGCGCCCCGGCTGCCACGGTGCGGGCCACGTGCTCGCGGCACACGACCACGGCCATGGGCCCCAGATACTCGGTCAGCTCCGTCTCGATCGTCGCCTGCGCGCTCGCGAGCTGCGGGTTCTCGTGAGGCCCGGCCGGCGTCTTGACCGCCGCGGGCGGCGCGCCGCCGGTGCCGCGGGAGCCTGGGGCGAGGGTGAGTGGCTCCTCGACGCCGAGCATCGCGAGCAGGTCCGGCGTGACCGGCAGGTCGCCACGCTCGCCTCGGTCCAGCACGGTGTCGCTGAAGTTGAATCGGCCGGCGGCGATCTTGCGGAGGTGGTCGAGCGTCTCGAGCCCGCGCCGGTTTCGGAAGACGAGCGAGACGATCTCGCCCTGCTCGAGGCCGATCCGCGCGGACTCGTTGCTCGCCGTGGCGATGAAGAGGGTGCCGGTGCGCCGCGCGGCGCAGAGCGCCACGAGCTCACCGAGGATCTGGCGGAAGGGGACCGGTGCGGGCTCGGGGCTCATGGCGACCCTGCGGCTCACCGCGTACCGAGCCTCTCCACGGCCAGTCTGACGCTGGCCCGCAGCCGCTCGATGGCACGGGCGAGGCTGCCGATCTCGTCCGAGCGGCGGGCTTCGGCGATACTGGCGCCCAGCTTGCCGCGGCTGATGTTGTCGGCGATCTGGGTCAGCCGGCGGATGGGACGGGTGAGCCGGTTGGCGAGCGCGTACGAGACAAGGACGACGAAGAGCACCGTGACGCCGAGCAGGACCAGCGCGTTGCGGTTCGCCTGATCGAGGGGCCGGTAGGCCTCATCGAAGTCCTGCTGGGCGACCAGGGTCCAGCCGTGCTTCGTCTTTTCGGCGACGGCGATGACCCGCTTCCTGCTCGTCGGATCGGTGAAGACGACCTGCTTCTTGGGCTCGGTGCCCAGCGACATGACGGCGGGATGGGTCTTGAGGCTGTCCTTCGCCGTCGGGTGGGCGATGACCTTGCCCTGATCGTCCACCAGAAAGACGAAGCCCGTCTGGCCGATCTTGGCGCTGGCGATGGTATTCGTGAGGTCGGCGATGCTCGTGCCCACGGCCAGCACGCCCACGATCTTGTCGAGCTTCCACACGGGCACGGAGAAGATGACGGCGGCCTGGCCCGTGGTGCGGCTGATGACGACCTCCTGGCCCATTTGCCGTCCGTCGAGGGCCTGCTTGAAGTAGCCCCGGTCGCCGTAGAAGCGCGGCGCCTCCTCGTCGTTGCGCCCGATATTGCTGCCGTCGGGCGCGATGGTGAAGGCGAGGTAGATCCACTTGTATTCGGCCGTGATGGCACGGAGCAGCGGCTTCTGCTTCTTGCCGTCCATCGCGGCCATGTCCTCGAGCGCCGCGTTCTGCCTGAGCATCCGCTGGTGCATGTCGATCCAGGCGTCCACATAGCCCACGACGGTATCGGCCTGACCGCTCAGACGCTGCTCGATCTGCAGGCCCAGGCGCTCGGACTCGGTGCGATAGTTGAGATACCAGATGGCGCACAGCGGGACGAGTGTCACCAGCAGCATGGTCAGCAGGAGCTTGGGGAAGATGCCGAACCTCAGCCGTAGTTTCATAGGGTCTCCCCCTGACTAGGATAGGCGAGATCAGGATAGCGCCGGCGCTCGCCCGCCACCAAGAAATGAGGATGTGTAGGATAATGCGGCGCGCTGGTCCTGAGGGCCGGCCGCGCTGGCGCTCGAGGGCATGACCGCAGGGAGCCCGGACCGACACACGGCCCCACCATGAGACGCTGATGCTCGATCTCGGACTGAGCGGCAAGGTGGCCATCATTACCGGCGGGAGCGAAAGACTCGGCCGCGCGACGGTCGAGCGCCTGGCGGCCGAGGGCGTGCGCGTCGCGATCTGCGCGCGGCGGCCAGACGTGCTCGAGCGCGTCTCGGAGCGGGCGGCCTATATCACGGGCACGGCCGTCAACTTCGACGGCGGCATGGGCGCGGTGGTCTAGCCGGGTGGATGTCGTCGTCGAGCGCGCGGGCGCCATCGCGACGGTCACGCTGAACCGGCCCGCGCGGCGCAACGCGATGAGCGACGCGCTCCTCGTGGAGCTGCTCGCCGCGCTCGAGGCGCTGCGCGACGACGCGAGGATCCGTGTCGTGCTCCTGACGGGGGCGCCGCCGGCCTTCTGCGCCGGGGCCGACGCGGGGCTGCGCGGCAGCATGTCGGAGACCGAGCGCCGGCAGGCCTTCCTCGCCCACAAGAGTCGTTTCATCCGCCTCTTTCCCTCGGTTCTGGCCGTGCTCGAAGGGCTCGAGCAGCCGACGATCGCCGTGGTCAACGGCCACGCCGTCGGCGGCGGCTGGGTGCTCGCCCTCGGCTGCGACATGCGCTGGGCAGCGGCCGGGGCCGAGTTCTGGATCCCGGAGGTGTCCCTCGGGATCCCGCTCCATGCCGCCTTCACGACACGCTTCGTGCGCCTGGTCGGGCCGGCGCGAGCCAAGGAGATCATCATGGAAGGACGGCGCTATGCCGCCGCCGAGGCGCAGGCCCTGGGCCTCGTGCATCGCGTCGTGCCCGGCGCCGATCTCGGCGCCGGCGCCCGGGAGTACGCGGAGGCGCTCGCGCGCAAGCCGGCGGGCGCGCTCGCCGCCGCCAAGGCGAGGATCGGCATCATTGCGGCCACGGGGATGCCGGAGGTCAATGCCGTGACCGAGGGATTTCTCGAGCGCCCGTGATTTGACTTCGCGCGTTTCAGCCGCTACGCTCCGCCTGCCTGCGTGACCAACGTTCCGTTATGTGAACAAGGAGACTCCTTCAATGCTGACGCGTCTATCCGCGCTGTTCCTGGTTCTCGCCCTCGCGGTCACCGCACCGGCGGCCGCGCAGCAGGCGCCTGTCAAGATCGGCGCCATCCTCCCGCTCACCGGCTCGGGCGCCTCGTACGGCGTCTGGATGAAGGGCGGTGCCGAGATGGCGGCCGAGGAGATCAATGCCGCCGGCGGCATCAGCGGCCGCAAGCTCGAGGTCATCTACGAGGACCACGCCGCCGACGCCTCCAAGGCCGTGAACGCGATGCGGCGGCTGGTCGAGGTCGAGAAGGTGCCCTTCACGCTCACGTCCTACTCGGCGCCCACGCTGGCGATCCAGCCCATCGGCGCGCAGAACAAGGTCGTGATGATGAACGGCGGCGGGCAGTCCGACAACCTGGCCAACAAGGACTACCTCTACAACAACATCCCCGTCGTTTCCAACGAGGTCGGGGTCCTGGCCGACTGGCTAACCAAGGAGAAGAAATTCAAGGCCGCGGTCATGATCGTGGCCAACGACGAGGCGGGCCGCAACTCGGCGAAGTCCTTCCGCGACAAGTTCACGGCAGACGGCGGCCGTGTGCTGGCCGAGGAGCAGGTGGCCCTCGACGGGAACGACTTCCGTGCCCAGCTGGCCAAGCTGAAGGCGTCGGGCGGCGACCTCCTCTTCGTCTCGTCCTACGGCCGCAACGTCGCCATCATCGCCGACCAGGCCCGCGAGCTCGGCATCACGATCCCGATGGCCGCGACGTCATGGGTGCAGATCCCGGAGGTGCTGAAGGCCAAAGGCGCCGAGGGGCTCTTGACGACGCGCCTGCCGTTCAACCCGGACTCGCCCTTCGCGCGGAAGTTCAAGGAGCGGTACAAGACCGACGCGGGCTTCTTCGCGGTTCAGTACTACAGCGGCACCAAGATCTTCGCGCGGGCGGCCGAGGAGGCGATCAAGAAGGGCGGCGGGAAGCTCGACGGCGAGGGCGTCAAGAACGCCATCGAGTCGCTCAAGGCCTTCGACACGATTTCCGGCAAGCTGGTCTTCCAGCCCAACCACGCCGCCGTCATGGACATCGAGGTGGGGGTGCTCAAGGGCGGGAAGGTCGAGGTGGAGAAGATTCTCAAGGCCAACCCGTAGGCGCCCGGAGCCACCCGGCGCCGTGGACCTCGTTCTTCAGCTCCTGGCCACGGGGCTCGTGGTGGGCAGCCTCTACGCCCTCTGCGCCCTCGGCTGGGGACTGATCTACGGCACGACGCTCCACTTCCACGTGGCCCATGGCGCGGTCTTCGCGCTGGCCGCGTACTACGCCTACGTGGGGCAGAAGCTCCTGCACCTGCCGCTGATTGTGGCGGTGGCCGCCGCCGTCCTCGCGGCGGCCGCCACGGGGCTCTTGATCGATCTCCTTCTCTACCAGCAGCTCGAGAGGCGCGGCGCCTTCCGGACCAGCATCTTCATCTCCTCGCTGGGGCTCTTGATCGTGATCGAGAACGTGCTGGCCATCGTCTTCACGCCCGACCCCATGCGCATGGACATCGGCGCGCTCAACACCGCGATCGTCATCGGGCCCGTGTTCCTGACCTACCTGCACATCGCGACGGTGGTGCTCGCCGTCGCGGGCTACCTAGCGCTCATGGCCTTCCTCAAGCGCTCGCGCTGGGGCCAGGCGATCCGTGCTGTGTCCAGCAGCCCCGAGATGGCGCGCACCGTGGGGGTCGATCTCCGGCGCGTCCATCTCCTGACGTACGCCATCGGCTCGGCGCTGGCGGCGCCGGCCGGCATCCTCGTCGCCATGGACGTGGGCGCCGAGCCATTCCGCGGCACGCGCTTCGTGCTGCTGGCCTCGGTCGGCGTCATCATGGGCGGCATCGGCTCCATCCCGGGCGCCATGCTGGGCGGGCTCTTCCTGGGACTGCTCGAGAACCTCGGGATCTGGAAGCTGCCATCCGAGTGGCAGTCGGCCATCAGCTTCGGCGTGTTCCTGGTCTTCATCGTCCTGCGGCCGCGCGGCTTCTTCGGCCGCAGGATCCACTCGTCGGAGATCTGAGGTGGCGGCCTACATCGCCCACTACCTCGTGATGGTCGGCATCTACACCATCCTGGCCGTCTCGCTCAACCTCCTGGTCGGCTACTCGGGTATCTTCTCGCTGGCGCACGCGGCCGTGTACGGCATCGGCGCCTATGCCTCGGCGCTCGTCGCGCTCAAGCTGGGGCTCGGGTTCTGGGGAGGGCTGGTGGTCGCCGCCGTCTCAGGCGCCTGCGCCGCGGCGCTCGTGGGCATCCCGTCGCTTCGCGTCGCCGGCGACTACTACATCGTGGCCTCGTTCGGCCTTCAGGTCGTCATCCTGACGGTGTTCATGAACTGGACCGACTTGACGAACGGGCACGCGGGGCTGGCGGGCGTCCCGCGGCCGCGCCTCTTCGGGATCGTGATCGACAACCCGTTCAAGTACGTGATCCTCTCGCTGGCGCTGGCGGCGCTGACCTACGCCGTCTGCCACCGGCTGACCGGCTCGGCGTTCGGGCGGATGCTGCGCGCCGTCCGTGAGGACGAGATCGCGGCGCAGGCTACCGGCAAGAACGTGGTGCTCGTCAAGATCGTCGTCACGACCATCTCGTCGGCGCTGGGCGCGCTCGGCGGGAGCCTGTACGCCCACTACATCACGTACATCAACCCGAGCTCGTTTACCCTCGACGAGTCCATCTTCATCACCTCGCTCGTCATTCTCGGCGGCACCGAGCGGCTGGCCGGGCCTGTCGTGGGGGCCTTCATCCTGCTGGCCGTGCCGGAGGCGCTCAAGTTCCTCGCCATTCCCGACACGGTCGCGGCGCCCGTGCGCCAGATCCTCTACGGCGGGCTCCTCATCCTCTTCATGTTCGTGCGCCCCGAGGGCATCCTGGGCCGCGCGCGGGCCAAGAGCGGCTGAGGCCGCCCGTGGCCGCGCCCCTCATGACGATCGAGAACGTGTCCAAGGCCTTCGGGGGCATCCAGGCCGTGGAGGCGTGCAGCTTCGAGGTGCCGCCCGGCCTCATCACCGGCCTGATCGGCCCGAACGGGGCAGGGAAGACCACGATCTTCAATCTCATCACCGGCTTCCTCCGCGCCGACGGCGGCTCGATCCGCTACAAGGGCGAGGAGCTGCTGGGGCTGCACCCGCACCAGATCGAGGCCCGCGGCGTGGTACGTACGTTCCAGCACCTGAGACTCTGGAGCAAGATGACCGTGCTCGAGAACGTGCTGCTGGGCTGCCGCACGCCGCTCGGCGAGAACGTGCTGACGCTCTTCCTCAGGCCCGGGCGCGTGCGTGCCGAGGAGGCCGCGGTGCGCGAGCGAGCCATGGAGGTGCTGTGCTTCTTCGCGCTGGCCGACCGCGCCCAGGAGCTGGCCGAGGACCTGGCGTACCCGGAGCAGAAGCTTCTCTCGATGGCGCGGATCTTCGCCACGGAGGCGGAGATCCTGCTGCTCGACGAGCCCACCTCCGGGCTCGACACCGACTCGCTCCACAAGATCGTGCCCATGGTCCGCCGGCTCGTCGAGCACGGCAAGACCGTCCTCCTGATCGAGCACAACATGGAGCTGATCGCGCAGCTGTCGGACGAGGTCGTCTTCCTCCACCAGGGGCGCGTCATGGCGCGGGGCCGGGCCGACCGGATCACGCGCGACCCGGCCTTGACCGAGATCTACTTCGGGGCATGACCGTGGTCCAGACCCTGCTCGACGTTCGCGGCCTCGAGGCCGGCTACGGCAAGAAGACGGTGCTGCAGGGCGTGTCCTTTCGCGTGGACGAGGGCGAGATCGTGGCCCTCCTGGGCCATAACGGCGCCGGCAAGTCCACCACGCTCAAGACGGTGCTGGGCCTTCTGCCCGCCCGGGCGGGCAGCGTGCGCTTCGCCGGGCAGGAGTGGGCCAACGGTGATCCCGCCACCAACGTCACGCGGGGGCTCGCGCTCGTGCCCCAGGGCCGCGGGGTCTTTCCCGACCTGACCGTGGTCGAGAACCTGATGCTGGGCGCCTACACCCAGAGCGACCGGGCCGCCGCGCTCCGGCGCATGGAAGAGATCCTCGAGCTCTTCCCGATCCTGGCGGAGCGGCGCGCCCAGGGCGTGGGCACCATGTCCGGCGGCCAGCAGCAGATGGTCGCGGTGGGCACCGCGCTCATGCAGCGGCCCCGCCTCATGATGATGGACGAGCCGTCCATCGGGCTGGCGCCGGTGCTCGTCCAGCGCGTGCTCGAGACGGCGGTCAAGATCAACCAGCGCTTCGGCACGGCCATCGTCCTCGTGGAGCAGAACATCAAGACGGCGCTGAGCATGGCCAGCCGGGCCTACGTGATGAAGTCCGGGCGCATCGTCCTGGAAAAGCCCGCGGCCGAGCTCCTGGCCGCGCAGGACTCCTGGTGGGAGCTCTACTGATGGACGGGCCGCTGCTGATCTCGCGCGGACTGCTCGAGTGGGCGGCTGCGCGATACGGCCGGTCCGAGGCCGTCTCAAGATCGGCGGCTTTCTGGTGGCGCCGCTCGAGGTCGAGGCGGTGCTGATGGGCAAGGTCCTATGGACTTCGAGCTGAGCGACGAGCAGCGTGAGCTCAGGCACACCGTGCGGCGCCTGGCCGAGCGCGAGTTCCGGCCTCGTGCCGCCCACTGGGACGCGGTCGAGGCCTTCCCCTGGGACAATGTCCCCGTCCTGCGCGAGGCCGGCCTTCTCGGCCTGGCCTTGCCGGAGGCTTACGGCGGTTCGGGCGGCACCGTCCTCGACCTGGCGCTCGTCATGGAGGAGCTGGCGCGTTGCTGCGTCGCCACGGCCTTCATCGTGGGCCAGCAGAACGGCTTCGGTGCCAAGGCCATCGCGGCCTTCGGGACCGAGGAGCAGCGACGCCGCTACCTGCCCGGCATCATCCGCGGCGAGCGGCTCATCGCCTGGGCCATGAGCGAGCCCGGCGCGGGCTCGGACCTGCGCAACCTCGCCTGCCGCGCGCGTCGCGCCGGCGATGGCTATGTCCTCGACGGCCGGAAAACCTTCTGCTCGCTCGGCGGCGTCTCGCATCTCAACGTCGTCATCTGCCGCTTCGACGAGGTCCAGGGCTTCCCGGGATTCTCCCGCGGGCAAGACATCCCGGAGATGGGTCTGCGCGGCACGGCCATGGCCGACCTGGCCTTCGAGGGCTGCCGGGTGCCGGCGGAGAACCTGCTCATCGCGCCCGGCGAGTTCAAGAAGATTCTGCAGATCATGGACGGCGAGCGGGCGGCGGGGAATCCCCCGATGTCCCTCGGCATCGCGCAGGCGGCGCTCGAGGCGGCGCTCACGTTCGCGCAGGAGCGCGAGGCGTTCGGCCAGCGCGTGGCCGACTTCCAGGGCATACGCTGGATGCTGGCCGACATGGCGATCAAGGTCGAGGCGGCACGGCTGCTGGTGTACCGCGCGGCGTGGCGGGCGGCGCAGGGCGAGCCCGACGCCTTCGAGGCTTCGGTGGCCAAGGCCTTCACCAACGAGATGGCCGTCGCCGTCTGCAATGATGCGCTCCAGATCCACGGCGGCTACGGCTACACCCGGGAGTTCCCCGTCGAGCGCATGCTGCGCGACGCCCGCGGCCTCTGCATCGGCGACGGCACGACCCAGATCCAGAAGAACATCATCGCCAAGCACCTCGACCGGGGCCGGTGATGCGCCCCGTCTGCATCGTCGGCATGGGCGAGACGGCCATGGGCCGCCTCGACGGCAGCACCTCGCTGGGGCTCCAGGCCGAGGCCTCGCGCCTGGCGCCTGTCCTTCTGGGGCAAGGCCTTCGACGACAGCCTGCCGTACGTGGTCGCCATGGTGGAGCTCGAGGAGGGCGTGCGCATGCTGAGCACGGTCGTGGGCTACGCGCCCGAGGAGGTGCGGATCGGCATGCCCGTGGCGGTGACCTTCGATCCGGTCACGCCCGAGGTGACGCTGCCGCGCTTCCGGCCCGTGTGATAGGCTCGTCGCAGGAGGAATGGCCATGTTCAAGGACGTCGTCGGATCTCAGCAGGAGCTCCGCGCGATCTTCGGGGAGCCGAGCGGGCGGGCCGTGCTGAAGTGCCGCTCGTCGCTCGACGAGCACGCGCGCGCCTTCATCGCCGCCTCGCCCTTCCTCGTGCTGGCGACCTCGAACGCCGCGGGGCAGTGTGACGTCTCGCCCAAGGGCGATGCCGCCGGCTTCGTGCTGGTGCTGGACGACACGCATCTCGTCGTGCCCGACCGACCCGGCAACAACCGCATCGACGGGATGAGCAATATCCTCGAGAACCCGCACGTGGGGTTGATCTTCTTCGTGCCAGGGCGTGGTGACACGCTTCGCGTCAACGGTCGCGCGTCGATCGTCCGCGATGAGGAGATCTTGGGGCGCCTCGAAGTGCAGGGCAAGCGGCCCAAGGTCTCGCTCGGCGTCGAGGTCGAGGAGGCCTACCTCCACTGTCCCAAGGCCTTCATGCGCTCGAGCCTGTGGGATCCCTCGACATGGCCCGAGCCCCAGAAGCTTCCCTCCTTCGCCCAGATGCTCTGGGACCAGGTGCCCACGGCCCGCGGCGGCGCGCCCTCGGTGAGCGACTACGCCAGCGACCTGGCGAAGCGGGTCCGCGACGCGCTGTACTAGACGCTAGGGCTCGAGGCGGCCCGGCGGCCTAGCCATGGTCGGGACGCTCGACGAAGTGAATCAGGATCCCGCCGGTGCTCCCCGGGTGGAGGAAGGCGATCCTGGATCCCCGCGCCCCGGGCCGCGGCTGGTCGTCGATCACGGTGAGGCCCGCGGCCTTGGCGTCACGGATGGCCTCCTCGACGTCGGCCACGCGCAGCGCGATGTGGTGCAGGCCCTGGCCGCGCCGGGCGACGAACTTCGCGATGTCCCGCTGGTCGATCACCTTCTGGTCGCCGTCGGGCACGCGGTCCTCGAGGATCTCGAGGTCCGTGTCGCCCACGCGCGCGAAGGCCGAGCGCAGGCCACCGTAGGGGTCCTTCTCCTCGATGTCGTGGACCTCGAGGCCCAGCTTCTCGCCGAAGATCTCGAGGTGCTTCCCCATGTCTCCGGACGCGATGCCGATATGGTCGATGCCCAGGATGCGCATGCTCGTCCCTCCGGGTGCCGACGATTCTCCTCCACGATGTTCCGAGCCGGCGCGCGGGATCATAGCACGCGCGTCGGACGGAGGGCCTCCGTCTCGAGACCGCTGGCAGTTGAGTGCGAGCCGCGCGGCCTCTACCGGGGCTGCATCCGGATGGCGCCGTCGAGGCGGATGGTCTCGCCGTTGAGCATGGCGTTCTCGACGATGTGGGCCGCCAGCGTGCCGTACTCGGACGGCCGTCCGAGGCGCGGCGGGAAGGGCACCTGCTTGCCGAGCGAGAGCCGCGCGGGCTCGGGCAGGCCGGCCAGGAGCGGCGTGTCGAAGAGACCAGGGGCTATCGTCATCACGCGGATGCCGAGCTCGGCCAGATCGCGCGCGATGGGCAGCGTCATGCCGACGATGCCGCCCTTGGAGGCCGAGTAGGCGGCCTGCCCGATCTGGCCGTCGAACGCGGCGACCGAGGCCGTGTTGATCACGACGCCGCGCTCGCCCTCCCCGTTGGGCTGGTTCTTGGCCATGCGCGCGGCTGCCAGGCGGATGCAGTTGAAGGTCCCGATCAGGTTGACCTGGATCGTGCGCGCGAAGACGGAGAGGTCCGCCGGACCACGCTTGCCATAGCTCTTCTCGGCGCTGCCGATCCCGGCGCAGTTGACCAACACGTGAACGGCGCCGAACCTGGCAACCACGGCGTCGAGCGCGGCCGTCACCTCGTCCGGACTCGTCACGTCGCAGGCGGCGAAGAGGGCGCCGGCGCCCATGGTCCCGGCGACCTCGAGGCCGGGCGACCTGGACAGATCGAGCAGCGCGACCTTGGCGCCGCTCGACAGGAGCCGCTCGGCCGTCGCCCGGCCCAGGCCTGAGGCGCCGCCCGTGATCACCGCCACGCTTCCCGCGATCTTCATCGGTTGAATCCTCCTCGGCAGGGGTCTGGACCGCCGCGGTAGTATACCCGAGACCCATGACCCCTCCGCGCTGGATCCGGACCTCAGAGGACTTGGCCGCCCTCGAGGTGTCCTTGCGCGGGGCCAAAGCCCTCTCCTTCGATACGGAGGCCGACGGCCTGCACCATCACCCGGCCAAGCTCTGCCTGGTGCAGGTGGCCGACGATCGGGGCCACGGCCACCTGATCGACCCGCTGGCGCTGCCGACCCTGCAGCCGCTCGGCCCCTTCTTCGCCGATGGCAGCGTCCTGAAGGTGCTGCACGCCGCCGACAATGACCTCGGCTACCTCAAGCGGCTCTACGGCTTCTCTGCCGCCAGCATCTTCGACACGGCCATCGCGGCGCGCTTCCTCGGCGTGACGTCGCTGTCGCTGGAAGGGCTCCTGCGCGATTTCCTCGGCGTGGACCCGGGCCCCTCGCGCCAGAAGGACGACTGGTCCAAGCGACCGCTGAGCCCCGCGCAGGAAACGTACGCGCTCAACGACGTGCTGCACCTCATCCCGCTGCGCGACCGCCTCGTCGAGGAGCTGCGCGCCAAGGGACGGCTCTCGTGGGTGGAGGAGGAGTGCGCGGCCGTGGCCGCCATGCCCGCGCCGGACAGGGCGGCCGACCCCGATGCCTACATGGGGCTCAAGGGCGCCAAGGATCTCGACGGCCGCGGCCTCGCGGTGCTGCGCGAGCTCCACCAGGCCCGCGAGGCGCTGGCGGTCAAGCTCGACCGGCCGCCCTTCATGATCCTGGGCAACGAGGCGCTGGTCGCGCTGGCTGTGCTCAAGCCGCGCGATACCACCGCCATCCTCACCGTGAGAGGTTGCACCGCGAACGTGGTGCGCCGGGTGGGAGACGCGATCCTGGCGGCTGTCGAGCGGGGGATGGCCGTGCCGGAATCGGAGCTGCCCGTGAGGAAGAGGACTCCGCGTCCCGTGATACCGGGCGCCGTCCAGCGCCGCCGCGAGGCCCTCCGCCTCTGGCGCGTGGAGGCGTCCAAGCAGGTCGGGCTCGATCCCGGCGTCATCTTTCCGCAGCGGTTGATCGATCGCCTGTCGGCCGCTCCGCCCAAGGATCTGGATGCCCTGGCCCGCGTCGAGGGCGTGGGCCGCTGGCGCGCCGAGCTCCTGGGCGCCGACCTCATGAGGAGACTCACATGAGCGCCACCGTGAACCGCCACGTCGTGCTCGCCGCGCGTCCCCAGGGCATGCCCAGGGCCAGCGACTTCAAGCTCGAGACCACCCCCATCCCCGAGCCCGGCGCGGGGGAGCTACTCGTGCGCAACCTGTGGATGTCCGTCGACCCGTACATGCGGGGTCGCATGAGCGATCGCAAGTCCTATGCCCCGTCCTTCGAAGTCGGAAAGCCGATGGAGGGCCGCGCCATCGGCCGGGTGATCATGTCGAAGCATCCCTCGCTCAAGGAGGGGACCGTCGTCAGCAACATGCTGGGCTGGCGCGAGTATTTCGTCTCCAAGGGCGAGGGACTCAGCGCCGTGGACCCTTCGCACCCGCTGCCCGCCTATCTCGGCGTGCTGGGGATGCCGGGCTTCACCGGCTGGTACGGGCTCAAGATGATCGGCCAGCCCAAGGCGGGCGAGACGCTCGTCGTGTCGGGAGCCGCCGGCGCCGTCGGCTCGATGGTCGTGCAGATCGGTAAGATCCTCGGCTGCCGCGTGGTGGGGACGGCGGGGACGGACGACAAGTGCGCCTATCTCACGCGCGCGCTCGGGGCCGATGCCGCCATCAACTACAAGAAGGCGGGTGATCTGCTCGACGCGCTCCGCCAGGCCTGCCCCGCGGGTATCGATATCTACTTCGAGAACGTGGGCGGCCCCCTCCTGGACGCGGTGCTGCGGCTCATCAATCCCTTCGCGCGCATCCCGCTCTGCGGCATGATCTCCCAGTACAACCTGGACCCGCCCGAGCCCGGCCCGCGCTATCTCTTCTCCATGATCGGCAATCGCGCGCTCATGCAGGGCTTCATCATCTCGGACCACTCCACGCTCTACCCCGAATTCCTGGTCGAGGCCGGCCGCTGGCTCAAGGCAGGGCGCATCAAGCAGGAGGAGACCGTCGTCGAGGGCATCGAGAACGCCACGAAGGCGTTCCTTGGTCTCTTTTCCGGCGACAATCTCGGCAAGATGGTCGTGCGGCTGGCTGCCGAGGCCCCGTAGCGCAGCGCCGCCATGGCGGGTTGTCCACGCCCCTGCGCGGTGGTAGACATCCGCCAGAGGGGTTTCACCACCCGCGGCCCGACTCAACGGAGAGGAGGCTTCATGGACCCGAGATCCCGGTATCTCCGCGACGGCATCATTGCCGGTCTCATCGGGGCGGCCATCGTGGCCGTCTGGTTCCTGATCTACGACGCCGCGCGCGGCTATCCGTTCCGCACACCGGCCTTGCTCGGGGCGGCCGCCCTTCAGGGCGTGTACGATCCGAGCGCGGTCACGGTCTCCCCGGGCCTGGTCGCCCAGTACACCGTGCTCCACGGCGCGGTCTTCGCGATGGTCGGCGTCCTCATCGCCTTCCTCATCGTCTCGGCGCAGAGCCAGCCGAGCCGCATGCTGATCGTGTTCATCGCGCTCCTGTGCTTCGAAGTCGCCTTTCTCGCCGTGCTGACCTGGTGGGCGCACCCGGTGGTGACGGCGGTCCGCTGGTGGGCCATTCTTGTGGCCAATGCGCTGGCGGCCGGCGGCATGCTCGTGTATTTCTTCGTCGGCTACCGCTCCCTCGGCCGCACCCTGCTGGGGCCGTGGACGCCCATCGCCCGAGAGGGCCTCATCGCCGGGCTCCTGGGGGCGGCCGCCGTCGCGATCTGGTTTCTCCTCTACGACACGGCGGCCGGCGTGCCGCTCCGCACGCCGGCGCTCCTCGGCGCCGCGCTCTTCCACGGGCTCCGCGACCCCGCGGCGCTCGTCATCACCACGCCGCTGGTCCTCAAGTACACGCTGGTCCACGGTGTCGCCTTCGTCCTCTTCGGCTGGATCGCGGCGGCCATGCTCGCGCTGGCGGACCGCGAGCCGCGTCTCTTCTTCGCGTTCATCATGCTCTTCTGCTGCTTCGAGGTCTTCGTCTTCGCCATGATCGCCGCCCTGGCGTACTGGCTGCTCGAGGCCGTCGCCTGGTGGACGATCCTGGTCGGTAACCTTCTGGCGGCCGCCGTCATGCTCGGCTATTTCCTGCGCTGGCACCGGCTGGCGTGGCACGAGTTCATCCACGCGCCCCAGTGAGGCGCGGCGTGGTAGGCTCGCGCCGAAGAGGGCAGCGATGCCATGCGCGGGGAGACGAGCGTGAGCACGGAGACCTACGACTGGAACACGATCCTCGATGGGCTCACCCAGTACCTGCGGCTCCGGAGCATTCCCATCGGGATGAAGCTCTTCGAGACCGTCGAGGCGATGGAGGCCATCCCGAAGATCAGGCGGCCCACGTCCCGGCACACCACGGACCAGATCGTCGCGCAGGCCCGTCAGCTCGGCTGGACCGTCGGCATCACCATGGACGATCTGATCGGCGCCCAGTGCGGCGCCGTGATCGGGCTTCATCCCCAGGACGAGGAGTGGCTCTCCGGCCAGCGCATGGCGGGGGTGTGGTTCAAGACGCAGGAGGACGCGAGCCTCCATCAGCACGCCATGGATTGCGTCCCGTACGGGCGCTACCGCGCGATGGCCGTGGCACCGCTGGCCTCACGCCGGCTTGACCCGCCAGACATCTGCCTGCTCTACGGCACGCCGGGGCAGATGATCTTCATGATCAACGGGCTGCAGTGGTCCGGATACAGGAAGATGTCCTTCACGTCGGTCGGAGAGTCGGCCTGCGCGGATTCGTGGGGTAAGGCGCTCAAGACCGGTGAGCCGGCGCTGACGATTCCGTGCTATGCCGAGCGGCGCTACGGCGGCGTCGCCGATGACGAGATGCTCATGGCGATGCCGCCGCGCTATCTGCCCATCATGGTCGCGGGACTCGCGGCGCTGTCGAAGAACGGGCTCCGCTACCCCGTGCCGCCCTACGGCATCCAGAGCGACGCGGGAGCGGGCCTGGCCGTCTCCTACTCCGACAAAGACAAGCCGAAAACCTGACGGGCCTTTTTCAGCCGCCTGCTAGAACTGGAGCTTGTCCCCTGGACTTAGAGGAAAGACCTGCGTCGTGGTCTGGCCGAGAGCGGCCTGGTACTCCTGCGGCGTTCCCTTGAGCACGGGGAACGTGCCGTAGTGGATGGGGATGGCGAACTTGGGCTTCAGCATCTCTTTCGTCGCATAGGCCGCGTCCTTGGGGTCCATCACGAAGTGCCCGCCGATGGGGATCATGATGAGGTCGGGCTTGTAGTAGTCGCCGATCAGGCGCATGTCGCCGAAGAGCCCCGTGTCGCCCATGTGGTAGAGCTTGAAGCCGTTCTCCATCTCGATGATGAAGCCCGTTGGTTCGCCGGCCGGATACGTCGTGCTCTTCTTGGTCGCTGGGTCCACTGAAGTGATCTCGGATGTATGCTCGGCCCGGGTTTGGGTAATCGTGATCTGCGGCCCCGCCGGCTGCACCTTGCCGCCCTTGCCGAAGCGGACGGCCTTCTCGGGCGCCACCCAGCCCAGATCCACCATGGTCTGAATAAGTCCCCCGGACCCGAGGACTGTGGCACCGGTGCGCTTGGCGAGCTCGGCGACGTCGCCCGTGTGGTCTCCGTGGCCGTGCGTCACCAGGATCACGTCCACCTTGCCGAGCGCGTCGAGGTTCTTGAAGCCCACGGGAGTCTTGGGGTTGTTGGTCAGGAACGGGTCGATGACGATCACCTTGCCGGTGAGGCTGGTGATCTTGGTCGTCGCCTGGCCGAGCCAGTGGACCTCGGTCTTGCTCGTTTGCGCCCAGGCCGGCTCCGCAGCGAGGCTGAAGGTCAGGGCGCCGGCAGTGAGCCTGAGGAAATCGCGCCGTTCGATGTCCATGTGTTCCCCCTTAGGCCGGCCTGATGGCGTCGCCGACGCGGATGAGGCCGTCATTGAGGATCTGCGCGCGCAGCCCGGCGCGGTGTATCAGCGCGCCCATGACGCCAGGCTGGGTCAGCCCGTCGAGATAGCGGCACGGCTCGCAGAGGCGGGTGCCCCGCATGCGTATCGGGCCCACCCAGAACTCGCGGCCGACCAGGTGGTTGAGCGGCACGCCGGAGGTGGCGATGTTGCGGCGGCTCTCGGCCGCCGAGATCTTGATCGGGCCCTCGCCGGAGAGAGCCTCGAGCGTCTCCGTCTCGATGAGCGTCACCTCGCGGCCGCCGGCGCTCGGCTTGTCCGAGTAGTAGCCGGTGCCGAGGCAGTAGCGGTCGCCGTCGAGGCCTCGGCCCGCCACGGCGCGCGCCTCGGGCAGGGTCTCCATCGGCTGCCCCGCCGACTTCGCCACGTGGATCGAGGCCACCGTCCCCTGCCACATGAGCGCCATCCTAGGCGACGCCGCGCCGCGAATCAAGCGGCACTGAGCCAATTTGCTTCGCCATACTTCGTTCTCGGTCGCCAGCGACGCTCAACGTACGGCAAGTACGCCTCGCATCGCTGGCTCCCTCGGGCCTCGTCTCCTAAGAAACTGCCCCTTCAAGCACCTGGCCGGTGGTGCGATTGATGAGGGCGAAGCCGAGTTGGGCGGCGCGCTGACGCAAGCGGCGAATGACGCGTTGGCGGTGTTGGGCATC